>ERZ1048686.359-NODE-359-length-46359-cov-6.568677_pt1 | contig 46359 bp, 44 predicted proteins | sample MGYA00383099_ERZ1048686 | MGnify/ENA primary metagenome ERZ1048686 (study PRJEB29581, sample SAMEA5548369) | metagenome | biome: marine; feature: coastal; material: water | depth 25 m | study: Short-term variability in the microbial, nano- and picoplankton... | reverse complement strand
GCCGGTGTTTTGGTAATGAGGTTGATTGCGCCGCCCAGTGTGTTTTTGCCGTAGAGCGTGCCCTGAGGCCCTCGCAGCACCTCTACCCTTGCCAGCTCGGCGACATCAAAAATACCGCCCAAATTTTTACCCAGAAAAACACCGTCGAGGTACAGACCTACCGTAGGCTCCCAAGTGAGTGCCGGATTGATAGTGGTTGAGCCACGAATAGCGACCGTGGCGCCAGTGCTGATACCCGGCGAGGGTGCTATTTGCACATTGGGCACGAACAAGCCGATATCTTTAACGTCGCGAATGCCGCGGGTAGCAATATCAGACTCAGAAAAAGCAGTAATTGCCACTGGGATATCTTGCAGTGACTGTTCTCGCTTCTGGGCTGTGACGATGACTTCTTCCAACGCATTTTGCGCAGAGAGACTGCTCGCAGCAAGGGTGAGTCCAGCGGTGATTAAAGAACCAGAAAAACGTTTCATGTGTATGCCCCCGGGCTAAATTTTTAGCATTGAGTCATCATCACTTTCTAAGGGCCGCTTTTCGTCGTCTGATTGGCCGATGTCCAAACGGACGTATCAAACGTGCACCACATTTTTTTTAGTTGGTGATAAGGATGAAGTGCTACGCGAAAGACACATTAGCGCGCCGAGAAACACAAGGATGGCACCAGAGTCTTTATCATCAACACCCCAACCCTACGGGCCTACCAAATACTCACAGCATGGCGCCGCGCCCGTTGCATGAAGCCCCAAAACAGCGGGCGCATTGCAAAGAACCCTTGGGCGTAAGTTATTCGTTGAAGGTGGGCTTCACCCTAAGTTTTACCTGCTCACCTCGGGTGTGGTGCTCCTCCCAAAGACGAACATAGCCTGTGGTAGCAATCCGCCAGACCCCGCCCTCTAGACGATATTCGTCTTCATAGAGGGCGCTACCCATTACGGTAATGTCGTGCTTTAACTGCACAAAGATGTCCTGCAGATACCAAATTCCCGTGGCGCGATCACCCATTACCTCTATTTCGGGATGATGGCCATTATGCATACCAAAGGCGTCGGCACTAAACGACTTGCGATAGAAGGCCTCCAACGCGGGCCATCCGGTTAAATCGAAATCGTAATCAGCCCCCTTAAACTTTGCCGTTGCATCCTCGGTAAAAACGCTCTGCAGTCCCCCAATATTGCGGGTGTCCAAAAAACGAAAATACCGTGCTTTTAGCTGCTTGATTAGCTCAATAGCTTCTAGGTCCAACGCCATCGCTTTAGCCCTCAATACCGTTAATTAGCTTCGCGCTTTGGTAGGCCATAGTCATAGCCGGTCCCAGAGTTGCGCCGGGACCCGGGTAAGTCGGCAATATGGCTGCCGAGCAATTACCGACCGCAAACAGCCCTTCAAACACACCACCAGCCTCTAGCTTGACGCGTCCGTGCACATCAGTGTCCAGACCCCCTAGTGTGCCGAAATCTCCCGCTTCAATGCGCATGGCGTAAAACGGCCCCTCATCGATGCTGGCAAGGCATGGGTTGGGCTTTATATTTGGGTCCGCATAATACCGATCGTAGGCTGATTCCCCGCGGTGAAAGTCTTCATCGATACCCGTTTCTGCGTAATGGTTCATTTTTGAGATCGTCGCCTCAAGACCCGTTGGATCAATGCCCACTTGCTCTGCGAGCTCGTGAATGGAATTTGCTTTCGCCACGAATCCTGTTTCAAACCAAGATTTTGGGATCTGCCAGTCGGGTTTCATCGCAGCGGTCATTAGAGGGCCTACCATGAAATTTCGCCGAAACCGGGCATCAAAAATTTGCCAAGCTGGAGCATTGGGGCTTGCTTCACTGTGAGTCGCAAATAAATCTTTTTGAAAGGCCATATAATTTTGCGACTCATTGGCAAAACGCTCGCCGGCGCGATTAACCACGCAAGAACCGGGAAAGGATTTTTCCATAATCGCAAGCCGCGGCGTGGGCTCATCGGGCACGCAAAGCGTCGTCGTCCACCATGCATCTTTCATCAGTCGAGTTTTGGCGCCCAGGGAGAGTCCTGCCAGTAATGCATCACCTTCATTCGCAGGGTTACCCGCACTCCACTGTGTGTTAGTCGGCGCTGGTAGATATTGCTCTCGCAATGCCTGATTTTTTTCAAAGCCCCCCGCACCTAAAACAACGCCTTTACGCGCTCTAATACGCAGGGACTGACCGCCTTGCTCTACGATCACACCAGTCACACGCCCTGCCTCTTCGACAAGGGAGGTCATTCGCGTGTTAAATAGCAGCGGAATGGAGCGCTTTTTTACTGACAGGTAAAGCCGGGCAATTCCTGCAGAACCGGTACATAAACGACGATCTATTGAGGTCCGGAAACGCCAAGCGATATCGCCAACGTAGCCTACTATCATTTTTGCCAGCAACGACTTCCAGCCTGAGGCTTGGGTCATGATGGTGTGGGCTTCAACCTGCGTGAAGTGAATACGACTGAACATGCGCATCATATGGTGAGTCCAGCGCAAATTTTTCCAGTCATCACCCAATTCGGACATATTTATTGGCTTCGGTTCCAGAGAGCGATGGCCTGATTTGGCCCCCTCATAGTTGGTGTAATAATCGGGGTAATGCTCCAGTGATTCATAAATCACATCAGTGCGATCTGCCAAAAACTTGAGCATCTTAGGTGACTGATCGATGTAGATGTCGATCATTTCCTCGGGGACATCCTCGCCGAATAACGTCCCCATCAAATATTTTTTTGCATCCTCTGCACAGTCATCTGCACCACAAGCCTTTGCATAGTGATTGGCGGGAATCCAAATACCCCCACCAGACGTCGCGCTGGTGCCGCCTACCTTATCGGTCTTTTCAATGATCAAGACATCTTGGGTGCCCATTTCCCAATTGCACAGTGCTGCCGTCAGCGCACCATTACCAGTGCCCACAACGAGAACATCGACCTCTCGATCCCATTTGGTTTCACTCATCGCTACTCTCCCCCAATGTTCTTGCTTGCAACCACTACACTCAGCTCCGTAGCGTCAGGCATGCTGACTGGATACGGAAACGACTTCGCCCGTCATGTAGCTGGCGTAATCAGACGCCAAAAACATCATCACGTTGGCAACCTCCCAAACTTCGGCGGCCCTTCCAAATGCTTCTTTAGACGCCAACTCCTGCAATAGCTCTGGCGGTGTGGTTTTGCGCAAAAAGTCGTGCATAGCAATACTGGGCGACACCGCATTTATGCGCACACCGAACTCTGCGGCTTCCATGGCAGCACATCGGGTAAGGGCCATGACACCGGCTTTCGCAGCGGCGTAATGACACTGTTCCTTCTGAGCACGCCAACCCAATACCGAGGCGTTATTGACGATCACCCCAGCTTGGCGGGGTTGCATAACGCGCAACATGGCTCGAGTCATTCGCATGGTTCCTGTCAACGTAATATCGATAACGCGATGCCATTCCTCATCGCTCATATCAACCAAGTTCTTTGTGCCGCCCAGACCCGCGTTATTTATCAGAATATCAACACCGCTAGTCGCTTTTTCTGCCGACGTTACGAGGTGCTGCACCGCGTCTTCATCGGTGACATCTGCCAAAAAACCGTAAATACCAACTTCTGAATTCAGGGCCTGTAGGCGCTCAGCCGCCTCTGCGAGGCGCCCTTCATGCACATCACTGATGACAACGGCTCTTGCGCCTTCCTCGACTGCTCGCTGAGCGGCGGAAAAACCAATGCCAGCGCCTGCTGCTGCAGTGATTAAAACCGCTTTACCAGCCAACAGTTGATGGCCTGGTACATAGGCTGGAATCGTTGCGCTCATAGGTACTCTCCTAGGACTCGCCGCGGGGCTCTCTGGGCATACCCAGAGCGCGCTCGGCAATAATGTTGCGCTGAATTTGATTAGTCCCACCGTAAATGGTGTCGGCTCGGGTAAAGAGAAACAATGACTGAAGTCGGCCCAAGCTGTAAGGAGCAGCCTCCAAAATTTCGGCCTCAGGGCCCAACACATCCATCGCTAGCTTGCCTAAATTTCGGTGCCAACTTGACCAGCACAATTTGTAGATCATAGCTTCTCTATTCAAACTGCCATCATCACCGCCCGATAACATACGTAAGCTGTTATAGCGCAATGTTCGCAGGCCAATATGAGCCTCTGCAATGCGTTGACGGATTGCAGGGTTTTTACCCGTACCATTCTCTCGGGCAATACGGATGATCTCGTCCAATTCGGTCTGAAATAACATTTGCTGACCCAAGGTGGAGACACCTCGCTCAAAACCCAATAGCCCCATCGCTATCTTCCAGCCCTGTCCAGGCTCTCCAACGATGTCATCACTGCTGCATAGCGCGTCGTCAAAAAACACCTCGTTAAACTCTGCCGTGCCCGTGAGCTGGGTAATAGGCCGAATCGTGACACCGGGCTGATTCATAGGGACAAGAAAAAAGCCCAACCCCTTATGGCCCTTTTCAGCAAGGTCGGTTCTGGCAAGAACAAAAACAAAATCAGACTCGTGGGCGAGAGACGTCCATACCTTCTGGCCGGTGATTCGCCAGCTCTGGGTACTCTCGTCTAATACCGCCCGGGTGCGCACTGCGGACAAATCAGATCCAGCACCGGGCTCTGAATAACCCTGACACCAGAGCTCTTTTCCCGCTCTAATGCCGGGAAGATAGCGTTGCTTTTGCGACTCTGAACCAAACGCTAATAGGGTTGGCCCAGTGAGGGTTTCGCCAATATGACCAACACGACCGGGGCCACCGGCCCTCGCATATTCTTCGTTAAAAATAACTTGCTGCTCGATGGTTGCGCCCTTGCCTCCCCAGTCCTCTGGCCAGCCTATACACGTCCATCCCCCCTCCGCTAAGCGCGCCTCCCAAGCTTTACGCTCTTCGACGTAAACATGCTCATCACCCGGGCCACCGCGGTGGCGAATCGAAGAAAAATCCCCCGCCAAATTGTCTGTCAGCCAGTCCGAAACTTCGCCGCGAAATTGCTCGTCTGCCTCTGTAAACCTAAGCTGCATGGCAATCGTCTCCATCAAGCAGCATAGCCGCAAGCACCTCTCGCTGCTCGTCGGGACGCCCTAAATAGGCTTCCATGGAGCGGGCTCGCTTAAAATAGAGCTGGATGTCGTACTCTTCGGTGATACCCACACCACCGTGCAACTGAATACCCGTTCCGGCGCAGAAAAAAGCGGCATCACCCGCTGAGGATGCGAGCATTGCCGCCGCTTCCCGGAGATCCGCCGAGGGCGCAGTCGCCATTAACGTCTCATCGCCCACGCAGGCAGCGTAATAAAGCAGTGATCTTGCGGATTCGACTTTAAGCATCATATCCGCAGCTTTATGTTTTATCGCCTGATAGGACGCAATGGTTCTGCCAAATTGCACCCGCTCACTGACGTAAGACACGCTTTGGTCAAGACTCGCCTGGGCGCAGCCCACTTGCTCAGCCCCCACCATGATACGGCTGAGATCCAGCACTGCCTCCAGATGTTGCCCCCAGTCGGTTGCCAGGCAGTCCTCACCATTAACAGCAACACCTGAGAGTTGCAGAAGACCCATGGGGCGGGTTTGATCCATAGTGGGCATCCTCGAGAACGCAACCCCAGCCTGATTAGCAGCGACCCGAAACAAACCCAATTTGTTGTCGATTTGCGCGACCACCAGCAGTGCATCGGCTGAATTTCCCGAGGCAATAAAGCGAGCTTCTCCCTGTAGCGTCCACCCACTAGGCACCTCGGTCGCGACAATTTCTACCCCTTGGCCGTCCCAATGAGGGCGCGCCGCTGTATGGGCAAAAGCCACCAACTGACCCCGCGCAAGGTCGTCCAACATCGTTTTTGCCAGAGGCTGATCGACTACGGTGCGCAGTGCCAGCGCGCTTTGCGTTCCTGCAGCCAAAGGTGCCGGCGTTAAGAAACGCCCCATTTGTTCGAGCACTATCACAACCTCGAGCAGGCCCAAGCCTAGGCCTCCAAACTCTTCAGGAACCAAGATTGCCTGCCAGTACATATCGGTACAAATCTTCTCCCACAGGCGCTCATCAATGCCTGAGTTCGAAGCCATAGCCGCCCTGACCGCAGGACTGTCCGAATGCTCAGAGAGAAACCCCTCAACAGAGTCTCTCAGCATGAGCTGCTCGTCTGTAAAACTGAATCTCACCGATCGATCCTCAAGTTCCCCAAACCGTTTGCGCTGGCACTTCGGCTTCCAACAGGGCATCAAATGCCGTGCCCACATCTTGAGGTGCCCAGCGCGCTTTGCGATCAACGCCCTCGGTACTGCGCCAGCCGTCTGCGATAGCAATGCGCCCTCCCTCAGCTTCTATAATTCTGCCGGAGACATGTTCGCTCAAGGGTGAACACAACCAGGCAACAACCGAGGAGACATTTTCTGGCGCGAAATGATCAAACCCACCGTCCTCCGGCGCTGCCATACGCGTGGCCATTTCAGGCACTGCCGTTGTCATGCCCGTGCGGGCAACAGGACATATCGCATTTGCCGTCACTCCATACCGGCCAAGTTCAGCCGCCTGATTGAGGGTCAATGCGGCGATGCCGGCTTTCGCCGCTGCGTAATTTGACTGTCCAATGGAGCCCTGAAGCCCCGCACCGGATGTCGTGTTCACAATGCGACCGCTGACAGTATGGCCCGCTTTAATTTGATGGCGCCAATATTGAACTGCATGGCTTGCGAGGCAAAAATGCCCTTTCAAATGAACTGCCATTACTGCGTCCCAGTCGGCTTCGCTCATCGATGCAAACATGCGATCGCGATTATTTCCCGCGTTGTTGACCACCCCATGAAGGTCACCAAAGGTTGCAAGCGCCTGCTCAATCGCCTTACCCGAACTTTCATAATTAGTAATATCAGACGCGTTGGTGACCGCCTGTCCGCCGGCGGCAATAATTTCCGCTACCACAGCATTAGCAGCGTCCAGATTGATGTCATTCACCAGTACAGCGGCACCCTCTGCTGCTAAGGTGCGTGCATGGGCTGCACCTAAGCCTCCACCCGCACCCGTAACGATCACCACGCGCCCCGAACATATTCCTGACATAACGTTTATCCCTAGACTCTTTCGAGGATGGTGACGTTGGCTTGACCACCGCCTTCGCACATCGTTTGCAGTCCGTATTGAACCTGTCGACGCTCCATTTCATGCAGCAGTGTGGTCATAAGTTTTGTCCCCGTGGCACCCAGTGGGTGACCAAGCGCAATTGCACCACCATTCACGTTTGTTTGAGCATGGGGATAATCGGTCTCTGCCAGCCAAGCCATCGGCACTGGCGCGAAAGCTTCGTTAATCTCGACTAAATCAATGGCGTGTAAAGGAATGCCCGAGCGCTCAACGGCACGCGCCGTTGCCGGAATGGGCGCCGTCAGCATCCAGATAGGATCATCGCCGCGCACGGTCATGTGCGCGATACGCGCTCTGGGGGTTAGGTTGTACCGTTTCAGAGCAGCCTCTGAGACAATCAACACTGCAGAAGCGCCGTCACAAGTTTGGCTCGAGACCGCAGCCGTAATAGAGCCTCCCTCCTGCAGCGGCTGCAGCTGCGCCATAGCATCAAGGGAGGTATCACGAATCGTTTCGTCTGCAACGAGACCCTGATACGGGAGGATCTCGCGATCAAAATATCCGGCATCCGTCGCGGCGCGAGCACGACGATGAGACTCCAAAGAAAATATCTCCATCGCCTCGCGGGACAGCTGCCATTTATCGGCAATCATCTGAGCAGAGCGAAACTGTGTGACCAAGCCATCACCATAGCGGGAAACCCACCCTTCGCTACCGCTGAAAGGGTCGTTGAAACCCAACGCTTGTCCCGCCAACATCGCTGAGGAAATCGGAATGGCGCTCATCGTCTGCACACCCCCGGCGATAATCACGTCCATGGTCCCCGACATGACTGCCTGAGCCGCAAAGTGCACCGATTGCTGAGAAGATCCGCACTGACGGTCAATAGTTGTTCCCGGCACCTCGTCGCTGAGTCCCGCTGCGAGCCAACAAGTTCTGGCAATATCACCCGCGAGTGGGCCGACAGTGTCGACGCAGCCGAATATCACGTCATCATAATCAACATCGGGGATGCCATTTCTCTCGACCAGCGCTTTAAGGACTACGGCGCCTAAGTCAGCACCGTGAATTTGCGCCAAGGATCCGCGTCTTCTTCCCGTCGGTGTTCTGACGGCATCGACAATGTAGGCTTCGGCAACTTGCTTCATAACTAATCTCCTCAGGCGGCCACTGAATCGGTGATGGAACCTCGGCCGAAGGTCAAGTCAGGGCCCAACAAGGCGTTGGGTCGCAACAGCCACTCGTGAATACGATTTTTATGAAAGCCCTCATCGCCCCATTCCCGCGCTAACGCCCATGCGCGCTTGACCCAAATTTGCAGATCACACTCCCAGGTGTAGCCCATAGCACCATGGGCCTGTATGCAGTGCCTGGTCGCAAGAAGTGCTGCCCGTGCGGCCGCCACCTTGGCGTGTGACACCGCCAAATCGGCACGTGTGGGTGATATCTCTGCGGTGTAGGCAGCGCGATAAATAACGGGCTTTGCGTATTCGATCTGTACCGCAACATCGGCTAATAAATGCTTGACTGCTTGATTCACGCCGACCGGCTTTCCGAACTGCTCGCGATCGGTCGTGTACTGCACGCTTTGATCGATCATTGCCTGAGCGAGCCCAACAAGCTGGGCTGCCGAACTAAGAGCCCCTCGGTTTAGGGTGGCTCGCCAAAGCGCAGCCCCTGACTCGCCCTTGGCTAAACAGTGGGCGTCATTGGCCTCAAAGCTCACCTCAGCAATCCGCCGCGATGGGTCGACGCTTTTACAGGGTTTAATCGTGACCTCATCGGCGGGCAACAGGTAAAGGCCTTCACCGTGACCTAACAGAAACCACTCGGCATGCTCGGCAAAGTTAATAAACGGGTTGATCGGGTGACCCGTTGCAATCAGTGCACCTCCCTGCAGCGCATCCAACGCCTTCTGCACAGAACCATGCCCCAGACCTTTATCTAGGACATCGACCAACAGTGGCGCCGTTACCATCGCTTGTTCGGCAATCGGTTCTGGGCAAGCGACGTAGCCACATGTTTGGGCCATCATGACAAAATCTTCCTGCCCCAGTCCCAGGCCTCCCAAAGCCTCTGGAACCAGCATGCCTAGCAACCCCAGCTCCTGAATTTGCTGAAGCAAAGGATTATCAAGACCGGATGCCGTCGACCACCGATCGCGAATACGATCAGCCGTCACCTCCGCAGTAAGAACGGATCGCGCGGCTTCGGCAAACAGCTGCTGGTCTTCAGTAAACGTAAAATCCATGATAATTGAATCCTATTTTCTGGGCATACCCAACATGCGCTCAGCAATAATATTGCGCTGTATCTCGTTCGTTCCCGCGTAAATCGGCCCTGATTGAGCAAACATGAAGCCGTCTAGCCAACCTCCCAAATCCGTAAGCTCCTGAGCCGTTTGAGGCTCTAGCTCAGCGCGAGCACCCAATAATTTCATCGCCGTTTCGTGGATCAGAAGATCCAACTCTGACCAGAATATCTTGTTGCAACTGGCCTCCGGACCAATGCTTCCGCCACCACACAACAGAGATGCCGTCTGATACGTTGAGAGTGCATAAGCCTCAGCATCCATGTAGCAGCGCAGGACCGCATCTTCTATCGTCGGATCCAGCACTTCGTTTCTGCGAGCGCGATAAAGTTCTATCAGTCGTTTTGCCGCCTGCTGAAAGCGCGCGGGGCTACGCAACATAAGGCCACGCTCAAAACCCGCAGTTGCCATGGCGATGCGCCACCCCTCGCCTTCGCCGCCAAGGAGGTTAAATGCAGGGACTCGAACCTCATCGAAAAAGATTTCGGCAAATCCAGGCAATCCGTTGAGCTGGGGAATCGGTCTTACCGTGATCCCCTCGGCATCAAGGGGCACCAAGATTTTAGAGAGGCCGTGATGGCGTTCTGAATCAGGATCGGTGCGGAACAGGCCAAAAACCCAGTCTGCGTACACAGCCCGGGTCGACCAAATTTTCTGCCCGCTAATGACAAAATCATCCCCATCCCTCACGGCCCGACAACGAATGGCCGCCATATCTGACCCAGCATTCGGCTCTGACCAACCCTGAGCCCAAATCTCATCACCCTTTGCCATGGCCGGAATGAACCGGGCCTTCTGTGCCTCAGTGCCATACTCCATCAAGGTTGGACCGAGCAAAAATATGCCATTTTGGTTAACTCTTAGAGGTGCGCCCGCTCGGTAGTATTCCTCTTCAAAAATTAACCACTGAAGCAAATCACAGCCTCGCCCACCAAACGCCTCTGGCCAGGTCACCATGCCCCAGTTTCCCTGAGCCAAAGTTCGCTCCCATTCGCGGTGCGCTTCAAAGCCCTCAGCGGTATCAAAAGAAGGTAGCGGTGTCTTGGGCACGTTCGCTGCCAACCACTTCCGCACTTCGTCCCGGAAAACAATTTGTTCCTCGGTGTAGCGTAAATCCATAGTCAGCTCTTATCCTGCTCTTTGTTTGCAGCCGCCATTGCCTTGGCATCAAAGCCACCCAGCTTGTCGCCTGACACGAGGTCATTATGGGCATGGGAAAAATGATGCCAGGCAAACGCCGCTTCCATTCCCGAGCGCTTTCCCTGCAAGTCTTCTACATGGTTAATAGCCTGCTTGGTCAAGGCGAGCCCCAGGCGCGGCATGCCAGCGATTTTTTCAGCGAGCGCTGTGACATCTTCAATCAGTGCTTCTCGACTGCTGATCTGATTGACCATACCCATTTGCCAAGCCCGCTCAGCACCCATTTTGTTGCCGGTAAACAAGAACTCTTTTGCAATACGGGGGTTCAACTCATAGGGGTGCGCGAAATATTCCACGCCGGGAATACCCATTCGCACAACCGGATCTGAAAAATATGCGTCATCGGTTGCAACAATCAGATCGCAAATCCAAGCCAACATTAGCCCGCCAGCGATACAAGCGCCCTGCACTGCCGCAATGGTTGGCTTCGGTATATCCCGCCAGCGCCGGCACATTCCCAAGTAAGCCTCTGCCTCACGCACGTACAAAAACTCCCCGCCTTCCTTGTTGGCGTGGTCGTACCACATGGAAACGCGATCCTGGCTGAGATGCACATCCCTACCGGGAGTCCCGATATCATGCCCCGCCGAAAAATGCTTTCCCTCACCGCGCAGGACAATGACTTTAACCGCGTCATCGGCAACCGCCCGCTTAAAGGCATCGTCGAGTTCATAGGTCATGCGGCCATTTTGGGCGTTGTTGTACTTTGGACGATTCATGGCAATCCAAGCAATGCCGTTTTCAGCCGAGTAGGTCACGATATCGTGCTCTTCGACACTCGACGTGTTGTCTTCAGTCATGATTGTGTCTCCTCTGTCTGACGGATACCTGCAGGATTATTTTTGAGCTGTCGCGCCCGCGCATTGAGTGGATCTAATTGGCTCAACAGATCAAGCTGCTCATCAGAGGGCATCGTTGTTTCGCCAATATCGTTAGCCACGGCCAACTCAAAGCCCGTGTTGTCTTGCACCTCATCCAACCCCACGCCCGGATGCAACGTCACCACACGCATTTGTTTATTGGGGCCGTTAAAATCGAGAACACAAAGATTTGTGACGACTGTTCGGACATCAATATCAGAAAAGCTATATCCCCTTGGCAAACGGCCGTTGTTGTAGCCCACGGAACACACTACGTCGCACTCGCCCTCGACAAACACCCGGCGACTGTGGCTGGGCACAAAAAAGGAGTTGGCATGGGATATTGAGTTACCGGGAAAGCCTCTGACTCCAAGCAGCTGCACTTTTGGTGCTTGGTGGGTGCCTCCGAGGGCGGAAATATTGCTTTGGCCAAACCGATCAATCTGCGACGGACCCACCAAGGCATGTCGACGCCCACTCCAGACGTTGTCAAAAATCCGCGCAAATCCCATCCAGTTTTCATTAGCCTGTCCTTCATGGCTTTTAAGACCGCTGACGGCATTAGGCTGGGACAACACGTAAGACTGGCTGTCAGTCATCAATAGATCAGGATTTGAGGAGCGCATTGCCAAGCTCGCCGCCAACCTTGGCAGCAAACCTATTCCGGTAACGAGCACTTCACCCTCATCATCAAAAATACGGCTGGCGGCACACACCATTAATTCAGCTAGAGTAAATTGCATAAAATCGAACCTCAGTAGACTGGCAGTGGCAGCGACTGGATGGCCTCTAAACCGCCCACAGCACTTTGGTAGGACACCTCACTGTCACCCAGAAAAGCGTCGGCCCAAGCGCTGTAACCCCCCTCGTTTAGCAGCTCGCCATAACGCTTGAAGTGCTCAACGTCAAAGCCGTAGAGAGGATCACTCGAACTCGGATGCGCGCCACCGGGAGCATGAACGACGGCCTGAGTGCAATTGCGCTCCCAAAAGACGCGCCTCGCAATCTCGGGGTCGTGAAAATGCTGTGAAGGCACCACTTCGTCAACAGCGACAATAGTGTGTTTAGCAGCTCGTACAAATAAATCGTCCATGTAGTGATCGGGGCTGGCAATTTCACAAACACCTCGGGCATCTGCTCTTGTCGCATGCACTAAAGCCACATCGGGCGTGAGGGCTGGCATCGCCACCCATTCCTTCTCATCGTAGGGGCTGTCAACCAGGGTCAGATCGGGGGCGTTCTTGAGCACATCTGTTCCCAAACCAATACGCGTCGGGATAAAAGGGCAACCCCAAGCACCGGCTCGCAACCCTAACAACAGCATACCCTCATCGATTTCCATGACCTCTATCGCACCGGATTCTCGGGCTTTACGAAAAGCCGGTTCCAAGGGCATAAAATCGAGGGATACGAAGGCATAGATGACCTTGCGTACCTTACCCGCCGCACACAGGAGCCCCACATCGGCACCCCCATAAGCAATCACCGTTAAATCTTTGACTGGCGATCGAAGCAGTTCACGGATTAGCGCCATGGGCTTGCGGCGCGGGCCCCAACCTCCAATTCCAATCGTCATACCATCTTCGATCACAGACACGGCTGCGCTGGCTGACACCAGTTTGTCCATGACAAGCTTCCTGTAAGAGAAAAACACTGAGAATTTAGTATCAAATTCGCCTCAATGAGTATCATCCCCCATTGAGACTATGACAGGGGTTAATCAGCCCTTTAGCGTGTCAGCTGTAAACTGCGTTCACGTAATTGGAGCCATCGATGACCACTGCACCCACTCAATTGCCCGGTACCATCCCCGCGCTTTTGTCGAGTCGGGCCGCCGCGACACCCGATAAACCCTTCATCGTCGACGGCACTGTGACACTCACCTACAGAGAAACCCAAGAACAAGCCAAAGCATTGGCCGCCTGGCTGCTAAACATGGGCTGCCAACTCGAAGATCGCGTCGCTATATGGGCGCCCAATTGCCAGCAATGGATCGTGGCAGCTTTGGGAGCACAGATGGTAGGCGCAACCGTCGTAACCCTGAACACACGCTACAAAGGCGGAGAAGCTGCCGACGTTTTGCAACGCAGCGGAGCACGATTTCTGTTTTCAGTAGAGCAGTTTTTGGACGTGAATTACCCTGCCCTACTGCAACCTTTTGAACTGACGGACTTGGTCACCACCGTGACTCTGCGGGTACATTCCCAATCGGACCACTTCGCTAATGTCCTAGAGGAAGGTCGAAATATCTTGAGCTCTCAACAGGGCGAGGCCGCACTCGCAGCCGCTGCTGCGAAGGTCACAGGCAACACCACTTCAGACATATTATTCACCTCAGGAACCACGGGGCAAGCTAAAGGCGTTGTCACGGATCACGGGCAAAATTTGCAGGCGTTTGCTGCCTTTGTTGATATTTTGGGGCTAGATACCGACGACCATTACTTGATCATTAACCCCTTCTTTCACAGCTTTGGCTACAAAGCGGGGTGGCTCGCGACAATGATCGCCGGAGCAACAGCTTATCCCCTTGCCGTGTTCGATGTGCCGTCAGTTATCGAACAGATTGAACAGCATTCCATCAACGTTATGCCGGGCCCACCCACATTGTTTCAATCATTAATGGCTCACAAAGATTTTGATCGCGACAAACTGAAAACCCTGACAAAAGCCACTACCGGTGCCGCCGTTATTCCCATGCAGCTCATTGAGGACATGTGGGAAAAACTTGGCTTAGAGACGGTTATCACCGCTTACGGGCTGTCTGAGACCTGCGGGTTGGTAACTATGTGTCGGCGGGGCGATGATGCCCACACAATCGCGACAACTTCGGGCCGCAGCATACCCAATATCGACGTCGCTATTTTCGATAACCAAGGCCGTGCACTCGCTCCCATGGAAAGCGGAGAGATCGTGGTTAAAGGCTTCAACGTCATGCGCGGTTATTTTGAAAATCCTCAGGCCACGGCAGAGACCATTGACCGCGAAGGCTGGCTGCATACAGGGGACATCGGGTTTCTGGACCCCGACGGAAATTTGCACATCACCGATCGACTAAAAGACATGTATATCTCTGGGGGGTTCAATTGCTACCCAGCTGAGATTGAGCAGCAACTTTGCCAACACCCTGCGATCGCACAAGCTGCCGTGGTTGGCGCCCCCGATCCGCGCATGGGTGAGGTAGGCGCCGCATTTGTTATAGCCAGTAGCCCAGGACCGATTGACGACCAAGAGCTTATCGCTTGGTGTCGTGACGTTATGGCCAATTATAAAGTTCCCCGGCATTTTTTTTGGATTGACACCCTCCCCCTCAATGCCACGGGGAAAGTTTTGAAAACTGAACTCAGAAAACAACTACATCTCAATAACGCATGACAGGAGCCTATCGATATGGCGATCAAAAGTTTGGGTTACATCGGGGTTAGCAGCCAGCTAACAGAGGCTTGGCGAGAATTTGCTTGTGACGTTATGGGTCTTGAGGACGTGAGCGCACGTTGCGACGCCCAAGCCGGTGAACTGTATTTCAAGATGGATGACCACCCCTATCGCCTGTTTATCTCCCCCGGGGACTCTGAAACCTTGCAAGTTTGCGGTTGGGAGACGAATTCTGCACAGGGGTTACAAGAGGTAGCCGATGCGCTCACTCATGCCGGGGTTGATTTTACCTGGGGTGACGAGGCCCTCATCACACAAAGACGCGTGCAAAATTTATTGTGCTTTCAGGACCCATCAGGAAACCACCACGAAGCATTCTGGGGCGTGGTCTCTGATTTCAGACAATTTAACTCAGCTGCAGGGGTTCGTAACTTTGTCACGGGCAATCAAGGCATGGGACACATCGTGCTTCCCGCCCCTAACTTCGATGAGACAGCCGCTTTTTTAACTGATGTTTTGGGTTTCGGGCTCTCTGATCTCATGAAGTTGCGCTTCACCCCTGACCCCGATGAGCCGGTAACACGACTTTGGTTCATGCATTGTAATCAACGCCACCACAGCCTTGGCCTTTTTGAGATGCCCATGCCCGCGGGCTGCGTGCACATGATGCTAGAGGTTAATGACGTCGATGAAGTCGGGCGTTGCAACGATCGCCGGATCGCAGCTGATGTCAAACTCACAGGCACATTGGGTCGCCATGCCAACGACCACATGGTGTCTTTTTATATGCGCAGCCCCACGGGGTTTGATATTGAGATTGGTGCTGAGGGCCGCACGGTGGGAGATTGGAGCGCCTATCAAGTATTTGAGAGTACGGTGCCCAGCTTTTGGGGACACGATTTCAGCGTTGCCCAGCAGGACTGACCCTCCATACGGACTATCCATACGGACTAACCCTCCGTTTGGATAATCGGTTACCACATACGGGTGATGTAGGTTCGTGGCGCCTTTGTAAGGATGCGTTATCGAACTACCCGCTAGGCCGGCCCAATGTGGTCAAACAATTAAAAATAGGGGAAACGCATGAGCAGCCATCAACCCGTCGTAACCGATCAAATTCTTGACCTTATCGAGAGTCGATCAGACGAACAGCGCGGCAACCGCAGGATGAGTAAAGAGGTCGTACAGGCGCTCAAGGACTGCGGCTTTTACACAATGATGCTGCCAAAAAAATGGGGCGGCCAAGAACAGCGACCGCAAGAATTTTTCCGCGAACAAATCCGAATTGCCGAAGCCGACATGAGTACGGCCTGGGCAAGCGGCATTATTGCGGTACACGCGTTTCAAATCGCGCTGATGTCTGAAGAAGCCCAGCGCGAAGTATACGAGGCCGACCCCAACACACTGGTCAGTAGCTCTTACAACCCGGTGGGTGCCAAAGCGGCCAGCTGCGACGGCGGGTTCATGCTCAGCGGTCGATGGGGCTGGAGCTCCGGCTCCGAGCACTGCAGCTGGGCCCTACTGGGAGGGGTAATTCCCGGTGATGGCTATCGCACTTTTCTAGTACCTCGCGACCAGTACGACATCGAAGACACATGGAACGTGATGGGGCTTCAAGGTACGGGCTCCAACGACGTGGTCATTGACACTCCAATCTTCGTTCCTGACCACCGAACTCACAAACAGATGGACGGGTTCAATTGCGTCAATGACCAGGAAAATCCCGTTTACAACCTATCATGGGCGCAAACTTTTGTGAGGGTCGTGAACTCCTCTGCCATTGGGGCTCTGAAGAAGGCCCTGAAGATTTTTATCGAAACCCGAACCGCCTCCGCGACAAGCGATCCAACAAAGCTAGCCGGGGACGTGGAAACACAGACCCGTATCGCTCAAGTCATGAACACCATTGCAGAGCTCGAAGCGGTCATGTTTCATAACTTCGACAAAATGGAGAGCAGTGACTGGAAGCCATCAATCGAGGAACGCGTACTCTTTCGCTATCAAGCTTCCCTCGTCATCGACAAAGCCATTGACGCGATCGACACACTTTTTGACGTGGCGGGAGGACGCGCGGTATTTAACGGGCATCCACTGCAAAATCTTTGGCATGACATTCATATCGCGCGCTGTCATGTCGCAAACAACCCGACGGGATTTGCGCGCAATCTGGGTGCTATGCAACTCGGCATTGAAAATAAGGATGTCTTCGTTTAATGCCATCTAATCCCGCAAAGCCTCAATTCCTGGAGACTTCTCAGGGGTTATCGATCCATTACACGGATCATCACGCTACGGGCAGTGAACAGGGCACGCTGGTATTTATTCACGGCAGTGGCCCCGGGGCTAGCGGCTGGAGTAACTTCAAACACAATATCGCTGCCTTCCAAACCGCGGGCTACCGCTGTGTTGTTTATGACCAGTGGGGCTATGGCCAAACTGACAAGCCCACCGACATCGATCACACACTGGAATTTTTTGTCGATGGATTAGTTGCATTGCTCGATGCCCTCGGGCTGCATGGCGTCACGTTAGTGGGCAATTCATTAGGTGGCGCTGTGGCATTGGGGCTGGCGCTGAAACACCCCGAACGGGTGCAAAAGCTGATACTCATGGCACCCGGTGGCATTGAGTCCAGAGAAGATTATTTCGCTATGGAAGGGATACAAACCATGGTGAAACACCCAATGGGTTCTCCAGAATTTACACGAGATGTCTTAGCTAAACTACTGACTTTATTGGTTTATGATGCAGATATTGTCGACGAGGAGCTGATTGACGAACGCTGGACTACACTCCAAACCCAAAACAGTCACGTGCTGGCCACAATGGCCATTCCTGACCTTAGTGGTCAGGTGAGCCAGCTAAACCACCCCATACTGGTATTTTGGGGTACCGAGGACAAATTCTGTCCCGCAAGTGGTGTCTGGAAAATGCTCAAAGGCGGCGGTCAGGTACAGGCGGAGTTGCTGAACCATTGCGGCCACTGGGTAATGACCGAATACCCTGAATTGTTTAATACCCGAAGCCTAGAGTTTCTGGCGACAACAACCCGTTACTAATACTCGGGCCCTGCCCTCACCAATACTAAAAGCGGTTGCAGAGTGCCACAGGTTTTCATTGACCTTTCTTTTCTCTGCGCTATCTTGAAGCGAGCGATGTTTAAGGCAGTTTTGACTCGATGACTCAAGCAAATCTAGAAGAATTGTCTCGCCTGCTAGGGCTGCTCTACGATGGTCACATCGAAGAGGACCCTTACAACGGCTTTTTGGCTGAAACACGGCGCTTAATAGGCAGTAACTTTGGCTCAATTACGATGCGTGAGCCCCATGGCGATGATGGTGGCCTGCTCTTCGTTTCCTCCGATGTTTTGCAAAAAACTTTTGTTGATGATCACGACAACCCCTACACCGATCGTCACTACACCTCCAACCTGATGACCAACCTCCCCTGGGGTCAGGTCGTGTGTCTCGATGAGTGCATTTCCTACAGCCAACTTGAAAACACCGACCTCTACCGCTTTTGCATGGCGCCGGTTGATATCCACCATATGGCGGGAGTGGATCTGCGAAACGCCAATGGCCAACGCTTCAGCGTGCGCTTTTGTCGACCGAAGGCTTCCGATAATTTCGGCGCAGAAGAGCGAGAATTTCTGGCGCTGCTCGCGCCCCATATTCAACGGGCTGTCGCCAACGGCATGCAACTGATTCAGTTGGACAAGGAGCGTCGCCTCTACAGCTCCACGATTACCCGACAGTCTGTCGGCGTGGTGACTCTCGATGAACGTGGCAAAGTCGTCACCCGGAACGTCGTCGCTGACAACATCATTCGCGAAAAAGATGGCCTGACTATCGTCAACGAACAAATTTACCTAGAGAGCTCTAGTGCCCGGGGAAAATTTAACGAGTTTATTGATGCCATCGTTAGTGCCCAACGCAATCAGGATACGGCGCCGACCAATGCCCTTGCCGTGGAGCGGCCCTCGGGGCGTCCAGACCTGGAAATACTGGTAAAGCCCATGATGATCGACAAAACGGTAGAGCCTGGGCACACCGCTCACATGACCGTATTCATTAACGAACCCGAGCGCAGCTACGAGATCGATACACGCATATTGATGTCGCTGTACAACCTCACAAAAGCGGAGGTGAATTTGGCCAAGCTACTTGCTGAGGGCGACAACCTAGATCAGGCCTCCGCGGAGCTCGGCATTGCCAGAAATACGGCCCGAGCTCAGTTGCGTTCGATCTTCGCTAAAACCGGCGTTTCTCGCCAATCCATGCTGGTAAGCCTCATGCTAAAAAGCGTGGTCACCTACTCCTAAAGTCCAAGAGCCACTAGCCAGGCTCAGGATACCCCTGTGGCATTCTAGGTTTTTGCCTGTTTCAACTCAGGGATATGAGCGGCTAAGGCTGCACTAGGTCCATTTAAAAAACGCAATTGCTGAGAGCAGCACAGCCACAACATAGCCCAAAAACCATCTACCTGTGGCCTTTGCGTGTCGTTCGCAAGCGAGCACCCTCGGATTATCAACAGTCGCCAGCAGGCGCTTGCGAGAGGGAGAGACCCAAAACAGAAAAGGAGCGAGCGAGTGGTTTGAGACATCTAACTTCGCCCAAGTTTCGGGCTCGTGAATGGCCACGGCCCGGTAATAACGATACTCCGCAATGCTTGCTCGCAGCATCAGCAATAACCAGCCGATCAGTAGTACCACACTCAATATCGAGAATATCGACATCTGTCACCGACTCCACTTGCCCTTCGTAGTTTACGGTAAGCATCTGCCACGACGCAACGTAGTAAATCGTGATGCCTGCAAGCCTAGGCCTTGGCACCCACATTATCGGAACCCCAAAAAGCCCGCATCAAGTCGACTTTGCCCTCTTCATTGAAACGGAAAACATCGATGATGTTAATTTGGATTTCCTCACCCGGTTGCCCCGCGATCACCTGAAACGGGAACGCCACTTCATTGCCCGCGAGTCTTGGTGCCCCGGTGAGAGTCGCCGCAACCACGCCGGTGACAGCGCCCATATAAAATGACCGTAGCGCGTCTTGGCCGGTGCGCGCCTCCGTACCTACCGGATCCTCAACTGTCGCATCAGCGGCATATAAATCAAGAATCGCATCAACGTCATTGGTTACCAACGACTGAATATAAGTTTCACACACTCGCAGTGCTTGATCGTAAGTCATCTTGGAAACCCTCTGTTGTCTCTGTCTGTCGAATAAGCCCGCAACAAACGGGCCGTTACTATTGGATGGATGCACCTTGCGGGTACCTAGGGTGCCGTCGAACTGCCACCTGTTAGCAGACTGCTCAGACCTGCCATGAGAGGCTCGGGCTCATCCCTCAGGCTTAAAGCTCACGTCACGCTTTTCATTAAACGCGTCCCGAGCCTCTTGAGAATCTTTATAACTATAGGCTTCCAAAGTCATACCCTGCTCGCGACGATACTTAGCTTCAAGATCACCATCTTCAATACCGTTGAGTGCCTCCTTCGCAAGCTGCACCATAATGCTGCTCTTCGCTGCAATTTTCTCTGCGATTGCAGTGGCCTCAGCTAACAGGTCCCCCCGAGGGACGACCTTTTCCACAGCGCCCAACCGCCAAGCTTCCTGAGCGTCGATGAACTCACCTGTGAAATACATGTGACGTACCTTTTGCACGGGAAACATGCGCTGCAGATGAGCACCCCCACCCATAGCACCACGGTCTACCTCAGGGACCCCAAAAGTGGCGCATTCAGAAGCTACAATAATATCGGCGGCGCCAGCAATTCCGATGCCACCACCAAGCACAAAGCCGTGCAGGGCCACGATGACGGGCTTTGGATTTTTATGAATGGCTTCAAAGGTGTCGTAGTTACCCTTGTTGACCGGCACTATCATCTCGGGGTGGGCACCTAACTCTTTGATGTCGACCCCCGCACAGAAGCCCCTACCCTCAGCACTTATGACAATGACATGCACATCGCCACGAAGTCCTAGCTTGCAAATTTCTGCCGCAATAGCCGCCCATTCACTGCTATCAAAAGCATTCACTGGCGGTTTGCTAAAAATAATATGTCCGATATTTGCCGCTACATGACTGGTAAATGCCGCCATTGAGCACCGTCCTCATTTAATCTGGGTGATTGCCACCGTTACGGTGTTGGTAAAGGGTTTGCAGCGTGCTATCTGCCTCGGCCATGATGCCGCTGATCAACGCATCAACCGTGGGCAGATCGTCAATTAACCCCGCGACCTGCCCCGAGGGTAAAATGCCCTCCTCCGGGCGCCCATGCACCATCGCCTCTTGAATCATCATGGGCGCATTTGCCGCCATCAGCGTTTGTCCCAACGATAATTCGCCACCACGACGCATTCGCCACGCAGACTTCAGCATGTCCCACAGTGAGCTGCCTGTCATTTTCGTAAAGGCCAGCCCGTTGCGCAGTGCACGCATCAGCAAGCCGATCTGACTCGCATCTATGAGCCGAGCCAAGTAACTGTTTGCAATCATTCGCTGGGGTAAGCCATCGAGGCGTGTACTCACCACAATCTGCTCGGGCGGTGTTTTTAGATAGACCGCCTTGGTCGCATCCGGAACGGGAGATTCTTGGGTCAACAAAAACCGGGTGCCCATAGCTATGCCCTGCGCCCCCATAGCCAGAGCAGCGATCAGCCCACCACCGTCGCGAAAACCGCCCGCCGCAGCAATCGGGACAGAGACGGCACCCCGCACCTGCCCCAGCAAAATGCTGGTCGCGACAGATCCCGTATGACCACCGCCCTCGCCGCCTTGGATAACCAAGGCATCGGCACCAAGCTCTACTGCTTTAACCGCATGCTTAAAAGCGCCCACGGTCGGTATGCAAACCACCCCCGCACGTTTGAGCTTTTCGACACTGGCAGCAGAAGGTGACCGGCTGTAACTGACAGCGCGAATTTGGTGCTCGATACAAAGATCAACAATGTCCTCGGCAAAGGGCACATACATATGAAAATTGACCCCAAAAGGTGCATCGGTTTGTGCTTTTATCGCCAGGATGCCCTTTTCAATCTCGTCCAGAGTCATTACCGCACCTGCCAGAAATCCAAAGCCGCCAGCATTAGCCGTCGCGGCCACGAGGGTAGGATCCGCAACCCATCCCATAGCAGTCTGAATGATGGGATATCGGCAACCCAAAAGATCTGTGAGCGGCGTTTGCATGAATGGCGTTGGGCTACTGTTAATTGGAGAGCACCTACCTTACTGGCGAGCTGGAAGGCAGGTCAACGGATGGCAAGGCCCTTTGATAGGCTAAAAAGACCATGACGAAGTCTCAATGACCCCCCAACATACGAGCGTCGCTAACCCTAAACCCTGAACTGGGACTCACCCTATGAGCCTATTCACACAACCCTACCACGACGCCGTTGCACAACTCACCGGCCCGGGGGCGCCGTTTGAAGTGGCATCTCAGAGCATAAATGGCCAGCCTTTGACGGCGTTTTTGCAGGCCCACAGGCTGCTGGGCGATTACTTGAACAAGGGACGCCAGCACACCGACAAACCCTTGTTGCAATACCAAGGTGAAACGTGGAGTTTTGACGATTTTTTCACCGCGGTTGATCGACTCAGTTCATGGATGATGACCGACATGGGTGTCACCGCCGGCACACCCATTGCCATAGCAATGCGTAATCGTCCGGAGTGGCTGATCGCTTTCGTCGCCATTATTAACGTCGGCGGTGTAGCCGTACCGCTAAACAGCTGGGGCAAACGCGCAGAGCTTGAACAAGGGCTTGAGGACAGTGCCGCTCAACTTCTAATTTGTGACGCCCCGAGATGGCAGTTTGTTCAGGAGAGTAATCGGGAAGTCCCAGCCCTCATTGTCGAGGGAGATGTACTGACGAGCAACCAGCTCGACTTTCAAACTGTCATCGATACAAACCATCCTGACCCTATAACCCCACCCGTCGTTGACGCTCAGGATCCCGCTATTCTTTTATTTACGTCGGGTACTTCTGGCCGCCCCAAGGGCGTCATGCTGTCGCACTTCAATTGCTGCCAAGCATTGATGAATTTGGAATTTATCGGTGCTGCGACCTACATGACAAATCAGGATGCTATGAACGCGCAACTCGCATCTTCGACGCCGCCTAAAACATTGCTAGCGGTCCCCTTATTCCACATCAGCGGACTGTTCTCTCAGTTTATCGTCAATTTGCACCATGGGCGCAGCCTCTATCTCATGTACAAATGGGATGCGACCGAGGCATTGCAGCTAGTGCGGCGTGAGGGGATCACCGTTCTGATGGGCGCTCCGGTCATGATGATGGAGCTCCTTGGCAATCCTCAATTTACCAACAGCGATGCAAAACAGCTCACCAATATCAGCTCAGGAGGCGCAGCGACCCCCGAGGTGTTGTCGGAGCTGTATGCGACCAAGACGGCCAATGCCTTCCCTGGAGGTGGCTGGGGCATGACCGAGACACTAGGCACAGGGGCAGCTTTCACCGGCCATTTCTGCAGTCACCGCCCCAATGCGTCTGGATTCCCCTCTCCCATTATGGAATTTAGTTTTATTGATGAAGACGGTAAACCGGCAGCGCCGGGAGTGCCCGGGGAAATCAATGTTCGTTCGAGTGCTGCTATTCAGGGTTACCACACGGGGAGCAGCGAGGAATTCCATGAAGGCTGGCTCGCGACGGGTGACGTCGGCTACATCAGTGAAGAGGGCCTGCTCTATATCTGCGGGCGCGTCAAAGACATGATTATCCGCGGCGGTGAAAACATTTACCCCAGCGAAATCGAAGCCTGTCTCATGACACTTCCCTGCTGTGTTGATGCCGCGGTCGTTGGCAAGCCAGACCCCAAATGGGGGGAGCAAGTCGCCGCGGTTGTGCAGGTGCTGCCGGGCAGTGAAGCAGACAGCGAAACCGTTATTGAACATTGTCAGCAACAACTGGCAGCTTTCAAGGTGCCTGTGCAGGTGACCTTTACCGAAAAACCTCTGCCCCGAAACGCATTACGCAAGCTGCTCAAAAATAAGATTATTGAAGAGTACTATCCCCAATGAGTGCACACGATGGCAGGCTACTCATCATATTTTACGATGAGGTACCGACGACCGAGGCAGTAAGCCTCGCACTCCTAGACCACACTGGGATCTCCTTTGCGGCGTTTGCCAAGAGGGATGACCACAGCGAGAAGGCCGCCATGTGGACACGCGACCCCTTGGGCTTCCTGCCCAGCGGGCGACTGGCCATTGACGCTGACCGCGAAACTATAGATGCGTTACTAACCTCGCCCCTCGCTACAAATTTGGGAGGGGTGGCTTACTTGTGTGAGGGAATCACCCCCCTAATGCCCGATCTGAACGTCGGCGAGCGATTCTCTGGAACCCTTCAGCTGTGCTGCTTTCAGCGTCGCGCAGACATCAACGCCGCGCAGCTACAACAATACTGGCTAGAGGAACATACCGGCGTAGCCTTGAGCACACAAAATACACTGGGCTACCGTCAGAACCGTGTGAGCCGCAGTGGGGAACCGCATTTCGACGGCATCGTTGAAGAATATTTTCCACCCGAGGCTAGCCATTCTATGGAGGCTTTTTTTGCCGACGGCGATAATGAAACTCGAATGTGGGAACACATCGAGAATCTCACAAAAAGCAGTGAGCGATTCCTGGACTTAGATCGCTCTGAGGTGATTCACCTCTCCGACACACGCATTATTTAAGGAGTGACCATGGACAAGCCACTTAACGAGCAAGTCGCTTTAATCACTGGAGCCGGCCAGGGTGTTGGACAGGGTATTGCCTTTGCTCTCGCCAAGAGAGGGGTGCGCATCATTGCGGTAGGACGCACCCTTGAGAAGTGTGAGGCTACGATCAGCACAATCAAAGAACGGTTTGGAACTGAGGGCGCCGCAATAGCGTGCGATATTGGTGTGATTGCAGATCTTGATGACTTGGTAACCGCAGCCGTGGAGAAATTTGATCGACTGGATATTCTGGTCAACAACGCCGTATCCGCACAGATCACATCGCTTATGGATGCCTCTATTGAAGGGTTTGAACTAGGGTTACGCGTTGGTCCCGTGGCTTCACTACGCCTTATGCAGTTAGTTCAGCCCCACTTGGTGTCAGCTGGTGGCGGCAATATTATTAACTTGGCATCCTCTGCCGCCATGCGTTGGGACAGCAGCAATTACGGTGTTTACGCCGCCGAGAAAGAAGCTATTAGAGCCCTTACCCGAGCTGCCGCGAATGAATGGGGCGGTCTTGGCATTCGCAGCAATACGATTCTACCCCTCGCGCAATCTCCAGCATTGGCTGCATGGGCAAAATATCGTCCCGAAGAAGCCGAGGCATTTATGAAAACAGTGCCACAGCAGCGCATAGGTGACTGCGAGCAGGATATCGGTGAATTTGTCGCCACGTTGTGCAGCTCCGAGTCGCGTTTCGTCAACGGCCAGTCAATCGCCTTAGATGGCGGCCAGGTGAATTTGGGCTAAGCCCTCACTTAACCGCGGCGCCACCGTCAACGCTCAACAACTGTCCCGTAATAAAAGACGCCCGTTCTGAAGCCAAAAAGCAAACCGCCTCTGCAATCTCTTCGGGCTCACCGAGGCGACGCATTGCTGCCGCCTGTTTCAATCCCTCGGCAATCTTTGGCTGCTCCTCAAAATACCGCTCTACACCGGGGGTTCTTATAACCCCGGGAGACACGGCGTTAATACGAATGCCTTTATGGCCGTATTCGGAAGCACTGCTTTTGGTCAGTAGGTTGACACCACTTTTAGCCGCCGCATAAGCCGTATTGTAGGGCTGACCACGCAGCGACGCGTTGGAGGATATATTGATGATACTGCCTCCCCCGTGCTCTAGCATGTGCGCAATTTCATGCTTCATGCATAGAAATGTATTGGTAAGACAAAGTGTCAATGTTTGGTCAAAGACCTCGCGGGTAAAGCCATGAATGGGGCCTGATCCACGGCTAACCGCTGCACTGTTGCACGCTACCTGCAAACCACCGTGGACAGTAACTGCGGCCTCCACCATATGAGCGACTCGAGCTTCATCACTCACGTCGGCAACGTGCGCAGCAGCCGTACCTCCAGCAGCTCGAATCAGCGACGCCGTTTCCTCTGCGGTATCGCCATTAAAGTCGACCACAAGCACCTTTGCGCCCTCTCGGGCCAACACACAAGCAATTGCTCGGCCAATCCCAACCCCTGCACCGGTGACCAGTGCTGACTTTCCTGCTAACTCTGCCATACCTCAATCCATCATCAATTCAGACTAGCCCCGAAAGACTCTTGTTATTCCCCTTAGTAGGGACTTCGTTCTATCGTGGAGCCCCTGCTGGCCACAAGCCCAAATGGACTAAGGCCTCTTAAAAAATTTGAGAACTTAATATCATGCTTACAGATTTTTTTCGTCTCGATGGTAAAACCGCTCTGGTGACCGGCGCCGGAAAAGGCATTGGTGCCCGCATTGCCACTGCTTACGCCGAAATGGGTGCCGACCTTATCTTACTCGCTCGCACTGAGGCTGATTTGGAGGCCGTCGCTAATGAGGTCAGAGCTCTGGGCCAGCAAGCTCGAATATTCTCCTGTGATATCACCGACGAGACCGCCATGGCTGCCACCTTCGAAACCCTGCATAACGAATTTTCGCAGCTTGATGTCGTGGTTAACAATGCGGGCGCCCCCGGCAAAGGATTTGGTTCATTGGCCAAGGTCAATAAGAAACGCTTCGAGCACACCCTCGATATTAACCTCAGTGCAGCCTACGGCCTGATTCATGAGGCGTTGCCATTACTGCAGGCCGCACCGAACGCAGCGATTATTAACATTTCCTCGGCGATGAGCTGGATGGTCGATCGCCACATGGCCGCCTACGCCGCAGCAAAGGCCGGTCTTGATCAAATGACCCGCGTGCTAGCCTATGAGCTAGCGCCAAAAATTCGTGTAAACGGTATTGCACCGGGCGCCATCGAAACCCCTGCAACGGCATTTATTACGCAGGACCCAGGCCGGCTGGAAGAAACGGTGCGATGGATCCCCCAAGGCCGCTTGGGACAACCGACTGATATCGCGCTGGCCGCGCTTTACCTCGCCTCCAGTGCGAGCGGGTTTATGTCAGGGAAAATTTTAGAGGTTGATGGTGGGATGGCCGCCCTACCCGGCAGCGCCATCCAATCGCAAATACCGCAAACGAAACCCTAAGCGAGACTTAACAATGGCAACCTACATCATGACCGGAGGCGCCTCAGGTATTGGCGCAGCAACTCGTCAACTTTTGACTGATCAGGGCGATAAAGTCGTCACTCTCGACATTAGAAATGCCGATATCTTGGCCGATCTCAGCGATGAATCAGCGCGGGAAGCGGCCATCGCTAAAGTCCGCCATGACTTTCCATCGGTCGATGGCCTTATCACCAGCGCGGGGGTCGCCTCCCATTTTCCCGAGCCTGACAAGATACTGACGATAAACTACTTTGGCACCCGTGCCCTAGTTGAAGGGCTGGTAGATACGATCAAGCCCGGGGGGCGAATTATTGCCATCAGCTCTAATTCAGCCCCAATGTGCGACAACGAATCACTGGTAACAGCGTTGCTAGATAACGACCTGAACAAGGCTAGGGAGCTGGCCAAAACCAGTAACGGCCATGAATGCTACGCCGGAAGCAAACAAGCTGTTGCACGGTGGATGCGGCGGATTGCCCCCGATTATGCCCGCAGGGGGATCAGTTTTAACGCCATCGCGCCCGGTTACATCGAAACACCGATGACCGAAGCTGTGGCAAAAAGTGAAGCCTACGGATCCGCGATTCAAGAATTTGTGGCCTCCATTCCCATCGGCCGAGCGGGCCAACCCAACGACGTCGCCCAGCTCATCCGTTTTTTACTGTCACCCGAGGCCGCTTTTATCGCCGGGTCCTTGATTTATTGTGACGGCGCTCACGACGCCATGATGCGAGCTGAGGGGCTTTTCTAAAATTTTACGCCCGCAGCTGTTGCGCCAAATCGTTTTGCAAGCCCCCACCACCTAAGGAGTGTTCTGTGCAAACCCCACTAGATGCCAAAGGTTGGCGGCAACATATCTGGCGAAATACTGCGGTCAACGGTGCAACCAACGCTGTAGCTAATGGCCTGATTTGCTGGCTGTTGTTTCGCAATAAATCCTCTCTCGAACTTTTCAGTCCCTCGGGAGGGATCTCTGCTGATCTACTGGCGACGGGATTTTTGCTTGCGATGATCGTGACGCTGATACTAATACCCATTCAACGCAGGCAGCTCACCAAAGACGCCCTGAGCCCCGAGGTTCTCGCTGCGCCTTCACCACTTACGCTGCGTCTGGTGGCCGTGACCGAGCGTTACATTATGGCGGTTGCTTTAAGCGCCATCCTTGGGTTAATTGCGGCAGCCGCAACTTTATTGGCACTTAACACCCTTGCTCAGGACAGCTTCACACCGTTTGGTTACAGCGTTTTTAAGGGACTGTGGGCGGGAATTTTTGCTGGAGCGCTCGCTTATCTCATCATTTATCTAACGGGTCACAGAGCTTACGAGACGTCGTGAATGATGGACTGTTAACCGTGCTAGGAATCCAATTATGACTCGGCAAAAAACGCACAACCTCAAGGTTCCAGTCTTTATTGCCGCCCTTATGGCCCTCATCGCACACTCAAGCCTTGCCGCTGGGCCCTGCAAACACTTCGCCGCTGAAAGACAGCCTTTTTTTGGCGACCTACACATCCATACCCGGTATTCCTTCGACGCATTCCTGTCGAACCAAAAAAATGACCCTGACGGCGCCTATCGGTATGCCAAGGGCGAGATGATTACCCTGCCAGACCCTTTTGGCGACCAAACCATAGAAGCAAAAATTGATCGCGCCATTGATTTTGCTGCCGTCACGGATCACGGCCAGTTTTTAGGCGAGGTCGCCCTCTGCGACAGCGATTGGGGAACGTTGGCTTGGTGGGCACCAACATGCATCATGTCGCGCACAAAAAACCTCTGGGTGCAGCTATATGCGGCCTCTCAGTGGACGCTATCAGGGGGCATGGACGGCGTTGCTCCCCAGCGTTCACTCATTTGCGATCTGGGCGATTGTACTGCCGCTGCGACCACCATCTGGGCAGACATTCAAGCAGCTGCTGAGCGCCACAACGATCCATCTGACAACTGTGAATTCAGCGCATTTGTGGGCTACGAATACACACAAGGGCAGGAGGCTGCGAATTTGCACCGCAATGTAATATTCAAAAACGCAAACGTCACCGAACGCCCAATCTCGGTGTTTGACAGCAACAACCAAGTCCCGGAACTTTGGCGACAGTTAAAAAAACAGTGCCTTGATGCCAGCAATGGCTGTGATGTCATGGCCATACCTCATAATAGTAATCTTGGTGGCGGGCTTATGTTTCCTGACCCCGCCACCATTGAAGAAGCACACAATCGGCGCGCACTCGAGCCCCTCGTGGAGCTGATTCAACACAAAGGCGCCTCGGAATGTCGCTTCGATCGATTGCAAGGGATTGGCGTAGATACCGAGGATGAGCTCTGTGACTTTGAACAAATTCCCTCGGACAACTTACATATGCTGGGTTCCGTCGAGGGCAAGATGCGCTCTGAAAAGGGCCAGGCCGTCAACCTAAGCTCTTTCCATCGTCGAAACTTGATGCGCAATGTCCTTAAAGACGGGCTGGCACTGGAGCAGGCCAACGGACTAAATCCTTTTATGCCCGGCTTTATCGGTAGCACCGACACACACACGGCAACCGCAGGAGGGGCACAAGAGCGCCAATATGTCGGTCACTTAGGCTCCAGAGACGCCGGGTTTAGAAATATCCAAGACCATTTTGTCTCAAACCCCGGGGGTCTCGCCGTAGTTTGGGCAGAGGAAAATAGACGAGATGCCCTCTTTGACGCCATGCGCCGACGAGAAGCCTATGCAACCTCAGGGACGCGCCCTCTCGTCCGCTTTTTCGCAGGTGATTACCCAGAGAATCTCTGCGAGGACCCTACAGCCATTAAGCTCGCCTATGACAAAGGCGTACCGATGGGCGGTATTCTTACAGAGCAGCCGGGTGACATGCCGCCCCGGTTTTATATCTCGGCCCAGCGCGACTCAGGAACTGCGCTATTTCCAAGCAATCCCTTGGAACGATTACAAATTATTAAAGGATGGGTTGATAGCAATGGCAACACACATGAACGCGTCTACGACGTTGCCGGTTCACCCGTCAACGAACTTGGGGTCGACCCCCTAACTTGTGCTGCCACAGCGCCTGGCAGCGCTAGTCTGTGCACAGTCTGGCAAGATCCCGACCCAACGCCCGATCAGTCCGCTTTTTACTACGCCCGGGTACTGGAAACACCCAGTTGCCGTTGGAGCACACTGCAGTGCCAAAACATGGGGGTAAATCCACTTTCTGACGTCTGCCCAGACCAGCTGGCCGCCTCAACAAGGCGAGCCAAGGCATTAGGCGCCAGTGAGGACGCTTTCAAAAATTGCTGTCGCGTTGCTGAAGACGAGGCGTTTTACACACCCACAATTCGTGAGCGCGCCTGGACGTCGCCTATTTGGTTGCAGCCGCCTCCCTAGCCAAATGTAAAAACACGGGCACTTCACCGCCCCCATCGACCTCTAGGGCGGCACCTGAGATATAGGCAGCCTTGTCGTCGCACAGCATAAGGACCGCATTGGCAACGTCCACAGGCGCCGCCATGCGCTTGAGGGGTAGCATATCTGCAACCCGCTGAAACCCTTCAGCACCACCGTAGTGCTCAATACCCGCTTCGTTATGAACCAATCCGACGACAATGGCATTGACGCGGATGTGTGGCCCCCACTCCATCGCTAATGAACGGGTGCTGCTCAGCAGTCCGGCTTTGGCGGCGCCATAGGCCGCCGTGCCTGGTGACGGGCGAGCTCCACTGACGCTCGCAATATTGACGATGCACCCCGGCACGTCATTAGCTGACAAAGCCCCATAGGCTTGCTGCGATAACACCAATGGCGCAACGAGATTAAGCGCAACAATTTTTTCAGTCAGGCGGGGACTGGCTGCGGCGGCCTCAACAGGAGGACTGCCTCCGGCATTGTTGACGAGGATATCGATACGACCAAACCGTTCCAGAGTGAAGTCCACTAAGGACTGGGAGCCCTCAGAGTCACGCAGATCTGCCGCAAAAAAAACAGCTTTCTCCGGGCCATCACCCACAGGCGTTTCGGGGGGGCGCCGCCCACAGGCGACGACCTGCGCACCCTCATTCAAGAACCCCTGACAAATCGCGCGCCCAATATGGCCTGCGCCTCCTGTAACTACCACTACCGTACCGTCGTATTGCCGCATCTGAGTGTCCCTTGCTATCAAACGCCACCCTTTCAATAAAACCCCCGCATAACATCGTCTGAATACGTGATGCGGGTATTTGCGCTTGAAGAAATCTCACGCCAGTATCAGGCTCCTTAGATAACGCATCAACCCCAGCAAGCTACCCATCGAACGGTGACTTGCCTTTGAACCCTAGGAGCACCCTGTATGCCTGCCACCCAAGTTGCCCACCCAAAAGATTTGATGACCATGACCGGTACCGCATTAGGTCCCACCGAGAGCCTGCAAATCACTCAGGAAAGGATTGACCAATTTGCAGAGGCGACGGGTGATCATCAATGGATTCATGTTGACCCAGAGAGAGCGGCACAGGGCCCTTTTGGCAAAACCATTGCACACGGTTACCTGACGCTGTCGTTAGCCAACTGTTTTCTTCCCGAGCTCATTCAAGTGGAAAATGTATCGATGGGGGTGAATTACGGGACTGAAAAGATTCGCTTTCCAGCGCCCGTACCCGTGGATTCACACATTACAGCTACAGGTGAAATTATTGCGGTCGAGGAGAACAAGGGCGGTTACAAGGCGACCATCCGCGTGACCATTACAGCCAAAGATGCTGACCGCCCCGCCTGCATCGTTGACACGATATCTATTTTCTACCCGTAGCGGAAAGGTCAAAGGCCAGCGTGGTGACGCTCGCGGCTCAACGCACTATCCGCTTCTAAAAAAAGGTTAGACGCTACAGCTTGAATACCCGACGCGCATTTTCATGCAAAAACTTAGGCCACACGTCGTCTTTAAACGGGACGTTGGGCATGTCGCCGAAGATCCTTTCCAAGGATAAACCCATGGGGAAGTAACCCGCATACATGATTTTGTCAGCCCCTCGGGTATTGGCGAAATTTATAATGTCTTTAGGGTAATGTTTGGGGGCAAAAGCACTGGTCATATAAAACAAGTTCTCGTACTTCAGCATCAGCTTCCATGCAAGATCTGTCCAGGGTTCGGCTCCGTGTTTCATGACCACTTTCAATTCAGGAAAAAACCAGCAAATCTCATCGAGGTGCTCAACTTTTTGCGGCTCCATTGGAATCCGCGGACCCGGCACACCCACACAGGGACAAAAGGGTATATCTAGGTCAATGCAGGTGACAAAGATGGGATACCACTTCTTATCGGCAAGGGAGACTTGAGGGCACAGTCCAGCGGGGAAAGCGTTCACCGACTTAATGTCATACTCTTCTTTGAGCCGGCGAATCTTTCGAACCTCTTCCATACCGTTATTAGGGTTGCAGTCGTAGGAGGCGAAAAATCGGTCGGGATGTTTTTTTACCGCCTCGTTTTGCGTCTCATACTGACCCTCGTCCACACCCAACATGGCCTTCTCAATATTGAACTCATCCATCTTCTCCAATGTGTAGGCAATGTAATCATCGCGCTTGCCCACCTTTGGAAGGTCTTTAAACATGTATTGAGCTGGCATTTTGAACATCTGGCGACTCTGCTCATCCATCAATAACGGACGAATAAAATCATAAAAATTTGAGGTGTCGTCATTCGGGACCGCAAGCATCAGGTCAATGATAGGCACGTCAGTGGGCATTGGCATGGGTTTTGTCCTCTAGCCATCTTGGCAATCGATAAAGGGGTTAGCGATGACTAAACATCGCCACCCCATTGTGTCAGTGGCCATCATGGGCGGCCGAACATTTTTTATACAGGTTTTTCACCTGTATCTATACGACCTCTAAGTAAGACCTACAATTGAGGCAAGTCACTCAGGGGGCGTTGTGATAAATCCTAAGCGGACAAACTGGGGTAGTCGGTATAGCCCCCCGCGCCCTCACCCGCATAAATGGTTCGTTTATCAAGGGTGTTTAACGGGGCATCAAGGGCAAACCTAGTCACTAGGTCAGGATTTGCAATGTAGGCACGCCCGAAAGACACCGCGTCTACACGATGCTCAGCGATAAATTGGTCAGCCTCCGCGGCATTGAAGCTGTCACTGCCGATCAGCGCGCCCGAAAAATATTCGCGGCTTAATGCCAAGCTATCAATACCCGTGGATGCCATCCGAATGGCATGCACCCAGGCCAGCCCTAAGCGGTCCGCTAATTGAAGGAGCGCAGCATAAGTTTCAGTCGGATTGTCATCAACGTGATCGTTGTAAGGGTTTCCGGGGGAGATTCTCAGCCCTATTCGCCCAGCGCCGGTTTCAACTTTGATCCCGTGCAGAACTTCCTCTACGAAACGCAAGCGATTCTCCAAACTGCCACCGTATTGGTCATCACGAAGGTTGCTGCCCGTCGCCAAAAATTGAGCTGGCAAGTAACCCGATGCACAGTGAAGTTCGACAGCATCGAACCCAGCTTGCAGTGCCCGGGCGGCGGCGGCTTGATAATCTGCCACGACTGATCTGATCTCAGCAAGAGTCATCGCCTCGGGCGTCGGCATGGACATCATTCCTGACTCGGTAAAAATCTCGGCGTTAGCCGGTAGCGCTGATGGGGCCAAAAATCGCGTGTTTCGCCCCTTATTGAGTGCATGGCCTACCCGACCACAATGCATCAGCTGACAGGCAATGAGCCCGCCCCGGTCATGGACTCGGTCGGTCACTGATGACCAGGCCTTGGTGTGTGCGTCATTGTAAATCCCCGGGGTGCGGTTGTAGCCCTTGCCGTCGGCAGAGGGATGCACGCCCTCGGTCACAATCAGTCCAGCGTCGCCGCGCTGACCATAGTAGTTGGCCTGCAATTCTGAAACCGCATCGTCATCTTGCCGAGCTCGGCTACGGGTCATAGGCGCCATCACAATGCGATTACGAAGTCGCAGGTCACCCATTTCAAGGGAGCTGTACAAGTGCGCATACTTCATTTTCTGGTCCTCATATTGGGGGCCGACCCCACCGTTATCGAGTTTTTATAGACGGGTCTAAGCTGCCATCACGCATCGTTGCCAAAAACTTCTCGAGTGGCGCAGGTGCAGCAACGCTCGGCAAATGTTCAGAGGGCGGTTCCGCCCAGAACCTCTGCCAACTGGGAAACAAGCTGTGAAACGCCCCTTCGTATTCATCCCGATCGGGCCACCGCATTTTATTCTCACCACAGGGCGGCTTGTTGAGATCGCTGGCATACCAGTAGCATGGCAAGCGTCGTCGAAAATACCAACGGCCGTTGATGCGCTCGTAATGATCCCAATAGAGCATCTGCATAACCACCCATTCGCAGCCACCCTGCTCCGTGGGGGTCTCATGCTCGTTTTTACTATAGACAACGCCTACCGCTCGATCGGGGTCTTCAAATTCGATAATGTGATTGCCAATGTGATGCGCGGTGCCCGTAAACTGAACCCGCAAAGTTTCATCCATCCACTGCTTAAAATGTGCGCGGCCAACCTTGTCTCGACCAATCCGAATATCCTCGGCAAAAAGATTCACCAAAGCGTCGATATCTCGCATATCCAGCGCAAGCGAATACTTTGCAGCAAGCTGTCTAATCGCGTCCAGAGACTCCAAACGATCAAGCCTTGCGACAACATCACTCTGACTCATATGCACTCCTCAGCTGCGACACGGCGCCCAGCCATGCGCCCAGAAAAAGTAGCGTCCCCAACAGAGCTTCCTGATGCATAACCATCACCCCGCCTGGGCACACCGCAAGCTGTTCTTCCTGCTGCATATAACCCGGGAATAACACCCTCATGGACAGAACATACGGCGCCGTCGACCGTGGTATCAAGGCCACCTAAGGTAAAGCAGGGGAAAAACGCACCCGCCCCCGGCGTGCAATCGAGCGCTACGAAGGGCGCCTCAATTGTCTTCAACCAACTGACATCTTTGTGAAATAAACGGTCCACACCTTCAGCAGCGTCCTCATTGAAGCGCGCAAGCGTCCGCTCAAGCTGGCCCTTGGGAAGTTTCAACTCAGACACCAGCTCATCGAGGGTTTCACCGGTTGCCACCACCGGAGCCTGCAACCAGCTCTCAGTCTCATAATTGCCGTAATCCGCCGTATTAAGAATGAGGTACACCGGATAACTCTGGTTCACCAAAAAGCTGCCAATGCGGCCGTGATAAGCGTCCTCATTGATAAAGCGCTGACCCTGACCGTTCACAAAGATGCCAAAGGTTAGCGTCGCTGGGGGATAAAAAGGCAGACTTAAAAATCCTTCGTGCATGTTAATGGCACGACCACCGACACTCAGCCCCATTTGAATGCCACTGCCCGTATCATTGGGATTGCCGATTTGGGTCTTGTTATCGAGAAACTGAGGGCAGTACTCACGCACCATATCCTCGTTCATAATAAAACCACCGGCGCACAACACCACACCTTTGCTGGCGCGAAAATAGTGTTCCTGCATATTCTGCCGAACCGCAAGACCAACGATCCGTTGTTGAGGTCCGAAGCAACTCACGATCAGTCGTAAGGCCCGGGTCTCATAGTGAATATCAATGCCTCGCTGCTCGACTTGCTGCAAAAGAATTTTGGTGAGCAAGGGTCCGCCATTATCACCCTCGACTTCGAGGTTATGACCGCGCGGCGCAGGCTTGTAATGCTCGCTATAGGGCCACGCTTTCTCACTGCCCGTGTAAAGCAAGCAGTCGTCTGTCAGGGCCATCATGGCACGCTCTTTGAGCTCAGAGGCTTTAAAAGGCACACCCAGAGACATCAACCAATCGAGGTGCTCCGCCCCGCCTTCCGAATAAGCTCGCACTTTATTGGCATCGGCCTGAGGCCCATTACTCGCCATCAAATAACCAAAAACATCCTCAACACTATCTTCGTAACCCACAGCCTTTTGAATTTTCGTGCCTCCGCCCAAATAAATTTCTGCGGAGGACAAGGCGGTCGAGCCACCAGAGGCCGATGCGGCTTCCACGATCATCACCGATGCCCCCTCATCAGCCGCCGCGATCGCCGCACAAGCGCCAGCGCCACCAAAGCCGACAACAACGACATCACTTTCACCAGACCAGGAGGTCACGTCAGATTCAAGCATGGGGGCAAAAGACATAGGCAAAGGCTCGCCAAATCAACTGGAGGTGCTTCACATTAGCGGCTTGATGAACGGCGATCAGCCTCCATTTGGACGATGGAGCAAGGTTGCGCACTGGCCAATCACACGCCACTCTGCGGGCCATCCAAACTCCTAGAGACATCATCATGGCCTGGTACACCGGTAATGCCCTTTACGACACATTACTCCTTGTAGGTTTTGCCTACGCGCTGCTGGTATTTGCCGCGAGCTTTGTGGGTACCGCTGCCTATGGCGGCCGATTCGGACTGAAAGGTAAAAAACAGGGTATTAAGCTCGGTTCTCGTATGGGCTGGATTATTATGGAGCTGCCCGGCTTGCTGGTTTTTCCGGTCGTCTACTTCATGGGGACTAACGCCTACGAAGCCGTGCCTTTGTTTTTTCTTGCCGTATGGATGATGCACTACAGTAACCGCGCGCTCATTACTCCCATGTTGATGCGGGTACAGCCCGGCACACCCGCGAGCTTTTCTTTCAACGTAATAATCGCAGGCTGGATTACCCTGTTTCTGCACGGTTATTTCAACGCGGCGTACTTGACCGAGTATGGCGATCAGTACACGCTCGACTGGTTCAGTGATCCTCGATTTGTGTTGGGCTTGTTTGTCTATGCGACGGGTTTTGGGCTGAACATTCACTCAGACCATATCCTGCGTAACCTGCGTTCAAAAACGCCCACGCCCAATGAGCCGCGCTACAAAATTCCTTTTGGCGGTGCCTTTCGCTGGGTTACCTGCCCACAGTACCTTGGGGAAATTCTGTCTTTCACAGGTTTTGCCATCATGACCTGGAATTTGGGCGCGGTCTTTGTGCTCGCTATGACCGCCGGCAACCTGATTCCTCGCGCGCTTTATACCCATCGTTGGTTTCGTAAAAATTTCGATGAATATCCACCAGAGCGTAAAGCCATCTTCCCAAGGCTGCTGTAAATCTTTATGCCTTAGTTTGGCCTGCAAGCCCAGGTATCCTCTGTGGCATGCCCCACAGATGTTTAATGTAGATCAAGGCTCGAACCAGATAGCAGAGCCAATGGCCCGCTCTTGTATCGCGACAGGGGCCATCGGCTCTACACCCAAATCTCGGGCGTCGTAGGTGGACCAGCGCGGTGTTGGAATCTCAAGAACCCTTGGGTAGTAAAAAGCAGGGCGATCAGGATCAAAGTCGTCATCCTGCCACCAAGCTGCCAACGAGGGCGAACCGATGGTATTTTCGTAGGTGCTTGCCCCTGTATTTACCGTGCTACCTACGGGGTCCAACCGACCGGTAGCGAGATCAATGCTTCGTTTCCCAGACCATGCCACGTCGATAACCTTCTCGTGGGTAACACCCTCTTCGTCAACCCAGCCTTTAATAATTTGAATACGATCAAGGTGGGCACCCAAAGGGTCCTGGGCAGCAAAGACTACAAACTGAGGGGCCCCTGAACCAGACTGCAAAGGTAATGCAGAGCCCATAGGCACCCCGGCAGCGTCAGACTTCGCGACACCATCAGCTGCCACAGCCAACGCCGGCTCAAGTTGCCAGCCACCAAACATGCGCAGGGAGATCCGAGGTCCTGAAGTGGCAAAGGTCTCACGCCGCTGCAGCGCAGAAAAAAGTGCCTCGCGGGTATTTTCCTCAGCCCAAACTCCGGCGAGCCCACCCGAGCCCCAACTTGGCGCAGGGGTCATGTAAGCTAATCCCAGACCTGCCTCACCCGTTCGTAAGCCCGCACTTCCATCCATCATCGGCAGCTTACCCGTATAATTATCCTCATCGGTGACAGAACTGGCGTTGTGGCTATCGCTGGCACCAATCACACCAAAGACAAAGGGGTTGAAGCCCTCGCTGTGAGCCAGTGAAATTCCACGTCGCAAGGCATCACGTGCATAGGACCCTTTGACCGTCTCCAAGGTGCCCTTCTGACCGGGAACTGCGCTAGCAATCTCAAATCCTGCGAACTCGTCGAGACTTGATAACAAGGGGTGTGTTTCAGAGGCACCCTTTACCTGAAGAATTTCACTAATCGGTTCGAGATCGGACCGGTCCTGGGGTACGGCCTCAACCAACAGACGACCCTCGCTGTCCTCGGTTCGATACATGAGTCCCTGAGATAGGTTGGCGTTGTGTGGAATAGCAATGACTGACCGCCCCTGTGCCCGCTCACCGCGCAAAAAGCGCCAAAGCTCTGTTGCGTCAGGTCCGTCGATAGCGCTGAAGGGACGACCGGGTACCGCACCACTTCCGTAAATAACATTTCGGTGTAAGTGCGTCGTAACATCGCCACCGTCAGCTGACCACTCCCAGCCGATGAATGCTGTGAATTTGCCGGGATCGTTAAAGGTGTTGGCCGCCTCTACAGTGGTCCTCCACGCTGCAGCGTTTATGGCGGTATCGACGCCGCCAAGGGTTAACTGAAATCCATTTTCGTGCATCAGTGCCATCGTCTCGACCCAAGCCCGGGTCACTGCCATCCGACTGCCTTCTGCTAAAAGATCAGCGAGGGGCTGGCGTGTCGTTGGAATATCGAGATCGGCCAATCTCGCCTGACCCATATATTCGGCATGATCTGTCACCGCAGCAAAATCTAATGGCCGACGAATTGTGAGGGGATAACCTGCACCATGATCGATGGTCAGACCTCGGGAAAAACGATAAACATCCGAGGGTAACGCGCGCACGCCCATGGCAAACGCATCACTCGATAAGGCGGTGTGAATGTGCAAATCACCCCAGTAAAGGTTACGCAGTGAACTGGGCAGCAACGGAGTGACTTCAGGCATTTCAGTGACGGGGGACACTGTCATTGGCGTAAGAGTGGGGTCTGCTATCGGGTCACAGGCCGTGAGAAGTGCCACCAACATCACGGTTACCGTAAACAGTAACAGCTCCGGCCTCCGCCGACACACAAAGGCATCCGCAGCCACACCGTGAACGTTATGCTGAAGCTGTTGCATCAGTAAATAACAGCCTTCGAGCGCTCGGGAGGCCCCCCCAACATGTCTCTGTGTGAGGGTGGATAAACGCCAGCATCAGAAATTTTTAAAGCCACACCCAGTTCTGCGCCCACCACAGTTTGCCCGCCATAAGAGGATCCCTCGGGGCTACTGCGCAAGGCGTGAATAAGATGGCCGGTGTACTCTGGTGACTCTGCCACCTGCATAATCTCCTCATACTGTTCAGGGTGGACCTCAGCGGCTTTCATCGCGCGCTCGGTCTTTAACGGGCCCATCCAGATCGATAAGCTGTTAACACCGGTGCCCTCTAGGTCGTGCTGCATATCCGCGGCAAACTTATCAAGGCCCGCTTTCTGCGCCCCATAAGCAGGGCCATGCATGTAGCAATTAGCGCCAAAAGACGAGCCGAAAATAATCCACCCTGTACCGGCCGACACCATCATGCCTGCAGCGTGCCAACTCGCCACGTAGGCGGAGCGTAATCCCACGTCTAAAATGGCGGCTGCTTCTAAACTTTTTTCCCAAAAAGGTTTCGGCGTAATGAGCTCAGGATGCATGTATGTCGCATTATTAAAGAGGACATCTAGGCGGCCGTCATCGCCCTTAATCTGCGCGAACACCTCCGCCACAGCGGCGTCATCGGCGTGATCGCAACAAAGGGCAACGCCCCGCCCTCCTGCATCGGTAACGGCTCGCGCCGTATCGTGAATGGTTCCGGGAAGTACTGAGCCATCCCATGCTTTTGCCGCTCCCACCACCTCAGAGCGACCCGTAATGTAGACCGTGTAACCGTGCTGACCCAACGCTCGAGCCACCCCAGCACCTGCGCCTCGACTCGCGCCAGTCACTAGTGCCACTGGTGCATTACTTTTCATAGCATTCTCCCCAAATCGCCACTGCCCACGACCGTGGGTTCACTCAACTGAGCCATTCACCTCCATCACCACTGTGCAGGCGAACCTATTCGGGCTGCACTGTGCAGTCCACCGATCAGTGCCTTCAATATTGCGCACTGTATTGCGCACTGTAACCATCGTGCCGAGCATCGGCGTAAAACATTGTGCTCTTGCAAGATCCCAGCTGCCCAAACATCTTAAAACCTCAGGGGGCCAGTGCCTCCGCTCGAGTTTTCACCGCGTTCGTCATATGCCGAAAACCCCGCCACAGAAAGAACCCCATTAGAAGCGTGACAATGGGCGATAACCAGCCACGAAGTTCAAAATAGGAGGTATAACGAATCTCTCTTGTACCGACAGCTTCCAGCCGATGCTGCCGCTTGCTGTACAGCCAGCGGCCTACCGGTCGCATGCGGTACTCAAACAGTTTCTCATGCTCGACTTGCGTCACCTGCTCGGTCTGCTCAAGCTCAAATGGACCCATGTTTACCTGCATAACAATGGGGGTTCCGGGTTGCAGCTCAGCCGAACACCGTGTCACAAAGGGGTTCCATTCTTTATAAGCAGGAAAATCGACGATAACCTGCCAAGCCGTTGGGAGATCCGCTTTAATACTGCGCACAAACTTGAGCGTCAGCATTTTTCAGCTTCCACCTGAAGAGGCAAGAAGCTGATTATCTTCCAGTACATTTGCAGGCCGGTGTATGCACCACGTCCCGCCCGGGTGGTAGATGTACGCCACACAACTGTTGCAGTTGTCACATAGCGATGGTTCCTCGGGACGCACCTTCCACTTGTTGACCAGGTCAGGCTCTCTGAGCAGCGCCCGTGCGAGTGCCACCGCCTCAAAATCGGCCGCCATACACTGCGCCACATTATCGGCTGACTTCACACCGCCGAGATATGCCAAGGGAAGGGACACTTGTTCGCGAATCTTTTTCGAATACTCCCAAAAATAGAGCTCCCGGAAATCTATAGAGGGCGCAGACTTCGCGGTGGCGCCGATCGCCATACCGCTGAGCGACCACTTACCCAAAACGCGATACATAGCTTCAAGATTCATATTGCTGCCAAACATGAACCAGCCCGACTCCACATTACGACCGCCTGATAATACGAGCATGTCAGCACCCGCTGCCTCAAGCAGTTTGGCCGTAATGATTGCATCTTCAACGTTGGCTCCCCGACGTCTGCCGTCAGCAACATTGATCTTAGCCAACACCGCAATATCCTGACCCACACGCTGCTTTACCGCTGCGAGAACTCTTGTTGGAAAGCGTGCGCGGTTCTCGGCACTGCCGCCATAGGCATCTTTGCGGTTGTTGTCCATGGGCGACAAAAACTGGTTCAACAGGTAGCCGTGCCCCATATGAATCTCGACCGCATCGAACCCCGCACTCACACAGTGTTCAGCCGCAGTGACAAAAGCTTCAACCATGTGCTCCATGTCGACTTCGGTCATTCCGCGACGAAGGATATTGCCTCGGAGAAGGCCTGCAGGATTGAAGCCCGATACAGAGCTTTGAAGACGCCCGGGCACAAAGACCCCCGTCACGAAGGAACCACCGTGGGTTAATTGAGCGGCAATCTTGCCGCCCTTGGCGTGCACAGCATCAGTTACCGCTCGCAGCTCACCAATCACTCCGTCGTGCAACCAAATTTGATCCGGCAGCGTTCGCCCTACCTTATTCACTGACAGATACGCCATGGTCGTCATACCCACGCCCCCTGCCGCCATACTCTCGTGATGTTTCAGCATGGCGCGGGTCGGCATGCCCCGCAGTGACATATTTTCATTGGCTCCGGCTTTGATAAAACGATTGGGCAAAGTCACCGGACCTAACCGCAGCGGTGTATAGGCTCTCGCGAGCATGGCCTGTTCCACGGTCTCTCCTGCATTGTTAACGTGGCTCTAGTATAGCCACACGATGACATCGGACTATCGTCCCTTTGCAGGTAATCAACGGCTATTGTGACTAGCAACAGCGCAACTGCTGAGTACAGCCGCTGACTACTGTTGATGCTCAAGGAAGATCGTTTAGATCCCAGAGTGAGTCAACAGAGCCTTGAGCCTTGCCTGCTTATCGGCATCAAAACCCAAAGCTCGACTAATGTAGTCACTCGCGTCCAAGTAGCCCGTATCAATCTCAGTGAAGGCCGCAGTGAGGTAGCGCTCTTCAACCTGCATCAACACATTGAGTGCCTGACGGGTTGTCTCCACCCCTGCGCTTTCTGGCAGCCCAGCCATGAGAGCGCGGCGATGCTCTTGGTTGCAAAGATTGGTTGCCAAATAGTCTGCCATTACGTGGTGCTTCGAGGCGCCGGCAACAAGCAGCGTCAGTGCAGCGGCATAGCCGGCGCGGTCTTTCCCAGCAGAGCAGTGGAATACCAGAGGTAAACTTTGAGGCTGCAGGAGCAGGTGTAGGAACTCGCTATAAACCCGGGCAAAACGGGTCACGAATAACCGATTGGCTTCAATGAGAAATTCACTCGCTGCCTGTGCGTCAACCCGACCCGCCTCAACCTCACGGCGAATATTAATGACATCTGCACCCTCAGCCTCCACCGGCAACCAAATTTCGTTGATGCCGGTACCCATAAGGAGATCGGGGTTTTCCGCCCGTTCACTGGCTCTGCGCAGATCGACCACGGTTGCTATCCCCAAAGCGGACAATCTTTGTCGGTCAGCATCGGTCAAACGGCCCAAGTGATCAGACCGGTATATCCGCCCCGGTGTAAAGGAACCGCCACAACCGAGTGGGTACCCGCCGAGATCTCTAAAATTGTGCGCTCCGTCAAATCGAATTTGACGAGGCAGGCTTTCGGTGGACGACAACAAACGGTAACTCCTGGTGAAAATCAGCGCACTGACCGTGAATTCAGCGCGCGTTTAGAAACCCTCGGCGTCGTGGGACACTCGCCAAATCAGCTGGGGAAACAATCGCCGCATGACCACGCCTAGCTGTGTTTGCTTACCGGGATAGGCAAAAAGCTTCCCCTTATCGAGACAGCGTTCGATGTCATCGATTACCACATCTGGCGTCAGGGTCTCGCCCTTTGAGGGCAGCTTTGGAACAACGGTTGCCTCGGCTTGCTGCCACAGGGCCGTCTTCACCGCCGGCGGGCAGACGCAACAAAAGCGCAGTCCGCTGTTACGATTTTCGTGATAGAGAATTTCAGTATAAAACTGCACTGCCGCTTTGCTTGAAGCATAAGCACCCATAAGCAGTCCCGGAACGATACCGGTCATGGAGGAAAAGCTCACAAAATCGCCGCGCCCTCGCTCGATCATTCTGGGTAAAGCCGCCGTCGCCACATTCACGAGACCGCCATAGTTAATTGTCATAACTCGCGTCGTTAGCTTGGGATCTTCCTCAAGCAAACGACCAAATGGCATGATCGCTGCCGCATTAGCTACTCGATCTACAGGTCCAAGACTGCCCTCAATGTCGGCAAATACACCGGCAACCGCGTCGGCATCTGTAATGTCTACTGCATAGGGTTTGATGTTGGGAGCAGACGCCGCGGTTTCAGCCATACCGGTTTCGTTGACGTCTAAAATGGCAACCGTTGCACCCGCTGTAGCAAGGCGACGCGCCCACGCCTGCCCCATGCCACTGCCGCCACCGGTTATTACTGCAACCTGACCCGTAAAAGACATTGGAACTCCCTAAGACCCTAAAATTGCGGTATTCAGCCCTCAGAGACCTCTGGGGTGAAAATTACTGGCATTGACTTGATAGTGCTAATCATAAACGAGCGCATATAAGTGACCTCACCGTTAAAGGTGATATCACGAAGTCGGGGGATCACCTCTTCAAACATGATGCGCATCTCAAGCCGCGCTAAATTCATCCCGAGGCAAAAATGCTCACCGATACCAAAGGACCTAAGTTCTCGGTTGAGTGACGGCATGCGCTTTTTCCGGTGGATATCAAAACGCATAGCGTCGTCGCCGAAAACATCCTCATCGTGGTTTACGGCATGGTAGTGCATCACAATTTTTTCCCCGCGCTTAAATGAGTAGCCGTTCCATTCAACATCCTGCGTTGCCGTTCGACGCATCGCGATAAACGCCGTGTTGTAACGCAACATTTCTTCAATAGCGTCAGGTATATCCTCAGGATGATCAACAAGGTGCTGCAGCTGATCCGGGTTCTCCATTAACAGCCGCATGCCGTGAGCGGTAGCAGTGCGAGTACTTTCGTTGCCACCCACCATGATTAAAATAAAAACCCAGGCAAACATTTCATCACTGATGGGCTCGCCATCAACCTCACCCTCCAAAAGGGCTTGAATTACCGGGCCAGTGAAACCTTCGCGCTGCTTCTTTGCCAATTCCATGGCATACAAAATGACCTCAAAGGAGACCGCATTGGCCTCATCAGGGCCGGTGGCAATATCCGGGTCATCACCGAACGCCATGATGTTGGTCCACTCAAAAAACTGTTTTCGATCCTCTTGCGGTACTCCCATCAATTCTAAAACTGCGATCAGGGGCAGTTCCGCCGCAACCTCTTCAACGAATTCACAGGACCCTGCAGCTGCCACCCGGTCGACAATAGCCTTCGCTTGCTGCCGCAGCCAAGGCTCCATAGCAGCCACTGCTTTGGGGGTGAAAGCGTCCCGAACGACTCTGCGGTGCGCCATATGCTTTGGCGGATCCATGGCTATGAACGCGTTATCCAACATCACCTGCATGGTCTCCCGCTGCATCTCAGATTCGGGTTCCATAGGAAACGGGCCTTCAATTTGAGATGAGAAAAGGCCGGGGTTTTGAGAGACAAAATCAAGGGCGTCGCGTTTGACCGCCGCCCAGTAAGGGACGCCTGTCGTGGGATCATCAAAGTGCACAAAGCTCCCCTGCTCGCGAATATCAGCAAGGACCTGATAGGGCATGCCCTCTCGGTAGGCATCTAGATCGAGCAGGTGAGTGAAGGGACAGCGCGCTTGTGTGTTTTCCATACCGGTCATTAACTCCCTGTGGCTAGCCGACACCTGCCCAATTTGTTGATAAAGCTCTGGGGCGGGTGTCATTTGATTAAGTTGTACGCGCCAAACGTCGGCTGGAGCCAAAGATGTCGCGTTTTTTTACCGTTGCATATCGTCCGAATGAGAGTAGGAAAACATTGTTTTTTTAAAACGTCCAGTATTACTATGTGCGTTGGCGCCATTACTCACCGTAAAATTTTTAGGAGCTCGACGACAGATCATGCCTCGCCCGTTGGTTGATACAGAAACGATTATTACTGTCGCCCTCGACGCCATGGAGGAATCTGGCGCGGGTCCTTTGACAGCTAGGCGGCTGGCAACTCGGTTAAAGTGCTCCACGCGAACGCTATATCAGCAGATGGGCAAGCAAGAAGCGCTGATCTCAGCGCTACTGAACCATTATTTTGTCAGGGAAACCCCTCAGCTCGACCCCGGCCTGGATTGGAAAGAGGCCATTGGCACATGGGCGAGAGCGCTTAGATTAGCGATTTTAGACCGCCCCAATCTCTCCCGTCATTTGAGCACGGAAAACCGACCTGCCCTCATCGAATTTACCCGCCCCCTTCTTGTTGCACTGATCGCCGCAGGGTTGACTGAGGCAACGGCGGTGGCGGTTTGTCGATCTCTCGTCCACGTTATCGTGAGCCTGACATTGGGAGAGCTCGAAATGCAGTCTCACCGCTACGATGAAACCGAAATCGCGGCGGATCACCTAACCAGCTTGCTATCCACCGATGCCAACGCTTACGAGCGTTCACCCGACGGTAAAATTCCACCTCCAGTTTTCGTGCAGAGTATTCACTGGCTGATCGGTGGCATTGAATTGCAACAACAAACCCAAGCAGAGCTCCCATGATCCGGTTGAGCTCCTACCGAGTACTGCATTTTATTAAGTCAAATACAACGGAGGCGTCAGTCTTGGGGTGGCTCAATCAGCCTCTTTGCCTAGACTCCCCTCAGGCAAGGATAGACCGATCGTCGATGACCCAGTTGTCGCGTGTGGTCCAGAGCATTATGTTTTCTTCACTTTTGTCATTACCTATCAGGAAGAGATTACGATGAGCGAACGATTACTGGTTGTTTCTACCGACTGTCATGCTGGTCTACCGATCAGCGAGTACAAACCCTACGTCGAAACTAAATACCATGACTTCATCGACATGGCGGTGGATGTTCAGGTCGATATGATGGATAAGGCTGAGGCGCAGTTTCTTATCAAAGATATCAATGACGCATGGCGCGCCCCCATAAAACAGGCGCTGACCGGCGCTTGGGATTATAAAGAGCGCAGTAAAATGCTCGCAGATGACGGCATCGCGGCTGAGGTCATTTTCCCCGACGGCATTACGGAGCAGGACACGCCGCC
>ERZ1048686.355-NODE-355-length-46738-cov-7.073496_pt1 | contig 46738 bp, 46 predicted proteins | sample MGYA00383099_ERZ1048686 | MGnify/ENA primary metagenome ERZ1048686 (study PRJEB29581, sample SAMEA5548369) | metagenome | biome: marine; feature: coastal; material: water | depth 25 m | study: Short-term variability in the microbial, nano- and picoplankton... | reverse complement strand
GGGCTCTAACCGGTCGTTCTCCGCGACGCAGCAGCATCAGCTTAAAGGAGTAGTGACACCCATTCTCACGGCCCAGAGTCGTCTTTTGCTGTGTCATCTAATGCCGAGGAAGAACTTCGTAAGCGACCTTTGGGGAAATCGCTTTGTTGGACGGCACTACCACCTACCAAAGGGGCGGCCTTTAGACGCGCTAGCAAGTCCGGTTCGCGCACCCGCGCCAGGCGTTTGGAGTTTTGGGGCCGTTTTGACGCTGGAAGATCGAATCTGCCAGGGCTTCGTTTGCTGGCTTCTGACCAAGGATTGAGGCTCGCCAGTCAAAGCCGCGGCTACCTGCAGAAGGATGACGAAACCCAGCCAAAAAGCGGCCTGCCCTGTAAACCAAGCTGTAAACCAAGGAGCCCGAATGGGCCAAGACACGTATAAGTCTTTGAAAAGATTGGAGGCGAGTACCGGAATCGAACCGGTGTACGCGGATTTGCAATCCGCTGCATAACCACTCTACCAACTCGCCAGCCAGAGATATCAGGCAGTTAACTTATCTGGCAAACTGCTGCAAGACCTAAGCGGTGCGAAATCTAGCGAATTGTGCGGAGGTGGGGCGTTGTGGGGGCGCGCGTGATGTGGCACTAAAGTGCAAAGGATTCTGAACGGATGAGTTTAGCCAATGTCTGATTTTGCAGCACGTCGTGTCATGATGGTGGACACCCAAGTTCGCCCCTCCGATGTTACCAAATTTCCAATCATCGATGCGATGCTATCGGTAGAGCGCGAGAACTTTGTTCCGAGTGAGCGCCGCGAAGCGGCTTATGTCGATGGCAACCTTGCGCTGAGTGTGGGGCGTGTTTTGCTTGAGCCGCGCACGCTCGCGAAAATGCTCGACGCTTTGAATTTGCAAAATGATGAGTTGGTGCTCGATATCGGGTCAGGCTATGGCTATTCGGCCGCGATTATCGCTCATATTGCCCAAGCGGTAGTTGCGCTCGAAGCCGATGAGGCGATGGTTGCAGATGCGCAAACTGTGCTGAGCGATGCGGGCGCAGACAGTGTGATCATGAACGCGGGGCCGCTTGAGGCGGGTGGCGCAGAACACGGACCCTACGATGTGATCACCATCCAGGGCGGTGTTGAAGCGGTGCCAGTCGCAATTATCGATCAGCTGAAAGAGGGTGGGCGCATCGCGGCACTCTTTATGACGGGTGCTTTGGGCGAAGTGCGGATTGGTCGCAAAATCGACGGGCAGATGAATTGGCGTCTTGCGTTTAATGCCAGTGCGCCCGTTTTGCCGGGATTCTCAAAGGCGCGTGACTTCGCACTGTAATATTTAAGATCCGCGCGACGGAAGCTGCTGTGTCGCGCGTTAAGACTGTATCAGAGCATCCCGAATGGATGCGGAAATCCTTGGGGGCAGAATGCTCGATCTATTGATGAAGGTGCGACGCACGACTGCACTTGTTGGCCTCTCTTTACTGTCCGCGCAAACGGTGCAGGCCGAAACGCTCTCGGATGCGCTGATCGGGGCGTTCAATCATTCAGGGTTGCTGGAACAAAATCGCGCTCTACTACGTGCAGCAGATGAGGATGTGGCCATCGCAACGGCTTCCCTCCGCCCGATCTTGAATTTCACGGGCTCTTTGGGCCGCAGTTTTTCACGCACGTCTAATACGTCAAGCGGACTGCTGGTGGATCAAAGCAGCACGACAGCGACGATTGGCATCGCGATGGATCTACTGATCTACGACGGCGGCCAAACCCGATATGCCATTGAATCTGCGAAAGAAAACGTGCTTGGTACGCGTGCGCGCCTGCTGTCGCTGGAGCAATCTGTGCTTTTGCGCGCGATCCAAGCGTTTATGAATGTGCGCGCCACAACCGAAACCGTCGCGTTGCGTCAAAGCAATGTGCGGCTGATCACGCAAGAACTGCGCGCCGCGCGCGATCGCTTTGAAGTTGGTGAGATCACACGCACAGACGTCGCACTGGCCGAGGCGCGCCTTGCCTCTGCCCGCTCCGCTCTTGCAGCAGCAGAAGGGGATTTGATCCGCTCGCACGAAGAATACCGCGCGTCAGTCGGGCATAAGCCTGGCAATCTGCGTCCACCGAAGAACCTGCCCAAAACGGCTAATTCCGTTGAAAAGGCCAAATCCATCGCGGTGCGTGGTCATCCCGATATGCAGGCTGTGCAACATGACGTGGCTGCGGCAGATCTCAATGTAGCGCGTGCGGATGCCGCAATGCGCGGCACTGTGCGCTTGCGCGGCGGGCTGAACCGCACCCAAACGCCGTCGGCGAACACCTCTACTAACGCGGGCTCCTTGTCGCTTGAGGCAACTGTGCCGATCTATCAAGGTGGCCGTCTTAGCGCATTGCATCGCCAAGCAATGGCGCGCCGTGATGCGGCCCGCTCTGGTCTGCACATTACAAGGCATCAGATTCAACAAAACGTTGGCGATGCGTTTGCGCAATTGCGTGTATCCCGCGCATCTCGCGATGCAAGCGAACGTCAAATCCGTGCAGCAACCGTCGCGTTCAGGGGCGTGCGCGAAGAGGCGGCCGTTGGATCACGTACGACGTTGGATGTGCTCAACGCAGAGCAAGAATTGCTCGATGCACGCTCTGGTCTGATCGGTGTGCAAACCAACGAATTCATTGCCGCTTATTCTGCGCTGGCGGCGATGGGCCTGTTGACGGCCGAGCACTTAAACCTGCCTGTGCAGCAGTATGATCCGACCGCCTATTACAAGCTGGTGAAAGACGCACCCGCGCGCAGCGTGCAGGGCGACAAGCTGGATCGCGTCCTGCGCTCGCTTAACAAAAACTAGTTTTAGGCGACCTGCGCGCGAATATTTTTGTCATAGCGCGGTAAAAACTACTGCTAATTCGTTCTATCTGTTGTGAGGATTTGCTTTGGCAGGTATTCTGCATCCGAGGCGAAAATGGAATTATAATGTCAGATCCGGTTACCAATATCGAAATTGAAGACGTATTGTCTTCCATTCGTCGACTTGTGTCTGATGAGGCGCGTGCCGCTGAGCGGGGAGAGAAAGAGCTGTCTTTTTCCTCGGACGTTCCCCCTCAATCCGTTGAATTAGAAGAAGAAAAATCTGACGAGGTGATGGAATCTACCGCCCCTAAAGCCGCGCCCGCACTTGTGCTGACCGCAGCCCTGCGCATCGTGCCGGAGCACGAGAATACTGCGGAAAAGGCCGACTTAGAGAATAGCGAACCGGAAGACGAGGGCGCATCAGATGATGACACTTTGATTCTGACGCAGGTGCATTCTGACGATGACACAGGGCAAGTTTTCGCAGAACAGGCAGAAGCTGAGCAAAATGTAGCTGACGATCACGCCGTGGATACCACCGAAGATACGCATGAAAGCGAGGTGAGCGCGCAAGAAGAGCACGACGCACCCGCGCCTGAAATGCGCGATGACGCTGAGGCAGACAACGAAGACCAAGACGCGACGCCTGAAGAGCCCGTCACAATCGAAGATAAAATTGCAGCTCTCGAAGCTCTTATTTCGGGCACTGATAGCGAGTTTGAGCCCGATGGCGCGGAACAGGGGGGCAATGCGGCCCGTCGGCTCCAGTTATTGCCTTGGGAAGACAGCAGCCCGTCACATAGTGGTTTGCAAACTGGCGCTTTGCCCGATCCAGAAATCGCATCGCAAGCAGCGGCCTTTCATGACACTGCAACAGCTTTCGAGCGGGCCCATACCGAAGCGGTCGAAACAGCGCAAGCTGAGCTATCGACGAACGCCAGTGAGACCTTGCTAGAGAACGAAGAAATCGCAAGCGTTGTCGATGAAGAAGCGCTACGCGATATGGTTTCAGAGATTGTGCGTCAGGAATTGCAGGGACCTTTGGGCGAACGCATCACGCGCAACGTGCGTAAACTCGTACGCCGCGAAATTTATCGTGCTTTGGCGGCAAACGAACTCGACTAAGGTCCGCCTCTTAGGGCGCGGCCGGCTCTGCCAATTCAAACAACAAATCCAAATCCATGTGGGTTTCCAGATGGCTTGCGAGCTTATCCAGCACCGCCTCCACATCTGCCGCATAGTTGAAATCTTGCGACGCCAAGTCGCCGATGAAGCTAGCGCGAAAGTCATCCGCGGTGAAAAGGCCGTGCAAATAGCAGCCCATGATCTGCCCGTTTGCGCTTGCTGCACCCTCGGAGCGTCCCCCAATGTCCAACCAAGCGCGTGCGCGATCAGGGCCATCGGTCTCGCCCAGATGGATCTCATAGCCTGCAACAGAATCCCCCGTTGGCGTGTAGGTCGCCGCGGTTAAGGCCAGTCTCTTTTGCTCCGACATGCGGGTCTTCACGTTCAAATGCCCCAAACCCTGAACCGTTGATGGCGCGCCCTCGATACCCAATGGATCCGCGATCTCTGTGCCAAGCATCTGATATCCTCCGCAAATCCCCAACACACGCCCGCCACGGCGAATATGTGCAGTTAAATCAATGTCCCAGCCCTGCGCACGGAAGAACGCGAGGTCTGGAATCGTCGCTTTAGAGCCAGGAATAAGGATCAGATCAGCATCCGCGGGCAGGGGGCGGCCTCGTTCCACGATATCGACACTGATGTTCGGGTCGGCAGACAGTGGATCAAGGTCATCAAAATTCGCGATCCTTGCAAGACGCGGCACGGCGATCTTGAAAGTGCCATCATGCGTTGATGCGATGTCCATCACGTCCTCAGCGGGCAGACGCCACGCATCTTCAAACCACGGAATGACACCCAAAGACGGCCAACCTGTGTGTTCAGTGATCGCTGTTAGGCCGTCATCAAAAAGGCTGACATCGCCACGAAACTTGTTGATGCAAAAAGCTTTTATATGATCCACATCAGTTTTGGGAAGGATCGTTTGCGTGCCGACAAGTTGCGCGATGACGCCGCCGCGATCAATATCACCTGTCAAAACGACAGGCACCTGCGCGGCCTCTGCAAAGCCCATATTGGCAATGTCGCCCGCGCGTAAATTGATCTCTGCGGGGCTGCCTGCACCCTCTATCACAATCAAGTCTGCTGTTTTGGCGAGGCGGTGAAAGCTCTCCAAAACTGCGCTCATCAACTTGGGTTTCGCTTTCGCATAATCACGCGCGCGCAGCGTGTCCCAGCGTTTGCCCTGCACGATCACCTGTGCGCCCGTATCGGTTTCGGGTTTTAACAAAACGGGGTTCATATCCGTATGTGCATCACGTCGCGCGGCTAATGACTGCAAGGCCTGTGCGCGGCCAATTTCGCCACCATCAACAGTGACAGCCGCATTGTTGGACATGTTTTGCGGTTTGAAGGGCGCGACTGATAGCCCACGATTGGCAAAAGCCCGCGCGATTCCAGCCACAAGCATGGATTTCCCCACATTCGAGCCTGCGCCCTGGATCATTATTGCTTTGGTCATGGACAGCCCCCTCATTCACCATCAGACATAGTTGGGAGTGATGCAGAGCGAAAGAGCCATGAACACACCCGCGCATTTGATCTTAGGTTTGGCAGCATTTTCACTCGCGGATAATCGTAAAGTGACGGGAGCTGCGGGTTTTGGCGCGCTTTTGCCGGATCTATCGCTTTATGTCATGGCAGGGGGGGCGCTGGCGATCTTGCAGATCCCGCCGGATGTGGTGTTTGGGCATTTGTATTACTCGAATGCGTGGCAAACGGTGTTCGCGATCGACAACTCGTTTTTACTCTGGGGTTTGGTGCTGGCCTTTGCGCTTTGGCGGAAAGCGCGCGCTGGCGTGGCGTTTGCGGGTGCAGGATTGTTGCACGTTTCGTTGGATTTTCCGCTACATCACGATGATGGTCGCCCGCATTTTTGGCCCGCGAGTGATTGGATTTTTGAAAGTCCCGTCAGCTATTGGGATCGTGCGCATCATGCGGGCTGGGTGCAACCGCTAGAAGTTACTTTGGTCTTTATCTGCGTGGCGGTTCTCTTTCGACGCTTCGCGCGTTGGCCGATGCGGGTGGTTGCACTTGTCCTGCTCGCTATGGAACTGATGGTGGCGCGTGTTTGGATGTTCGTTTTCTAAAAAGAACATGCGTACAAAAAAACGCCCCCGAGAACAGATCGGAGGCGCTTTTGACTTTCGGGTGAAAGCGTTGTTTATGCGGCTTCTGCCTGCTGTGCAGCGTTGCGGCGCTCCGACTCCTCGCGAGACAGGGCGACGGATGTGCGCACACCTTTGGAAACGAAGTCCATCAAGCCTGCGACAACGCGTTCGTTCGGGTCGATGCCCGCGCAAGACAACACTTCACGGCCATCACGCGAACGCGCCCAACGGGCGATTTGCTCAGGACCATTTCCATACTTTTTATCGTCGGCAATTGCATCGTCGAGCGCTGCTAGGACGACTGCCGCAAACAATTTGCGCGCACGGTTGCCTTGCTCAGAATTGTAGGCGGTACCGTCTACGAAATCTCTCATAATTTCGATCCTTATTCTTGCTCTTGTGTTTCCGGCGTAGAGGCTCTTATGACCCATCCTCTCCGATTCGGATACCCTCTATTTGCATAGCACTTATGCGCAATTTGCATGGCTTGCTGCAGGTGCAGCACGAGATATAGCGTTCTTGCACGGGGGCTACCTGCGAGATATAGGGTGCGACAAGATTTCATCAACCTTCTGATATGGTTTTGACACATATGCCCAAGATTAACGGAAACGAAATTCGCCCCGGAAATGTTCTTGAACACAACGAAGGCCTGTGGGCCGCCGTTAAGGTAGATCATGTAAAACCGGGCAAGGGTGGCGCATTTGCACAAGTAGAAATGCGCAACCTTCGTAACGGATCCAAACTGAACGAACGCTTTCGCAGTGCAGACAAGGTAGAACGCGTACGGTTAGAACAAAAAGATCAACAATTCCTGTACGAGTCCGACGGCATGTTAGTGTTCATGGACACGGAAACCTATGAGCAGATTGAACTGCCTGCAGAGCTCCTGGGTGAGCGCCGTCCGTTCTTGCAGGATGGCATGACGATTGTTGTGGAATTTCACGATGAAGAGGCCCTGCACGCGACGATTCCGCAGAAAGTGACCTGCAAGATTGTTGAGACAGAACCGGTCGTCAAAGGTCAGACTGCAGCGAATAGTTTTAAACCTGCGATACTGGAAAACGGTGTGAAGGTTATGGTGCCGCCTTTCGTGGGGCAGGACGAAAGCATCGTCGTGGACACTGTGTCCATGGAGTACTCCGAGCGCGCTTGATAAGCCGCTAAAGCGGGGGATTGCGGCTTTGCCACAAACTCCAAGGCATTTTTGAGACCAGAGAAATTAAGACGCGTAGGTAATCTGCGCGTCTTTTGCTTTTAAAGGGCCCGTTGCGCGATCAAAGCGCACGTAGGCGAGGGCTTTGTCGCCCGACTGGCTAAAGAGCGTGCCGGCGACCTTATCTGCCTCGGTCGTGATGTCGGTACCAATCGGGGCTGAGCCTGTGATTGACACTTGGGCCAGCCCTTTGCGCAGCTGCGTTTTGTGTTTCATGCGCGCGGTCACTTCTTGGCCGACATAGCACCCTTTCTTGAAATCAACACCATTCAGCCGCTCGAACCCCATTTCCAATAGGAAGCTGTCAGGTGTCAGCTCAATACCAGCGCGCGGGACACTATGAGTGACGTTCAAAGCAGTCCAATCCACATCTTGCGCGATTTGCCCGTCATAACCGCGCCATCCAAGAGCGGCGAGACGGGGGTCGACGAAAGCGCCTTCTGGGATCGGGCCAAGGCCACGCGAGACCGATCTTTTATCGTCTGCAATGGTCACATCTGCGCGCAATTTGTACATTGTCAGCCGTTTGGCCAGCGCGTCGGTTTGGCTGGCATCCGTATCAAGCAAGATGGCGTCACCGTCCGGCACTAAAAAGAAATCCGCAATGTATTTCCCCTGTGGCGTCAGCATCGCGGTATACACAAGCCCTTGATCCAGCTTTTGCACATCATTGGTGAGCAGGCCTTGCAGGAAAGCTCTTGCATCGGCTCCAGTCACGCGCAGCAGTCGGCGGGTCTCGGGGTGGATCATTTTGCTCTCCCTCAGGCTTTGCCCTAGATATAGGAGGAGTGGAGCGAAGTGAGAAGGGCCAAGGCTATGCGCGCGCCGATTTCTGTGGTTATCCCCGTTTTGAATGCTGAGAAGCAATTGGCGCACTGCGCGGCTGCGTTGATTGAAGGTGTAGAAGCGGGGCTAATCCGCGAGTTGATCGTGACGGATGGTGGGTCTACCGATGAAACGCAGTTGGTTGCGGATGAAGTCGGCGCGGTTTGGATTACAGGCGCGGCCTCGCGCGGGGGGCAACTGAAACGCGGATGTGTGGCAGCGCGTGGCGATTGGATCTTGGTGCTTCACGCCGATACGATCTTGGATGCGGGGTGGAGCGTTGAGGTTGCGACGCATTTGAACTCATCCGATACGCGCTACTTCACGCTGGCGTTTGCGTCGGGCGCTCTGCCCGCTCGATTTGTGGCAGGATGGGCGAACCTGCGGTCACGGCTCTTTGGGTTGCCTTATGGGGACCAAGGATTGCTAATTTCCCGGGCGCTGTATGAGCGTGTGGGGGGGTTCCAAGACATGCCGCTCATGGAGGACGTCGCGATGGCACGGACTTTGCGTGGGGGCTTACGTCCTTTGAAAACCCGTGCGGTGACCAGTGCTACGAAGTATGAAACGAGTGGCTGGATACGACGAGGGTCGCGTAACCTTCTGACACTGCTGCGCTATTTCGCAGGAGTTCCCGTCGAGAAGTTGGCTGCGAGTTACCGCAAGCCCTAAGCTTTCGCCTGCAATTTGTGCAAGGACGCGTATGTACCATCCCGCGCCAACAGGTTGTCGTGGGTGCCTTCCTCCACAACTTTACCGGCGTCCATCACCACGATCTGATCCGCCGACCTGATTGTTGAAAGGCGGTGCGCGATCACTAATGTTGTGCGCCCTTGCGAGAGGCGTTCGAGCGCGGCTTGAACCACCGCTTCGGATTGCGCATCCAGTGCGGAGGTTGCCTCATCCAATAGTAAGATCGGCGTGTCGCGCAGCAGGGCGCGCGCGATGGCGACCCTTTGACGCTGACCGCCTGACAAGGCGGATCCGCGGGGGCCAACGGCTGTGTCGAGACCATTGGGAAGCTGCTCCAAAAAGTCGGACACATGCGCCGCATCAAGCGTCTTTTTCAGCTGTGCTTCGCTCACATCTTTGCGGCCCAGCAAGATATTTTCGCGCAGGGTTTCATCAAACAAAAGCGCATCTTGCGAGACCACCGAAAACAGATCGCGTAAGTCTGTCAGCGCCATTTGCGTCACGGGCACGCCACCCAGTGTTGCATCCCCTGCCTGTGGGTCAGTTAGCCGAGTTAATACGTTGAAAATAGTGGATTTACCTGCGCCGGATGGACCCACAAGCGCAGTTGTTTTACCAGCTCTCGCAGTTAAACTCGTGCCCTGTAAAACGGGTTTGTCGCCATAGCTCAGATGTACGTTGTTCAGCGTAATTTCAGGTGTGCCAACCGGTGCAGGCTGCGGATTGACGGGTGTCTTGTGGACGGGCTCCAGCGCCAATAACTCCAACACGCGTTCTATGCCAGCGGCTGCCGCTTCCCATGTGCCTGTGATCGCGCCGAGGCGCCGCAGGGGTTCGAACGCGAAGCCAAGCGCTGTGAAGAACGCCATGAATTCGCCAACAGTCTTTTCGCCAGAGATGATTTCCCCGCCCCCATAGAGCAATACACCCAAAAAACCGACGCCCGACATGGCATCAATCAAGCCGGGAATAGCGGCTTTTCCAAGCGATGTTGTGACTTCGATCTCTACCCGTTCTTCGTTGAGTTTGGCGTAGTGGCGCGCTTGATACTCTTCCAAGCGATTCAACTTTACTGGCACTATCCCGTGAAACACTTCATCCAGACGTCCTGACTGGCGGGCTGCAATTTGATGCGCCGTGCGGCTGTGACGGCGCACAAAACGTTGCGCAATAAGCGAGGGCAGGACCAGCAAAGGCACACCGATCAAAGCGACGACAGTCCAGCGCCAATCGACGCTCATCGCGACACCAAACAACACGACGACCGCGACCAGATCACGCCCCGCACCCGTAATGATTGCGTTCCAGACTTGGGATACGGCGGAGACATCGCCGATCACACGTTGCATCAACGTGCCAGGGGCATTCAACTGGTGAAAGCTCACATCAAGGCGCATCAAATGGCTCAGAAGATCGCCGCGCATGTCCGCCTCAGATTGCTGCGAGATCCGCGTTAGGATCACTTTCTGGATCACCGACGCCACTGCGCGCACCAGAAAAATCCCAAGGATCACCAGGCCAACCCACCAGAGCGCGCCCTCATCACCAGCGAGAAAAACCGAATCGAACATCGGTTTCATCATCCAACTAAGCAGACCTAGCATCGATCCTTCCAGCGCCATAAAAAACGTCGCCAGCAGCAACATCCAGAAATGCCGGCCGAGATAACTGCGCCAAAGCCAGCGCAGCAAAGTGCGACTTGTTTGATCGGGTCGTGCCATATCAGGCAATCTGCGCGGGTGGCGACTTGCTGTCAAAGCCTGACTGGATCACCTCGTGATCATACTCTGTGCGCAACCAAGTCTCAAAATCGATCTCGCCCTTGGCTTGGCGCGCTTGAAACACATCTAGGATGTAGCCCTGAACGCCTGTTTTTGACCATTTCAAGTGGATAAACTTGATGGAGAGCTGCCTTTTAGCCTCTTCAACAGAGAACCCGTCAAACACGATCTGATACATGGCCGCGCAAAATCCTGCGCGATCTGCACCAGATTTGCAATGAAACATGAAAGGCCGCTCAACACTGCGCATTAGATCAAGCACTGCCACGATATTCTCGCGGTTGGCTGCCGCGCGCGCCCAAAGCTTGGTGTTGTGCAGCTTCAACCCCAAGATCCGGCAGCTTTCCTCTTCAAACAGGTAATGCGCGCGCGGGTCTGTGCCGCGCAGGTTGATCACCGATTTGATTCCCAAATCGCGGTAGCGCATAAATCGCTTGTGGGTCGGCTGATTGGACCGCCAAACTCCTACGGACACAGGATAAAAGTTCGTCCAAGGCACACGCAGAAATGCGTGATCAAACATATTGTAGTGCCACTTGGCCTTGCGCCGCTCTTCGGGATCGGTGATGTCGTTGCCAAAGGAATACCGCCATTTGCGTTCCCAATCGCTAAATTTTTTCCCGAGGGTCTTAAACATCAAGCTATCCTACCAAAAAGGGGCGTGGGGCGGATGTAGACCCTAGGCTGGCGTGGTGCAAGTCTGCGCCCTGTTGACGCGCGCTTTGGCTCGGCTAATGTCTGCCTTTATGCAATCGGAGTTCGCATCATGTCCCTCGCAAATGGCCGTACCTATCTTGCTATTCCTGGCCCCTCAGTGGTGCCTGACGCGGTTCTGCGCGCTATGCACCGGGCGTCGCCCAATATTTATGAGGGTGAATTGATCGATATGATGCCGGGTCTTAAGGCGGATCTGCGCCGTGTTGCGCGCACTGAACATCATGTGGCGATCTATATGGGCAATGGCCACGCCGCGTGGGAGGCCGCGCTAAGCAATGTGATTAGCCAAGGCGATCTGGTGCTTGTACCCTCAACAGGGCGCTTTTGTGAAGGCTGGGGCGAGATGGCCGAAGCATTGGGCGCATCGGTAGAACTGCTTGATTTTGGGATGAAATCCCCGATGGACGCTGATGCGATCGAAGCACGCCTTCGCGCAGATACTGAACACAAGATCCAGGCCGTGCTCGCTGTACATGTGGACACCTCGACTTCGATCAAAAGCGACGTAGCGGCGGTGCGCGCCGCGCTTGACGCCGCTGGTCATCCTGCCCTTTTGATGGCCGATTGCATCGCCTCGCTGGGCTGTGATCGTTTTGAGATGGACGCCTGGGGTGTCGATGTGATGGTCACAGCCAGTCAAAAAGGGCTGATGCTGACACCCGGCTTGGGCATGGTTTTCTTCAACGATCGTGCCGCAGAAGTGCGTGCCACGATGACTCGCGTAAGCCGTTATTGGGATTGGACCCCACGTGCGCATCCCGAACATTTTTTCCAGTATTTCGGCGGCACCGCGCCGACGCATCACCTTTATGGTCTGCGCGTCTCACTCGACATGATGATGGCAGAGGGGATGGAAACGATTTGGACCCGCCATGAAAAGCTCGCCAGCGCAATTTGGGCTGCCTGCGAGGCATGGGGGCAGGGCGGTCCTTTGAGTTTGAACGTGGAGAAACGCGCGCACCGATCTTTTGCGGTGACCGCTTTGCGCCTTGGCGGCCCCGATGGCACGCGCTTGCGCCGTTGGAGCGAACATCAGGCTGGCGTTACCCTTGGCATTGGTTTGGGCATGTCCGAACCAGATGATCCCAAAGGCGACGGCTTCTTGCGCATTGGTCATATGGGGCACGTAAATGCGCATATGGTGCTGGGCACGCTCGCCTCTATTCAGGCGGGCTTTGATGCGCTTGATCTGCCTTATGGGGCCGGTGCTTTGGACATGGCAGCGAAAGCGCTGGCGTCTTAGTGCCGCAAACGCGCGAGACGTCGATCCAATAGTTTAATTGAAAAATGCACTGCACTGAATAGTAACAGTGCCGCGACAAAGTCTTTCCATGCTCAAATCACAACTATGATCCACATCAGATTAACCAGCGCCATGATCAGGCAAATGCTTGTGTAGTCGTCGACGCGGTACTGCCTTTTGTCTCTTATTTTGCCCTATTCGCTCAGTCACTGACGGAGTAGCAAAGCAGACCTGAATGTCAGGTAAATTTTTCGCGGATTATGCGTTCTGCGCCGCAATCAGCGCTTTTGGCAGCGCAGTCGACACTAAATCCATCTCCACATCAGGGCCGCAACTGATACGAATGCAACGATCCTGCGGGGCTACAAAGGGCATACGCACGAACACGCCTTGCTCAATCAGGCTCGCCAGCACAGCGCGCGCGAAATCGCCGTCCTTACCGCAATCGACAGCGACAAAATTCGTGGCAGAGGGCAGCACGCTCAGACCATTCTCTTCAGCAATCGCAGCAATACGCTCTTTGGACGCCTCAACCTGCTGTTGAATATCTCGAAGCCCTGCTTGATCGCGTAGCGCTGCAAGAGCGGCAAGCTGCGCCAAACGATTCATCCCGAAATGGTTGCGGATTTTCTCGAACGCACGGATCAATTCAGGCGCGCCCATCGCATAGCCCACACGCATACCCGCCAGCCCATACCCCTTTGAAAACGTGCGCATCCGAATGACGCCGGGGTGATCAATCGCAAGGTTTGGTACAGCGCTTTGCGGGGCAAGGTCGATATAAGCCTCATCCAGAACTAACAGGCAGCCCTTAGGCAGGTTATCCGCCATATCCTCGATCACAGACCCTTCGTGCCAGGTGCCCATGGGATTGTCTGGGTTCGCAAGATAGATCAGCTTTGCATCACTCTCACGCGCTTTCGCAAGCAACGCATCGGGGTTCTCATAGTCCCCCTTGTAGGGCACCTTATGTAAGGTCCCGCCGAATCCGGCGACATGGTAGTTAAACGTAGGATAGGCCCCCTCAGAGGTCACAACATGATCGCCATCCGTGACCATGAAGCGTACGAGATAGCCCAAAAGACCGTCAATTCCTTCGCCCACAACGATATTTTCAAGGCCAATCTCGTGATGTACGCCGAGCGCTGCGCGTAGATCATGGCTCTCGGGTTCACCGTACATCCATGCCTGGTCTGCACTGTCTTTGATCGCGTTCAGAACGCTCGCACTTGGACCAAAGCCATTCTCATTTGCGCCAAGTCGCGCCTCAAACTGCGCACCACGTGCGCGCTCTTGGGCTTCGGGGCCAACAAAGGGCACAGAAGTAGGTAGGGTCTGGGCGAGGGCGGTGTAGCGTGGATGTGTCATAGACAAAGGCGTAAGCGGTGGCGCTAAAGGGGGCAAGGTTGAAATCGCTGCCGCGCTTTCTTAGATGAGAATCACTCGCAACTAAGAAGGGGCGCATCATGAAACTTACCCGTAGAGGATTTATCGCCAGTGCGCTTGCGGCTGGCTCCTTGCGCGCATTGCCGCAGATCGCCAGCAAAGCGGGTGGACGCCGCATATTGACACTGGTTTACGACAAATCCCTCGGCATGATGCGCGCGGTTGAGAAAGTTGTGCCCTAGGCGCACGAATGTAGCGTGCCCTAACGTTCCGCTTTTCTTATGCGAGCTATCGCGGCTAGCGTGAGCCACAGAAACAGGAGCCCGCCCATGCCACGCGTCACCACAACCATCCAAAACCACATCGCCCATGTCGAGCTGACCCGCTCCGATAAAATGAACGCGGTGGATCCGGCCATGCTTGCCGCGATCATCGAAGCGGGCGAAGCGCTGCGCGGCAATACAGATGTGCGCGCGGTGGTTTTGTCAGGGCAGGGCAACGCCTTTTGTGCAGGCCTTGATGTGGCGAGTTTCGCGGCCTTCGCTGGCGGTGATCCCCATGAGATCATGATGCCGCGCACTCATGGCCAATCCAACGACTACCAACATGTTTCGATGATCTGGCATCAACTTGAGATGCCTGTAATTGCTGCGCTGCAGGGCGTATGTTTTGGCGCTGGGCTTCAGATCGCCTCTGGCGCGGATATGCGCATTGCGGCACCGGATACACGCATGTCGATCCTTGAAATGAAATGGGGCCTCGTGCCTGATATGGGCGGCATGGTGCTCTGGCCTGCGCTGATGCGTGCGGATGTGTTGCGCCGCTTGACCTACACGGGCGAGGAATTTTCTGGCTCAGATGCAAAGGATTACGGGTTGGTGACAGAGGTATCAAACGACCCTGTGACGCGCGCGTTAGAATTGGCGAAGTTGATTGCCACGAAAAGCCCGACGGCTGTGCGTGCGGGCAAAGCATTGGTGTCCTACGCATTGGAACATGACGCGGAGGCGGTTTTGCTAGAGGAATCACGCGCGCAGGCGTCTTTGGTCGGCACGCCCAACCAGATGGAAGCGGTCATGGCGAATATGCAAAAGCGCGCGCCCAATTTCGGCTAGCTCGATTTTTCGAGAAAAATGATCACGGGTGGGGGAGCAAACGCTGCTCCCCCTAATCTTTTACCCAATCTCGGCCAAACGCGCGAATGCGTCTTTGAGCTTGGCCTCTTCCGCTTCGCGTAGGCTCAGGTTCTTCTTGGTCTCCTCGAGAACTTCCGCAGGCGCACTTTCAGCGAACTTGGGATTGTTCAAACGCCCGCGCAAACCACCAAGCTCCTTGGCGAGTTTCCCGAGCGTTTTCTCAAGCCGCGCTTTTTCAGCCGCTACGTCAATCACACCTTCCAAAGGCAGACCGAAGGTGCCGCCGGAGGCTGCTAGTGCAACTGTGCCTTTGGGCAGATCGTCCACATGCGCGATGCTCTCGATCCGTGCGAACCGCATGATCAACGCTTCGTTTTGATCCCAAGCGGCCTGTGCGGCGGCGTCCATGTCTTTGACAACCAGAGGTATAAACGCGCCAGCGGGCACATTCATTTGCGCGCGGGCAGAGCGGATCGCTTCGATCATCGCGACCGTCCAGCTGAGGTCTGCATCCGCTTGTGGATCAACCAGATCAGCGGCGGTGTAGCTCGGCCATGGCGCGTGCACGATCATCGAAGGGCGCGCTTTCTGGCCCCAGATTTCTTCGGTCACGAAGGGCATGATCGGGTGCAGCATGATCAGGATTTGATCCAAGGCCCACGCATATGTGGCCTTGGTTTCCGCGGCTTCATCCGCTGTGCCCTCGTCCAAAACAGGCTTGGTGAACTCCAAGTATTGCGAGCAGAACGTGTTCCACGTGAACGCATAAAGCGCGTTGGCGGCGTCGTTGAAGCGGTAGGCCTCCAAAGCGTCGTCCACGGTTTCGCGGGTCTTGGCGATCTCGCCCTTGATCCATTTGTTCAACGGGAGGGTTGTTGTTGGGATTGCATCGAAATGCGCAATATTGAACGTGCCTTTGAAATCGCCATAGGTCGCGGCGTTCCAAAGTTTGGTGACGAAGTTGCGGTAACCCTCGATACGTTTTGTATCGAGCTTCAGAACACCACCCAAAGACGCCATCGACGCATTGGTAAAGCGCAGCGCATCCGCTCCGAATTCGTCAATGATCTCCAATGGGTCCACCACGTTGCCCGTGGACTTGGACATCTTCTTGCCCTTCGCATCACGAACGAGGCCGTGCAGGTACACGGTGTCGAACGGCACTTCATCCACGACTGCGAGCTGCATCATTATCATGCGCGCGACCCAGAAGAACAGGATGTCTTGGCCTGTGATTAGGGTAGAGGTTGGGAAGTATTTGCTCAGCTCATCTGTCTGCTCAGGCCAACCGAGCGTGCCGATAGGCCAAAGGCCGGATGAGAACCATGTGTCGAGCACGTCAGGGTCGCGCCAGAGCGGCATCTTATGACCATCAGGCTGCCATGCCGTTTTTGCATCAACCTCTTCGCTGTATTCGTAAGTAGCGCCTTCTTTTGCATCGAATGCAGAATAGTAAGCGTCGGCTAGTTTTGTCGCTTCGTCGAAGTTAGCAGCACAAAAGGAAACAGGCTTCTCAAAGTCATAAGCCCAATCAGATCTTTCCTTGGTTTTGGATGTTAGCGGTTTGCGATCAAGGTCCACAACACTCGGCCCATACCAAACTGGAACTTGATGCCCCCACCAAAGCTGCCGCGAAATGCACCAAGGCTCGATATTCTCAAGCCAGTGGAAATACACCTTCTTATCGCTCTCAGGCATGATCTTGGTCGCGCCAGAGCGCACGGCCTCCAAAGCAGGCTCGACAATCTTAGAGGTCTCAACGAACCACTGATCGGTCAGCATCGGCTCGATCACCACTTTGGAGCGATCGCCAAACGGCTGCATGATCGGCTTGGCCTCGACATACGGCACTTGCGTCACAGTCTCGTTACCATCCTCATCCGTCGCAACATGATCGACCATCACCGCCAAGCCCTCGGCAGAGATATCAGCGATCACTTTCTTACGTGCTTCAAAGCGATCCATGCCGCGATATTCATCTGGTACAAGGTTCATCGCGGCAATCATCGCCTCGTCGAATTCTTGCTCGCCATTGGCAATCGCTTGGGCAATCGCCGCTTCTTCGGCATATGGCTTACCATCGGCGCGCATCGCGGCTTTGGTGTCCATGAGGTTATACATCGGAATGCCGCCGCGCTTGGCGACTTGGTAGTCGTTGAAATCATGCGCGCCAGTGATCTTCACCGCGCCAGAGCCGAAGTCCTTATCAGGGTATTCATCCGTGATGATCGGGATCAAACGGCGCAATTTTTTTGGACCAACTGGAATCTCACAAAGCATCCCAACAATCGGCGCGTAACGCTCGTCTGAGGGATGCACCGCAACTGCGCCATCGCCGAGCATCGTCTCAGGACGCGTGGTCGCGATGGAGATATAATCGCGCTCTTCCTCGAGGGTGACGTTCCCGTCCTCATCCTTCTCGACATATGTATAGGTCGCACCGCCCGCGAGCGGGTATTTGAAGTGCCACATGTGGCCCGCAACTTCGATGTTCTCAACTTCGAGATCAGAAATCGCCGTTTCAAAATGCGGGTCCCAGTTCACGAGGCGTTTGCCGCGATAGATCAGGCCCTTGTTATACATCTCCACGAAGACCTTGATCACGGCGTCATGGAAATTGCCGCCAGCCACATCGGCAGGGGCGTTCGGGGCACCGGACATGGTGAACGCTTCGCGATCCCAATCGCAGGACGCACCAAGACGCTTGAGCTGGTTGATGATCGTGCCGCCGCTCTCGCCTTTCCATTCCCATACTTTTTCAAGGAAGGCATCGCGCCCCATCTCAACGCGCGTGGGTTGCTGGGTTTCGGCCAGCTTACGCTCTACAACCATCTGCGTGGCGATGCCTGCGTGATCGGTTCCGGGCTGCCATAGGGTGTCGAACCCTTGCATGCGCTTCCAGCGGATCATGATATCCTGCAACGTGTTGTTGAACGCGTGACCGATGTGCAAAACGCCTGTGACATTCGGGGGCGGGATCATGATGCAAAATGTGGACGCCTCTGGCTTGGCATTCGCGCCCGCTTTGAAACATCCCGCTTTTTCCCAAGCCTCATAGAGGCGGGTCTCTGCGCTCTGCGCGTCGAAATTCTTTTCCATGGCCATCGGCTCGGCGTCCTCAAATACATCTGTGTGTTAGCGCTCTGATAACCAAAGCGCGCGCAAAGGAAAAGGCAATCTGGACATCTGGCACTCGAGGCTTAGGGTTATGTTTCAAAGTGATCGTATGTGCACGGAGCAGACAATGGAAAAATTTGGGAAAAGCCAGCCGGTAAAACGCACGGAAGACATCCGGTTTTTGACGGGCGAAGGGCGGTATGTCGATGATATCACGCCACAAAACGCGTTATTTGGAGCGGTCTACCGCGCCCCTGTCGCACATGCTGACATTACTGCGCTGAACGTCGATGACGCGCGCGAGGCTGATGGCGTACACATGGTGCTCACCGCCAATGACCTTCAAGATATGGGCGTCATCCTTCCCATGGCCGCCAGCCTTTTGAAAAAGCGCGATGGCAGTCATGGGGATCGCACTGTGAGACCATTGTTAGCACAGGGACGTGTGCGCTTCGTCGGCGAGCCCGTCGCGATGGTCTTTGCAGAGACCCTACAACAAGCGAAAGACGCGGTTGAGCTGATCGAGTTCGATTATGACGAGCTGCCCGTGCATATGGACCTCGCAGCTGGTGGCGCACCTGTGCACGACATCGCCCCAAACAATATCGCGTTCGATTGGGCGCTGGGCCACGAGGATGCGTTTGAAGCGGCCTTCAAAGGTGCCGCGCATCAGATTGATGTGGAGATTGAAGACAACCGGATCATCGTCAATTCGATGGAGCCGCGTGGCTGCTACGCGGAGGTGACTGAGGGCCGCGTGCATGTGGCGCTGAACGGGCAGGGGGTTTGGGCACCGAAAGACCAGCTCGCCAAGCATCTCGGGATGGATGTGGACGATATCCGTGTGACCAATCCCGATACGGGCGGCGGCTTTGGGATGAAAGCGATGATGTATCCCGAATACGCCATTTGCGCCGCCGCTGCGCGCACTTTGGGGCGGCCCGTGCGCTGGATGTCGGAACGCACGGAAGCCATGCTCAGCGACAATGCGGGGCGCGATCTCACCAGCCGTGTGCAAATGGGCTTTGATGCGGATCACAAGCTGGTCGCGTACAAAGTCCACTCCACCGCCAACATGGGCGCATATAATTCACAGTTTGCGCAGCCCATTCAGACAGAGCTGTTCTCCAAAGTCCTCACGGGGTGTTATGACGTACAAGCGGTGTTCCTACATGTGGAGGGCGTTTACACAAACACCACCCAAGTGGACGCATATCGCGGCGCGGGCCGTCCCGAAGCTATCTACGTGCTGGAACGCGCAATGGATTACGCCGCACGTGCGATCGGCGCGGATCCGTGGGAGCTGCGTCGCCGTAACTTCATCGCCCCGGATGCGTTCCCTTATGCGACGGCAGGACAAGTCACCTATGACGTCGGCGATTTCGGCCGTGTTTTGGGCGTTGCGCAAAATAAATGCGACCTGACCGGCTTTGCAGATCGGCGCAACAAGAGCCAATCCGCAGGTAAATTGCGTGGCATGGGGCTTTGTTACTATATTGAAAGCATTCTGGGCGATCCTTCGGAAACATCAAAAGTGGTGTTCTTCGAGGAAGGGAATCGTGTGCGCATTTATGTCGGCACCCAAAGCAACGGGCAGGGCCATGAAACGGTCTACGCGCAGTTCTTGTCGGATCAAACGGGTATCGCAGCGGATAAGATTGACGTCATTCAAGGCGACAGTGACCTTATCGCCACGGGGGGCGGTACGGGTGGATCACGCTCCGTCACGGTGCAAAACACCGCAACCCTTGCGACGGTTGAAAAGATGATCGCCCAATTTACGCCATTCTTAGCGGATAAGATGGGCGTGAGCGAGGAGAGCATCATGTTTGATGATGAGGCCTTCAGAGCAGATGGCTCTAACGAAAGCTACACAATGATAGAGGTTGCAGAATTGGCGCGTACGGACGGGCGCGAGGATCTGTTGAACATCGAGGCCCGCATCACGCTTGACGCGCGCTCTTTCCCAAATGGTGCGCATATTGCTGAGGTGGAGATCGATCCAGAAACCGGCGTCACGCAAGTGGATCGCTATACCGTCGTCGATGATTTTGGAAATCTTATCAACCCAATGCTGGTCGCGGGTCAAGTCCATGGCGGGGTTATCCAAGGCCTCGGCCAAGCGCTGACAGAACGGGTTGTCTATGACGACGAGGGCCAGCTTCTCACGGCAAGTTTTATGGATTACGCAATGCCGCGCGCAGATGATAGCCCGATGATTTCTTTCTCTACAGAAGCGGTGCCAACCGCCACAAATCCGATGGGTATGAAGGGCTGCGGTGAGGCGGGAACAGTCGGCGCTTTGGCGGCGATCGCCAACGCGGTTCAAGACGCGGTTGCACCACTCGGTATCGAAAAAGTTGATATGCCCTTTACCCCACATCGCATGTGGCAGATGATTTCAAAGGCAAACAGGGCGGGCTCTTTTGCGGCTGAGTAAACGCATATCACTCTGGCTCAGTGGTGCTTTGCGCCGTCGCCGTCAAAGCCCGCGCACCGCAGCGCGCGCGGCCCAAACCCATGTGGTGATCCTTGATGGCACCATGTCTTCTTTGGATGACGGGTGCGAAACCAACGCGGGGCGCACCTATAAGCTGCTCTGCGAATCCGACCCTGACATGTCGCTTTATTATGAAGCGGGCGTGCAATGGCGCGGGTTGCGCTCTGCGCCGGATGTGATGATGGGGCGCGGAATCAATCGCCAAATTCGCCGCGCTTACGGATTTCTCGCCTCGCGTTATCGCCCAGGAGATCGCATTTTTCTACTTGGTTACTCGCGTGGGGCCTTTGCTGTGCGCTCACTTGCTGGGGTGATTGATCGGGTAGGTTTGCTCACTGCTGCGCATTCAGAAGAAAGACATATACGCACAATTTATCGCATCTACGAAAGTGGTGAAGGACGCGCCGACCACGAACATTTTGTGGCAGAGCATTGCCATAAAAGCGCCCCCATCGAAATGGTGGGTGTTTGGGATACGGTCAAAGCGCTGGGCAATGGTCTGCCTGTGTTCTGGCGGTGGAGTGCGCCTAAACATGCGTTTCACAACCACGATCTGGGTCGCTCCATCCGGCACGGGTTTCACGCACTCGCGCGCGATGAAACACGCAACAGTTACACCCCTGTTCTGTGGACTTGCCCCGAAGATTGGCAAGGCCGCATCGAACAAGTCTGGTTTCCGGGGACTCACGGCGATGTGGGGGGCCAGCTTGGCGGTTTTGAAGCGGCACGCCCGCTCGCCAATATTCCGCTGGTCTGGATGTTGGAGCGAATGGAAAGCTGCGGTTTGGTTTTTCCTGAGGACTGGCGCGCGCGGTTCACGCAAAATCCAAGGGCGGCGTCGGTCAGCACATGGCGCGGGTTTGGCAAGCTGTTCTTATTGCGCAAACGCCGCCGTATCGACACTGACATTTGTGAACGCATACATCATTCCGTTTACGCACGTGAACAGCGCGATCCGCCAACGCTAAACGGTGGCCTAACCGTGCGTCTCAAACGACGCTGGCGTGGCGTTAGCAGCGTTTAATCAAGCGCTGTTTGGCTTTATGATGATGCAAGTCGTTGTTCCTAAAGCGTAAAGTTTGTCATCAGAAACCCCGCGAATTTCGCCATGGGCAATCCCGGTCGAGCGGCCTGTGTGATCGGTGACGCCAATTGCATCAACCTCTGTCCCCAAAGGAATGGGGCGCAGGATATTCACTTTATACTCCAAGGTCGTATAGGCGCTGCCCTTCGGAATTTTCGTCATCACAGCGCAAGCCATGGCACTGTCCAAAAGTGTGCCGTACCAGCCGCCATGGACTGTCCCCATGGGATTGCAATGATTAAACAGTGGTGTGCCACGAAACACGATGCGCCCGTCTCCGACAGTATTGAGTCTATAATTCAGAACTTTACCGATGGGTGGCGCAGGATGCTTGCCGTCCAAAATACCTTGCATAAACGCCACGCCAGTGATGTCGAGCACCTCAGCGAGGGACATCAGATCGTCAAGACTTTGGGCGTAATACATGGGCGCAGCTCCTATTTTTTGTCCAAGCTAGAAGGCGTGAGCCCGCGCCGCAATCGTCAATTACGCAACGTTTTGCAGATCCATCTTTGGCGTGACCCCCAGCGCGTGACATACATCACGGGTCAACTCTGGACGGTTCAGCGTATAAAAATGTAACGCATCAACGCCGCCCCCCATCAGATCTGAACACAACTCCGTGCAAATCGCGGTCGCGAGCAGATCGCTGCGACCATCGCGCTCAGCTGTCTTAAAAGCGTCATTCAGCCACTGCGGGATCTCTGTGCCACATCGTTTCGCGAAATTGCGCGTGCCTTTCCAATTCTCGATTGGCAGAATGCCGGGCAGAATGGGTGCTGTGATCCCCGCCTTAACACAGGCATCGCGGAAGCGGAAAAATGTGTCTGCTTCAAAGAAAAATTGAGTGATCGCTTCGCTTGCGCCCGCGTCCAGCTTGGCCTTGAGCCAATCAATATCCGCCTGCGTACTCTCCGCTTCAGGATGGCGGTCTGGATAGGCCCCGACGCGGATCTTGAAATCGCCGGTTGCGCTCAGCGCTTCGATTAGCTCGACAGAATTGGCAAACCCACCCTCAACAGGTGTGAACCTGTCCTGCCCCTTTGGCGCGTCGCCACGCAAGGCTACGATTTCACGCACGCCTGCTTTGGCGAACTCTTTAGCAATTCCAAGGGTTTCTTCGCGTGTAGCGTTTACACAGGTCAAGTGTGCAGCCACGTTCAGGCCGCTGGATTTATGCAAGGTCGCGACCGCGTCACGGGTCAGATCACGCGTTGTTCCACCCGCGCCGTATGTAACGGAGACAAAGGTCGGATCAAGCGGGGATAAAACCTGCACCGTGTCCCAAAGCCGGAACGACGCCTCTAACGATTGCGGTGGAAAAAACTCGAATGAAACCTGAGGTGCATTCATGATAACCGGATCCTTTATGATTTTCAGTCTTGTTGCATGAAGACGATTGTGAGACAAATTCATATTACTCAAGACTTTCATGAGGTGCGCTCAGGTATGCATATCGAATTCAGACATCTTCGAACGATCAAAGCGATTCACGAGAATGGCGGACTGGCCAAGGCTGCGGATCAATTGCACATCACGCAAAGTGCGCTCAGCCATCAGATCAAGGGCTTGGAAGATCAGGCAGGTGTCGAACTTTTCGTGCGACGTTCCAAGCCGATGAAGCTTTCTGCAGCGGGTTTTCGCTTGTTGCGTCTGGCCGAAAAAATCCTACCAGAGATTGATGCGATGCAGGCCGAATTCAGCGGTTTGCGCGATGGCAAATCGGGCCGTTTGCACATCGCCATTGAATGTCACGCCTGTTTTGAATGGCTTTTTCCAGTGCTCGAAGCGTTCCGCAGACTCTGGCCTGATGTGGATGTGGATATCAAACCCGGGCTTGCTTTTGACGCGCTACCCGCCTTGCAAAAGGAAGAGGTGGATCTGGTCGTCAGTTCCGACCCTGAGGAATTAAAGGGTGTCGAATTCAGCCATCTCTTTGATTATGCGCCTGTTTTTGTGTCTTCTTCCCAGCACCCCTTGGCGCAAAAAACCTATATCGAAGCGGCGGATTTTAGGGGGCAAACCCTAATCACATACCCCGTTGATCGCGCGCGCCTTGATGTTTTTAGCCAGCTTTTGACGCCCGCCAAAGTCGAACCCGCCGCTATTCGGCAAGTGGAATTGACGGCCGTTATTCTTCTGCTCGTCGCCTCCAATCGCGGCATCTCGGTGCTGCCTGATTGGGTCGTGCGCGAGGTGAAATACTCCTCTGACTACGTGACACGCCCGCTTAGTGAAGCGGGCCTCACCCGCCAACTTTTCGCGGCCACACGCGATGAGGATATCACCAAACCCTACATGTTGGACCTGATCCGTTTGGCTAAAGAAGAGGCCGCGAAATTGCAAAGTGCTTAAGCGCTTGGCAAATGGCGCGTGCCTGCCTATACCGCGCGCCTGTACACCTCACATTTCAAGGACGATCCCGCCATGCAAGGCAGCGCAAATCTAAACGTGATGATCAAAGCGGCGCGCAGGGCCGGACGCAGCTTGGCCAAGGACTTTCGCGAAGTCGAAAATTTGCAAGTTTCGCGTAAAGGCGCAGGCGATTTCGTCAGTAAAGCGGATCTGTCTGCGGAAAAGATCATCAAAGAAGATTTGATGGACGCGCGGCCCACCTACGGTTGGCTCGCCGAAGAGGGTGGCGCAGATGAAGGGGCAGACCCGACACGTCGCTGGATCGTTGATCCTTTGGATGGCACCACGAATTTTCTACACGGCCTGCCGCATTGGGCCGTCTCTATTGCGCTCGAGCACAAAGGGCAGATCGTTGCGGGTGTTATTTATGACCCCACTAAAGACGAGATGTTCGTCGCCGAAAAAGGCGCGGGCGCTTGGATGAACGATCAACGCCTGCGTGTTTCTTCGCGCCATTCGATGATCGAGAGCTTGTTTGCGACGGGCATTCCATTCGGTGGCCGCGCGGATTTACCCGAGACGATCAAAGATGTAGCCAAGATTGCACCCTCCGTTGCAGGTATTCGCCGCTTTGGTGCGGCTGCGCTTGACCTCGCCTATGTGGCTGCGGGCCGCTATGAGGGGTTTTGGGAGCGCCGTTTGAATTCTTGGGATATGGCTGCGGGTCTTGTGATTGTGCGCGAAGCGGGTGGATTTATTGAGCCCTTGAACCCGAAAGGGGACATATTCGCAGACGGTGAAGTGATCTGTGCGAATGAAGCGATCTTCTCTACATTTGCGAAAGTGATCCGCTCTTAAGGCTTCGAATTGCTTGCGCAATCCGACGTAGGCGAAGGGCTAGACCGTCGCGCTGCCACTTTAATACGCAGGGCCAGCCCCTCGTGCTCCCCGAGGTATTTTTGGACCATAGAAGCGGGATGGCGCAAAATGACATGGCATTTGTCGATTTCGTTGCGGTGCAGGTGTGCATTTTGAGGGAAGATAAAGTCTATGCGGATGTTGATTTCCTTTGCCGCTTTGTTTTTGTCAGTTGCTTTGTTGCAGCTGTCATCGGGCGGTGTTGGGCCGCTTGATGCTTTGTCTGGCATTGCGCTAGGATTTAGTACGACGCAGATCGGCCTGTTAGGATCGGCCCATTTCGTTGGGTTTTTCATTGGTTGTTGGTGGGCCCCGCGTCTCATGGGGAGTGTCGGGCATAGTCGTGCGTTTGCGGCCTTCACCGCTTCAGGCGCGATTGGGCTGTTGGCCCATATGTTGATCATTGATCCCTACGCTTGGGCGTTGATGCGGATCGCATCCGGCTTGTGTGTGGCGGGGTGCTATACGGTGATCGAGGCGTGGTTGCAGGCCAAAGTGAACAATGAGACGCGCGGGCGTACGATGGGCGTGTACCGGATTGCCGATATGGGTGCGTCCTTGGTGGCGCAATTGATGATCGGCGTGCTCGAACCTGCGTCCTATGTGTCCTACAACTTGCTCGCGCTGTTGTGTTGCGCCGCACTTTTGCCGATGACTTTGACCAAAGTGAGCCAGCCCAAAACGCCAAGCGCGCCACGTTTGCGGCCAAGGTTGGCGGTGGCACGATCACCTTTGGCAGCGGCAGGGGTGATTGTCGCCGCGCTTTCAAGTGCGTCCTTCAGGATGGTGGGGCCGATTTATGGGCAAGAGGTCGGGTTGCGCCCCGATCAGATCGCCTATTTTCTTGCGGCTTTCGTTTTGGGCGGCGCTTTGGCGCAGTATCCGATTGGCTGGCTTGCGGATAAGTTCGATCGACGTTGGGTCTTGATTGGATTGTCTGTTGCGGCTGTCATCAGTTGCATGGTGGCCAATGTGATTGGGGCAGGGAGCACGGCTGCGATCATGGCGGGGGCTGTGTTCTTTGGCCTCACCACCTTCCCGATTTACTCGGTCGCCGCGGCACATGCCCATGACTTCGCCTCCGATGATGAGCGGGTTGAATTGTCCGCCGCACTCATGTTCTTCTTTGCGCTTGGCGCGATTGCATCACCGCTGGTGTCGTCGACTTTGATCAATTGGTATGGGCCGTCTGCCTTGTTCATCATGATCGCTGCCGGACATGTGGCGCTAATTTTCTTTGGCCTCTTTAGAATGCGCGCGCGCGACACGGTGTCAGAACGCACGCCCTATGTTTACGCCCCGCGCACGTCCTTCGTGATCGGGCGGTTGTCCAAAGGGTTGCGGCGCAAGCGCTAGGCAATTTCACGAGAATACCTGATTCCTGACCCAAAACTGGCATATCCTTTTGCGATCCATAGGGAGGCAAAAAAGCGGCAAGTTGACGTGGTATATAGAAAAGTAGTCTTTCTGATGATGATCGGTGGTGCCTTCGCCATCGGGCAAGCGCTTGCGTTGGGGGTGACGATCGGCCCGTCAAAGCCAGCTTTTGAAGCACCGGATCATAGTAAGTTCGTTGCTTTGCCTGTGGTTCAAAGGAGTGATCCTAAACCGGTTGTGGCGCTTGATGCATTTGAGAGTGCGTGGCGCGACTGGATGGGCATCTATGACATCACTTCGTCCAGCATTGCGATTGGGCGCGACGGTGACATCTTGCGTTCGCGCGGGGCCAAGCGCGCGCCCTCCACAAGCTTTCCGATGGCAAGCCTGTCAAAATCGATCACGGCGCATTGCTTGAACACGTTTCTTGAGGACAGTCCTTATGACTGGAACAGCACGCTTGGGGATATGCAGCCTGTCTTGTCAAAACTGAACCTCACACCCGGTGCTGCGATGTTGCAGAAATCACTGACCGAGTTCGCAACGCACACGAGTGGTTTGCCCATGCGTTTGGTTCAAGGAAAAACATCGCTGCAAAACAAGCACTTGGATAGTCAAATCTCGATGACCCGCACAGCGTTGAAAGTGCCGGAAAACTTCAATGCTGAAAGCGGTTATACCTATTCCAACGCGAATTATGCCATCTTGGGCAGCTTGGTCGGCGCGATGTCTGGTGGGTCATACGGGGAGGTCTGCAAGACGCGGATCATGGATCCGGCAAATGCTTTGAACGCAAATGTCTCTGGCCGTATGGCCAAAACGGCGGGCTATGGCGGTTGGCTGGTCTCGGTCGAAGATTATGCGCGCTATGCGATGCATTGGTTCGCGCCGGATGTGCCTTGGGTTAAAGATCCGTACAGCTTCGCGCTTGATCCCGACACGGGCTATGGCATGGGGGCTTGGGTGAGTAACCATAACGATGGATATTTATTTTCCCATGGTGGATCGTGGAAACATGCGGACCATCGGCGCGCGAACTTAGGCTCATACATGATGGTGGGTCCTGATGGGACGGCGATTGTGGTAAGTTGGGATAGCAAGCTTCCATCTGAGGCTTATCGCGACTTGTTCACCGCTTTTTCGCAACATCTGTAGCTGCACGTAGGTCTCTCTTTGCAATGGCCGTTTGAACTGCTCGCGCCAGAGCGTTAAGGGTAGCCAACCCCAACGCAGGACACGACATTATGGCGCGGCATCTCATCACTTCGGCGATTCCTTATATCAACGGGATCAAGCACCTCGGAAATCTCGTGGGCAGCCAATTGCCTGCAGATCTTTATGCACGCTTCCAGCGCGCGCGCGGGCATGAGGTGTTGTTCCTTTGCGCCACAGACGAACACGGCACACCGGCTGAATTGGCCGCTGCGAAAGCTGGAAAACCTGTCGATGAGTACTGCGCTGAAATGTGGGACGTACAGGGTGAGATCGCCAAGGGCTTTCGCATGTCGTTTGATCATTTTGGCCGTTCTTCATCTCAGCAAAACCGCGACCTCACTCAGCACTTTGCAGGGCGTTTGGCGGATGAGGGCCTGATCGAGGAAGTCACCGAGCAGCAGATTTATTCCAATACTGACGAGCGTTTTTTACCGGATCGCTATATCGAGGGCACATGCCCGAATTGCGGGTTCGAGAGCGCGCGTGGCGATCAGTGTGACAATTGCACCAAGCAGCTTGACCCGGTTGACTTGATCAATCCGTATTCAACGATCTCGGGTTCCACCGATCTGGAAATGCGCGAGACCAAGCATTTGTATCTGCGCCAAAGCCAAATGAAAGACCAGCTGAGCGATTGGATCGATAGCAAAGACGATTGGCCTGTGCTGACCACCTCGATTGCGAAGAAGTGGTTGCATGATGGCGATGGTTTGCAGGATCGCGGGATCACGCGGGATCTGAGCTGGGGCGTGCCCGTGAAACGCGGCACAGAGGATTGGCCTGGCATGGAGGGCAAAGTCTTTTATGTGTGGTTTGATGCGCCGATTGAATACATCGCTTGCGCGAAGGAATGGGCCGATGCAAACGGTCTGAGCGACGCGGATTGGCAGCGTTGGTGGCGGACCGATATGGGGGCGGAGGATGTGCGCTACACCCAGTTCATGGGCAAGGATAACATTCCTTTTCATACTTTGAGCTTCCCTGTGACGATCCTAGGCTCGGGCGAGCCATGGAAGCTGGTCGATTACATCAAGGGCTTGAACTACCTCAACTATGATGGCGGTCAGTTCTCTACCTCTCGCGGGCGCGGTGTGTTTATGGATCAAGCCTTGGCGATCTTGCCGAGTGATTATTGGCGATGGTGGCTCCTGAGCCACGTGCCAGAAAGCAGCGATAGCGAATTTACGTGGGAGAATTTCCAAGCCTCTGTGAACAAGGATCTCGCGGATGTACTTGGCAACTTTGTCTCGCGCGTGACTAAGTTCTGCCGCTCCAAATTCGGAGAGGTGGTGCCGGAGGGCGGCACATGGGGCGCACAGGAAGAGGCTTTGATCGCGGAACTCACAACTCGTGTGCGCGCCTATGAGGGCCACATGGATGCCATGGAAGTACGCAAATCCGCGTCTGAATTGCGCGCGATCTGGGTGGCGGGGAATGAGTATTTGCAAGCGGCGGCACCTTGGGTGACGTTCAAAGAGGACCCCGAACAGGCGGCGGCGCAGATCCGTTTGGCTTTGAACTTGATCCGTCTTTATGCGGTTCTGTCAGCGCCGTTCATTCCCGATGCGGCAGAGGATTTGATGAAGGCGATGCATACGGATGATGCACAGTGGCCGGATGATATCAGCGCGGCGCTTGGAAGTTTGGCTGTGGGGGATGCGTTTACTGTGCCCGATGTGACCTTCCGCAAGATTACTGATGACGAGCGTGAAGAGTGGCAGGCACGTTTCGCAGGAGCACGCGACTAGAGGCCGAGTATGACACGCGGCGATGGCAGGATCAGCGCCGCAAGAACGCCAATCGCGGCACCTAGTCCGAAGCGCACGAAAGCTGCGCCAAAACGAGGGGCTGCGACGCTAAGCACACCGCAGACAAGGGCGTAAAAGCCGAGAGCTGTGATATCCACGCTCGGAGATAAGCAGAGGCGCGCAGATTTTTCACCTCTTAAGTACGCCAAACGCCCCGCGTAGCATGGAGTGCTGGCAGGGAGGCGTGAGTGTGGGGCGGTAAACGGTGTGGCAGGCCTGCCGAGAACATATCTGTTGATCACATCCAAAGCAGTGCTTTGGGTCTGTTTTAAAACAGGGGCATCTTGACCGGAATGTTTACCGTTGGTTTTAAACAAGATGGGATCGTGGATCGTGCCGTTCTTGAGCTCAGGCCCTGTTTTAGCGTATTGCGCGTTAACACTTTGAAAAGGATGCGCGCGGTGAGCAGGGCATGACGCAAACACATCCAGAGTTACGCGTGGATTTCGTGAACGGCCCTGTCGCGCATCGCCTCCGCTTTGGCGGCGGGCGCGGGCAGGAATTGCCCAAGGCGATGGGCCTGCGCGCGGGCAAGACTCCCACTGTGATTGATGCAACGGCGGGTCTTGGACGCGATGCGTTTTTGCTGGCCTCTTTGGGGGCGGATGTGACGCTGATCGAACGCTCCCCCAAGATGCACGCGTTGCTTGAAGACGCGATGGCGCGCGCGACGCAAGAGGGGGGCGATTTCGCAGATATCATGGCGCGCATGACGCTGCTTCACGGCGACGCAAAAGATCTCTTGCCTAATTTGACAGCCGACGCGATCTTAATCGATCCGATGCATCCGCCGCGTAAGAATTCTGCGCTGGTGAAACGTGAATTGCGCCAAGTGCGCGAGATTGTTGGCACGGATGAAGACGCCGCTGATTTACTGCGCGTGGCCTTGGAGTGCGCCTTGAAAAGGGTGGTTCTGAAGTGGCCCGCGAAGGCCGATCCGATGGTCGGTGTTCGCGCGTGCTCACATCAGATCATCGGTAAATCAACGCGCTATGATGTGTTTATGGTGGGTGACGCTGCACAAGGCAAGTTTTTGAGGCCGAAAATAAGTTGAGCGGCAAAAGGTAAGGTCATGTTGAAAACTGCAACAGCGCTGACAGAGATTGCAATGTTGATCTATTGGGCTTTGGCCATCGCGCTTACACTTGAGCTCGTCTCGATTGATCCTGCGCTGATGTATTCTGATTATGAAAACCCCTTGGTCATCGCTTGGAATTGGTCATTTTTCCCAATTGATATTGCGTTTGCTCTTATTGGTTTGAGCGCGCGATTTGCTCGTGTTTCGGGAGCGCTGAAATTCAAACTTGAGATCATTGTGGCCGTGTTAATGTTGTGCGCCGGTCTTATGGCGATTTCTTTTTTGGATTGTGACTGCTGATTTTGAGCCGATGTGGTGGGGCATGAATATTTGGCTGGTTCTTCTTGGCACCCTTAATTTGGTGCATGCCAAGCCGAATTAATCTGCAACGCGCTTACTTCCAGACGTTCGGCGTGACGTAAACGATGTTGTCATCTACGCTTAACATCACATCGCCCTCTTGGATATTCACTTGCACTTTCATGGAACGGTTGGCGAGGTTCGCTAATTCAAGCGTTTCAGCCTCAGCAAGGTTCACGACCTTCAGATTATCGAACCGCGTGGTGCTGTTTTTAATTTTATCCCACCACATTTGCGAGGTGGAGCCATAAGAATAGACGATCACTTGCTTCGATTTCCCACTGGATTGCCGCACGATCTTTTCGCTGGGTAGACCAAGTGCAACCCAAAGCTCCAGCTCGCCACTTAGGCTTTTTTGCCAGATGTCGGGTTCATCGTCACTCGAGAGGCCCTTGGTCATTTCCAAATGCTCATGTGCGTTAAGCGCAAAGGCCAGCACGCGCACCATCAGGCGTTCATCGGTTTCGGATGGATGCTTGGCGATGGTGAGTTTGTGGGTCTCGTAATAATGCCGATCCATGTCAGAGACGCTGAGTTCGACTTTATAGATCGTAGATTTCTGCGCCATTTGGATAGGTCCGGTTTTGTGAGGGTTGGGGCTGGGTAGTTGGTTTGATGGGGGAGGGGAAGCCGTTAGTTGTTTAACGTGAGCTTCGAGCCCACATTACCTAATTTCTGCGGAGCGGTGAATGGTGGCTCTGCATGCCGAGTCGAAAAAATTGTCAGATATTTCCGTTTAGGTAGTGTGACGCTATGCTGATTGCTTGATGTGCATCTTATCCAGAAGCGATTCAAATTTTTGAAGATCAAAACCCTTAGCAAGTGCGCGCGCAAACAGCGCCTGTTGTGTTTCAGGTGCAAGCCCATTTTTTGGGGGATCTTGATCCAAATTGGTTGGGAATGAATACCCTTCTGCGGAAGCAGCAATTGCAGCCCTTAGGTTTGAAACCTCTAATGTGTTGTTCTGGTGTGCGGCCAACGCATAGGGGTATAGCAGTTTGCACATCTTTGCGCGCTCTACCGTTTCCATTGCACGCCCGAATGCAGACGACACTTGCAGTAAATTGGCCATTCGGTGAATGTCACTGCTCGTATTTGCCCCAGCCGCATGAAAGAGCGCTGGGTTGAAGAAAAGAGCATCCCCTTGTGCGAGTGGCAATTGAATGTATCGCTTTTCAAATAGCGCCCTGAAATCATCCCGTCTCCAGGCGGCATAGCCTGCGCGGTAGAGCTGTGAGAACGGCAAGAGTTTTGTCGGGCCACTTTCGACCGGCATGTCACAATGCGCGATGGCTCCTTGCAGCGTCAGAGCAGGCGAAAGGTCATGAACGTGTGCGGGATATTCCGCACTGATGTCAGCCGTCTGAAAGCCGAGGTGATAGTCTCGGTGGGCTTGCTGAGCTGCACCGCCGGGGTGAACCAAATTGATCTGCGCGGTCATTTGATAGTTTGGACCAAGCCATGCTTCGCAGGCTGCAGCGATGGACGTGTTGGCGAAGTAGCGCAAAAACACCTCCGGTTCTTCTTCGCAGAGTTTCTGTAAGGAATTCCATATCCTGTCATTGGATCCCGATGCTGCGAAATGGTCACCGCCGCCACCGCTGGCCAGCTTTTCGGTAGCAATGATCTGTTCATAGATCGCAGTGGCCTCGTCCAGAACCGCAGTATCCTCATAGGCCTTGCGCAGAACCAGAACACCTGCGCCCGCCCGGAGGACATGCGCCCATTCAGCCATAATTGCGCGACGTTGCTCTTTGCCTTCAAGCGACGGGCGCAATCTGGACATGTCATAAATTGGGACATTCTTTTGAATGTCTTCGGCGTGCGGAACGGTTGATGGGTTGGCCGTTTGATCAATAAGTGCAGTGAATGCGTTGAGGTCACATGCGGCGCTCTCAAAATACCCTACTTCAATTTCGATGTGGTCGTTCATAGAAAATCTCCCTGTGCTTACTCGAATATGCAGCACTGAAACCTTGATTTGCTTTCTAAAATACATCAAGAACACATCAAATGACGCATCGATTTCCCATCAAAGAAGTTGCCAGACAGTCGGGGCTCAGTACCGCGACAGTCGATCGCGTGATAAACAATCGCGCCAATGTCAGTCCGCAAACAAAGGCACGTGTTGCTGCAGCCATTTCAGAACTTGAGGGCCAAGAGGTACAATTGGCTGCCCGGGGGCGACGTCTGTTTTTCGATTTTGTAATTGAAGCGCCAACGCGTTTTAGCCGTGAAGTCCAGCAAGCTGCGGAACAGGTCTTGCCATCGATTGGAAGCGCTGTGTGCCGCCCAAGGTTCCAAACCCAAGAGACCATGACCGAGGACGATGTCACCGCAGCTTTGTCGCGCATCGCCAAACGGGGCAGCCACGGCGTGTGCATTAAAGCGCGTGATCTGCCGACCATCAGAGCAGCCGTGAATCAATTGATCGCATCGGGCATTCCTGTTGTTACGTTGGTCACTGACCTGAACACGACAAAGCGCCTTGCCTATGTCGGCCTTGATAATCAAAGCGCAGGTCGTACAGCAGCCTACCTGATTGCGAGAACAATCGGCGACGGTGACGGGACGGTCCTGACATCAAGAAGCAATGATCGCTTTTTGGGGGAGGAAGAACGAGAAGTTGCGTTTAAGGAGACTCTGGTCCGGCTGTGCCCAAGCCTACGCATCATAGATGCAAGTGGGGGCAGCGGCGTACATGGTAAAACATCACGCATCATGCAAAGTGTTATCGCAGGTCTGGACGAAGTACGTGCCGTATATTCGATGGGTGGTGGTAACACGGCGATTTTGAATGCTCTCGACCAGAACGCGTCATTGCCTGACATATACGTGGCCCACGATCTGGATGACGACAATAGGCGGCTTATCGAAGATGGGCGACTTAGTTTTGTCCTGCACCACGATCTGCGCGAGGATTTACTAAACGTGTTCCAAGCTTTCTTGCATCATCACAAGCTCATGGTCATGCCCGTTTATACAAGCGTATCTCATATTCAGGTTGTCACTCCCGAGAATATTCCACCATTCAAGAGGCGTTTCCAAAAGTGGACATAATTAAATATGTACTGAGCGACCGCTTCGTCCGCACAGCTTACATAGAAGTATCTGAACGATCCAACGATACACCCATCCCCCCTTGCCACAAACTCCCACCCCGACTATACGCCCGCCAGTGGCTATCCGTGCCACGTACGAATCAATCAACGCCGTGTTCGGCCACTCCCGTCGCTGGGGGTCGCATCCGGCAAAGGAGAAGCGACATGAAACTGAATGAACTGCACGACAATCCAGGTGCCACGAAACGACGCAAGCGTATTGGTCGCGGTGTGGGTTCCGGCATGGGTAAGACCGGTGGCCGCGGTATCAAAGGTCAAAAATCCCGCTCAGGTGTAGCGATCAAGGGTTTTGAGGGTGGCCAGATGCCGCTCTACCAACGTCTTCCAAAGCGTGGTTTCAACAACATCAACGCCAAAACACACTCCGTTGTGAACTTGGGCTTGATCCAGAAATTTGTAGACGCAGGCAAGATCGACGCGAAAGCTGCGATTACCGAGGAGAGCCTTGTAGCTTCCGGCCTCGTACGTCGCATCAAAGACGGCATTCGCGTGCTCGCGAAGGGCGAAGTGACGTCCAAGCTAAACATCACAGTGACAGGTGCGTCTAAAGCAGCGGTCGAAGCGGTGGAAAAAGCGGGTGGCTCACTCACGGTCACAAAAGCAGCAGCGGCTGAATAAGAGGTTGTGACGGGGCAGCCTAGCCCCTAAGTAACATTAGACGTTTTCCTAAATGCCGCCTTGCGCTGAAAACGCACAGGGCGGCGTTTTTTATTCGAAAGTGAGCCTTCATGGTATCCGCAGCAGAACAAATGGCAGCCAACACGAGTTGGGCCGCCCTTGGCAAAGCCACTGACCTTCGCAATCGCATCCTATTCACGCTTGGTTTGCTTATCGTTTATCGATTGGGCACGTTTATTCCTGTCCCTGGAATTGATGGCGCCGCGCTGCGTGAATTTATGGAAAGCGCAGGGCAGGGCATTGGTGGCATGGTTTCCATGTTCACAGGTGGTGCTTTGGGCCGTATGGGCATTTTTGCGCTGGGCATTATGCCCTATATCTCGGCCTCTATTATTGTTCAGTTGCTCACCTCCATGGTGCCGCAGCTTGAGCAATTGAAGAAAGAGGGCCAGCAGGGCCAGAAGAAGATCAACCAATACACACGCTACGGCACCGTGGCTTTGGCGACGATGCAGGCTTATGGCCTTGCGGTATCGCTTGAGGCAGGTGGTTTGGTCACTGAAGGTGGCCTATATTTCCGCGCTGCATGTTTGATCACGCTGGTTGGCGGCACGATGTTCCTGATGTGGCTGGGTGAGCAGATCACTGCGCGCGGCATCGGTAACGGTATTTCCCTAATTATTTTCGTCGGCATTATTGCCGAAGTTCCAGCTGCTTTGGCACAGTTCTTCGCATCCGGTCGTTCTGGCGCAATCAGCCCTGCGGTTATCGTGGGCGTTATCTTAATGGTGGTCGTCACCATTGCGTTTGTGGTCTTTATGGAGCGCGCTTTGCGCAAGATCCATATCCAATATCCGCGTCGCCAAGTTGGTATGCGCGTACAGGAGGGCTCCAGCTCGCACCTACCAGTTAAAGTTAACCCTGCTGGTGTTATTCCTGCGATCTTCGCATCATCCTTGCTGCTCTTGCCAGCGACGATTTCTACATTCTCGGGCAACTCGACGGGCCCTGTAATGTCTACGCTCTTGGCATACTTCGGACCGGGTCAGCCCCTGTACCTGTTGTTTTTTGCTGCGATGATTGTTTTCTTCACGTTCTTTTATACATTTAATGTCAGCTTCAAGGTCGATGATGTTGCGGACAATTTGAAGAACCAGAACGGCTTTGTCCCCGGTGTGCGCCCTGGCAAGAAAACGGCTGAGTATCTTGAATTTGTGGTATCACGCTTGCTGGTTCTGGGCTCTGCTTACCTCACTTTGGTTTGCTTGTTGCCAGAAATCATCCGCGGCCAATTCGCCATACCCTTCTATTTTGGTGGAACGTCAGTTTTGATCGTTGTATCCGTAACCATGGATACAATTCAGCAAGTCCAAAGCCATCTGCTGGCACACCAGTACGAAGGTTTGATTCAAAAATCCCAGCTGCGCGGTAAGGGCGGCAAGGGACGCAAGAAACGGAGTCCAATTCGCCGATGACCAATATTATTCTGCTAGGACCTCCCGGCGCGGGTAAAGGTACACAAGCCGCTATGCTTGTTGAAGAACGTGGCATGATCCAGCTCAGCACTGGGGATATGTTGCGCGAAGCAAAAGACAGCGGCACCGAAATGGGCAAGGTCGTAGCAGATGTCATGGCACGCGGTGATCTGGTCACGGACGAGATCGTGATCGGTTTGATTCGCGAGAAATTGCAGGGCGATAAGGCCGGCGGTTTCATTTTCGACGGTTTCCCACGCACATTAGCGCAGGCCGATGCTTTGGGTGCGTTGATGGCAGAACAGGGTGAGACGCTTGATTACGTGATCGAGCTGCAAGTGGACGACGAAGTCTTGGTTGACCGCATCGTTGGTCGCGCCGCTGAAGCGGTTGCCGCAGGCGGGACTGCCCGTGCAGATGACAACGCTGAAAGCCTTAAGATCCGCTTGATGGCGTACTACAAACAAACGTCTCCGCTGATCGGGTATTACCACGCAAAAGGTATGCTGAAGGGTGTCGATGGTCTTGGGACGATGGATGGAGTTAAGGCAGAAATTGCGGGCGTTTTAAGTTAACAACCTGCCCCAAGAGTGCGTTTGATTTTAGCGAAACTGGAAACACTGCGTTTCCAGTTTTGTTCGTTGTTACATACGGACTTGTTAAGTATCTATTTTCCTCATTAATTTGAAGGTGGGATAGATGATATTTGGTTTGCTGGGCTTCTTTTCCCTTTTTGCGATCTTTGGAGGCGATTTGTTTGGCTCTGGCGGTGACTATTCCTCATCCACAAGCGAGAACAACGACGTTGATGAACTCGCCGATCCATCACTCGACAATGACTCTCAGGTAATTGAAGAGCTTGGGGAGCGCACTCTCACCAACACCAACACGTTGTTGGTTGTTGACGACGAAACAGGGCCTCTGACTTGGGTTGAACCCTATGCGGGCGAAACGACGACAGCTGAAGAAGTCGATGCTTTCGAAGCCGCTTGGGAGCAAGATATCGATACCCGCGAGGATTTCGAAGATTATGTCGAAGAGATTGAGATGCCCCAGTTTTCGGGTGAATTAGTGACGGGAACCGATGGGAGTGATCGGATTTTTGGCACTGACGGTGAAGACGTGGGTATTGGGTGGCGTGGTGATGACAGTATTTTTCTTGGCGATGGCAATGACCGACTAATCGCTTCTTTTGCTGCTGAAAGCGCAGGTGATGATTTCATCAGGGGCGGCAACGGCCAAGACACTCTAGTCGATCATCTAGGGGAAGACATGTTAAGGGGCGATGGGGGCAACGACACCGTCGATGCGCGTGATCATGAACTGGATCCAGGTGCTGACATTTTGTTCGGTGGGTTCGGCAACGATCTGTTGGTGGGTGATGATGGCGACACATTGGAGGGGGGCGCTGGAATGGATGGCTTCCACATTTTTGTGCAATCGGGCAGCGCTGATGCGGTGACGATATCGGACTATAATCCTGCGGATGAGTCCATCGTGGTCTTTGTTGAAGCCGATACACCTATGCGTTCGGGTGAGTATGATCTTGACCTTGTTGCTAATGGCTCTGATACGCATATTTTGGTCGAGGGTCGCCTCGTTGCGGTACTGGAAGATGTGACTCAGGCTGATGTGCGTGGTGTTCAGATCGGCAACTATAGAATTAGCTAAGCAAGCAGCTTCAGGGTCGGGCCTTTCCAATAAGGTTTAGAGGGGGCTTGACCTTGCTGTCGACTGGGCCTAATCAGCGCCATCCCCTACGGGAATCCATGGCCGAAACACGCGCGTTTTGATTCGGTCGATCACCTGATCAGCTTAAGCCCTCGGCGCAAACGCCCTGGGCTTTATGTTGTGAAAAAAGGGTCCGGAACTACGGACTCGCAACGAAAAGGAATGCACCACGTGGCACGTATTGCCGGCGTAAACATCCCGACCCATAAACGGGTCCCGATCGCCCTCACATATATCACTGGTATTGGCCCTGCCTCTGCTAAAGCCATCTGCGAAGCTGTTAAAATCGACGAAACACGTCGCGTTAACGAGCTCTCCGATGCGGAAGTTCTCGCGGTTCGCGAGCACATCGACGCAACTTACAACGTTGAAGGCGATCTTCGCCGTGAGACGCAGATGAACATCAAACGTTTGATGGATCTCGGTTGCTACCGCGGCCTGCGTCACCGTCGTAACCTGCCCGTTCGTGGCCAGCGTACATCAACAAATGCTCGTACTCGCAAAGGTCCTGCAAAGGCCATTGCTGGTAAGAAGAAATAAGGGAGGACTGACTTATGGCACGCGAAGCTAAACGCACCAAAAAGAAGGTCTCCAAGAACATCGCCGCTGGCGTTGCTCACGTGAACTCTTCGTTCAACAACACCAAGATCCTTATCTCTGACGTTCAGGGTAACGCGATCTCTTGGTCCTCTGCGGGCACGATGGGCTTTAAAGGCTCACGTAAGTCCACGCCGTATGCGGCGCAGATGGCTGCTGAAGATGCTGGCCGTAAGGCCGCTGAGCACGGCGTGAAAACGCTGGAAGTTGAAGTGCAGGGCCCAGGCTCTGGTCGTGAATCCGCGCTCCGTGCGTTGGCAGCGGCAGGCTTCAACATCACGTCCATCCGTGACGTGACGCCTATGGCTCACAACGGTTGCCGCCCACCAAAGCGCCGCCGCGTCTAAGCACTAATTTCTATGGTAGAGGCTGCGTGTCCGCGTGGCCTCTGCTTCGTCATTTTAACCTCGAGCGTTTTGGTCTTTTGGACATGAGGTCGAAACAAGGATGGAGGGACGTATGATCCACAAAAATTGGGCAGAATTGATCAAGCCAACACAGCTTGATGTAAAGCCAGGCAATGATGCCGGTCGTCAAGCGACTGTAGTTGCGGAACCCCTTGAGCGCGGCTTTGGCCTCACGCTTGGTAATGCGCTGCGCCGTGTATTGATGAGCTCGCTTCAGGGCGCTGCAATCACATCGGTACAGATCGACAACGTTTTGCACGAGTTCTCTTCGGTTGCGGGCGTTCGCGAAGATGTCACAGACATCGTTTTGAACCTCAAAGGCGTGTCCTTGCGCATGGAAGTTGAAGGGCCCAAGCGTCTTTCAATCAATGCAAAGGGCCCAGGCATTGTCACCGCGGGTGACATTTCCGACAGCGCTGGCATCGAAGTTCTCAACCGTGAGCACGTGATCTGTCACCTCGACGATGGTGCAGATGTGTATATGGAACTGACCGTGAATACGGGCAAGGGCTATGTGGCTGCTGAGAAGAACAAGCCAGAAGACGCGCCAATCGGTCTTATACCGATCGATGCGATCTATTCGCCTGTTAAGAAGGTTTCGTATGACGTGCAGCCGACCCGCGAAGGTCAGGTGCTGGATTATGACAAACTGACGATGAAAGTCGAAACAGACGGCTCTTTGACGCCTGATGACGCGGTTGCTTACGCGGCGCGCATTTTGCAAGATCAGCTGTCTATCTTCGTGAACTTCGACGAGCCCGAATCCGCATCCGCGAAGGATGAGGATGATGGTCTTGAGTTCAACCCACTTCTGCTGAAGAAAGTGGACGAGCTGGAGCTTTCCGTACGTTCCGCGAACTGCTTGAAGAACGACAACATCGTCTACATCGGCGATCTTATCCAGAAAACCGAAGCAGAAATGCTGCGCACGCCAAACTTCGGCCGCAAGTCTTTGAACGAGATCAAAGAAGTGCTGTCAGGTATGGGCTTGCACCTAGGCATGGACGTTGAGGACTGGCCACCGGACAACATCGAAGATCTTGCGAAGAAATTCGAAGACGCCTTTTAAGAATTGGTAAGGTGCGTCATCTGACGCACCTCACTTTACGACCCGGGCACACCGCCCCAAGGAGAGTAGTGGAGTACGCATCCGCTGCCAGACAAAGCAAAAACAGCCCGTAGAGGGCACATTATTGGAGAAGACACATGCGTCACGCAAAAGGTTACCGCCGCCTAAACCGTACTCACGAGCACCGTAAAGCGCTCTGGTCGAACATGGCAGGCTCGCTCATCGAGCATGAGCAAATCAAGACAACTTTGCCTAAGGCAAAAGAACTCAAGCGCATCATGGACAAGCTGATCACACTCGGCAAGCGCGGCGATCTGCACGCGCGTCGTCAGGCTGCGGCTCAGTTGAAGGAAGACAAGGACGTTGCAAAACTGTTCGACATCCTTGGCCCACGCTACGCAGACCGCCCAGGCGGCTACACACGCGTTCTGAAAGCGGGCTTCCGCTACGGTGACATGGCGCCTATGGCTATCATCGAACTGGTTGACCGTGACGTAGACGCGAAAGGCGCAGCTGACAAAGCACGCGTTGCTGCGGAAGCAGACGCGGACGAGTAAGCTACAGGCTTAACGGTTTAAGATTTAGAAAGGCCCTCGCGTGATGCGGGGGCTTTTTGCGTTTGTGGGGGAGGGGAAGTGGATGGAGACGTTAAGTTTTCTTGGAGGCCAAACCTATACTTTTTCGCGTTTGTTGTTGATGACCCAATTATTGAAGTGACGTCTCAATTCTCGGCTAGGATCATGCCTGCTAACGGCTAAAGATCGAGTGGATTGAAATTTGCGCCCAAGATCAGAAATTAAGCCAACTGAACATCTAAGCTGTCTAGTATTCACGCTTTCAATCGTGATGTAGCCATCCGCCACCCAGCCAGCATACAGTTTGTGACCGGATAACATATTTTTAAGAATTTCACTGAAATATTGTGATGTGACAGAGATTTGCGGTTTTTCGTTGATTGTCTTGGTTCCAACCACCGAAACCTTAATTGTACTTATCTGTTCTTCTTCAAGCCAAGCGCTGTACTGGCCCAAAGCCCAGTAACCATTTAAGTCATTATTCCGACTAACGAATGTAGACAACAGATCGTTGCAGATGCCTTGAAGTTCAGTTCGTCTCGCCATGATGACACTATACACAATTAGGTTTCGTATGCACTTCCAATGGCAACTATGTCCACATTGCGGTCGTTCTTTATCTTTTGAGAGCCTCATAGCCAAGTCACGCACACGGGTGCCCAAACACTATTTAGCGCATTGCTTTGCGGTGTGCAGGTAATTTTTCGCAAACATTGGACATTTTTCAAATAAATCCCGCATATTTATACCTAAAAATAGGATTTTTGCGTCATCCCCGCATGTCACATCTGCTACCCACGTCACCAACCCCAGCAGGAGCGCCCCAAAATGACCACCACCCACGTCTACCAATCCATCGCACGCGCCACGCAAGAGCATGGCGTCGACACTATGTTCGGCCTCATGGGCGATGCGAACCTCTTCATGGTCGACGCATTTGTACGCGAACATGGGGGCCGCTTTATTCCAGCCGCGCACGAGGGGAGCGCAGTCTTGATGGCGCTGGCTTACGCGCATGTGTCGGGCAAAGTGGGCGTGGCGACGATCACCCATGGACCCGCGTTAACCAACGCGATGACGGCGCTGACAGAAGCGGCAAGGGGGCATGTGCCGATGGTTTTACTTGTGGGGGACACGCCCGTCGATAACCCGCGCCATTTGCAAAGCATTGATCAACGGGAGGTCGTCAAAGCCAGCGGGGCAGGGTTCGAACAACTCCGGTCGCCCGCGACCACGGGCAAGGACGTGGCGCGCGCCTTTTACCGTGCGCAGGTGGAACGCCGCCCAATCGTGCTGAACATGCCCGCGGATTTCATGTGGCAAGAGGTGACGCATGACATGCAAGTACTGGACGTGTTCACAGCACCCGGCGGCGTGGCTGAAGGGGATACGCTAGACAATGCGATTGGGATGATCGCCTCTGCGCGGCGACCTTTGATCCTTGCAGGGGCGGGCGCGATCCATGCGCGCGATCAACTGATTGCGCTCGCGGATCGGCTGGAGGCGCCGTTGGCGACAACCCTGAAAGCCAAGGGATTGTTCAACGATCATCCCTATAACATCGACATCTTTGGCACGCTGTCGACGCCTGCCGCATATGATCTGATCGCGCAATCGGATTGCATCATATGTTTTGGCACCGCTTTGCATGATTTCACAACGGATCGTGGCAAGTTGATGAAAGACAAGCGCATCGTGCAGATTGATGTGGAGCCCGAAGCGATTGGCGGCGGCCTGCATCCTGACGCGGCTTTGGTGGCAGATGCCGGGCTGACGGCAGAAACGATCCTGTGGTGGCTCAACGAGGCGGAGATCGCGGCAAGTGGGTTTACCCGCGAACTGGATGTGCCCGCATTGACCGCGCATCCGGTTGGGTCGCAAAAGAACACCGAAGGATTTGTGAATTATGTTCATGCTTTGGGTCGCTTGGAAGAGGCTTTGCCGAAGGATCGTGTCTTAGTCTCTGATGGCGGGCGTTTCATGACCGAGGTCTGGTGCCGCATTTCCGCACCTAACCCGCAAAGCTTTGTCGCAACTGTGAATTTCGGCGCGATTGGCTTGGGCCTGCAAGAAGCGATTGGCGCAGGGCTTGGCGCACCCGAACGCCCTGTGGTGATGTTTAGCGGCGATGGTGGCTTTATGATGGGGGGGATCAATGAGTTTAACACGGCTGTGCGTCTTGGGCTCGATCTGATCGTGATTATCGCGAACGATTCCGCGTATGGGGCAGAACATATTCAGTTTATCGATCGCAAAATGGACCCGAGCCTGACAGAATTTAATTGGCCCTCTTTTGCAGAGGTAGCGCAGTCCCTGGGTGGGGAGGGTGTCGAGGTGTCCTCCACGGAAGAGCTGGAGAGTGCGATTGATGCGATGACAGCGCGCAAGGGCCCGTTCTTGATGGAGCTGAAACTTGATCCAAACGATGTGCCTCGCATGCGGATATAAAGCGCCGCGGAGCCCACAAAAAGCCTAGTCGGTTTTGACTGAATTCACCGTCACATCGGTCCCTGCGGCTGAAAACGGTTTCGCAATCGCGCAGTATTTGGTGGTCTCATCACCGACGTGATCCAAGTCCGCTTGGGACGCCTCGGTTTTGCAATTCATCGTCAAAGTGATTGCAGTAAACGGTACGTCGATTTCGTCCTGAATCAGAACGCCGCGCCGACCACATTTGTGCAGGCGATCAAAGCAGTCATCGCGGCTTCGGTTTGCGTGTGGCCGAGGTTAGTGCCATTGCGCTCAATTGGTTCGTCGATCACGCCGTGCAAATTACGCTCATGGGTTTCTGTGCACGAATGTGTTGGACACTTCGCGCTCGCGCGGTAGGTGACGATGGTTTTCATTTTGATAGCCATGCTGTGGCTACTTTTCAGCGTGTGAGTAAACCTTTTAGACCGCGACGCTCGGCAAACTTTTGTGCAGCGCAGATTCATCTGAGGGCTTAATATTACACAGAAAATTCGATCTGGCTTGGGTTTTGTGAATGAATTACGCCGCTCGGCGGAACAGAACAAGCTGGGTGTTGCAAGCATCATAGGCGACAAGGTCACGCGCCGTTTTAACAGCGCTTGCAAAGCGGCGCGCAAACCAAATACCTTTGGGCAAACGCGCGAAGGGAGCAGGCGAATGAAGCAACGCAAATTGGGACAAAGCGGGCCAACGGTCAGTGCAATCGGCTATGGCGCGATGTCATTCACGGATTTTTACGGACCCGCGGATGACGCGGATTCTGCGCGTGTTCTGGACGCCTGTTTGGAGCTGGGTGTTACCCATCTCGATACCTCTAACGCCTATGGCATGGGGCGGTCTGAAACGGTGATCGGCAATTGGCTGCGCGCGCGTGGTGGTGAAAATCCGTTCACAATCGCCACCAAAGTTGGCATTACACGCGATCCTGAGCACCGTTTTAACAACGCACCCGAGCACCTCACACAAGAGCTGGATGACAGTCTGAAACGTCTCGGTGTTGAGGCGATTGATCTTTATTATGTGCACCGTCGTGACCTTCGCCACGAGATCGAAGAGGTGACAGAAACCATGGCCGGTTTCGTCAAAGCGGGTAAGATCAAAGCCATCGGTTACTCCGAAATCGCGCCCTCGTCCTTGCGTCGCGCTCATGCGGTGCACCCGATTGCGGCGGTTCAATCGGAATATTCACTGTCAACACGCTCGCCCGAGCTGGGTTTGATCCAGACCTGCGCTGACATTGGGGCGTCTTTGGTGGCCTTTTCGCCGGTGGGGCGCAGCTTGCTGACCGATCGGCCACATAGTCTGGCGGCGGTTCAAGACATGCCGTTCCTCAAAGGAAATCCGCGCTTTATGGAGCCTCATTTGAGTGCGAACCATAGCTACAACGCCGATTTCTGTGCGCTTGCCGCAGATATGGGGATGTCGGCTGCGACGCTCGCGCTGGCTTGGGTCTTGCATCAAGGGCCAGAGGTGATTGCAATCCCGGGCACGCGTAGTATCGCGCATTTGAAAGAACTGGCTGCAGGCGGTAAAATGGTTCTATCGCAAGAGGGTATTGCGCGGATCGAAGCAGTTTTGCCTGTGGGCTGGGCGCATGGGGATCGCTATTCCGCAGCGCAGTGGGTTGGGCCAGAGCGGTATTGTTAAAGCGCAATGGCGCGTCACATTTGAATATTGAGGAGCACGAGCCATGAGCGATCAGAGCAACCGTAAGCAATCCATCGTCACACGCGTGGCGCAGGCCTTGCATTTTGTGGAGGCGGAAACAGGCGCGGTCGTGCCTGCGATCCAGCCCGCTGCCACCTATGCGCGTGATGAGAATTACGAAGTGCGCAAGCCCTATTGGTATCGCCGCGATGGCAGCCAAACGACGGCACATGCAGAGGCGATTATTGCGGAACTCGAGAATGGTGCAGAGTCGCTCTTGTTTTCGTCAGGCATGTCGGCTTGCACAGCCGTGATTGAACACCTGCCCACAGGCGCGCATGTGGTCGTGCCCAAGGTCATGTATCACGGTGTTTTGCAGCAAATTCAGAACTACGAGAAGAACAAACGTATCACAGTTAGTCATTATACTGCGGGCAATCTAGGAGAGCTGGCGAGTGCTGTGCGGGCAGGGGAAACGCAACTGGTTTGGGTGGAAACGCCCAACAATCCCAACTGGGAAGTGACTGACATTGCCGCCGCCGCAGAGATTGCGCATGAGGTGGGTGCCAAGCTGATCGCAGATTGCACCGCAACGCCGCCTTCCATGACCCGTGCGCTGGAGTTGGGGGCTGACATCTCTTTCCACTCGGCCACCAAATACCTTAACGGCCATTCTGATATCACGGCAGGGGTTCTGTCGGTGAAAGAGACAGGGCAATTCTGGGATGACATCGCCATGGTGCGCAAATTGCAGGGCACGGTGCTGCATTCGCAAGATGCGTGGCTCTTGATCCGTGGCATGCGCACCTTGTTTCTAAGGGTGGAACGGTCTTGCAAAAACGCGATGGCGATAGCGACTCATTTTGAGGGGCATCCTCATATCGAGGCGGTACTGTATCCCGGTCTTGCCTCTGATCCGGGGCATGAGGTTGCCAAGCGCCAGACAGATGGGCAATTCGGGGGGATGATGTCGATCATCATCAAAGGCACGGAGCAAACGGCGATTGATGTGACCCGATTTTGCGAGTTGTTTTATCCTGCGACATCGCTTGGCGGAGTGGAGAGTCTGGTGGAGCACCGAAAAACCGTGTCCGGTGAAGGCTTTCCCGTGCATCCGCGTTTGCTGCGTCTGTCCATCGGGATCGAAGAGGCGGATGATCTGATCTACGATCTGGAGCAAGCCTTGGCGCGCGCTTGTGGTTAACTATGAATGCCCCCGCAGATCGCGAGGGGCAGTGAGGCTTAATTGAGCATTTTGTCGAAGGCTTTGAGTGTGTCATCAAGCACGGTCGCCTTCATTTTGCGCGGCGTATAGACATTTGCTTTGGGCGCGAATTCTTCGTGCTCGTTGATCAGCCCCGCTCGAATAACGAGCATTCCCGCGCGCGCAGAGTTCTGCGTGAACAAGGGCGTGTCGCATATGCTGCAGAAAGGCTTGGTCATGGTCGAGCCTGCATTAGAGCTGTGCGAGATAGTTTTCGGCGTGCCTGTCACGGCGATGTCGCCCTCTCTCATGAACATTATGGAGGCAAATGCGCTGCCCGTGGACTGACAGCACGCGGTTCAATGGCAATTGGCCGTGACGGGAACATCGCCATCGGCTTTAAACGAGATATCTCCGCAAAGGCATCTGCCCGTAAATTTTGTCATATTGTGTCCTTCATCGGTTGGCGTGTTTGCTCCACGCCACGCCACGCCACGCCACTACAGTTCAGAGGTAAAAGGCTCGTTGGTAGGCCATGGGCCCCTGCCAGAATTGACCAAAGATTTTGGCTGGATCGGGTTTACCCCTCTGAGTCCAAGACATAGATTTAGCTCTGAAGTCTCAATTTGATCCAACGGCAAAGTGACGCCGTACTTTATACGACGCTTCTGAACTCCCTGTCAGGACATCAAAACTTTTTGGCTGGGCCTTCGGGTCTGGCCTTTTTCTTTTAGGCCTGTCCGTAAATCGTGTTGGTCTGACGATGGACACAAAGCAGCCATTCGCGCATTGGCCACCTCATTCGTGATTTCCAAGCCGTCACCTCACGCATTGTTCCCCCAATGAAAACAGTCTCTTGGAAAGTAACAGTTTAGGGCGCGTAACAGGCCCAATTATATATCTTTAGATATTCAATCTATACGTATGAGTCGTAGGTTAACGAAGCACCTGCGTT
>ERZ1048686.354-NODE-354-length-46904-cov-11.320263_pt1 | contig 46904 bp, 48 predicted proteins | sample MGYA00383099_ERZ1048686 | MGnify/ENA primary metagenome ERZ1048686 (study PRJEB29581, sample SAMEA5548369) | metagenome | biome: marine; feature: coastal; material: water | depth 25 m | study: Short-term variability in the microbial, nano- and picoplankton... | reverse complement strand
CTCACCTCTTACCTTTCCGAACAGAGAAGTTAAGCCCGTTTGCGCCGATGGTACTACTACTGTGGAAGAGTAGGTCGCCGCCTTCCTTAAAACCTTCATCAAAAGATGAAGGTTTTTTTTTGCCTATAGCTCAAAAAATAGGAATCTAATAGATCAATAACGATCGAAAAATTAATCAAATAAAGAGGATAATAACGTTTGAATGCCCTTGTAAAGAAAATAAAGAGCGAAAAACCCAACAATTAACCCGACTACAAAAAACAAGTAAAAAAAAACAGTTTCTTTATTTATAAAGGATAATGTTAGGACATAAGGACTTAAAAAAAGAAGTGGGAGACTAAAGGCTAAATATTTAACTCCTTTTTTTAGCAAATTGGGATTTGTATGTTTTTGATTCATTGTGAATATGAATTGATTGCTTTTCTAACACTTTTATGTTTGTTGAGTAATTTTTCTGCAGCTAATTGTGGTATATTAAGCTCATTCATAATCATTCGTATTCCACGATCTACCAATTTATTATTACTTAACTGCATATCGACCATTTTATTTCCCTTTATCTTTCCTAATTGTATCATGGTAGTCGTAGAAATCATATTAAGAACTAGTTTTTGAGCTGTACCAGCTTTCATTCTTGAACTTCCTGTAATATATTCAGGCCCCACATTGACAATAATTGGATAGTTTGCAGCCAACACCAATGGACTTCCATCATTGCAAGTTATACAGCCAGTTGCAACACTATTTTCGTTACACTTGTTTAGTGCATGTACTACGTATGGGGTGGTGCCGCTAGCGGCGATTCCTAACACAAAGTCATTGGGAGATACTTGATGATTTCTTAAATCTTGCCAACCTTGTTCTGTGGAGTCTTCTGCATTTTCTACTGCTTTTCGAATTGCTGTATCTCCACCAGCAATTAAACCAATTACTAAATCATGAGCCACACCAAAAGTAGGAGGGCATTCGCTGGCATCTAAAATTCCGAGACGACCACTTGTTCCGGCACCTATATAGAATAAACGACCTCCAGCTTTTAATTTCGAAACCACACATTCTATAAGTGTTTCAATTTGTAAAAGTGATTTCTCAACAGCGAGAGCTACAGTTTGATCTTCAAAATTAATATTATTGATTATTTCATTTACTGATTTATTTTCTAAATGATCATATAGAGATGATTCCTCTGTTGTTTTAGTAAAACCCATAAACAAATTTACAATAATTGTTATAACCTAAATACAGCCTCTCAATTTTTTGCTATAATTGATAATTATAAAATGGCGTACTATACTTTATATAAAAATATTTTTCTAATGCAAAATTGCATTAAAAGTTTTGCTTGCTCTCATTTGTTTAGCAGTTAATTCATCATTTGGAAGATAATAACCGTTTATATCAATTGATTTTCCTTGTGCGGTATTTAATTCATTAACAATATTAGATTCATTTTCTTTCAGCTTATTGTAAATTGACTGAAACTGTTCTTTAAGATTTTCATTTTTATCTTGTAATGATAAGGCTTCAGCCCAATATAGAGCTAAATAAAAATGACTCCCTCTATTATCAAGTTCATTTACTTTTCTGGATGGCCCTCTGTTATTAGCTAATAGTTTTTCTGTAGCAATATCTAATGTTTCAGATAAAAGAATGGCTTGTGGGTTGTTAAAAGTGGTTCCCAAATGTTCTAAAGATACTGCTAATGCCAAAAATTCACCCAATGAATCCCAACGCAAATGTCCCTCAGAAATAAATTGTTGTACGTGTTTTGGCGCAGAACCTCCTGCGCCAGTTTCAAATAAACCACCTCCACTCATCAATGGGACAATCGATAACATTTTTGCACTTGTCCCAAGTTCTAAAATTGGAAATAGGTCTGTTAGGTAATCACGCAACACATTCCCAGTTACTGAAATTGTGTCTTTTCCATCTTTTATTCTGTTTAAAGAAAAATTGGTAGCTTCTTCAGGTGATAAAATTCTTATATCTAAACCTTCTGTGTTATGATTTGGTAGATAAGCTTTCACCTTTTTGATTAGTTCTGAATCATGAGCTCTATTTTTATCCAACCAAAACACAGCCGGAGTGTTAGTGGCTCTAGCTCTTGTAATTGCTAGTTTAATCCAATCTTGAATAGGAGCATCTTTTACTTGACACATTCTCCAGATATCTCCCTTTTCTACTTTATGTTTCAGTATGATTTGGTTTGAAGAGTCAACAATCGCAATCATTCCATCATCTTGTGCTTCAAAAGTTTTATCATGCGATCCATATTCTTCAGCTTTTTGAGCCATTAATCCAACGTTTGGAACGGTTCCCATAGTCGTTGGGTCAAAGGCACCATTTTTCTTACAAAAATTTATGGTCGCTTTGTATATGTTAGCGTAGCTACTATCTGGAATAACAGCTTTTGTATCTTTTAAATTTCCATTTGGACCCCACATTTTACCTGATGACCTAATCATGGCAGGCATAGATGCGTCAATAATTACATCACTTGGTACATGAAGGTTGCTTATTCCTTCATCTGAATTTACCATGGCTAATTCCGGAGCGTTCTTTAAGCATAAATCAATATCTCTTAATATTTCTTCTTTTTTCGTTGGGTCAGTTAATTTTGAAAGATTGGTTACTAAATCTCCAAATCCATTATTAACATTCACTCCAATTTCTTTAAAAGTATTATGATGCTTGGTAAATAGATCTTTAAAAAACACACGAACAGCATGTCCAAAAATGATAGGGTCACTAACTTTCATCATGGTGGCCTTCATATGCAACGAAAATAATATACCTTTTTCTTTAGCGTCATTTATTTGAGATTCTAAAAAAATCAACAACTCTCTCTTATTTAGAACAGCGGCATCTATTACTTCTCTCTCTAATAAAGGTATAGAATTTTTTAAAATAGTTTCGTTACCATTATCATCGCTAAATACAATAGAAACGGTGTCTGCTTTTTGAATTGTTGTCGATTTTTCATTGTGCATAAAGTCCCCTTTTTCCATCGTTGCTACATGAGTTTTGGAATCACTGCTCCATTTCCCCATGGAATGAGGATTATTTTTTGCGTAATTTTTAACTGCTTTTGGAGCTCTACGATCACTGTTTCCCTCTCTTAATACAGGGTTTACTGCAGAGCCTTTTACTTTATTATATTTTGATAGGATTATTTTTTCCTCTTCAGTGACTGGTTCTTTTGGGAAATCAGGTATGTTATACCCTTTTGACTGTAATTCTTGAATTGCAGCAATTAATTGAGGGACAGAAGCACTAATATTGGGTAGCTTAATAATATTAGCTTCTGGATTTTTAACTAACTTCCCTAATTCCGCTAAATCATCTGCTACTTTTTGATCTTCATTTAAACACTCAGGAAATAAAGATAAAATCCTTCCGGCCAAGGAAATGTCTCTAGTTTCAATTGAAATATTTGAAGAAGATGTAAATGCCTTAACAATTGGTAAAAAGGATTGAGTTGCTAGCGCAGGTGCTTCGTCAGTTTTTGTATAAATTATAGTAGCAGATTTTGACATAAAAAATTGAATTTTTTTCTAAAATTAAAACGAAATGGAATCGTTTTTTCGATTTGCAAATTTACAAATTTGTAGTGGCTTTTAAAAGCTGAAACTGTTTTAAAATTATGGCTTTTTGTAAACAATAAAAGCCATATCATCGTATTTCTACATTGATATGGCTTCTTGTGAAACATGCCTTTACCGACTAATCATTACAATTCAAAGCAAGTTTATTAAACCCTTGCAGTCGTGATTTGTTTCAAACGAGTCTTTCACTAAAATTAAACCTTAGCTGGGCTAGTGTAAAATTTTTAATACTCGACTCCTTTTTTAATCTCCACACTTTGTCTAATTAAAGATTTTTTGTGCTTTAAGCTTCTAAATTTCTTGTATCCATTTCTTTGGTTTTATGCAGTTTTTATTTGGATGTAGTAAAACTATATTCAATAAAGTGATCCTTAAACGAGTTAGGGATTCCTGCAGGCCATCAGTAATTTCGTTTCTTTGTCTGGATGCTCTTGAAATTTATCAAAAGTCGAGACTCATTTCTAACCTAAAAGGTTAAAAGCAAAATTTAGTACTCAAAAGATACAGTTGGCCACTATTTCAAGGCTTTCTTCTCCTTCAAGACTAATTTTTAGATTGCTCTGTGAAAATTAGCTGTTTGCTTAAATTAATTTTTTTCAATTCATTTTGCAATGGTTGATAAATATTAATTTGATTAAAAAAATTTTAAAGAACGTTACTTTAATTTTAAAACGATTGTTACTGTTACCTCGTTTTGATACTCAAATATAAAACACAAAATGACATATACAAGTTTTTTAACTTATTAGATATTAACTATATATAAACTTAGGTTATCAACTATTGTTAACAAAAAAGGCAGCCGTTATCGGCTGCCTTTTTTTTATGTTTGTTAAAAGATCTACATCCTTTTTTCTTTGATTCTTGCTTTTTTACCAGTAAGACCTCTAAAATAGTAAATACGCTTTCTTCGCACACTACCTTTTTTGTTTATTTCTATTTTTTGTAGGGCAGGTAAGTTGATAGGAAAAATTCTTTCGACTCCTATTGTACCCGACATTTTTCTTATTGTAAAAGTTTGTGATGTCCCAGTCCCTTTAACTTGAATTACTACTCCTTTAAAGAACTGAGTTCTTGTTTTTTCACCTTCACGTATTTCATAATACACCGTGATGGTGTCACCAGCTCCAAAATTTGGAAACTCCTTTTTTGTTACAAACTCGTCTTGAACAAATTTTACTAACTCTTCCATTTTATTTGTTTATTAATATTTTTCTAAAACAACATTCACGATTTTCGCCAGAGGTTGGAATAAAATTGTCTATTCTTATAGACGGCTGCAAAAATAAAACTTTTTATTGTCTTTACAAGGTTTTTTTACATTAAATGGGCTCAGTGGAATATCTTAACTTCTGCTTTCTTTTTCCGGAAATAGTTTGTTTGTTTTTTTTAATCTTGGAATGGATATTTCAATTTTATTTTCTGTGAATGGATGTGTGAAAATAAGCTTTGAAGCTTGTAAATATAAACCATTACCTACACTTTTTAACCCTTCAATTCCGTATTGTTGGTCACCAAAAATAGGATTTCCAATTTTAGACATATGCTTTCTTAATTGGTGTGTTCTACCAGTATGGGGAATCAGTTCTACAAGATTTAAATTTTGATACTTTATTGAATTTAGTCGTTCTACTACCCTAAATGTTGTTTTTGATTTTTTTGTATTAATGGGGCTGTTTATAATACCATGATCTTTTTGTTGACCAATAGTGACGGCTTCATAAAACTTTTGTATTTCCTTATTTTCAAACATGCGATTAAGGAGTATCACCGAACGAGATGTTTTTCCTATAACAAGTAGACCACTCGTGGGATAATCAAGCCGATGAATTGGCAAAGGCCTCTCCAAACTATCTTGTTGTTTACTTTTTTTTAAAGCGAGAGGTAATGCATTTTCAATAGTGTACTTTTTATTTCCACTTACAAGAATACCAGCGGGTTTATTAATTATAGCTAGATAATCGTCTTCAAACACAATCTCTAATTTTATAGTTATTGTTTTTTTATTATTTACGATTGTAGATTGAAATAAAGTAATTTTTTCATTGCCAAATAAATAATCAGCGGTGAATGCTTTTTTGTCATTTATGGTCACCAAGCCTTCTTTGATAGCTTTTTTGACCCCTTTTTTGGAGTAAATTGTATTTAATTGACCGGGAAGATAATCCGAAACACGTTCTTTATTGATTAGAATAGGTACCCTAATAACTTCAATAATTTTTAAATCAGAAGAATCCATATTATTCAAGTAAATCTGGCCTTCGGGATGCTGTTCTTTTTAAGGCGTCGTTCTCACGCCATTCTTCAATTTTTTTTAAATGACCACTTAATAATATTTCTGGAACTTTCCAACCCTTATATTCTGCAGGCCGAGTGTAAACAGATGGCGCTAATAAACCATCTTGATGCGAATCAGTCAGTGCACTAGTTTCATTCCCAAGAACACCAGGAATAAGTCGTATTACAGAATCGCAAATGATAGCAGAAGCTAACTCTCCTCCGCTTAATACGTAGTCTCCAATTGATATTTCCATAGTTATAAATTGATCTCGAACTCTTTGGTCAACTCCCTTATAGTGACCGCATAAGATGATGATATTTTCCATCAAAGAAATTTTGTTGGCTATTCTTTGATTAAAATTGTTTCCATCTGGTGTCACATAAATTATTTCATCATAGTTTCTTTGAGATTTTAATTTTGAAATACATTTATCAATCGGTTCTATCATCATTACCATGCCGGCTCCTCCTCCAAATTGGTAATCGTCAATTTGACGGTAAGAGTTGGTTGAATAGTCACGAATATTATGAAAGTGAACAGCAACTATTTTTTTCTCAATTGCCCGTTTAAGGATAGATGCCTCAAAAGGGCTTTTTAATAATTCTGGTACTGCTGTTATGATATCTATTCTCATTTATTGAGATTTTTTTATACCCTACAAAAATACATTTAATTGACCAATTCTATCTTTAAAGTTTTAGTTAGTGTTTTTAATTACTTAATGACTAAATTCACTGACCTAATTCAATTGATTTTAACGTAATTAAATTTAAAAAAAAAAGCTCGATGATCAATCGAACTTTTGTAAGACATAAACTTAGCCTAATAATAAGTAAACCTTCTAACTTTAGATATGTACTTAGCTAATCTAATTACTTGATGGCTGTATCCATATTCATTGTCATACCACACATATAAAACAGCACTTTTTCCGTTTTTTGCAACAATAGTTGCATTACTATCATAGATAGAGGGTGCAGAAGTTCCAATAATATCACTAGAAACCAGCTCATTATTTAGTGAATATTGTATTTGTTCCACTAAATCACCTTCCATAGCATATTTTTTTATTATGGCATTTAACTCTTCTTTATTGGTTTCTTTTTCAAGTTCCAAGTTTAAAATAGCTAGAGATCCATTTGGAACAGGAACTCGAATTGCACTAGAGGTTAGTTTTCCTTCGAAAGAGGGTAAAGCTTTAGAAACCGCCTTTCCAGCACCTGTTTCGGTTATTACCATATTTAAAGCTGCTGCTCGACCTCTTCTATATTTACTGTGCATGTTATCTACTAAATTCTGATCATTAGTATAGGCATGAATTGTTTCTAGGTGCCCGTGTTTTACACCAAAAGTATTTTCTACAGCCTTTAAAACAGGAGTTATAGCATTGGTAGTACAAGAAGCGGCTGAAAAAATATCAACTTCATTTGGATTGTAATCTAAATGATTTGCGCCATGAACAATATTTGGAATACCCTTACCAGGAGCTGTTAATAAAACTTTAGAAACACCATTCCCTTTGAGATGACGCGATAAGGCTATATCATCTCTAAAAGCGCCTGTATTATCAATTATCAATGCATCCTTGATTCCATATTTTGTATAATCGATATCCTCAGGTGCGTTGGCTGATATAATGTATACAGTAGTGCCATTAATAATTAAAGCTTTGTTATTTTCATCAATTTCTACAGTACCATTAAAATCTCCGTGAACTGAGTCCATTTTTAATAAAGAGGCTCTTTTTTCTAAAACGGTTTTGTCAATATTCCCTCTAGTTACGATCGCTCGAAGTCTCATTTGAGAACCCTTACCGGCTTTATTCATTAGTTCACGAGCCAATAAACGTCCAATACGTCCGAATCCATAGAGAACCACATCTTTTGGTGTAATATTCTCTACATTATTTGCATCGGCTAGTTTATCTTTAACAAATGATAAAGCACTGTCATATTCTTTTTCTGCTAGGAGGTATTCAAAAGTAAGTTTACCAATATCTAATTTTGAAGGTGGTAGATTAAGTGATTTAATAGCTAAAACGATTTCTACAGAATCAAAAATTGAAATTGGTTTTCCTACAAAATCGTTAGCATATTTGTGAAGATTTAAAATATCACTTACGCTTCGATCGATTAACTGATTTCTAAATAAAACAATTTCTATTGATTTATCGTACCATAAATCACTTACGGTCTTAATAAATTCAACAGTTGCTTTTCGGCGATCAGTTTGAAAAGACAGTTCTTTTTCATAAACGTCAACAAAACTCATATTTTTATAGTTTAGGTTTAAATTTTTTGCAAAAATACTTCTTTTAATGAGTAAACTAAAGAATATTTAAAAAAAATAAACCTAAACATCATTGGGACTTTTAACTTCAACAAGGGAATATATTACCTAAATAAGAATGAATTTATAGCACCCTCTTGATCTACAAAAGTTATTTTGATTGGATTGTTACGATTTCTATTATCTAAAATATATTTTGCGTCATCAATAGTACCTACTTTTTTATCATTAATTTTTATAATTATAGAATCTTCTAAACCATAGCCTTTTAAGTTTTTATTTAAAACCTGTCTGATTTTTACCCCATGATCCAACCCGAGTAATGCTAATTCCTCAGTATCTGACTCTTTAATTTCTAATCCGATAAAATTTAGTTTATGAGTTTCTAACTTTGTTAAAGTTACGGGTATTGTTGTTTCAATATTGTCCCTTGAAATTGTTACCGATACAATATCTTTTGGTTGCTTAGAACCTAAATAACCCACCAAGTCTGAAAATTTACCAATTTTTTGTTGATCAATACTCTTAATGATATCTCCTTTTTCAATGCCACTTAGATCTGCTCCACTACCTTTTTCGACTGAATTTATATATACACCTTCCGTTTCATCAATATTTAATTCTTTAGCAATTGTTGTATTTAAACTTCCACCGGAGATTCCTAAAATTACTTTTTGTACATATCCATATTCTAAAATATCTTCTATAATTTTTCTTGCGTTGTTAGCGGGAACTGCAAATGAATAACCAACGTAGGAGCCAGTTTCTGAACTTATAGCGGTATTAATCCCTACTAAATCACCACTAGAATTGACCAATGCACCTCCGCTGTTTCCTCTGTTTACAGCAGCATCAGTCTGAATAAAAGATTGAATATTCCCATCAAATTCATTTAAGTCGCGACCTTTTGCACTTACAATCCCAGCAGTGACTGTCGACGTTAAATTAAAGGGATTTCCGACCGCTAAAACCCATTCGCCAATTTTTAAATTGTCTGAATTTCCAAAAGGCACATAAGTTAACACATCCTTTGATTTTATTTTTATAAGTGCAATATCAGTACTAGGATCTGTTCCTATTATTTCTGCATTGTAGGTTTTATTATTATTTAAGGTTACTTCAAGTGCTGATGAATTTTCTATGACATGGTGGTTGGTTACAATGTATCCGTCTGCAGAAATAATAACACCACTTCCTGAACCAACCCGCTCTCTTGTATCATTGCCTCCAAAAAAATAATACCCTGACCTTGTTTTATTTTCCGTTGTTGTGTTTTTTACGTGAACTACAGCATTAACAGTTTTTTCAGCAGCTTCTATAAAGTTTGTATTTGGGTTTAAAAAGTTATTGTTTTTGTTAGTAGTCGGAATTATTTTAGGAGTTTCATTTTGATGTATTATGGTTACTTCATTTTTTTCTTGAAAATATTTGCTCCCTACAAGAGTTATGAAACTTGAAATAAATGCAATTAGTAAAATTTTTATAGTTTGCATCGTGTTTTTTTTAAAGTTAATACCTAAAAATAACAGAAATTCAATAACTATATTTTCTCCTTTTTTGACTTTAACTCGTATTTAACACATCAATAAGATTTCTATAACGCTAACCTTTTAATATATTTGTTCCATATGGAAATACCTTTTTACAAATACCAGGGTACAGGTAATGATTTTGTCGTTATCGACAATAGGAAATTAATTTTTCCCAAAGAAAACAGTCATTTAATTCAAAAAATATGCAGTCGAAAATTTGGGGTTGGAGCAGATGGACTTCTATTACTAGAAAAAAGTGATACAGCGGATTTTAGAATGGTCTATTTTAACGCAGATGGTAATTTAGGTTCTATGTGTGGTAACGGCGGTAGATGTATTGTGCATTTTGCACACTATTTAAATATCATAAAAAAACAAACAAATTTTGAGGCTTTTGATGGTATGCATCAAGCTTCTTTGGCAGACGGGATGGTTTCTTTGAAAATGAATGATGTAAGTAAAGTTGATTTAGAAGCAGACCATTTATTTTTAAATACTGGATCTCCTCATCATGTTCAATTAGTAAAAAAATTGAACAATTATGAAGTCGAAAAAAAAGGTTCTTTTTTAAGAAATCAACTTTATGGCAAAAAAGGTTCTAATATTAATTTTGTAGAACAAATTGACGATACTCTTTTTGGAGTTCGAACCTATGAAAGGGGAGTAGAAGCTGAAACCTTATCCTGTGGAACTGGAGCTACTGCTGTTGCAATCGCGATGTTTGAGTTAAAAAAAACACTCTCAAATCATATTCAGCTAAAAACCAATGGCGGTATGTTATCTGTAACTTTTGAAAAAAATAATTTAATTTATCAAAATATTTATTTAGAAGGCCCAGCTATTTTAATATTTAAAGGACACTGGGAATGCTAACATTAAAAGGTAAATATTTAAATTTAAGGGCGCTAGAACCAGAGGATTTAGATTTTCTTTATGAATTAGAAAATACTGAATTATTTTGGGAGGTAAGCAACACTACCAGTCCCTTTTCAAAGTATGTTTTAAGGCATTATATTGAAAATTCTCATAGAGATATTTTTGAAGCCAAGCAGTTAAGATTGGTCATAGTTAAAAACAACAACAATCAACCTATTGGTTGTATTGATTTGTTTGATTATGAACCAAAACACAAAAGGGTAGGCGTGGGTATTGTTATATCTAAACTTCAAGAAAGACAAAATGGGCATGCTTTGGAGGCCTTGCAAATTATTATTAGCTATGCATTCAGTCATTTAGATGTACATCAATTATATGCCAACATAACAGAGGATAACGAAGCCAGTATCAAACTATTTAAAAATTCAAATTTTAAATTAACTGGAATAAAAAAGGACTGGATATATGCTAACAAAAAATTTAAAAATGAATCGATATATCAACTAATAAATGAGTAATCTAAAAAAAATTATTGTTCTAATATTATTAGGTGGTTTAATGGTAATGGCAGCTTTTTCATATTTTGTCTATTCAAATGTTTTCTCACCAAATACTTTTTTCCAAAATAATGAAGCTCATATTTATATACCTAGAGCCTCCAATTTTAGTGATGTTTTAGAAGAGATCGCTCCCTTACTAGAAGATATCAAATCTTTTGAGATGGTTGCCCGTAAAAAGGGATATTCTTCGAATGTAAAATCTGGGCATTTTATTATTAGAAAAGGAATGAATAATAATCAAATTATAAATTCAATTCGTATAAAAAACATCCCTGTAAAGATAAAATTTAATAATCAAGAACGTATAGAAAACCTTGCAGGTAGTCTTTCAAGACAATTAGATGCTGATAGTTTGTCTTTTCTAAAAGCGGTCTTCAACGATGCTTTTTTAAAAGAAAACAATATCACAAAAGAAACGGCTTTATGTATCTTTATTCCCAATACTTATGAAGTATATTGGGATATCACTCCTGAAGATTTTGTTAAAAAAATGGTTGAAGAATCTAATAAGTTTTGGAATGAAGATCGCTTAGCTTTATCGCAAAAAATAAATTTATCAAAATCACAAATCATCAGCCTTGCTGCCATTGTTCAAAAAGAAACTATTAAAGTTGACGAAAGACCTAGAGTTGCTGGGGTTTATATAAATCGAATAAAAAAAGGAATGCTATTACAAGCCGATCCTACTGTCATTTATTCAAAAAAACTCAAAGAAAATAATTTTGACCTTCAAATAAAACGAGTTTTATATGAAGATTTAGTGATTGATTCCCCCTATAACACTTATAAATATCCAGGCATTCCTCCTGGACCCATTACGATGCCCGATATTTCTAGTATTGATGCTGTGTTGAATTATGAAACTCATAATTATTATTTTTTTGTAGCAGATGTATCCAACTTTGGATATCATAAGTTTGCAAAAAGTTTAACACAACACAATCGATATAAAAAAGAATATACCCGTTGGGTATCGCAACAAAAAATATATCGATAGTTCTTAAATTACTGTTTTACAGTATATTAAATAATATTGTATATTTGCACTCCAAAAAAAAACTAAAATAATTTGGAGCAAATAGTAATTAAAATAAATAATCTATTTAAAGTGTCAGTACTGTTTATTTTCTTAATAATCCTACTGACTGGATTTTCTTTTAACAAAGAAATAGATTTAACTAAATATAAGACCAATACCGATAGTTTTTGCTATCAAGTTCCTAATATCGATGAGGCAAAATCTATTTATCCAAAAGAACCGTCTTATTATCTTTATTTAGGAAAGTCATATATAGGATTTAAGGAAGCTTTAGGTTTTAAAGAATCCAGAGGAAATTATGCTACGGTTAATATTTATGGATATTTAGGAAAATACCAATTTGGAAAAAATACGCTAAAATTAATTGGGATTGAAGATTCGGAAGAATTTTTAAATAATTCTTATCTACAAGAACAAGCTTTTAATGCAAATGTTTCCAGAAATAAATGGATACTAAGGAAAGACATTAAAAGATTTCAGGGGATACAAATTAAGGGGGTTCAAATTACGGAATCCGGAATTTTAGCTGCTGCTCATTTAGCGGGAGCTGGAAATGTAAAAAAATACTTGAGAAGTGGCGGATCTTTAAGTTTTTGTGATGCATTTGGAACTTCAATTGAATATTATTTAAAAATATTCTCTGGCTATGACACCTATTTTGTAGTGGCAAACAGAAAAGCAAAGGTTTAAATAAAAATTATTTTTGTAAGATAAATAAAGTAGGTCTCTTGTGTAAGTCTATTTTTTTCCTTTTCCACTCATCTACCGTAAATGTTTTAATGTACTCTGTTGATAATGTTATATCTGCTGCGACACAAAGCTTTGTTTCTGGAAATAAAGTGTTTATCAAGCTTTCTAGCATTTGATTATTTCGATAGGGGGTCTCAATAAATAATTGCGATTGTTGAAAATCTGAAGATAGCTTCTCCAAGCGCTTAATTTCAGCTTTTCTTTCCTTTTTATCAATAGGTAAATAACCGTTAAAAGAAAAATTTTGCCCGTTTAAGCCACTAGCCATCATTGCTAATAAAATAGAGGAAGGGCCAACTAATGGAACTACTTTAATCCCTTTTATATGAGCTTGTTCAACTACAGCAGCTCCAGGATCTGCAATGCCAGGACAGCCTGCATCCGATAGGACTCCGATGTGTTGACCAGCCATACAGGGATTTAACATGTCTGGAATCTCAGAGTCAAGTGTGTATTTATTGATAGTATTAATGACCAATGACGGCTGACTTTTCTTTGGGCAAATATTTTTGATAAATCGTCTTGCATTTTTTTCGTTTTCTACGATAAAAACATCAATATTCTCAATTGTTTTTTTTACGAGTAACGGAAGTACCTCAATAGGATTTGTTGATCCTAGCGTACAAGGAATTAAATAAAGGTTTCCTTTTAAATTCACGTTCTAATTAATAATTAATTTTTTAAAAATAGATTGTCCATTATTAGAAATTATTTTAACAATATAGATACCGCTCTTGATTGATTCTAATGAAATATTTTTTTCAGATAATGACAGATTTTCTTCAGTATAAACAATAGCTCCCTTTAAATCTATAATATCAATTTTCGACATTAAATGTCCGTTTAATAAAATATGTACACTACTGGATGCTGGGTTTGGTGTTAATGATATTTGCGATTTAGAAAAACTTTGGGTATCAAAAATCTCTCCACCTTTAACTTTGTATATACTCCCAGAAATATCAACAATATAAAGTTCACCTGATGTATCTTCTCCAAAGGAAACCCAAGCTCCACCATAATTGCCATAATTAATTAAATTATTATTATTGTCTACGGTACCAATTAGACCATTTAGATCTGCAAAAAAATATAAATCTTGAATATCACTATATAAATTTCCATGATATACATAACCACCGGTAATTGAATAACCAATAGCGTGGGAATATTCTGCTACTGGAAATGTTAATTCAGAGGGATCAGGGCATCCACTAGTATTATAGGTTTGTGATCCTTCGTAACAACGCCAGCCATAATTTAATCCGGCAGCATCTAGAGCTACCCTATTTATTTCTTCAATAGCTCCTTGTCCAACATCCGCGATCCATAATTCATCCGTTTCACTATCAAAAGAAAAACGCCATGGATTTCTAACTCCATAAGCCCAAATTTCATCTAAGGCATTAGAATCATCAACAAAAGGGTTGTCCGAAGGAATACTATAATTATTAGACCCATCTGTAGTGTCAATATCGATTCTAAGTATTTTTCCTAAAAGTGTTTCTAAATTTTGTGATCGGTTTTGAGGATCACCACCACTACCTCCATCACCTAGACCAACGTATAAAAAACCATCCGCGCCAAATTGAATACAACCTCCGTTATGGTTACTGTAAGGTTGGTCAACATCAATTATTAAGACAGCAGTAGTTGGATCAGCTAAATTTGAATCTGTAGCATCTACAGTATATCTTGCTACTTGAGTATCACCAGTCGTATTGGTATAATAAACAAAAAAATAACCATTATTGACATAATCTGGGTGAAAAGCTAATCCTAACAATCCGCGTTCACCACCCGACGAAATCAAACTAGTTATATTTAAAAAGGGTGTTGGATTAACTGTTGCATCTGGATTTAATATTTTAATAATTCCAGCTTGCTCGACCACAAATAAACGTTCGTCTCCAGCATTTTGAATGTCAACAGGATTATTAAAACCATTTTGAAATAGCTCTAAATTTACTTCCTGAGCTTGAGTGCAGGTAGTTACAATGATTAATAATGTACTTAGCAGTTTTTTCATTTTTTTTTTTTTAGTAAACAAAAGTAATGAAAGTAAATATATGTTAAATTCGGTTCGCTATGCAATCACACACTTTATTTAACATTTCATAGACAATTTCAAAGCCTTGTTCAGTGTCATAATAAGGATCCGGGACATCCATAGTCGACTTTGTACTTAGTTCCTCTAAAATTAAATGAACTTTATTTTGGTCCTCCTGAGTTTTTGCAAGCCTAAGTACGTTTTTTTTATTGGATTGATCCATAACAAATATATGATCAAAATTTTTAAAATCTTGATACGAAAATTGTCTAGCTCTTTGATTACTAATATCAATTTGGTGGGCTTTAGTAACGGCAATACTTCGTGCGTCAGGTTTATTTCCTACGTGCCAGGATCCGGTTCCAGCAGAGTCAACAAAAAAAATAGTATCATCGAGTTTAGATTTTAATATTCCTTCAGCCATAGGTGAACGGCAAATATTACCTAAACAGACCATTAGTATTCTTACTTTCTTCACTGAAAAATTAAAAGGATTATTTTAAAGTAGTAACGGTTATAAGGTCAACTTTTTGTTGAGATCTTCTACATATTTCCTGAATTGCTTATCGGTACTTGACAAGTTGTCAACAGTCTTGCAAGCGTGCAAAACAGTAGCATGATCTCGTTTTCCGATTTGAGATCCAATAGATGCTAGTGAAGCTTTTGTTAGTTTTTTTGCAAAAAACATCGCAAGCTGTCTTGCTTGGACAATATGTCTTTTTCGTGTTTTTGATTGCAACGTGTCTACATCCATTTGAAAATATTCACTAACAATTTTTTGGATATAGTCAATAGATACTTCACGGCTTGTATTTTTTACGTAATTATCAACTATCCTTTTTGCAAGATCAATGGTAATTTCTTTTTTATTGAATGAAGAATGTGCTATCAGCGATATGATGGCTCCTTCTAACTCTCTGATATTGGTCTTGATATTATTCGCAAGAAATTCCACGATATCTTCAGGCATTTGTACACCATCTCTATAAAGCTTGTTTTTGATAATCGCTATTCTAGTCTCGTAATCGGGGTGATTTAATTCCGCAGACAAGCCCCATTTAAATCTAGAGAGTAAACGTTGTTCAATGTCAATCATATCGACTGGCGCTTTATCACTAGTTAATATAACTTGTTTTCCATTTTGGTGTAAATGATTAAAAATGTGAAAGAAAACATCTTGAGTACCCGCTTTTCCAGATAACAATTGAATGTCATCTACAATTAAAATATCGATTATTTGATAAAAATGAATAAAATCGTTTCTATTATTCTTCTTAACCGATTCTATATACTGTTGGGTAAACTTTTCAGCAGAAATATAAAGAACGGTTTTTTCGGGATACTTATCTTTTATTTCAACTCCAATTGCATGTGCTAAATGAGTTTTTCCTAAACCAACCCCTCCAAAAATTAAAAGTGGGTTAAAAGAAGTCCCTCCAGGTTTATTTGCCACCGCCATTCCAGCAGATCTAGCAAGTCTATTTGAATCCCCTTCAAGAAAATTTTCAAAACTGTAATTTGGATTAAGCTGAGATTCAATTTTCACATTGCGAATCCCCGGTATGATGAAGGGGTTTTTCAACATGGGGTTCTTATTTTTTATAGCTACATCAACTTCTTGAGATCTTAGGTGATTTCTGTTTGAGCTCGGAATTTTTTCGGTAAAAGGTTGTTTGTTTCCGTACGTGTTTTCCATTTTTATGATGTACACTAACTTTGCTGTTTCACCGAGTTCTTTAGTTAAGGCTACTTTTAAAATTTTAACATAGTGTTCTTCTAACCATTCGTAGAAAAATTTACTGGGCACTTGAACACTTAATGCATCATCAGTAAGTTTTACAGCTTTGATAGGTTCAAACCAAGTTTTAAAAGCTTGAGCGGTAATGTTGTCTTTTATAAATGAGAGGCATTTGTTCCAAACCAAGTCAGCAGATTTGCTCATAATTGTATCCAAGGTATTCGTTATTTAAATAAATCTTTTTTGAAAAGAAAATTAGTATCCCCCGAACAATTTCTTAACATTGCAAATATGTGAACAAAAAAGTTAAAAAAAAAACACTTTTGCTATTGAATTTTTACTTTTTTTTTCTCATCTTATTACCCTTATAAATCTACAACAAAACTTTCTTATAATTTCCATTTTTTTTGAAAAATTCTATAACAAAATTACGTGTTCGTTATTCTGAAACCGACCAAATGGGAATCGTTTACTATGGTAACTATGCGCAATATTTAGAACAAGGGAGAACTGATTGGTTACGCTCACTGGGTTTTACCTATAAATACATGGAAGAGCACCAAGTGATGTTACCTGTTATAAATCTAAATATCGATTATAAGAAACCCGCAAAATATGATGATGTTTTAAAAATTACGACTTCCTTATTAGAAATACCTTCGAGAAAAATTAAATTTTACTATGAAATCCATAATCAAAACAATGTACTTTTAGTAACAGCAACTACCTATTTAGTTTTTTTGGATAGTACTACCAAAAAATTAGTAAAAGCACCAAATTACTTATTGGAAAAACTTTTATGATAAGTTGTCTTTCTTTTTTTTAATTGACACTCTATATGTGTTATTAAACAACGTAAAAATTTTATCGGCTTCTTTTTTCCTTACCGATATAGTAAACTCACAGCTCTCATCTAATTTTTGATGATTGATTAAAATATGCTCTTCTTTTACAATTCGCATCACTTTATTCATTTCTGGATAATCAAATTTTAAAACAAATTCTTCGTTGATAGTTCTTTGCACTATTTCTGATTCTTCTAAGCTAAGCTTTGCAGCTGATTTATACGCCTGAATTAAACCACCAATCCCCAATTTAGTACCTCCAAAATAACGAACTACCACTACCAAAACATTAGTAACGTTAAAGGCTTGCAATTGCCCATAGATTGGCATTCCTGCACTGTTTGTTGGTTCTCCATCATCATTAGCTCTATAACGGTCATAATTCACTCCTAATTGCCATGCATAACACCAATGTCTTGCGCTGTGATGTTCTTTTTTTAATAGACCTAAACAATTTTTAATATCATCTTCATGCATAACAGAAAAAGCATAAGCATAAAATTTACTCCCTTTTTCTTTTAACAATGTTGCTTTAGAATTTTTTAAAATAGTCTTGTATGTATCTTTAAATTTCAACGTTAAAATGAAATAAGTATGATGCTGAGAAGGGCTAGAAATATTCCTATCCAATTCTTTTTTGTAATTTTTTCTTTAAATAAAAGTATACCGGCGAAGGTGGAGAGCGTAACTATTGACACGTTATTGATTGCGAAAATACCAGAGCTTTCAAATATATCGCTCTGCAATGTTTTGACTAAAAAATAAATAGAAAAATAATTCGGAACTCCTAAACATATTCCAGCTATGATATTTTTAAATTCAAACTTAAAATCTCTTTTTATAATCTGAATTCCTATAATAAAGAATCCTACAAGTGCGGCTGCTAAAAAAATTGTAGCTGAAAACAAAGGAACATCATTATGGGCTACATAGGTGTCTTCTAAAAATTTAATACTCGTATCAATGACACCACTCCCAACAAAAACTAATATGGGTAAAAGAATTGATTTTTTTTCAATATGGATGCCTTTGTTCGACTTATTTGAAGTTAGATAAACGGCAATTAGAGCTACTATGATTCCTAATAACTTTATGCCGTTTAAACTTTCTTTATAATATATGAGTCCAAACAAAACAGGAATCACTACACTCATTTTTGTCGCTACAGAAACCACTGAAAGACCACTTCGTTGGGTGGTGATAGCCATTAAATTGAAAACAATAATAAAAAGAGTTCCCAAGACTAAAGTAAAGTTAAACCATTCTAAACTAGTGATTTGAGTTATTTTAACCGTTCCATCATAGGCAATTATCCCGGTAATAAAAGCAATACAGTAATTTACCACAATGGCTTGTAGAATATTGATTTTATAGTTATCAAACAATTTAAAATTGATAAAAATAATCGTTGATGCCAGAATGCTGAGTACTAAGTAGATCAAATGTTTAGTTGTTTAGGTAAGTTTTTTAAAAGGATTTAATATGGATTTATTGGTGTCAAATAAATTTATCACGTCTTCAGTGTTTGGTTCAATATTCCAAGTATGAATTCCTAATTTTTTTGCGGTTATTATATTTTCTAGGGTATCGTCAACAAAAAAGCAATTTGAAGCGCTAACATTATGTTTTTTTAATACAAAATCATAAATATTCTTATGAGGCTTCCGTAAATTAATTTCTTGAGAAAGGTAAAAAGCATCAAAACATTCTTTAAATATTAAAAACCTTTTTAAGGTCATGTTAGCAATTACCTTTTCGATGTGCAAGTCATTTGTATTGCTCAGTAATATTAGTTGGTATTTTTTAGATTTGGATAGCTCTTTTAAAAAATCTAGTCGGTATTCGGGAAAATCTAAAATAATTGAATTCCATGCATTTGCGATTTCAAATTTCGCACACTTTGGAAGTAATTTCTGATAAAAATTAAAAAAATCATCAGTGGAAACTCTACCGATTTCATAGGACTTATTAAATTCATCCATTTCTTTAGAAAATGCACAAATTCCTAACTTTTTCATCTCGGTATAGGGAGCTTGCTTGTCTAGATTAATAAAGACATCTCCAAAATCAAAAATGAGTGTATTAATCATTGATTATTAAATTTAAAATGTCTTGTTTAATTTTAGTTGTTGTGAGAGTTGTTCCAGAAACGATCGGTGCTTTGGTGCCATTATTAAAAGTGATAGGGCCTGAGAATACTCTGGCTTCATCCCATAAATTTTCATCGATAAAGGTCTGTAACGTTTGTGCGCCACCCTCAATAATTACTGATTGTATTCCGTGTGAATATAAAATAGCACCAATTTGATTGGCAATAGAGCTATTGAAATTAATGGATTCAAAAAATTGGTTTTTCTTGTTCTTTGATTGTTTTTCGGTAATAACTATTGTTTTTGAATTGTTCTTGTAGACCTTATGATCTTTTGAAATTCTTAATGATTTGTCAATTAGAATACAAATGGGAGAATTTCCATACCAGTCTCGCGTATTAAGACTTGGATTGTCCTCAACGACAGTTTGAGTGCCCACTAATATCGCTTGTTCCTCAGCTCTCCATTGGTGTACTAACTGTCTAGAATTTTTGTTGCTAATCCAAACTGGTTTTTTTTCTTTTTTTTCATTTGGTGAAATAAAACCATCCAGAGTTTCTGCCCATTTTAGTATAATGTAGGGACGTTTTTTTAGGAAAAACGAAAAGAAACGCTTGTTGAGATGCTCGCATTCATTTTCTAAAATACCACACGTAACTTTTAAACCACTCTTTTTCAACAATTTAATTCCGTTACCAGCTACCTTTGGGTTGGGGTCTTTGCAACCAATCACTACATTTTTAATTTGTTTTTCGATAATTAGATTGGCGCAAGGTGGGGTTTTACCAGTATGGCTACAGGGTTCTAAATTAATGTAAATTGTAGCATTTCTAAGTAATTGTTTGTTTTTTACGCTATTAATTGCATTAACCTCCGCATGGGGCATTCCGGATTGACGATGCCAGCCTTCTCCAATAATTTTATTTTCATACACAATAACGCTTCCTACTAGTGGATTCGGGTACGTAGTACCCAATCCATTTTTAGCTAGTTGGATACATCTTCTCATGTATTTTTCGTGTATATTCACCCTGTAAAAATAATGGTTTAATTTATATGACCACTCCTTGTATTCGACCTATTTTAAAAAAAGATAATTCCCACATAGCCAGGGTGATTAAACAAGTATTACTTGATTTGGGTGCCCCAAAAGTAGGTACTGCATATGCAGATAAAAGTTTAAATATGTTGTATGAAACCTATCAAAACCCCAGGTCCATCTACTTTGTTGTGGAGATAGCGGGAGAAATTTTAGGTGGTGGAGGTATTGCGCCGCTCGATCATTGCGACAAGAATATTTGTGAATTACAAAAAATGTATTTTATGAAAAATATAAGAGGACTTGGCCTAGGATCACAAATGATCGATCTTTGTTTACTTAAAGCTAAAGAGTTTATTTATGATAAATGTTACTTAGAGACCATGACTACTATGAAAGCTGCTCAAAAATTGTATTTAAAAAATGGATTTGAGTACATCAAACACCCCATGGGAAATACGGGTCACTATTCCTGTCCAATTCACATGTTAAAAAATATTCAACTTTGACAATAAAGAAATACAGAGAATACTTCATCAATTCATTAGAGGACCTTTACCCAATTGAAGAATTACAATCAATTTTTTACTTACTCGCTGAAAAACTGCTGCACTTGTCAAGAATTGATATTGCGCTTCAACTCGATGATACGTTAACTTCTGATGAAGAAATTAATTTTAATCAAGCTATTGATCGTTTAAAAAACCATGAACCCGTTCAATACATATTGGGGGAAACAGAGTTTTTTGGTTTTCCGTTTTTGGTGAATAAACAGGTATTAATACCACGACCAGAAACAGAAGAATTAATTGCTTGGATAATTGAGGATGTAAAAGAAAAGAAAACGACTCTTCTAGACATAGGTACTGGAAGTGGGTGCATAGCGATATCGTTAGCAAAAAAACTCAAAGACGCATCGGTCACTGCAATCGATGTGTCAAAAGAAGCAATCGATGTAGCAAAAAAAAATTCAGCACAAAACCATACAAAAATCGAATTTATGGAAGTTGATGTTCTTCATTTTAAAGACAATGTAGAACTCCAACAAAAATTAAATTCAAAATTTGATATTATCGTTTCTAACCCTCCTTATGTAAGAATTAAAGAACAAGAGTTAATGCGACCCAATGTTTTAAAACATGAACCCGATTTAGCGTTGTATGTTGCCAACGAAACGCCCTTGCTTTTTTACAGAAAAATTGTGCAATTAAGTAAGTTATATTTAAAGGCTGGTGGTCGGCTTTATTTCGAAATAAATGAATATCTTAGTAATGAGATGAAAAAAATGTTAATGGAAGAGGGTTTTAAGCATGTTCAATTGAAAAAAGATATGTTTGGAAAAGATAGAATGGTTAAATGTTGGTAATATGAGAAAATTGGAACATATATGTGTTTTTTGCGGAAGTAAAGAAGGAAACGATCAAGTAATTATTGACGTTGCAACTGAGTTAGGATATGCTTTAGCAGATCATGATATCACCTTAGTTTATGGAGCTGCAAAAATTGGAATTATGGGATTAGTAGCAAAAGCTACATTGTCAAAAAAAGGAAAAGTAATTGGAATTATACCTGAATTTCTTAAACTAAAAGAAGTAGTTCATTTGGGCTTAACTGAACTCCATACGACAACGAACATGCATGACCGAAAAATGTTAATGCAAACTAAAAGTGATGGTTTTATTACGATGCCTGGTGGTATAGGTACTTTTGAGGAACTATTTGAAATTTTAACTTGGTTACAATTGGGCCTTCATTCCAAACCTATTGGTCTTCTTAACGTGAACCATTATTATGACGATTTACTATTAATGCTAGAGAAAATGGTAAAGAAAGGATTTTTAGCAATTGATAATTTTGAACTTTTAATCGTTGACGACCAAATTGATCGCCTTTTAGAAAAAATGAAAAACTTTAAAGATCCAAAACAACCCAAATGGCTCAACAACGAGCGTGCCTGATTTACGCTAAGTCGAGTTTGTGAAAAGCTATATTTAAATATAACATAGTTTTAAGGCTTGAAGGCGGTCTTAATAAGAATGGTTTTTTTGTTGATAAACTGTTTTTCAATTATTGATTGTTTTGATGTTGAATTTTATATTTGTTTAATGAATACAGAAGATCAAATAAATCGATTAAGAGAGGAGTTAAGAATCCACAATCATAATTACTATGTGTTGGACAATGCTACTATTAGTGATTTTGATTTTGATATAAAATTAAAACAACTTCAAGATCTAGAAGACACCCATCCTGAGTTTTACGATGCTAATTCACCAACTATACGTGTTGGAGGTACAATCACAAAAAATTTTAAAACGATACAACACGACTTTAATATGTATTCGTTATCAAACTCCTATTCTAAAAGTGATTTAGAAGATTGGGAAAAACGAAACAAAAAAATTATTGATGGTGATATTTCATACGTATGTGAGCTAAAATATGACGGAGCTTCCATTAGCCTTACCTATGAAAATGGACTCTTGTTGCGTGCAGTTACCAGAGGAGACGGAACTCAGGGAGATGAGGTGACCACAAACATCAAAACAATTAGTTCAGTGCCATTAAAATTAAAAGCTAATTTTCCTGATCGTTTTGATATTAGAGGAGAAATAGTGCTACCTATTGAAGGATTTAAACGTATGAATAAAGAACGTATACTAATGGGTGAAGAACCTTTTAGAAATCCCCGAAATACGGCGTCTGGTAGCTTAAAATTACAAGATAGTAGCGAAGTCGCAAAAAGACCGCTGGATTGTTTGCTTTATCACATGGTTGGTAATAAATTGCCAGTTCAAACTCAATATGAAAGCCTTGAATTTGCAAGGAAATTAGGCTTTAAGGTTCCAAAAACTTCTAAACTCGTAACTTCTATTTCTGAGGTTTTAGAATTTGTTGAATATTGGGACGTACACCGACATCAGCTTCCTTATGAAATTGATGGAGTTGTCATCAAAGTGAATAGTTTATTTCAACAAGAAGAATTAGGGCATACTTCCAAAGCGCCTCGTTGGGCAATAGCCTATAAATTTAAAGCAGAGCGAGTTGCTACACTCTTAAATGATATAACCTATCAAGTTGGAAGAACGGGCGCTATTACACCTGTTGCAAATTTAAAACCCGTAGAGTTAGCTGGTACCATTGTTAAAAGAGCTTCTTTACATAATGCCGACCAAATTGAAAAATTAGATATTCGATTAGGCGATACTGTTTTTGTTGAAAAAGGAGGTGAAATTATACCCAAAATTGTGGAGGTAGCCACCGAAAAACGTTCCTCAGATTCATTGAAAACAAATTATATTACTAACTGTCCAGAATGTAATAGCTTCTTGATAAGAAATGAAGGTGATGCCAAACATTTTTGCCCAAATATAGACGGATGTCCTCCTCAAATAGCGGGTAGAATTCAACATTACATATCGCGGAAAGCGATGAATATTGATGGCTTGGGTTCAGAGACTGTGGCCTTGTTGGTTGAAAATGGATTGATAAATAATTACGCAGATTTATATGGTTTAACCGTTAATCAAATTTTACCACTAGAACGAATGGCTGAAAAAAGTGCCTTTAATTTGATAGCTGGTGTTGAAGCATCCAAAAAAGTCCCTTTTGAGAGAGTCTTATTCGCTTTGGGTATCCGATATGTTGGGGAAACGGTTGCAAAAAAACTAGCGAAACATTACAAGACTGTTGAGGCCCTAGCTATTGCCTCTGAAGAAGAATTAATAAATGTTGATGAAATTGGATCGGTAATCGCAAAAAGCGTTGTTTCTTTCTTTTCTACTGAAAGTAATATTGAAATAATTAACTGTTTAAAAGCAGTTGGAGTGCAACTAAAGGTTTCTGATACTGAATTGACAGGTCAAACAGATTTGCTTCAGTCGAATACGTTTGTAGTTTCAGGTGTTTTTATAAGGGTAACCAGAAATGAATTGAAACAATTAATCGAAAAGAATGGGGGACGAGTAGCCAGTTCTATTTCCAAAAAAACGAATTATGTGGTTGCTGGTGATAAAATGGGGCCCAGCAAAAGAACAAAGGCTGAAGATTTGGGAATACCAATCCTCTCAGAAGACGAATTTTTGTCTATGATTTCTTAAAATAATAACAATGACCTTTTAAAAAATGTATTTTTGTCACGATAAAAATCTATTTAATGTTTAAAAGAATTCAAAAAATATTCCTTTTAAAAAATATCAAGAAAAATCTTGAAAAAAGAACGACGCGTAATATTAATGATTCTTTAACCACAATAGGCTTTTTGGTAAATGAGGAAGTAAATATCGATTTTGAAAAATTTTTTGAAATTTCTAGAACCCTAGGGGTTCATCAAAAAGATGTAAAAATATTTTCTTTTTTAGATTTTAAAACAAAAACACCAACTCTTATTCAAAATAGAATTTATAGCAATCATTTTGACTGGAAAGGTCAAATAAATAACAGCAATGCCTTGGATTTTTTAAATACAAAGCTGGATGTGTTGGTTGGTTATTACAGTATTAAAAATGAATACTTAAATTTGATGGTTGCAAAAAGTAACGCGAAGTTTAAAGTTGGCTTTACCGGTGTTGATGACCGATTGTTTGATTTAATAATTAATATCGATCTTCAAAATACGGATGAAGTAAAAAGTGAATTAGTAAAATATTTTAAAGTATTAAACAAAATTGATTGATACTTTTTTAAAATAGTATTTATGAAAGAATTAATAGGGATGGGAGTTGCTTTAGTTACTCCATTTAAGGAAGATTTATCGATAGATATCGATGGTTTGCAAAAAGTAGTAAATTTCAACATCGATAATGGGACTAATTATCTCGTTGTACTGGGAACCACCGCTGAAAGTGCAACACTCTCAAAACATGAAAAAGAACTAGTCATTCGTACAGTTGTAACTACTAATAAAGGCAGATTGCCTTTAGTTTTGGGTATAGGAGGAAATGATACAAAAGCAGTTATAGAAGAAATTAAAAAGACAGATCTTACAGATTTCGTTGCCATTCTTTCTGTATCTCCGTTTTACAATAAACCTTCTCAAGAGGGAATTTATCAGCATTTTTCAGCAATTTCAAAAAATTCAACGACCCCGATCATACTCTATAATGTTCCAGGAAGGACCTCTTCAAATATTGCTCCAGAAACTGTAAATAGATTGGCAAATGATCATGCTAATATTATTGCTATTAAGGAAGCTGCAGGCGATCTTGTTCAAGCTATGAAGTTGATAGAAATTTGTCCAAAAGAATTTTTGGTAATTTCTGGTGATGATATGATTACCTTACCCATGATATTAGCCGGTGGCTCGGGGGTTATATCGGTGATAGGAGAAGGATTTCCTAATGAATTTTCTAAAATGGTAAATTTTGGATTAAAAAAAGAAGTAGACAAAGCATATGCTATTCATTACCAATTGTCTCCAGCCATTGATTATATTTTTAAAGAAGGGAATCCAGCCGGAATAAAAGCGGTATTTAAACAATTAGGAATTTGTGAGGATTTTGTTAGACTCCCACTGGTTTCCATTTCAAACCAGTTACGGACAAAAATTAAATCCTTTGTTTTAAACGTTAAAAAAAGTAATTAAATATTCATAAACCCCCTTCAAATCAATAATTATTGAAGAACTTTAGTGCACTAATAAGTTTTATAGTATCTTAATTTTGATTACTTTTGCACGATGTTTTTAAAACTATGAAAAAGACTTTTCAATTAATTTTTTTAATTTTTCTTTTTTCTTCTTGTAGTGAATATCAGAAGATGTTAAAAAATCCAGATTCTGGGTTAAAATATGCATTGTCTGAAGATTTGTACAATAAGGGTAAATATAAAAAAGCTTTAAGGTTGATGGAACAAATTGTTCCTGTTTACAGGGGAAAACCACAGGCTGAAAAGTTAATGTTTATGTATGCAGATACTTATTACCAACTTGAGGATTACTATTTGTCTGGTTATCAGTTCGAACGATTTGCTGCTTCATATCCAAAGAGCGATAGTGTTGAAACAGCTTCATACTACTCAGCCTCCAGTTATTACGAGCTATCTCCAGTATATTCATTAGATCAAAAGGATACTTATACAGGTTTAGAAAAACTCCAAGAATTTATTGATAAATATCCAAATTCTGAATACAGAAAAGATGCCAATCTAAAAGTAAAGGAGCTTTCTTACAAACTTCAGAAAAAAGATATTGAAGTTGCTAAACAATACTTAAAAACAGGTCTGGCATTAAATACTTATAAGAACTCCATCGCTAGTTTTGAAAATTTCATTAGCGATCATCCTGGTTCAATTTTAAGAGAAGATGCTTATTTTGGGCGATTTCAGGCCCAATATGAACTAGCGCTGCAAAGTGTTCCCAAAAAAGTTGAAGAACGTTTAAGAAAAGCTATTGAATTTTATAATGATTTTATGAAATACTATGCAAATAGTGATCTAGCAGAAAAAGCAATAGAAATAAAAAAAGACATAGATAAAAAAATAGAAACAACTATAGTTTCCAGTTAATAATCATAATATGAAAGATTTAAAAAATACAGAAGCACCACAAAACACAACGACTATTGATAAGAATTTAGTAGATGCGCCAACTGATAATATATATGAGGCGATATCTATAATTTCTAAAAGAGCTGTTCAGATAAACGGAGATATCAAAAAAGAATTGTTAGAAAAATTAGATGAGTTTGCAACTTATAATGATAGTTTAGAAGAGATATTTGAAAATAAAGAACAAATTGAAGTTTCTAAATTTTATGAGAAATTACCAAAACCACACGCTATTGCTGTTCAAGAATGGTTGGAAAGTAAAATCTATCACAGAAATACCAAGGATGAAGAATTAGAAAATTAAAAAATGTCAGTTTTAAGTGGTAAAAATATCATACTAGGTGTTACCGCTGGTATCGCTGCTTATAAATCTGCATTTCTAATTAGATTGCTCATTAAAAAAGGCGCCAAGGTCAAAGTGGTAATGACACCCGCCTCAAAAGAATTTGTTACACCCTTAACACTTTCTACACTCTCCAAAAACGAAGTGTTTTCTTCCTTTACATCAGATGAGGATGACAATGTTCAATGGAATAACCATGTAGACATTGCAGAATGGGGAGATTTGTTTATTATCGCCCCAGCTACCGCTAACACCATGTCGAAAATGGTGAGCGGGACGTGTGATAATCTATTATTGGCTGTTTACTTATCTGCAAAATGTCCAGTTTACTATGCTCCAGCTATGGATCTCGATATGTATCAACATCCGTCTACCAAAGAAACCTTTAAAAAACTTAATGATTTCGGAAATTTTCAAATTCCAGCAGAGATTGGTGAATTAGCGAGTGGACTCTCTGGTATGGGTAGAATGGCTGAACCAGAAAATATTGTTTCTTTTGTTGAAAAAAATATATTAGATCAACTACCATTAAAAAATAAATGCATTTTAATCACTGCAGGACCAACATATGAGTCTATTGATCCTGTTCGATTTATTGGAAACCATTCCAGTGGTAAAATGGGGTATGCGTTGGCAGAAGCAGCTACTCATCTCGGCGCTCAAGTAAAATTAATCTCTGGACCTGTTAGTCTGCAGAACTTCAATGAGGCTATTCATGTAATTAATGTCAATACCGCAGAAGAAATGTACAATGCTTCTCATAAATATTTTAAAACTTGTGATATTGCGATTTTAAGTGCTGCAGTAGCTGATTTTACTCCAAAAAGAGTTGCAACGCAAAAAATTAAAAAGGTCGAAGATAGCTTAACGATTGAATTGACAAAAACAAAAGATATTTTAACCTCTTTAGGCATAATTAAAGACAATCAGTTTTTAGTTGGTTTTGCATTGGAGACAGAAAATGAAATTGAAAATGCAAAAACAAAACTTATAAAAAAGAAGTTAGATTTAATTGTATTAAATTCGCTTAACGATAAAGGAGCAGGTTTTCAGCATGACACCAACAAAGTAACTTTAATTTCTAAAGACAATAAAGTTACTCCTTATGGAGTTAAACCAAAAAGCGAAGTCGCTCACGATATTTTAAACTATATTATAAGAGAAATTCATGTCTAAAAAAATCGTTTTATTTTTTATTTTATTTGCGTCATTGGCCAGCAGCGCTCAAGAACTTAATTGTACAGTTTCTATAAATGCTGAACAAACAGGGCAGCCAAACAATCAAATTTTTAGAACTTTAGAAACTCAACTCACAGAATTTATTAACACTACTTCTTGGACTGATAAAAATTATAAGAATCAAGAAAAGATAGATTGCAACATGTCAATAATTATAAATTCTTTTGATGCTAATATTTTTAACGCAACGATTCAAATACAAGCTTCTAGACCTGTTTACCAATCTACCTATTCGAGTCCTATTTACAACTATAACGATAAGCAATTTAATTTTTCATATGTCGAATTTCAGCCATTGGTATTCAATATTAATAGTTTTGATTCTAATTTAGTTTCTGTGATTGCATTTCATGTGTACACTATAATTGGTTTAGATTCGGATACGTTTGAATTGAATGGTGGAGAGCCCTATTTTTCCGTTGCAAAACAGATTGTAAATACTGCCGCTACCGGTGGATCTAAAGGTTGGAAGTCTACAGATGGAAAACAATCTCGTTATTCATTTAATGATGCCCTTGTGTCTCAAGTGTATAAAGAATTTCATTCGGTAATGTATAACTATCACCGACTGGGAATGGATAAAATGCACAATTCTCCTAAAGTTGCAAAATTGAGTATTTCAGCTGCGATTAATACTTTAAAGGGAATAAACGATAGAAGACCTAACTCTTATTTATTGAGAACTTTTTTTGATGCTAAATCAAATGAAATAGAAAATATATTTTCTGATGGTCCAGCCGTAAATATTACTTCATTAGTCGATAATCTAAACAGAATTGCTCCAACTAAGAGAGCTAATTGGTCCAAAATTAGATATTAATTTTTTTTAAAGATATCCTAATTTATATTATTTTAGTTTCATTAATTATTTTCAAACAAAATTATATTGATTACCAGGTTATCCATAAAAAACTTTGCTCTTATCGAGGACATTACTGTTGATTTTAAATCTGGTTTAACATCAATTTCGGGCGAAACAGGAGCGGGTAAATCTATTTTGCTTGGTGCATTAGAGTTAGTTTTGGGGAAACGGGCAGATTTAAACGCTGTTAGAAATAATTCTCTTAAATGTATTATTGAAGCTGACTTTCTGTTGGAGGATAGTATGTTTAAAGATTTATTTAAAAAATACAATTTAGATTTCGACTCTCATACAATCATAAGAAGAGAGTTATTGCCATCAAGTAAATCAAGAGCATTTATTAACGATTCACCGGTTTCATTGTCTCAATTGCAAGCCATCTCAAGTTATTTAGTAGATATACATAGTCAACATGAAACGCTATCGCTATTCTCTGAAAAATATCAGTTAGATGTTTTAGATATTCTAGCTGGTAATACAGTACTTTTAAAAAAATACATAGATAAACTTAATCAATTTAATGAGCTTAGTGAGACCATTACCGAATTGATTTATAAGAAAGAATCTGCTATTAAAGAATTGGATTACAATACCTTTTTGTACGATGAATTAAACAAGGCGGATTTATATCAAATAAATCAAGATGAAATTGAAAAAAAATATAAACGATTAAATAATGTAGAAGAAATTCAGGAAATTTTAGTAGGCGTAAATCATCTATTTAATGAGGATGATTTTGGAACAGTAAATTCACTTAAAAACGCTTTAAATTCCTTGTTGAAATTGAAAAGTTTATCAACTGAATTTAATGATTTGTATGAACGGCTCAATAGCGTGATCCTAGAATTAGAAGACATCGCATATGAGACCCTAGGAATGACCGAGTCGATTGAGTCAGATCCAACTACACTTCATGAAATCCACCGTAAGCTTCAAACAATTTATAAATTACAACAAAAACACGCTGTTTCTACCATTGTTGAATTAATAGATATTCAAGAATCGTTACAGGAAAAAGTTTCTATCACTAACAATTTAGATAGTGAAATAGAGAAATTAAAAATTAGACAAAGCAAATTAAAAAAAACACTGATTGAATTTTCCGAAAAAATTCATTTGGGTAGAAAGGGGGTAATTTGTACACTTAAAGAAAAACTCGCTACTATTCTCAACGAACTTGGAATGCCCAATGCCGCCTTTGAATTTAAATTGTCTGAAAGTGATGTATTTAAAAGAAATGGAACCGATATATTAGAATTGTTATTTACCGCTAACAAAGGTCATAGTTTTGGGCCTATAAATAAAATGGTTTCTGGTGGTGAGTTAAGTAGGATTATGTTAGCAGTAAAAGCTGTAGTCGCGCACTATAAACAATTGCCTACGTCAATTTTTGACGAAATTGATTCAGGAATATCTGGTGAAGTTGCCTATAAAATGGCTGCTATCTTAAAATCAATGAGCATGACCATGCAGATAATTACTATTACTCATTTGCCACAAATTGCTGCTATTGGTAATCAGCATATTAAAATATTTAAAGAAGATGTAAATAATGTCACCGAGACGAATATGTTGGTTTTAAATGATCAGCAACGAATAGATGAAATAGCGGAGATGATTGGCGGTAAAAACAAATCAATTTCTGCCATTAATCAAGCAAAAGAATTACTAAATTAAAACGTATATTTACCAATTAGCAATAAAACAAAAACATGGGATATAATTTATTAAAAGGAAAACGAGGTATTATTTTTGGAGCACTAGATGAAAATTCCATAGCCTGGAAAACTGCTGAACAAGTTCATGAAGAAGGCGGAAAGTTTGTTTTAACAAATGCACCAATTGCAATGAGAATGGGACAAATTAATGAATTGGCAAAGACTACTAATTCTGAAATTATTCCTGCTGATGCAACCAATCTAGAGGACTTAGAAAATTTAATTGATAAGTCAATGGAAATTTTAGGCGGTAAAATAGATTTTGTACTTCATTCGATTGGAATGTCCGTTAATGTTAGAAAAGGAAATGCATACACCAGTCAAAACTATTCGTTCACTCAAAAAGGATGGGATGTTTCCGCAGGTTCTTTTCATAAAGTTATGCAAGTATTATATCAGAAAGATGCTATGAATAAGTGGGGGAGTATCGTGGCGTTGACGTACATGGCTGCTCAAAGAGTTTTTCCTGATTATAATGACATGGCAGATAATAAAGCCTACTTAGAATCTATAGCTCGTAGTTTTGGATATTTTTTCGGAAGAGACAAAAATGTTCGGGTAAACACCATTTCACAATCGCCAACACCAACCACAGCTGGACAAGGAGTTAAAGGTTTTGATGGATTCATTGCTTATGCTGAAAAAATGTCTCCTTTAGGAAATGCAACTGCTTTGGATTGTGCTAATTATACCGTTGCTATGTTTAGTGATTTAACAAAAAGAGTTACGTTACAAAACCTATATAACGACGGAGGTTTTTCCAATATGGGAGTGAGTAACGAAGTAATGGAAACCTTTATGAAATAATTTATTTCCAAATCAAAAAAACACTATTTTAAAAATAAGTTGTTTTTATTTTTTTTAAATACGTTGAATGCTTAATCCGATTAAATATTCTTTTATAATTCCAGTATTTAACAGACCTGAAGAAATTTTTGAGTTGCTTAAAAGTGTTGAAAATTTAGATTTTTCAGATGATTTTGAAATTGTTATTATTGAAGATGGCTCATCAAAAAAATGTAAGAAAGTAGTATCTTTTTTTAATTCTCAATTAAATATTTCTTATTACTATAAAGATAACTCTGGACCCGGATCATCTAGGAATTACGGGATGAAGCTAGCAAAGGGTAATTACTTTATTATTTTAGATTCAGATTGTATTTTACCCCCTCACTATTTAAAAACAGTGGATCAATTTTTAAAAAATAATTTTTATCATTGTTTTGGAGGGGCAGATACCTCAGATAGTAGTTTTTCCTCCTTACAACTCGCTATCAATTATACGATGACTTCTATGCTTACAACAGGTGGAATTAGAGGCCATAAAAGAGCCATTCAAAAATTTGAGCCTAGGAGTTTTAATATGGGAATGTCAAAAGAAGTTTTTGAAATAACGAAGGGCTTTTCAAACATTCATCCAGGGGAAGATCCTGATTTATCATTTCGAATACTAAAACATAATTACGCAACGGTATTTATACCTGATGCATTTGTGGTTCATAAGCGGAGATTATCTTGGAATAAATTTTACAATCAAATATCAAAGTTTGGTTTGGTGAGACCTATTTTAAATGAGTGGCATCCTAATACTGCTAAAATCACCTTTTGGTTTCCAACTTTTTTTATTTTTTTTACTTTTTGTTCCCTGCTTTTAAGCTATTACAATGGATTGTTTTTAATTCCACTTGCGAGTTATTTAATACTAATTGTTATGGATTCAACGCTGAAAAATAAAAATTTATTCATCGGTTTTTATACACTTATTGCTCTTTTTATTCAATTTACAGCTTATGGTTTTTCTTTTTTGAAGTCCACATTTTATATCAATTATCTAAAAAGAGATCCCGAAAAGCAATTTCCTAAACTATTTTTTAAGTAAATTTATGGGTAGTAAATTTTACAATGACCAACATCGATAAAAACAAACAGAAAAAAGGTAAGCCAAAAATGTTTTTGCTATTTTTATTTGTAGCTGCTTTTATTTGGTTTCTTTCAAAGTACTCGCGTGATTTTATGGCTAGTGTAGTTGTAAAAATTGAATACGTTAATGTACCCCCTGGAGTTGTAGTTACTGAAAAAAACAAAAAACATATTTCTTTAGACTTGATTACTAGTGGCTTTGATTTTCTCTTCTATAAAGTTAATAACCCTGTCATTTATATTGATATTGGTGCGTATTATATTTTAGATGAAAAAACTCTTTTAATACCGCCTGAGGATTTTAAAAGGTTATTAATAAATCAGCTTAATAATGATGTCTTGATAAAGGATATCTCTATCAATAAATTCGAGATATTTTTGGATACCTTAGATATAAAAAAAGTAAAAGTAACCTTAACTGAGAATATAACTTTTGCAGAGGGTTATAAGTCTATTGGTGCTCGCAGAGTTATTCCAGATTCGATTGAGGTCTCTGGGCCAGCTCATCAACTAGACACTTTAAATGAAATTTCCACCAATTTGTTATCAATTTCTAATGTTTCTGAAGATATAACAACAACAATAACTCTTAATACTGCACTTGGTCAAAACCTTTCTTTTGAAAAAAACGAAGTGGTAGTGAATTTTCAGGTAAAGGAATTCTCACAAAAATCGTTATTAATCCCACTGACTTTAAAAAATTTACCTACACCCTTGAAAATTAAACTTTTACCTGAAAATATAGCGATTGTTTTTGACGTGTCTGTTGAGAATTTTAATAAAATTGATGTATCTGATTTTCTAATTGAAATTGATTATGACCGCAAAAATGAAGTAGAAAATTATATGATTCCGCGACTGATTAAATTTCCCGAAACTGTTTTGAATATTGAATTACGTCAAGAAAAAGTAAATTATTTAATTTTAAAATGAAAATAGTTGGATTAACAGGAGGAATTGGTAGTGGAAAAACAAAGGTTGCCTTTTTTTTCGAGAATAAGGGAGTCCCAATTTATATTGCGGACGAAAAAGCAAAAATACTCACGAACTCTTCAGAATTTATTAGAAAAAAAATGATAGCATTGCTAGGGAAAGATGCTTACATAAGTGATAAAATAAACCGTGATTATATTGCTAAAAAAATATTTAGTGATAAAATTTTACTTCAAAAAGTCAATGCAATAATTCATCCTAAAGTTACTGAAGATTTTCTGAAATGGTGTAGTAAACAAAAAGGGCCCTATTGTATAAAAGAAAGCGCAATTTTGTTTGAAAATGGAAATTATAAGTCCTGTGATCACACCATTTTGGTTACTGCTCCGGAAACAATTAGAATAAATCGAGTTATGAAGCGAGACCAGCTTACGGAATTTGAAATAAGAAATAGAATGAAAAATCAGTGGAGTGACCATAAAAAAAAGCTCTTGGCTGACACTATCATTGAAAATATTGAATTAAAACAAACTGAAGATGCTGTAAACAAAATTCATCTTTTTTTGTTGAAAAGCCTTTAAAATAGAGACATCTAATTTTGTTAACATTTGGTTAAATAGACTTATCTCTAAATGTTAAAATTATATTTTTGGTAAATGAATAATAAGCTTTTCCCTTTATTGATTGTTTTGATGACCCTTTCTTTATTGGGCATTATGTTTTTGCAAGGATATTGGATAAAAAATTCATATCAAAGTAGGGAAGAGCAATTTACACTGAATGTCCGTCAACTTCTAATAGCTGTTTCAAATGAAATTCAGTTAGAAGAGATTGAAAAGTATTACAATGTCTACAACAGTATTATAGACACTATACAAGTTCCAGATCAGGCTAGTTTTAATGAACTTATTTATACCATCACGAACGAAAGAGAAAACGAAACTTATATATTTTCTGATGGCGTTCTAGAAGAAAATTATAAGTTATCGACTAGTGCATTGGATTTAGAAATGGACAGTATTCAATTCAAAAAAATTACTAGTAGAAAGATTACCACCAAAATAACATCAGGTATTGATGGTAGTAAGAATATACAATCCAAAACAGAATCCTTTAAAAGACTAAAAGATTACGAAAAAAATCAATTTGAAAATGCTTACAAAAATATATTGACTAAAACTCCCATCCATAAAAGGGTTTCAGGAAAAAAAATCGAGGAATTAATTAGTACTCAACTCGACAAATTGGGTTTAAGTACTAGTTTTGAATATGCCGTATACAGTAATGATCTCGCCACCAATATACATTCAAGAGATTTTTCGTTAGACCCCTCAATTACGTATGGGGTTCCATTATTTGTGAACAATGATTTAAATACAAACTTTCAACTTTATGTAAATTTTTCTGATAAGAAAAATCTTGTTTTAAGCTCTATCATTGGAATGGCAATCCTCTCTTTGATGTTTACTGGATTTATAGTTTTTACCTATGCCAGCGCCCTTAAACAACTTTTGAAACAACGTCAAATTTCTCAAATAAAAACGGATTTTATCAATAATATGACCCATGAGTTTAAAACACCTATTGCCACGATAAATTTGGCGCTCGATGCTCTAAAAAACCCAAAAGTCATTGACAATAAGGAATTTATTTCAAGGTATCACAAGATGATACGAGAAGAAAATAGACGAATGCACACGCAAGTAGAAAACGTCTTAAGAATTTCCAAATTAGAAAAAGACGAGTTAGATCTAGAAAAGAGCGAAATTAATATGCAAGAAATCATTACCGATGCCGTGACGCATGTAAGTTTGATTGTTGAAAATAAAGGAGGGTACATCAAAACTCATTTTTTTGCTGAAAATTCAAATATATTTGGAAGTGATATTCATTTAACGAATATTATTGTGAATATAATAGATAACGGGATAAAATATACCGAAGGCCCTCCTGAAATAGATATCTATACCGAGAACGATAGTAATTACATTATTGTAAAAGTTGTCGATAAAGGGATTGGCATGAGTAAAGGAGTGCAAAAGAAAATATTTGAGAAATTTTACAGAGAGCAAATGGGTAATATCCACAACGTAAAAGGTCACGGTTTAGGACTTTCGTATGTTAAACGGATATTGGACGACCATGATGCTGAAATAAATGTCGAAAGTGAAAAGGGGAACGGAAGTACCTTTATCATTAAATTAGAATTAATAACTTAAAATTATGGAAACTGAAAACAAAAAAATTCTTTTAGTAGAAGATGACCCAAATTTTGGAACCGTTCTTAAAGATTATCTAGCAATGAACGATTACAATGTAACTCATGCTAAAAATGGAATGGAAGGTTTTGAAAAATTTAAAAGAGAAGATTTTGATCTTTGCATACTGGATGTAATGATGCCTTATAAAGATGGATTTACGTTAGCAAAAGAAATTAGAGAAAAAAATACAGATGTTCCAATCATTTTTTTAACTGCCAAAGCACTTAAGGAGGATGTGTTAAAAGGGTACAAGGTTGGTGCTGATGACTACCTTAATAAACCTTTTGACAGTGAGGTTCTGTTGATGAAAATTAAAGCTATAATCCAACGAAAAGCAACTGACACGGTATCAGAAAGTAAAGAGTTTGAATTTAAAATAGGTAACTTTTTCTTAAATTCAAGACTTCGTTTCTTGAAGTATAATAATGAAAATCCGATAAAACTCTCTCCAAAAGAAAATGACTTATTAAGGCTTTTGGTATTGCACAAGAATGATTTAATGCCTCGTGAACTAGCCCTGACTAAAATATGGAGGGATGATAACTATTTTACCTCACGTAGTATGGATGTTTACATAGCAAAATTAAGAAAGTATTTAGGTAAAGACGAAGAAGTCGAAATAATAAATATACATGGCGAGGGATTTCGTTTGGTGATAAAGAGTGAAGTGGATCATTAAGTCCATGCGTTTGCGAACCTAATGTTATTCTATGAAATAGGGTGGATACGCTCTATATAGTTAAAAATTTCAAGAGTAGATGTTTTGTAATTAAACCAATTAATATTTTTATTTTTTCGAAACCATGTACCTTGCCTTTTAGCAAATCTTCGCGTATTTTTTTTAATATTTAGGATTGCCTCTTCCTTGGTTGCAATTCCTTCCATAAAATCAAACACTTCTTTATAACCAACCGTTTGTAGTGCATTTTTGTTTTTGTGGATAAATAAGTTTTTTGCTTCTTCAATTAATCCATCTGTGATCATCTGGTCCACTCTTCGATTGATTCTGTCATAAACAACTTCTCTTGGAGCTTCGAGACCAATATAGATAGTTTTAAATGCTCTTAATTTAGGTTTTGAATTTAAGAATGAGGAATACGTTTTGTTTTGAGATCTACAAATTTCTAGAGCCCGTATAATCCTATGATGATTATTTAAATCAACCTTGTTGAAATATTCAGCGTCTTTTTCTTGCAATTCATTTTGTAAATATTCAATTCCTTTTTCTTGGAAATCTCTATTTAATACCTCTCTTATGTATTGCGGAACCAAAGGGAATTCATCTAAACCCTTTACCACGGCTTCGATATAAAGTCCAGATCCTCCAACCATTACAGCTGTAGCATTTTTTTTAAACAAATCATCCAATTTTTTTATTGCATCTTTCTCAAAATCACCCACTGAATAGGGATTCAAAATAGATCTATCTTGTATAAAATGATGTTTAACGGTCTCTAATTCTTCTTTGTTAGGTACCGCAGTCCCAATAGTCATTTCTTTGTAAAACTGTCTAGAATCTGCTGATATTATATCACAGGAAAAATGTTCAGCTACTTTTATAGACAATGCGGTTTTTCCAATTGCAGTCGGGCCAACAATACAAATAAGTAACGGTTTTTTTTGCACGTTTAATTTTATTTTTGATCCAGTTTTCTACCACACTGGTGACAAAAATTAGAATTATCAGTGTGAAGCTCTTCATTACAATTATAGCATACCTGAGTATTTAAGTGAACTTCATCATCACTTTTCATGTATTCTGAGCTAACAATACCTGTAGGTACAGCGATTATTCCATATCCTAAAATCATTAATAAAGAGGCAATAAACTGTCCTACAGGAGATACAGGGTGAATGTCCCCGTACCCAACAGTGGTCAAGGTAACGATACTCCAATAAACACTAACTGGTATGTTTTTAAAACCACTTTCTTCGCCTTCAATTAAATACATTAAAGTGCCCGAAATAATGGCAATAATAATTACAGCAAATAAAAAAATGAATATTTTTATTCTACTATTCTTTAAGGCATTTAATAACTTATTAGATTCACCTATATAACGTGTAACTTTTAATATTCTAAATACTCTTAAAAGCCTTAAAGCCCTTACTGTTAGAAGGCTCTGCGAGCCAACGATAAAAAATGATAGATACAATGGAATCGTCGATACAAAGTCAATGATTCCATAAAAACTAAAAATATATTTTGATGGTTTTTTTACAGTAATAACTCTGGCTACGTACTCAACTGTAAAAAAAATAGTGATTACCCACTCTCCATAATAGAGTGTATCATGATATATTTTATCAATTTCTTTTACACTTTCTAGCATAACGAGAATAATACTGAAGATAATCAGCAGTAAAAGTGTCAAGTCAAATAGTTTTCCCAAAGGGGTATCTGCTTCATATATGATTTTATGAAGTTTAGTGCGCCATGTATTTTCGTTATGGTGTTTAATTTTTTTATAAATATTTATAAATTTAAGTAAAAAACTGTTAGAAGCTATTCTAAGTTTATGATTTTTTGAACTTTATACTTACGTAAGTAGCTTTGAATGATGTGTTGGGTATCGCTATTATTTTCCATTGGGTTAATAATAGTCTTTAATACATCTGGATTATTAATTTGAAAATTTAAATTATAAAACCCATAGCCCTTATAAACTCCATTTTCGATTAAAATTACAGATCTTTCCTCTAAAGAGCGACCTTTGTCTATTATCATCATATGGTTGTATTGATAACTGCTTTTGTCAATAAACTTTTGCACTCTAAAGTTATATTCTGATATATTTTCTTTGTTTACACAAGCACCGTTACAGATTTTTAAACCATAATTAAAACAAGTGCTATCACATTTTTCTAGGTGATTTAATTTTTGGCACAAATGAAATTCATCCGTTATTTTATATAAAAATCTCTTTGCTTGCGGGTAATCGTTAAATGTTGTAATAATTTTATTCTCTGGAGTTTTATCAGTGCTTTTTTCTATTTTTAAATTTAAATAACCATTTTTATCATAGAAATAAATTAAGTAATTATTAAAAATATTTCTTTTTAATGCGTGATTAAAAATAGGTTTTAATGTTTTAATCTCTTGGCTCTCTTTTAATTGCGCTATTAAATCATTTCCAGTTTCTTCATAACTTACTGACACTACTTCTGATTGAATTTTTTTTGATTTCTTATTGTCATTAGTAAAATGTTGAATCAGTCTTTTTCTAATATTCTTACTCTTACCGACATAAATTATATTTCCATTTTTGCGGTGCATATAATAAACTCCTGTTGTAGTAGGCAATGTTTCTATAATTTCTAATAACTTCGGTTCTAATTGTTTTTTAGAATTTTTTCTTACGATACTAGATATAATTTCTTTTTTGGTGTCTTTTTCAAGCAATAGCTTAAATAGCTCAACGGTAGCTTTTGCGTCACCTTGAGCTCGGTGCCTATCCGCTATAGGAATTCCAAGAGACCTAACTAGTTTACCTAGACTATAGGAGGGTAAATCAGGTATTAATTTTTTGGATAATTCTACGGTACATAATATTGCTTTTTCAAACGAATAACCAAGTCTGTCAAATTCTGTAGTTAAAATTCTATTATCAAATTGCGCATTGTGTGCGACAAGGATACACCCTTCGGTAATTTCAATTATACGTTTAGCAACCTCATAAAATTTTGGTGCATTGTATAGCATTTTATTATTAATACCAGTTAAATTTACTACAAAGGGTTGAATGTTTTTTTCAGGATTTACTAGGCTACAGAACTGGTCCAATATTTCGTGACCGTCAAATTTGTAGATAGCTATTTCAGTAATACCTTCCTCATTGTATTTACCACCAGTGGTTTCAATATCTAAAATTGCATACAAATTATTCTTGTTTTAAGTAGGCCCTTTTGCCAAAAATGGAACTTCCTAATCGAATCATAGTACTTCCCTCGCGAATAGCGATTTCATAATCATCACTCATTCCCATTGATAGTATATTGATTTGATTTTTTGAGGTATTCACTTTGTCAAAAAAAGTTTTTAATAAACGAAATTCTTGATTAATTATTTTTTGATCACTAGTAAAAGTAGCCATTCCCATTAAACCTACTATCTTAATGTTTTCTAAAGACTTACACTCTTCAGAATTCAAAAATTCAAAGACTTCATTCTCAGTAAATCCAAACTTGCTTTGTTCTGTTGCGATTTTGATCTGAAGCAAACAATTAATGATTCTATTATTAATTTTTCCTTGCTTGTTAACTTCTCTTATTAATTTCAAACTATCAATCGAATGAATTAAACTCACAAATGGAGCCATATACTTTACCTTATTTCGTTGGACGTGTCCAATCATATGCCATTCGATATCTTTTGGTAATCTACCATGTTTTTCAACTAATTCTTGAATTTTATTTTCACCAAAAATTCGTTGTCCACTATTGTAAGCCTCTAAAATATCACCTAAGGGTTTCGTTTTTGAAACCGCCACTAGTGTAACTTTAGAGGGGATTTTTAAATATATTTTTTCTAGATTATTTTTTATACTCATTTTTTAAAATTCGTAAATGGTAAGTCCGCTTCGCAATTTAGGTTCAATAAAAGTACTTTTTGGAGGCATTGCTAAGTCCTCATTGGCAACATTTTTTAATTCCTGAATCGTAACTGGTAGTAAATTAAAACCAACCAAGAAATTTCCAGAATCAATCTTTGATTTTAAATAGGCTAAATCTGAATTTCCATGAGGATATTCGATTCGGTCATTATTTCGCAAATCGTCTATACCTAATATGGGTTTTAGGATTGTATTGTATAAAATTTGAACATCTAAGCTGTCTAATGAATCCTTAATTTCATATTCTTCTTTTCGTAAATAGAGCGAATAATACTCACCATCTAAGTACATGCTAAAATGGTGTTTTTTTGTGGGTTTATAATAAATAGTGCCACGATTTTCAATTCTGTAATAGGTATCTAATGAAATTAAAAACTCTTCCTTACTTAATCCATTTAAATCTTTTATCAGTCTATTAAATTCATAAATTCTTAAATCACTTTCAGGAATGAGATAACTCATAAAGTAATTGTACGATTCTTCGCCCGTATGATTTGGATTTTCTTTTTTGAGATCTGTAGCCAAAAGACTTGAAGAAGCAGACCTGTGGTGTCCATCAGCTATATAAAGCTTGTTCATTTCAGAAAAAATACTTTTGACTTTATTAATTATTGATTTATCATCAATGGTCCATAAATAATGCGTGTCTCTGTATGTAGTTGTAAATTCGTACTCAGGCCTAGTTTGCATACCCACTTGTATGATTTGCTTTAATTCTTCATTATCGGGATAAGTGAGTAAGACAGGTTCTGAATTAAATCCCACGATCTTAAGATATTGTTCAAATAGTTCTTCTTTTTTTTGTAAAGTATTTTCGTGTTTCTTGATAGTGTTATTTTGGTAATCTAATACACTTGCTCCAGCGATAATACCATTAAATTCATGACCATCTTTATTAATAATTTTATAAAAATAAAAACTCGGAAGAGTGTCTTTAACAAAGCTACCTTCTTCTTTAAATTCCTTGTATCGATTTCTTACCATTGCATATCGACGTTCGCCTTTAATGCGTTTCTGGTATTTATACCCTGGATTTACAATGTGTAAAAAAGAAAATGGATTGTCGCGAAGTCTTGCATTTTTTTCCTTTGTAGAATAGCTTTCATAGGACCTAGATGCTATCAAACTAACCTTGTCACGCGAGGGACGAACAGCTTTAAATGGTATTATTTTTGCCATTATTTAGAAGGAATAAAGTAGATTATAAAAATTGTTTTGAAACCTTTTCAGCTTTTCTATTTTCACTATAATCGTAAAATCCTTCTCCACTTTTCACACCTAATTTTCCAGCAGTTACCATATTAACTAAAAGTGGACAGGGAGCATATTTAGGATTTTTAAAACCATCGTACATAACGTTTAAAATAGATAAACAAACATCTAAACCTATAAAATCTGCTAATTGTAGTGGCCCCATTGGATGCGCCATTCCCAATTTCATGACGGTGTCTATTTCCTTTACTCCAGCTACGCCGTTATAAAATGTTTCAATGGCTTCGTTAAGCATCGGCATTAAAATTCGATTAGCAACAAAACCAGGATAATCATTAACCGCCACAGGGATTTTATTTAGTTTTTCTGAAATTTTTTGGACCATATCGAAGGTTTCCTGGCTTGTATTGTAACCTTTGATGACTTCTACTAATTTCATTACGGGAACTGGATTCATGAAATGCATTCCTACCACCATTTCTGGTCTGGATGTAACTGAAGCAATTTGAGTGATAGAGATGGACGAGGTATTACTAGCTAATATCGTGTCTTCAGGACAAAATTTTTCTAAATCTCTAAATATTTTTAACTTTAATTCTAAATTTTCAGTTGCGGCCTCTACCACAAGACTCGCATATTCAACACCTTCTTCTAAATTGGTGTAAGTGGTTATGTTATTTAACGTACGACGTTTATCTTCCTCAGATATTTTTTCTTTAGCTACCATTCTGTCTAAATTTTTAGATATGGTGGAAATCCCTTTCTTTAAAGCTTGTGCTGAGATGTCAATCAATTGTACTTTGTAATCAAATTGAGCAAAAGTATGCGCAATTCCATTTCCCATAGCTCCTGCTCCTATAACTGCAACGTTTTTCATATGTGTAGACCGATATCGGTAATTTAAATTAGTTTATAAGGTTTTAAAATTTTCTATTATTTGCATTGCAACCCTTAAAGCTTCAGCTCCTTGAGATAGAGTAACAATAGGCGTAGTATTATTATTTATTGCATCTGCAAAAGTTTCTAGTTCATCTAATATTGCATTATTATCATAGATCGCAGGATTTTCAAAGTAAATTTGTTTTTGAATTCCTTCAGCATTGGTTAAAACCATTGCGAAATCATCTGGGTTTTTTGGTGCATCCTTCATTTTTACCACTTCGCAGTTCTTTTCTAAAAAGTCAATAGAAATGTAGGCATCTTTTTGAAAAAACCTTGATTTTCGCATATTTTTCATAGAAATCCTACTAGCTGTTAAGTTAGCCACACATCCGTTTTCGAACTCTATACGTGCATTTGCAATATCTGGGGTTTGGCTGATTACGGATACACCATTAGCAGTAACTGTTTTAACTTTAGAGTCAACCACACTTAAAATAGCATCTATATCATGAATCATTAAATCTAAAACTACCGAAACATCAGTTCCCCGAGGATTAAATTCTGCCAAACGGTGAGCTTCAATAAACATTGGGTTACGAATTTGTTGATTAACCGCAGTAAAAGCTGGATTAAAACGTTCTACTTGCCCCACTTGTCCTTGAACGCTATTTTTTTTCGCTAATTCTATTATTTCTTCAGCTTCTTGAACTGTTTTAGTAATCGGTTTTTCTATAAATAAATGTTTACCCGCATTTAAAACTTTTTTAGCGCAATCAAAATGATAGAGAGTGGGCGTTACCACATCAATCATGTCACAAGCTTCAATTAAAGCTTCCATAGATTTAAAACTTTTATATCCAAATTCTTTAGAAATATTTTTTACTGCTTCAGGATCGGAATCGTAAAACCCAACTAAATGATAGTTATCTGATTGATTTAAAAGCTTTAAATGAATTTTTCCTAAGTGACCAGCACCTATAACGCCTGCATTTAACATCGATAATGATTTTACGCAAATATAACTGTTTTTCAGCTTTTTTTATTTTAAATTTTCTGAAACTATTTTTAATATATTTCATCAATTTGATTCTTGATTTCCTATTTTTGATTGGAATTAAATTTGAATTTTGCAAGACACTTTTACTCATAAAGGAAAAAGAAAACAATTGGTGGAAGCTCTTGTTAAAAAAGGAATTATCAATAAAGAAGTATTAAGAGCAATTGGTGTAATTCCTAGGCATTTATTCATGGATTCAGGTTTTATTGATCATGCTTATATCGATAAAGCTTTTCCAATAGGAGCAGAGCAAACCATATCTCAACCCTTTACTGTTGCAAGACAAACAGAACTTCTCGGTATAGAAAAAGGAGCAAAAGTACTAGAAATTGGAACTGGAAGTGGTTTTCAGACGGCAGTTCTCATCGAAATGGGGATGCACGTTTTTTCCATTGAACGCCAAAATGAATTGTTCAAAAAAACGAAACTTTTTTTACCCAAATTAGGTTACAGACCAAAAAAATTAATATTTGGCGATGGTTATAAAGGGTTAAAAACGGAAGCACCCTTTGATGGGATTGTGGTGACTGCTGGAGCACCATTTGTTCCTAAACCGTTATTATCACAATTAAAAATAGGAGGTAGGCTAGTGATACCTATTGGTTCGGAAAACCAAATCATGACGCTAATTACTAGAGTTTCTAAGACTAAATTTAAAAAAGAAGAATTTGGTGAGTTTCGTTTTGTTCCATTGTTAGAAAATAAAAATTAGATAGTTTCAAATCCATCTAAGCTTTTTGTATTGTGATCTTTCCAATATTGTTTGATCCCATCTCTTCCTTTTTTCAAATCCGATTCATTTAATTGAGTTCGTTCTTGTTTGTATTCCATAAATGGAACTGCATAACCACAAGAAGTTTGAACTTGATTAATATCCATTTCAATAATTTGTCGAGCACCCGTAAAATTCTTAAATAATTTTTTTAGCTTGATGTATTCTTGATCGCTCTCGTGATATATGTTTGCATTTCCATACAATCGTAAAATGAGTGGTGTTTCATCAAAAGAACAGAACATAATGGTCATTCGCTTGTTTTTTAATAGGTGAGCAGCTGTTTCGTTTCCACTACCTGTAAGGTTTAGCCACACAATTTTTTTTGTGTCGATAACTTTAAAAGTGTCCATTCCCTTTGGAGATACATTTACGGTCCCTTCACTTCTTGCAGTACCTACAAAAAATATTTTTTGATTTTCTATAAACTTTTGTAATGCAGGATTGAGTTCTTCAAGTAGTTTCCCCATACTATTTGTTAAAATTCTTTTTAATTCTACTTAAATCTCTCTGGTTATCACGATCTTTAATAGACTCTCTTTTGTCGAATAGTTTTTTTCCTTTACAAATAGCAATTTCAACTTTTGCTAAACCCTTGTCTGTGGTAAATAATAGGAGGGGAATGATGGTTAAACCAGAATTCTTAACTTGTTTTTCAAGTTTTCTTAATTCGTTACGATTTAATAATAATTTCCGTTCACTTTTTGGAATGTGATTAAAATGTACTGCATGTGAATATTCTTGTATCGTCATATTGATCACGAATAGCTCATTATTATTAAACTCACAAAAGGCTTCAGTTATAGAGGCTTTACCTTCTCTAATAGCTTTTATTTCAGTTCCTTGCAAAACTATTCCAGCAACAAACTTATCCAAGATTTCATATTCAAATCTTGCTTTTTTATTTTTTATTTTGATAGTTTTTTGTAAAGCCATAAGTGATAAAAGTAAGTAAACTATTTGTTATTTTCTAAACATTAGATCATAGTATTTTTATACACTAGCCACTTTGAACTTTTTAAAAAAAGTCACTCTATCTTCAAAACGTAAAGCATCAACAGGCTTGTGTACTCTTTCAAATAATTTCATAATTTGATCGGAATGATTCTCTCTCTTTTGTTTAATTAAATTAAAATGAACAAAACGACTCCACATGATTGCTTTTATTTTTGTCTGGTCGTTGTTCCACATTCTTAATTCAACAAACAAACTGGTAGTATTATAGTTGAGTAATTGTGATTCGATTACAATTTCTTCCATTAAAAAAGCTGGGTTTATATAAGCAATTTGATTGCTTCCAACCACCCAACTAACTCCAAGTTCTTTGGCCATTTTATAGATGTCAATTCCATAATTTTCATTTATTTGATCCTCTCGAGCGTTGGTAAAATAATTAAGATAAGCAGCATTATTTAAATGATTAAATGGATCGCAATCCTGAAATCTTATTTTTGTATTACTTTTTAAAACCTTTGGTAATTCTTTCATTAATTTTCCAGTTCATTTTTAATAATTAAGTTCATGTCTTCTACTGCTATATCTAAGTAGTTGGCTTCATTCATCGTAAAAGCCATAAAAACAGCTCCCTGAATATGGCTGTAAAGTCTTTTTGCAAATTTTTTTGAATTAACGGTTCTTTTAATGACTCCATTTTTTATTCCTTGCTCTATTAATTTAGCAATATTTGTTTGTGTTTTGTTGATAATTAGTACCACCTCATTGTGTAAATTAGTATTTTGATTTTTTGCATCAACGCCATTATTAAGAATTGGACAACCCCCAAGTTTTTTACTAAAGTTATAGTAATTCTTATAAAAATCTGTAATTAAATATAGTTTTTGTAGTGGGGATT
>ERZ1048686.314-NODE-314-length-50412-cov-6.570070_pt1 | contig 50412 bp, 37 predicted proteins | sample MGYA00383099_ERZ1048686 | MGnify/ENA primary metagenome ERZ1048686 (study PRJEB29581, sample SAMEA5548369) | metagenome | biome: marine; feature: coastal; material: water | depth 25 m | study: Short-term variability in the microbial, nano- and picoplankton... | reverse complement strand
CCTACCAAAACATTCGTTCGTAGGTTCAAGCAGGTGGGTTCGACCAAGTTCTTCGTAGGCATCGCGCGTAAGTCGTGCAAGAATGAGATCGCCTGTTTCGCTAAATAGCCAGACACGAAGCGGATCGTTTGGTGTTGGTTGCCGAATAAGAAAAGCTGTTCCGTGCTTTGCTGGACGGTCAGTCCTAGATGTTGGTTCACTTGTTTCCCACAGTCGATCACCAGATTCAAGATCAACAGCAGTCAACATTCCTGAGTGACAGTCACATCCATAGATCGTATTGTCTTCAATAAACGGCGTGCTGTTTGCACAGTACATGGCATTTTTTGGCTCACCACGCCATACAACTTCAGCGGCAGGTGAATCGTTTTTCAGGGCATATAAGGCACCCACTTTTCCGATACCACTGGCAAAGAGTACCTCTTTGCCATGCAGTCGGCCAAGTTGGGGCACCATAATCGACATCCCGTACATAGGCTTGAGTGGTTCTGACCAGAGTTGACGGCCAGTGGCAGGTTCAAGGCTGTTTAAATTGTCGGCGTCCCAGATAAGAAGTTGCTCGACGCCGGCAGATTGAATAAGTGTAGGAGGACAATACCCTTGTTCGCTTGCAGTCAAGGCACGCCAGCGCTCTGTTCCATTTTTTCGATCAAAGGCAACGGCTACACTGCCCTCACCTCCAACAACACAAATCACAAGGTCGTCAAAAACAAGTGGGTGACCACAGAATCCCCAGATAGGTGTCTTGGCATTGTATTCCTTCTTGAAATCTTTTTGCCAAAGTAAGTGGCCGTCGCTGGCATCAAGGCAAAGAAAATTGCCCTCAGATCCGAGAGCATACACTCGTCCATCACTCACTGTCGGTGTACATCGGGGGCCTGCAGCATAGGAAATTGAATATGGACAATCGTATTCATAGGTCCATATTTCTTTTCCTGTTGTCGTGTCAAAACAAAGTACACGTTCTTTACCAGAGAGCAGTGAACGGCTGTTTGGATTGTTATCTAAGTCACCCTCACTCTTCATGTAGTCGGTGACGTAAAGTCGTTCACCAACCACAGCCGGCCCGGAATACCCTCCTCCCAGAGGCGCTCGCCACAGAACTGGTGGCCCGTCTGCAGGAATACTTTTTATGATGCCTTTTTCAAGCCAAATACCATCACGGTTTGGTCCTTGCCATTGTGGCCAGTCGTCAGCTTGTACACACCTTGTAGAGGACGACACCAAAAAGCTGCTATACAAAACTACGAGCACCAAAATGATTCTCATGATGACATCTTTCGCTAGATGAGAAGAAAGTGATTATCAGCTACGCCGTAGCATCTGTCATCGGTGGCAGGTCTACGGAAACGTCTATTCCATCAGGTCTCCAGTCTAACAGTTCCAGTTCAGCAGTTCTTCGCCCACGAAACTCATTGATCTTGGGCTTAAACGCAATATGGAACGGCTCACCAGGTGGTGGAAGATGAGGAATCCATTCAGCACCACCGAAAGCCACTGCTCGAATCCGAACACCATTTTGAAGCAGCGTGACAGACATATGCTTATCACCATTGCCCATGGTCCGCGGCGGCTCCGCACAGGTTACTCCTGAAGCACACAACAAAGGGCGTTTGTTTCCTTGGCCAAACGGGGCTAGTCGCTCAAGTTCACCAATACTTTGAAGCGTAACGCCGGCGATCGTTGTTTCACCATCAAGTTGTATTTGCGCCTGTCGTAGTTCTTTTGGCATACGAGTAGCAACTTCTGAAAGAAATGCTTTGCGGAAGGCGTCAATCTTGTCATCCTCAATGCGAAGTCCTGCTGCCGCAGCATGCCCACCACAGGTTATTAATAGTTCACGGCATGCCATGAGGGCTGCATGCACGTCAAATCCGGGAACACTTCGGACGCTACCGATTGCTGGTTTTGCCTGTAGTTCGTCTCGAGCCAGCATGACAACGGGCCGATGCCAACGTTCGGCAAGTCGTCCGGCCACGATTCCAATAACACCAGCATGCCAGCCGCGACCTGCAAGGACCAGTGCAGGGTCGGTATTTGGATCATAGGTGTCTTTTACTTGTTTCGTTGCAGCGAGTTGAATACTCCGCTCTTCAGTCTCACGTTGCCCATTTAATTCGTGAAGATAGTTTGCGAGTGTGGTGGCACGCTCAGTATCCGACGTTGTTAGTAGTTCAATTCCACACCCAGCCTGACCAAGGCGGCCAGCTGCATTGAGTCGAGGAGCAAACCGAAAAGCGATATCTTCACTGTTGAGTGAAGATTTATCACTGAGTTTCGCTAGTTTAAGAAGACGGGTAACGCCGGGCCCACCCTTCTCCCGCAAGCACTTGAGCCCATACTTTACATACACTCGATTTTCATCAAGCAAGGGTACAACGTCAGCAATCGTACCAACTGCAGCGAGCCCTACGCACTGCAACAACATTTCTCGTAACCGTGGTGTTACTTGTTTTGCTCCACACGAACGAGTGGCTACAGCCCATGCAAGTTTGAACGCAACACCCGCACCACAAAGATCACCGAAGGGATATTCTGATCCGGGTAATCGAGGGTGGACAATAACATCTGCTGCCGGAAGGCGATCAGCAAAGTTGTGATGGTCTGTAATAATTAATTCAAGGCCGATTTCACGTGCTACATCTGCTTCAGCAACACTGGCGACGCCACAGTCGACAGTTACAACAAGTTCTGCACCATCTTGTTTGAGTCGACGCAATGCATCAGAATTAAGGCCATAGCCTTCATCGAATCTGTCTGGCACGTACCAGTGTGGTTCTGCATGAATCGCTTCAAGGCAGTGGCATAAAATAGCTGTTGATGACATGCCGTCTGCATCGTAATCGCCATAGATAACAATTTTGCGGCCGGCTTTGGCAGCAGCAAGAATACGGTCGGCGGCCTCTGCAATACCAAAGAGCTCTTCGGGTTCTCGAAGATTTGCCATCGATGCATCGAGGAAATTACGAATTTGCTTTGGATCAGTAACACCTCTCGCGGCTAATAATCGTGCAAGAATCGGCGAGATCCCCACGGATTTCTCGAGTGATGCAACCGTCGTTGGGTCGTGCGGAGCAATGTTCCAGCGTTTTGGCATGGCAGCCTCCCTGGCCAGCAGCATTTCAGGAATTTAGAACCGTAAGTATAGCCGCTTCTTCTCCGAGCGTCGGGTATAGTGTTCCATAGCTAGAATCTGTCGAATAAGACTCATTGTTTGATTTTCGAACCCTTGGATGTTGCCATGCCCTTCGTTACGATCAAGTCTGGTAAAGATAAAGAGATTTCTCGTAGACGGACAAAGCCAGCTCGTGATGATGTTGCGAAAGGGGCAAATCTTTGTGAATATTGCACTGCAAAATGTTGTCGGTACTTTGCATTTCCGTTAGAGAAGCCGACAACTCGGCAGGAATTTGATTCCTTGCGATGGTTCTTGCTTCATGAACACGCCACGGCTTTTACAGAGGATGGCGAATGGTACATCTGCGTACACACTGTCTGCAAGCATCTTCAGCGAGACAATCGCTGCGGTATCTATGATTCGCGGCCAGCAATCTGTCGAGAGTACACAACAGACCATTGTGAGTATGAAGACGAATGGGTGTACGATCAATATTTCGAAACACCAGAGCAAGTAGTTGAGTACATGGAGGCAGTGCTCGGTCCTGGTGGTGAGGATGTAGGTGATGGACGCAAGAAGAAATATCGGCAGCGGTCTATTCGTAGCCCAAAACCGACATTGTTAAAAATTCTGTAAGATTATGTGATAGTTCAAAACTGTTCAGTTCAGTAGATATCATATTTTCAGGAGATACTATTCTGTCAAAAATCACACCACGAACACTGAAGGGTTTTCGAGATCTTCTACCATCTCAAGCATTAGCCAGAGAGCGAGTCCTTGAAATAGCAAGGCAGGTCTATCAGTCATATGGCTTCTCACCAATAGAGACTCCAGCGCTTGAATATCTTGAGATATTAACAGGTAAGGGTAGTGACGAAACGGATAAGCAGCTGTACCGATTTACCGACCATGGAAACCGTGAAGTAGGGATGCGGTTTGATCTCACGGTTCCGTTTGCCCGTTTTGCAGCGCAGCATATCTCAACACTAGGCACCCCATTTAAACGGTATCATATGGGTACGGTGTGGCGAGGGGAGAATACCCAGCGGGGACGATATCGTGAATTTATGCAATGTGACTTTGATACCATCGGGACAACAAGTGCGAATTCAGACCTCGAAATGGTCTTGGTTGTACACGACCTCCTTGCAGCGATCGGGATTGAAAAGTTTACGATTCGAATCAATGACAGAAGAATTCTTTCAGGCATCCTTGAAGTACTCGGTCTTGCGGATAAGACAACGCATGTGCTTCGGTGTCTTGATAAGACGGGGAAAATTCCACGAGACGTTGTAGCAAACGAACTTGAGGGGCAGGGCATTACGGTTCACGCCATTGAGTGTCTTCTTGGGCTCGGTGAGATGAATGGATCGATGGCAGACGTGTTGCGTGAACTCCATGATCTCACTGGTCAGTCAGAAGTCGGTAAAAACGGTGTTGAAGCTGTTGGTGACCTTCTGAAAGGCTTGTCTGAAGTAGGGATTGGTGATAATCACGTCACATTAGATCCCTCTATTGCAAGAGGTCTGGACTATTACACCGGGATCGTTTTAGAGAGCTTTCTCGATGATCTGCCCAGTCTTGGAAGTGTCTGCTCTGGTGGCAGGTACGACAATCTTGCAGAACTGTATACAAAACAATTTCTTCCCGGAGTGGGTGCATCGCTGGGGGTAGATCGTCTGCTGGCAGGCCTTGAAGAGCTTGGCAGACTTAAAGCTGTCGAAACACCAGCAGCAATTTTTCTCGTTTATTTTGATGAGTCGCATCGTGGTGACTATCTTCGGATTGCAGCAAAGCTGCGGCAGCATGGTATTTCTGTTGATTTGTTTCCTGAGCCCAAGAAGCTTGGCCAGCAGTTAAAATGGGCGGGGAAGAAGGGATTTCAAAAAGCTCTTGTACTCGGTAGTGATGAGTTCAAGGCAGGTAGTGCTCAGCTGAAAGACTTGGCTACTCAGCGATCAGTGAACCTTAGCTGGCAAGGAGATTGTGCCGTGTTGGCAAATCTCATTCAATCTGAATTGCAGGATACAAGTGATAAAAAGTCTTGAAGCCTATGTTTCCTGTTTCTCAATAACACGGAGTTGCTTGACAACGCTATTGGCGTCAGCGGGTCGCTCTGCTCGATCATTTGAGAGCAACTGCATCACGAGAGCTGCAAGGTCTTTAGGTATTCCGGGGACAACTGTATCAATAGCAGTTGGCTTGCCTCGAGAAATAGCGGCAAGAATTGAAACCATTGATTTTCCATCAAATGGAAGTTTTCCACAGATCATTTCGTAAAGAATCACCCCAAGGCCAAAGAGATCACTCTTTGCATCGACATCATCTGTACCAATCCGTTCAGGAGACATGTAGGCCGGGGTGCCGATGACAGCATTGTTGACAGTGAGGCGGCTTTCTTCATTTCCTGTTTCGTGTGCAAGCCCAAAGTCAATGATTTGTACATGATGCCGAGGCCCTTCCAGAAGAATATTGTCTGGCTTGATGTCTCGGTGGACAAGGTTTTTTTGGTGGGCTGCAGCGAGTCCTTCACTAATTTCACGGCCAATGCGGACGGCCTCTGGAACAGGAATCACCCCACCAGATTGTGTTCTGTATTCAGATAGATTCGGTCCATCAACATACTGCATGGCAATGTAAGGAAGGTTGTCGTGCTCGCCAATCTGATAGATCGTTACGATTGAGGGATGATTAATCGAGGCTGCGGTTTTACTTTCACGAAGGAATCGTTTTCTCGAAACATCATCCTTTGCTCGGCTTGGATGCATCACCTTAATTGCTATATCCCGATCAAGGCTCCGGTCGTATCCCCGGTACACTCGCCCCATACCGCCGCTGCCAATCACACTCTTTATCGAAAAACTATCGATAGTTGCAGGAACTTCTGAAGAGTCTGAAGGATTTGAGTGCCAATTTGTTATTGGGGGAATTAGGGAATCACCACTCTTCGGGTCAAAGGCAATAGTTTCAGAAAGAGGTGACTTTGTTGAGTGTGTTTCATTCGATTCGTCTTGAATAACAAAACAGCAGAAAGGGTCGCCTTTGTGCATGCAGCTTGTTTCTTCGATTAGGATGGTTTCGTTGTAGTGGCGAGCAAGGCCCAGCGTCAAACCTTTCGCAAGCAGACACAATTGTCGTCTGGACGAGTAGACAAGATGAAGTTCATTCGGTGAATGTCGCACTGTTTGGAGGACTGGTGGTTCGGCGCCAGGATTCGCTGCTCGAACCATCGTGTGTATTAGACTTTCAGTATTTTCGATTAGATCAAGTGTCTGCCAGCTTGGATCAACATGTTGCCCAGCAACTTTGACCAGGTGGGGTGCGAGAAATTCACCGAATCGTTGAATTAATACAGGCAGTGGCTCGCCGCATGTGTCAGCAATTTTTTGGAGAAGTTCAATAGCATCTGTATCGGGATAGACCTCGTTTGGAAGATACCTGCTGTCCGTTGCCGTCACGGTCTCACGAAGTTTGAGCCAGGTAGTTTTCCCAGAGGTAGCTTCGTCAGCAAACTTCTGGATATAGAAAAAGATGATGCCGTGCACGATTGATTCTCAATGTTGTAGCTCAGTTGGTTTGGCTGACGCCCAAACCTGCCGAATATTTTCTTATTCTCAGTAAAACAATTTACCACAGGCAGTCAGGGTAGGAGAAGTCAATAGCGGTGCCAGTACAGGATAACCGGTGAATTCTTAGGGCACTTGGCAAAGTCGGTTTCGGTAAAGAAGCAGTCCGTGTGCGGCGTGGTAGAGCGCGCCACATTCGATGTCTATGTCAGCAGTCTGTTCCAGAGTCTTTACCAAACGCTCTGCAGCGCGTAGCACCCAAGGCTCATCAAGTCGATCTGTAGGAAGAGCAATTGCTAGAAATTCAAACACATGGCCACTCGAACTCAGTTTTGCAAAGACATCAGCGGATGAAGCAGGGCGTTCGAAATAGTGGGTGGAGAAACTGCCATCTGCTTGCTGGAAGCGTCGTGATAGATCAATGCTATTTGTGATAATTTCTTGAGCTGTCCCCCAAGGGGCTGGAAGTACGTTGTTTGATTCTGAATGCTGACTTCGGTATTTATTTACTGCGATTGCTAGTCCGTACAGACTGTGTGACCCGCCACAGGCACTGGAATGAAGGTCGGTATCGAGTTCCATCTCGATGACGCGAGAGATGTTCCATTCCTCTCCATCGGATGCTTTCCATGTTTTGTCATCTGGGAGGTACGTTGCGAATGCCATGAGCGTCCATGGTGCTTCCTGGCCGCTACGAATATCAGCCTGAGCTTGCCGAAGCAGATCACCGACGTTTGCAGACTGTTCGCCTACGATGAGAGTAGTATCGAGTGGGACTCCATTAGTTCCGCATTGTGAGAGATATCCAAGCCACTGATTTCGATGTCCTTGGCCGAGTATGCTTCCTTCCTCAACAACAGCGACAATGCCGTGTTTTCCTTGTTGTAACTTCCATCCCTGAAGTGAGCCGCCTTGTAGTAAGTACTCAAGAGCGGAGACAGTTTCGGTTCCGTTACGTACTGTGAATTGTTCACCAAATGCAAGTATGCCATGAACAATCTGCCAGGCACCTTGCAGTTCGGTAGTGAGTTGCCGTCCATCTTTGGTCTGCTTCAGTACTTTGGTGATTCGTTTACACAAATCAGCTGGTGCAACAGAAGTCAATCCAGGTTGAGTTATGACTTCTTTTTTGTTCTCTCCACACCCGGAAGATATGAGGCAGACAGCTATGCATGGAATAAAAAGTACATGGCTTGAGGAGTTTGAGTTCGAGAACATAATTTGCTTCTCATTCGTTCATCGGAAAGGGGCTTCCTACAGCATGGTTTCCCCGTGTGGTTGGTGCAAGCAAAAGTTTCCATTTGCACGAGGAGGTATCACTTTTTCACACGTAGAGAAGACTTTGTGCCGAGAGGAGGACTCTGTAGAAAAGATACTGATATGTACAGATTGTTAAGGCGGAATAAGTATGTGCTTACATATCGAAGACGGCACGGTCAGTGATTGAGTGAATAGAGGAGTACATTCAAGGCAATTTTTTCAGCGTCATCTCGATCATAACCTGTGCATTCCATGGAGTTTTGTTTTTCAAGGGCACATGAGATGTCGAATGGTGAGAAGATGACTGCCCACCGGTCGCCAATACGGATGCCTTCTAATTGTGGTGGCACTTTTCGTTTCTCTGTGGAGAGCGGGCCTCTACCAGCAGTAGGTGTCCTTAACGTAACTTGACGTAGGTCATAGCCGCCGTAGGAAGATGCTGAGAAAAGAGGGTCATCATCCGGCACGGATTCGATTGTGTAGTTCGGCAGAGCGACTGAGAACTCTTTTCGGAAAGCATCAGTAAACGATTGTGAAGCACATACACTGTCAGCGAGTAGTGTCCCCCCTCGCTTTAAAAAGTCTTGAAGGTTTTTTCGTTGTGCATCATCAAACACGAATGGTTGTCTGCCGTGCATGAAAAGCATGTGATGTTTAAAGATTGCTGGATCGATGAGGTCCAGTTTTGTCGGGGTGTCTTCAACAAGTATTCCGAGTTCGCGTGCAGCAGCACGGAGAATATTTGCAAGTGCTTTGGGAGCCGCATCACAGAGCCCGCCATGACGCAATTTGCCTATAGTCAGTTGACCTCGGCCAATTGAATCCTGCTTGGTGGTTTCCACTTGGCTGCGAGCGAGTAGTTCATCTTTCTTTTTCAGTTCACGATTTGTCGCATATGCAATGACATTTGTACCGATTGCAAGGGCAGCGTCTATTTGCTGTCGGACAGGGGCCTCAAGTTGGTTGTACGATGGGCCGGCTAGTTCCCAGAGGCAAGAGAGGCTGGGCGGCGCGGAAGGTTTATTTTCCGGGTTATGAGAAGGTGCATAGATTAAACATGTGCGACATCCGTAGTCCACTCCAAGTAATGGTCGTTGAAATTCTGGTGGAACAAATTTTTCTGCATACCACGCTGGATGTTCAGGCGGGAGAAGGCTTAGCTGGTGTTCAGGTTCAGGAAATATTTCGCTCACGAGTTGGCGAAAAGACTTGTCAAAGGAAGCGCCCTCCGAACAGGTCGCCTCAGCAAAGATAAATCCTCCTTGGTCGATGTATTCTCGTAAACGGCGACCGGGTTCTTTACCAATATCCAGTCCGGCAGTGCCACCGATCCAGAGAACCGGTGATTGACTGAGGTCCTGCGTATCGGCTTCCTGTGTATTAAGCACGTGCCATGAGAGTCCTGCTGGGTAATCAACCCGCCATCGTTTTTCAATAAATTCGACAAGATGTGAAATGTCATGCCCATGCTGATTCCAGTCATCCCGGGGGCCATGATGGCTTTTTGCAACAACAACAGGTCTCCGACCCTTGGCAAGAAAGAGAAGGGCAAAACTTGTTGCGACGATGGCATCCTCAGATCCTTTTTTTTGAAAACTTCCTGTAAGTGGGTCTTGAGTTGAGACAAACATTTTCGCCCCTTCCAGATACCAGTCATGATTGCCAATAAACCTCCTTGCTGTGAATCGTCCTACTCGCTCAAGACCATAGAGGTAGTAACGGAGCCACTGCTGGCCTCCTGGCGGATTTCTTGTGACAGAGAAATTTTTTCCAAGCCACTGGATGCCATTTTCGAGGGGTGTCACCGAAGAGCCACCACCACAACATGAAATATTTGATCCATTGACAAATGCATCGGGCCGTTCCGTATGTTCTGTAGTTATCCAGATACTTGCAATTCCTGCGCAGGTCATGCTGCCAGTGCCGTTGCCACCTCCTGCGGTATAACTCCATGAGCCATCAAGGCGCTGTGCAGCTTCCCAATATTTTTGTGCAAATTTCCATACAGTAGGTTTTACCTGAACGCCGGCACGCTCCGCCTCGTGTAGTCCAAGGATCGCAAACTGTGAGTTCGAGTTGTCAGCACCTGAACGGTTCGCTCCATATGACCAGCCCCCCGTTGTTCCGGGACCATTCGATTGTCGGTCTTCAAGCCAACGTACATTTCGCTCAAGGATAGCAAGGTCTCGCTTTGGTGAAACCATCGCAAGAGCCTGTGTCTGAAGTGAGACTGAATACGTGTCGGTGGGTGTCTGGCCTCTCAGCCAGGCAAGCGATTTTTTCATGGCCTTTTCGTCTTCATCGACACCAGCGTTTGCAAGTGCCAGTACGACAAGGGCAGTTGCGCCTACGACAGTTTCGTCGCTGCGCATCGATGACTTCCATGTCCCATCAGGACTTTGTTGGCGGATGAGCCAGTTCTTTGCTTGTTCTATTGCGTTGTTGATCTGTTCCGGCTGCAGGTCATTTTCAGCAGGAAATGCAATGGGCCCAGCCATAAGTTGAAGCATGGCAAGCAATGCAACGCACGAAAGTTTCTTATAGCCACTCAATAAAAAGTAATGCATGGAGCCTTCCAACTGTGGGGAGTCACCTGTCTACCAGACCTAATTCTACGACATTGTCGTCGATAGAGACATGGCCTACATGCCTTCTTCATGCTGCGCCAACGTTTTTGTTTGCCTCGCACTGGCACAAAGGCCGATACTTTACTTTTGAGTAGTATAGATTTATCACTGCTGGAAACAGGTGCACAACGTTTCTCCCAAGGAAGGAAACCGTCTTCGTGTCGACTGCTGGAAAACAAAAGTCACTTGATGACGTGCTGCAGGAATTTTCGCAGCACCGACTTCTTATGCAGGAGGAACTTCAGAAAATTATTGTCGGCCAAGATGAAGTTATTGAGCAGTTGTTTGCTGCGATCTTTACTCGCGGCCATTGTCTGCTTGAGGGTGTGCCTGGTTTGGCGAAAACCCTCATGGTGTCGACGGTGGCGAGGATTCTTGATGTCGATTTTAAGAGAGTGCAATTTACGCCAGATTTAATGCCCTCAGATATTACGGGTACTAATGTATTAGATGAAGATGAATCGGGCCGCCGTAATTTTAGATTTGTAGAGGGTCCAATATTTACCAATGTCCTCCTTGCGGATGAAATCAATCGTACGCCACCAAAAACTCAGGCGGCATTACTTCAAGCAATGCAGGAGCGGGAGGTTTCAGTTGGTCAAGAAACATACTCATTGCCGGATCCATTCTTTACGATAGCAACACAAAATCCAGTTGAGCAGGAGGGAACCTACCCGCTTCCCGAAGCCCAGCTTGATCGGTTTATGTTCAATATAAAAGTTGGGTATCCAAGTGCCGACGAGGAAGAGCGAATATTAATGGCGACGACTCGGCCAGAGCGTCCCGAAGTGCGAAAAGTGCTTTCTGGACGTGCGATAACAAATATTCAAAAGCTCGTTGCAGGCGTTGCAGTGAGTGAATACATCATTAAGTATGTGGCTGCATTAGTCCGTTCGACGCGACCCAAAGATCCGCAGTCGCCCAAGTACATTACAGAGTTGGTGGATTGGGGTGCTGGTCCACGTGCTGGTCAATTTCTTATACAGGGTGGCAAGGCCATGGCGGCTATGGATGGTAGGTTCAGCGTTTCTATTGACGATGTTCGAAGAATTGCTGTTCCGGTGCTTCGGCATCGAATATCAACAAACTTTCAGGCTCAGGCTGAGGGTCTTACGAGTGAGTCAATTGTCGAACGATTACTGAGAGAAGTGCCCGAACCGTCGGTTCCTCCATTGGTGAAATGAGAGCCGCATGTCGCGAGCAGTAGAAGAATATCTGAAGCCGGATGTAGTTCAGCAGATTGCGAGGCTTGATCTACGAGCGAAGTTTATAGTGAAAGGATTTCTGCAGGGCCTGCACGCAAGTCCATTTCAGGGTTTTTCGGTAGAGTTTAGTGAACACCGTCGGTATGCAGCTGGTGATGATCCTAAAGATATTGACTGGCTTATTTATGCTAAGACTGACAAGCATTACATAAAAAAATATGAAGCTGAAACAAACATTACTGGGTATCTCGTCGTCGATACGAGCGCATCGATGGGGTATACCTATCGGCAGCAGTTTACAAAATTAGACTATTCGATATCGCTGGCCGCAGCTCTCTGCTGGCTCATGGTTCATCAGCAGGACCCTTGTGGCTTGATGGTTTTTGGAGAAAAGGTTTCGGCGTCGCTGCCTGCTCGATCAAGGCGTAGTCAGATTTCAGAAGTCCTGTCCCTTTTGGTGAAGACTGAGGCTGCTGGCATGTCTGATATTCCTGCTAGCTTAATGCAGATTGGAGCCATGCTTCGGCATCGCTCCCTGTTGATGGTTTTTAGTGACTTGTTGGCGGAACCATCTGCCATTCGTGATGCGCTACTACGACTTCGTCATCGTAATCACGACGTTATATTATTTCATGTACTTGACGAAGCAGAGGTCCGATTTCCTTTTCAGGGAATGGTGGAGCTGACTGATCCAGAGAGTAGCCAGAGTATGGTTGTTGATGCTGATGCAGCTCGGCGTGATTATGTGCATGGTGTCGAAGAATTTCGGGATCACTATCGGCAAATGTGTCAGCAAGCCGGGATCGATTATGTGCCACTCGATACGAGCATGCCGTTTGATGCTGCTCTTATGGAGTACTTGATTAGTCGGCAGCAACGAGCCTAGGTAAACAAGCAAGTTTTTCACGAGTAGTATTAACCCTATGGGCCTTTCTTTCCTGAATGTTCTGTTGCTCAGTGGGATGGCTATTGCCACGATTCCCATCCTGCTGCATCTTCTTATGCAACGGAAGCCTGTGTCTCATCAGTTTCCGGCACTTCGCTTTCTACAAGTCAAATCTCATCTCAGGAAACGTCGGCTTAAGTTGCGGCATCTGTTGCTCTTGCTGTTACGGGTAGCGGCCCTTTGTATGTTGGTTTTTGCCATTTCTCGACCTGTTTTGCGGGGTACTGGTTGGATTGTTGACCAAGAGGGGCCAGTTGCCGTGGTGTGCGTGGTGGATACGTCACCTCGCATGTTGTTGCGTCAAGAAAATCGCACGCGAATCGATGAGGTTCGGGATATTGCCTTAAGCTTATTTGAAGAACTTCCGCCTGAGAGTAAGGTCGCGATCGTTGATACAACTGAAGGTGGTGTGCACTTTTCGGCATCCATAAGCGTGGCTACCAATAGAGTTGAACGGCTCTCAGTAGGCGCTTCTTCGGTGAGTTTGGTTAAGGCGATGGGTGACGCCGCAGGTTTATTAGAGAGTTCGGAGATGGAGCGAAAAGAACTCTATGTATTCACAGATCTGTCCCATGGCGGGTGGGAACAGGCTGTAAAAGCTGATTGGGATACGCTTCATCCAAATATAAGTCTCATTTTTATTGATGTTTCAGCGACATATCCACAAGATTTTATATTGGAAAATCTCGAGCTTTCTGCTGAACGCCTTACTGTTGGAAGCCCACTCACTGTTTCTGTGATAACACGCCGGGTAGGCCCTGATTCCGCGAGGTCTGTTGCGGTTGAATTTCAAGATCAAGAAGGGAATTTCATTCGTCGTGGAGAAAAGCCTGTGGCCTGGAAAGATGGGGCAGAGCAGGAAGTCCGATTTGAAATGAATGGTTTAGACCCCGGAGTTCATCAAGGCCGAGTTCTCGTTGAGGGTGGAGATGGTCTGCCTGCTGATGATTCGATTGAATTTACTGTAGATGTTGGTCCACCAACTCGAGTATTGGTGGCTTCTCGGGAACCGATTGCAACAACAGGCCTGCTTTTCGTCGAGGCCGTAGCACCGTTTCCGCTCGTGAGTGCTGGACGCAGTGAATTTACGGTTACGCTTGATTCCTTGACTCATTTTGAGAATTCTTCGTGGTCTGATTTTCGGAGTATTGTTCTGATTGATCCACCGCCGCTACCTGCCCGTACGTGGGAAATGCTGCATGATTGGATCAGTAAAGGAGGAGGTCTTGTTGTTTGGCTGGGTCCGTCAGCTGGCAATCCAGCAGCTTTCAGTTCATCAGAAAGTGAGTCTGTGTTGGGTGGAAAAATTGAGCGAGTGTGGCGTTCTGCAGATCGTTCAAATTATTTGGCTCCATCGTCTTTAGATCATCCAGCTCTGTCCGCGTTTCGACGTGTTGGTGATTCTGTGCCTTGGCAAGAATTTCCAGTGTTTCGCCATTGGGAGTTTAAGCCAACTTCTGTTGGTGTTGGCCTGCAAGATGAGCAGGTTTCACCTGCAGTATCTTTTGCAAAGTACCGTAATGGATTACCGGCACTTTTTGAACGGATGTTGGGCAGGGGAAGGGTGGTCATTGTGACGACGCCAATATCTCAATCAGCGAATGATCCGCAGGCTTGGAATCAACTTGCTACAGGGTTTGAACCCTGGCCATTTATGATGCTCGCCAATGAAATCTTGGGATATGTTGTAGAGACTCCGGATTCTCTCAATATAACGTCAGGCGAAACTGCGAGATTTCGCCTTCAGCGCCATGATCTACCTACAGCTACTGTTCGAACACCACTCGGAGATACATTTCCTGTAGCTATTGATCAGCAGCAGGGAGCGATCGCTGTATCAGCTACTCGACAGCCTGGTAATTACCGGATTCGGTCCGGTGGAAAGACGGGAGGATTTGTAAAAGGATTTAGTGCAAGGCTACCGAAATCGGCGACTGATTTTTCACGACTCTCTGATGACGAACTGTCACTATTACTTGGCGCTGATCGACGTATTGTGCGCGATGCGGAGAGCCTCGACCGAGATGTCATGAATTATCGTGTCGGGGCAGAATTGTGTAACTGGATTTTTCTCATAGCGGCAGTGTTACTCGCTTTGGATTGGTGGGCTTCGAATCGTTTTTATGCACCTCGTGTAGGCGCCGACCCTGAGGCAGGTGCTGCAGAAGTGTTTGCGGAGAGCATAGATGCCACGGGAGAAGCCGAGTCCATATCACCACCACCTGTTCCGTCAAAGGGAATGATTGAGGAGCAGGTAGAAAAAATGCCTCCTCCTATACCATCAGGATTTGGTTCAGAGACGGAGTACTCATCATGACTATTAGCAGTCTGATTCATATGACGTCATTTCATTTTGATCCAACTGGTACCTGGTTGGGCATCGTTCTATTGATTTTTGCTTTTGTCGGTCTCTTGTTTTTTCTAGCTCCTGATAAGAGTCGTCTGTCACCGGGCAGGCGACTAACTTTAATTGCATTGCGAACAGGGGCATTTCTAGTTCTTGTTTTTTGCATGTCAAAGCCAAGCATGGTTTCGATAAGACAACTCCAGCAACCAGCCACTGTCCTCGTATTGGCAGACTCATCCGAGAGTATGAATGTGGCAGATAGCCCGAATAGTAAGACTCGCTGGGAGTATTTACGAGAGACACTGAAGTCCGCGATGGAGTCTACGAGAAAACAAATAGTCAATGAGAGCATGCTCGTGAGAGCGTGGGTCTTTGATCGTGAGGCAAGAGAGATTTCTGTTGATACGACGTCACTTGATATAGGTGAATGGGAAAGGCGGCCTTCTTCAGAGGAAACTGCAATTGGTTCGGCCATGGAATCTGCTGTTCGAGCGGTAGGTGAACAACCGTTGAGTGCAGTTGTTCTGCTTAGTGATGGAGGTCAGCATGCCTATCCACCAAATGATTTGCCGCCACAGGCCGAGTCGCGTCGCTTAGGAGAGCGAGGTGTTCCACTTTGGGCAATTACGTACGGACAGTCTCGAGGTGCTGCCCAGGCACGCGACGCATCAGTCGTGGGTTTGTCGGTTCCTGAAAAAGTCTTTCTGGGGAATACGGTGGAAATTATAGGAAGAGTTCGGCTAGAAGGCCTATCGGATCGAAATGTTACTGTTCGATTAATGGTCGAACAGTCAGACGGTGAGTTGGCTGAGGTTGCGAGGAAGGAGATTCGTTCGACTGAAGGAATGACAGAAGAGTCGGTACGTTTTGATTGGACAGCAGAGTCATTAGGTGAACGAAAAATCACACTTGTAATTGATGCCGTAGCGGGTGAGATTGTTCTCACGAATAATATTATTGCAACCTTTGTTGATGTGGTCGATGGAGGCTTGCGAGTTCTTTACATTGAAGGGAGTCCTCGAGTAGAGCAACGGTTTCTTCGGCGAACGCTCTCAAGCAGTCCTGATGTACAGATAGATTTCCAATGGATTAACTCTGTAAATAGAAGTCGTTGGCCGGTCAGTCTTGAGCGAGAGTTATCGCGTGACTACAAGGTCTTTCTCATAGGCGACCTCGATGTTGACGCTATTCGGCCAAAGGATCTCGAGAAGATTCGAGTTCTGGTGGAGAATGGTGCAAGTATCGGGTTCCTTGGTGGGTTTCATTCGTTCGAAGCAGGTGGCTGGGGAAGTTCGCCACTTGGTAGATTGTTGCCCTATGCTCGAGATGGTCTTTCACGTCAACGATTTGGGGAGCCAATCAGGAAAGATCTTCATGTGAGTGGGCCTATAAAAATTGTCCCCAATAAACAATTTGGTGGGGTTTCTATTTTGCGACTTGGTCAAACGGTCGAAGAATCAGATGAAATCTGGGCAGGTTTGCCGCCACTAGATGGGGCGAACCGTTTGCCACGACTTTTACCGGTTGCGAAGACGCTTGCTGTTACAGAAGCAGGTATGCCTCTTCTTGTTGCTCGTGAATACGGGTTGGGACGAGTGCTTGTCTTTGCGGTTGATTCGACATGGCGGTGGGCAATGGAAGGGTCTTCTGAATTGTATAAACGATTTTGGCGTCAATTTGTTCTTTGGTTAGCGCGACGGGATGACTTTGAAGGAGAAAGGCTCTGGCTGAAGCTTGCAAGACGTCGTATTTCTGTGGGAAGCCCTTTGGTTTTCGACGCAGGTCTCACAACTGCCGATGGAACACTTGCGAAAGGGAACGCACTCTCTGCTACGGTCATTGATCCCGGTGGAAATTCACGATATGTCCGTCTTGTAAAGAACGGCGAATCTTTTTCGGGAACCATTACAGGTTGTTCGGAACCAGGAGACTGGCGAGTGGCCGTAAAAGCAGATCCTCAGGGAGGAGAGGCTGTTGCACGATTCGTGGTGTATCGGCAAGATTTAGAGCTCGCAAATCCGCGTGCGAACACCCTGCTTATGCAGCAGATTGCGAGTGCGACTGATGGAGGTGTGAGGCTTCCTGAGGAGCTATCAAGTATTTTCAAAGAGATCGGACAAGCTCCACCTATTTACACCACAAGTGAAGAATGGTCGGTATCTCTTTGGGATAATTGGATCACACTCTTGATGGTAGCCGGATGTCTCTGTACAGAGTGGTTCTTTCGAAAGCGTTGGGGGCTTGTTTGAGCTTGGGTTATTCAATCTAGCGTAATATTTCACCCAATCTGACCAAGGTTTTTCTGCAGAACACGCAGGTAGCCGTTCTTTTCATATTTGGCTACCGCAAGAGTCTTGCTACCTTCTGAAGTGAATCATTTTTTTGTAAAAACACACCAGCTCTCAAGCCAGGAGGTCGGCTTTGCCAAAGCAACGACCGATTCGTAATAAGCTTCTTGTGGTGGGGCTACTTGTTGGTTTCACCGTGACATTGCTGTCAGCAAGTAGTTTTCTTAGCGTGTACTCATATAGAAGATTGGTGAAAGCACTCAGTAGTCGTGCAAGTGAGTTGCCACAAGCAAGTCGATTAGCGTCATGTGTTGGGCAATTACGACTATCACATTCCCGAGCAATGTCTGCTGTTGATCTCGGCCTTTGGACAGAGCCACCGATAAATAATACGCCACGCATTGATTTGCTCGAATCTGGTGAGCCAAGTTTTCAGGATTTCCAGGACGAAGTTACTATCAAAAATAATGTTATGAATGAAGGGAAGTCACGGCCCCTGACAATGTCCAGCGGCTCGTTTCTTCAACAGATTTCTGAGACGGGTTTTGCACTGCAGAATTACTGTCATGAACTTACAGCTGGAGAGCTAGACGAAGAGCCCTTTGGGGACCGTAGCCAAGAAAGAGATATAGCACGAAGAATAGCTGCTGAGCTTAAAACAATATGGACGCTGGCTCAGGAGGCAGTCGCCTCAAGTGAGACTATGGCCGAGCAGAAATTATCAGATCTTGTTGATGGACAGTTATTAAAACTTACGGCTATTGGGTCACATCTCGATTCACTTGCATTTTTGTCTGCTAAACTACCGACTTTTTTACAGTCACGAATGCATGATCTAGCGCATGAGGTGCGGGGTCGATACCGAACGCTTATCATCACTACCTGGGCATCTGCACTCGCTGCAGTTGTATTACTTCTGGGTTTAGGCCTTCTTACATATTCATGGGTCTTTCGCCCATTACGACATCTTGGACACGGTTCTCGGAGGATTGCAGGAGGTGATTTTGGTTTTCGTATCGAGCTGGATACGTGTGACGAAATGGCTGAGTTAGGGCAGACGCTGAATGATATGACTGCTCGTTTTCAGGAAATCAGAGACGACCTTGATCACCAGGTTCAGCTAAGAACGAAAGAAGTGGTTCGAAGTGAGCAACTAGCCAGTGTAGGTTTTCTGGCAGCCGGAGTGGCTCATGAAATCAATAATCCATTGGCTTCTATTGCAATGTGTGCGGAGTCACTTGAGGCCCGAATCGGTGGTGACGTTGACGCAGTTGCTTCGCGATATCTTCAGCTCATTCAGAGCGAAGCCTTTCGTTGTAAAGGCATAACAGAGAAATTGCTTGATTTTTCGCGTGTTGGAGAAGTTCGCAGGCAGGTGACTGCGCTTGGTGCCTTGGTGCATGACGTTGTGGATATGCTTCGACATGTGGGGCGATTTGCTCATAAAACTGTGTCATTTGTAGACGGACCGGATGTGCTTGTTTTGGCTAATCCCCAAGAGATTAAACAAGTGGTGCTTAATCTGCTCGTGAATGCCCTTGATTCGATCGATGAGAATGGTGAAGTGGTACTCACTGTAAGTCGTGACGGTGACGAGGCGAAGTTGGTGCTCGCTGATAACGGGTGCGGCATGAACGAGGAAGTACTCAAGAATCTCTTTGAACCATTTTTTACGAGCCGTCCATCAAAAAAAGGAACAGGTCTCGGCCTTTCGATAGTCCATCGAATAGTTGCGGATCATGAAGGAAGAATTGAGGTAGTGAGCGATGGTCCCACATGCGGTGCTACTTTTTGTGTCACCTTGCCAGTTGTCACTGTAGAGAATCAAAGTACAAGAGGAAGTGAAACGTCCGCAGTAGTAGAAAAAACAAAGTTGGATTACGGAGAGGAAAAAAATGTCGACCATGCAGCGTAATGAAGAGGCGAATGAGTCGTCGATAGGGCGATCACTACGTGTGTTGTTTGCTGATGACGAGCCATCGATTCAGGAACTGATGAGGCTGGAATTACCACGTCTCGGCCACGAGGCAACAATTTGCCCAGATGGGCTAACAGCAATGGCGGTTCTGGATGAAAATGAATTTGACTGCGTCATAGTAGATCTCGATATGCCTGGAGCAGGAGGGCTCGACGTCATCCGCCGAGTTCGTGAGATTGCACCAGACACTGAAAGTGTAATTATCACAGGGAAGTCTACTCTTGAGACCGCTGTAGCTGGATTACGGCACGGAGTCTTCGACTACCTTTCGAAGCCTTGTAAGTTAGTTGAAATCGAGGCTGTACTTCAGAGAGTTCGAACGAAACGAGCTATGACTCTTAAAGTCAGGTCGCTTGAGCGACGAGTCAGGCAGGCAGAGGGCCGTATGCAGTTGGTGGGTGAGTCATCTGTTATCGACCAGATGCAATCGCTGGTTGCAAAGGTTGCTGCTAGTGAAGCGACGGTGTTGGTTCGCGGTGAAACAGGCACAGGTAAAGAACTTGTTGCTCGTGCAATTCATGAACTGAGTCACCGTGTTGACGGACCGCTGGTTACGGTTAATTGTGGTGGTCTGCCTGAGCAGCTTGTCGAAAGTGAATTATTTGGACATCGTCGAGGTGCCTTTACTGGAGCAAGCGAACATCGAGCAGGTCTTTTTGAGGTGGCCAATGGGGGCACGCTCTTTTTGGACGAAGTTGGCGAATTGCCTCCAGCGCTTCAGTCCCGTCTTCTTAGAGTTCTTGAGTCCGGAGAGATTCGTCGAGTTGGCGACAACCATCCAATAATCGTGGATGTTCGAGTGGTTTGTGCAACACACCGCTCTCTTGAAGAAATGGTTTCGTCTGGTGATTTTCGAGAAGATTTGTTGTTTCGTCTTAATACATTTGAAATCAGTGTCCCTTCACTGCGGGAGCGGATGAGTGACCTGCTGCTACTTACCAAGCACTTTGTGGAACAGAGAAAAGATATTATTCCTGCAGGCACTCACATTATGACGGATGAGGCCACTGAGATCATGCAACAATACAATTGGCCAGGGAATGTTCGGGAGCTCGCCAACTGTGTTGAGCATGCACTTGTTCTTTGCGATGAGTTGCCGATTTGTACTGAACATCTTCCTCCAAGAATACAACGTGCTGGGGAAAAGTTGGTCTACTCCAGCTTGATTGATACTTCTTCTGAAAAAGAGAAAGCGGCAGCAGATGCCACTGGGGAATGTGAACGCACTAATGAGCCACAGAATCTCAAGCAGATAGAAATGCAGGCGATACTCGATAGCCTTGGAAGAAATGAAGGTAACAAGTCGAGGACTGCAGATGAACTTGGTATCAGTTTGAAAACTCTTTACAACAAACTGAACCAGTTGGAGAGTACTGAAACAAATCCTGAAGCAGCGTAACGAACTGGCTGAAGGTAACTCAAGTCAGTTGGTAATATTTATGTTTTTCGAACAACACCAGCAAGTACACCGAGCACTTTAGCTGAATTCACATAAATAGGTTTCATAGAATCATTTGCCGGCTGTAAGCGAATGCGGTCACGTTCTGGAAACCACTGCTTAAGAGTCGCCTCGCCGTCTTCTGTTTGGGCAACAACAATATCTCCGTGTCGCGCCGACTCACGCTTTTCGATAATGACCCAGTCGCCATCAGCAATCTGGGCATCAATCATAGAGTCGCCCATAACTTTCAGCACGAAATGATTGTCTTGAGTGAAAAGCTCTGTAAAATCAAATCGCTCCTTATGTTCCTCTGCTGTTCTTAGGGTCCCCGCTGCAACCCATCCAGCCATTTGCATACCTCGGCTGTGAGGTGATTCAGTAACCAGTTCAATGGCTCGTGACATGTTCCGGCCTCTCGTAATAAGCCCTTTCTTTTCGAGAGCTTTGAGGTGGCAGACAACACCGTTGGGAGAGCGAATGGAAAAGGCCTCACCAATTTCTCGAACGGTTGGGCCGAAACCTCGAGAATAAATCTTGTCACGGATAAATTCATAAATCTCCATCTGCCGGGCCGTCGGCATGTCGCTTGTGTCTTGGCTTTCTTCTTCCGGTTGAAGCAATCGGGAGAGGCCTGAAGCCGGGCGATTAACCGAGGTGTAGGCACGAGCACGCGATGCAGTACCAGACACGCGAGAAGAGGTTTTTTTCTTCGTGCTGTGGTGCGATGCTTTCGAAGCTGGTTTTTGGGATCGTGGCATGTCTCGTACACCTTGAAGGCACAGCGCTATCAGGACCTAAACATCCATATCCTACTATACGGAAGTACATTGTCAAGATCGTTTTCGGCATTGGGCCCCCAAAGACTTCAGTCACCTTTTCGTGAAGTTAGGCACTACACTAATAAAACCGTTCTGCTCATACATTTATGCCACACGAACGGTCTGCTTCTTTCACCTATTAGGGGAGACGAATGGTCACTCGTTGCGCAGTTCAGAGAGCTAAGTTTGGTGCTGGCTGTCGATTGAAATCTGTAATCTTCGGTACAGCAATATGTTTCGTTGTTCAGTTGGTCGGATCGTTCGAAAGCAATTACGTATTTGCTGACGAAGAGAGATTCATTGCCGGAATTAGCCTTACGGGATCTTTATCAGACGGAGTTGGTCAGGAGGGACTCCTCGGAGACGTTGCCCCACGATTGAGTCGCATGTTAAAGCGGTTAGAAGATGCAGCGAAAGATGAAAGTGTGCGTGGAGTCCTTCTGTCTATTCAATCTCCCCAACTCGGTCGAGCCCGGGTTTTAGAATTACGCGAGTCGATTCAACATATCCGCGATCAAGGAAAGCCAGTTGTTGCACACCTTATAAGCGGTGAACCTCTGGACTACAGTGTTGCTGCAGCGTGTGACAGAATTGTCATGCCACCCGCTGCAACGCTCGCCATTACTGGCGTCAGAACGGAAGTCACGTTTTATAAGGGGCTGCTTGACCGACTCGGTATTCAAGCAGAGATTTTACAAGTTGGTGAATTCAAAGGCGCTGGTGAGACACTCACTCGAGATTCGATGAGTCCACAATTGCGACAGCAATACGAATCCTTCGTTGGTGATCTCTTTGAGCAGATGGTGGAACAAGTTTCTAAAGATCGAGGCCTTGAACAGACAAAGGTTCGGGAACTCATTGATATTGGTATCTTCACTCCTGACCAGGCTGTACAAGCGTCGCTTATTGACGGTATTGCGTATGAAGACGAAGTGCTGAGTAGTTTCTCAGCCAGTCCAGCGGACTCCCTCGTGGATTTCAGACGTGATTATGGGAAGCAGGATGTCGACACAGATTTCTCTGGATTGAGTGGCTTTATGAAACTCGTGGATATTCTTTCGGGAACAGAAAAAACATCGCAAAAGAATGCAGCAAAGCGAATAGCGATTATTCATGTACAAGGCGAAATTGTTGATGGAAGAGGCAGTGTCGGTATGTTTGGTGGAAGTGCAGCAGGTTCTGAAGCCATTATAAAGGCTATCCGTCAGGCATCAGAAGATGCCTCGGTAGCTGCTCTTGTGATACGAATCAATTCACCCGGTGGGTCAGCGCTTGCCAGTGATCTCATTTGGAGGGAGCTCGATCGGTGTCAGAAGCCGATCGTTGCGAGCCTTTCAGACACTGCGGCGAGTGGTGGTTACTACATCGCCGTAGCTGCTGATGAAATTGTAGCTGCCCCTGGAACACTCACAGGTTCAATAGGAGTTGTTGGTGGAAAAATCGCAATCGGAGGTGCCCTTAATCGATATGGCATTCATACCGACGTGGTCAGCCGTGGAAGAAATGCCGGTTGGCTTTCTTCTCAAGAACCCTTTACAGAAAGCGAAAAAGATGCCTTCCGGACGACAATGGAAGACGTATATCGTCTCTTTACATCCAAAGTTGCACGGGGGAGAAAGCTTGACCGGGAACATCTTGAGACACTGGCTGAAGGGCGAGTCTTCACTGGTCGGATGGCACAGTCGACCGGGCTTGTCGATTCGCTTGGAACACTCGAAGACGCCGTCCTGAGGGCCGGGCAACTTGCAGATATCTCTGATCCAGATTCAGCAGAGCGACTCCTCTTACCGAAGCCTCGTGGCTTTTTTGATGAGTTTCTCGGCGTCAACGAAATACGCCAAGGCTTTCCTGTTGAGTCACGAACAACAGAAATTATCATGTTGCGGCTTTTTGGGCTTCTTGGTGAATCCAAACGGAATGACGCGATCATTGCTGGATTATCAAGCAAATTTCGTCTTTTAAGTCTCGTTGCATCAGGCAAACCTCTGATGTTGCTGCCAGCGATCGTTGAAACGCACTAGCCATCTTGTGATGGCCTGCAGCGTCGCTATGCGGAGATCTTGGGCACGATGGAACAAGCTTCCTTGAGGCTAATCCTGTGAAAACCCTACCATGCAAAATGGGCAAAAGCCTTATTCGCATCTGCCATGCGGTGAACGTTTTCTCGCCGAGTGATAGCAGCACCCTCACGTTTATACGCTGCGATTACTTCTTCGGCTAATTTTTGGTAGGTGGGCCGTCCCTTTTTTTCACGAACGGCTAACAAGATCCAGCGTATTGCTAAAGATTGTTGGCGGTTTCTGTTGACTTGCATAGGTACCTGATAAGCCGCACCACCAACTCGTTTTGATCTTACTTCAACAGCTGGCTTCACATTTTCTACCGCACGCGTGAATACCTCAATTGGTTCAGCATCATTGATTTTTTCGCCAACTACATCCATGGCTTTGTAGAAAATTTGTTGTGAGACACTCTTCTTACCATCCAGCATTAAGCAGTTTATGAACTTGCTTGCTAGAAGAGACTGAAATTTTGGGTCCGGCCTAAGTTGTGTACGGCTGGCAGTGATGCTTCCCATGAACTGATTTTCCTCGAATTAAGAACGGAGTGTGTTGATGCTTTTTAGTCTCGCTTAGCGCCGTAAAGGCTTCTTGATTGTTTGCGTCCTTGAACACCAAGAGTGTCAAGCGCACCTCGTATCACATGATATCGAACCCCCGGAAGGTCACGGACACGGCCGCCACGAATAAGCACAATTGAATGTTCTTGCAAATTGTGACCTTCGCCTGGAATGTAAACCGTAACTTCTTTTTGATTTGATAAACGAACACGAGCGATTTTCCGTAGAGCAGAATTAGGCTTCTTTGGAGTCATCGTTCGAACCTGAAGGCAGACCCCACGTTTCTGCGGGCATCTATCAAGTACCGGTGATTTTGAAAACCGTCGTTTTGGACGTCGACGGCTGCGGACAAGTTGGCTAATCGTAGGCATGAAGTGTTTCGTGAAAAAGTTTGGTGTGTATTTTGCGGATGGCGTCAAATACGAGCGAGTAGCTTGTTACGACTGATTTCTAAAGAAAAAACTACATCCACAGCTTCCATAAGGTAGCTAAAAAAAGAATGCAGAGGAAGCGGCTATCGGGAAATGGCTGCAAAATACGGGTCTGTGGTCGTTGCGTATTGTGCGACTAGGTTTTCACGAGTGTCATGATTTCACCGCGACTTCCAGCTAAGGTGTCTCCATGCCACTGCTGCCAAAGACCTGTCCACGCGGTATTCCGGGCAGGTGGAAAGCCGAGATTCGCCAGTTGCTTTCCTAAAAGTCCCATAAAAAGAGGTCGCCAGATCGCTCCCTCAGTGAAGGTGGGTGGGATGCAGGCAATGTTCCCATCACAGTGCGTGATCGTGCCAGAGAGTACGATCGATCCTCTTCGCATCCCGAGGCCCGTATGAGGCCCAGGCTTTCCGGCAATGACGATTGTGCCAGCCAGTAGTTCAAAGCCAGTCGCTTCGCCAGCGTTTCCTCCGATAGCGAGGAAGCCTCGCCGCATCCGACTTCCACTTAGTGATCCGACCGAACCGTGGATGAGCACACGGCCTCCGGTCATGCCGTAGCGAGCACCCGGAAGAGATCCAACCGCATTATCTGCTGCATCTCCATAAACTTGAATGTCACCGCCATGCATGCCGCATGCAAGCCAATCGGCTGCTGAGCCTTTGACAAGAAGGTTGCCTCCTCGCATTTGTTCTCCTGCATGTCGGCCAATGTTTCCTTGTACGACGATTGTTCCTGATTGCATGCCAGCCCCAAGAAAGTGAACTCTTGAAAAGTCACCAATGCATTCGATCTGATCATCATTGGAATTCCCGTCGACATCAAAGAAGTCACCAAGTCTTGAGGTCTGATTGTCACAGAGCACTGGCATTCGTTTGATATCACTGAGGCTCTGTTTTGATACGACTTCTGGAAGAAGACCTTGGACAGACAAATGACGACAAACTTGGTTGTCGTTCAATGATTGATCTCGGGCCGTGAGAAAGAGAGGCATGGTAGTGATTCAGGAATAGCAAATGGACAGGAGTTTTGGATTGTCGTAGTGATGAGACAATGAGATAACTGACGTGATTATCATTCAATTCTGAAGGAGATAGAAGGTCAAAGATAATCGTGGCAACGACGGCTCAACAGGAGAAGTGAAATGTGCCGCCGAGGGGTGTTCAGAAATTGTCTTTTGTCGGTTTTGCTCGCAAGTATCCAGTTTGGTGCAGGGCTTTCGGTGTGACCTTACGGGTTGCGCGAGTCTTGTCGTTCGACGGAGTTGCAATCCGCTTCAATAAGCTTCTTTTTCGTTAGTTTCTGCGTTGTGCCTGTTGTAGCAGGCTCTATACTCAACGCTTCTGGCTTAACGCAAAGATAGGCCTTTAATGTACATCTCAGTTACGAATCAGTTTTCGGAAACGGTAGGGCTATGCGATTCACGCTTCTTGATCGAATTGTTGAGGTTGATCCAGGAAAAAGTATTACTGCAGTAAAAGCAGTGTCCTTGTCTGAGGAGTATCTTGCAGATCATTTTCCGAGGTTCCCCGTCCTTCCAGGTGTTTTTATGCTGGAAGCCATGACTCAGGCAGCGGCCTGGACTATTCGCTTGGGAGAGGATTTCGCAAATAGTATTGTTGTTTTACGAACAGCTCGTAATGTGAAATATGGCGACTTCGTTGAGCCTGGAAAAGTTCTTACTGTGCATGCGGAAGTGCTGTCTCAGGATGCACACCGCACGAAAGTGAAAGCCAGTGGAATGGTGGGCGAGCGAACGAGTCTTACCGCTCGATTAGAGCTTGAGCGATACAACCTCGCTGATAAGCGACCTTATGGTGACGCAATGGATGTCCGTGTGCGTTCAGAAATGCGACGTTTGTGGACCGTCCTCAATCCAGGAAAACGCGGTTCTGCTGCATCAGGGCGAACCGTCTATGGTGTCGCTTCGGAGATTTCCTCCTCGTCGGGTGTCGTTTGAGGCCAAAGAAAGGCTTTCAAAGGGAATTTCAAAAAGCCTACAATCGTTCGTTTTTGCTCAAATTGCCCAGTGAAAGTGTGTGATTCTACCGATTGTGACGCTTTTTCCGGTGAAGAAATCAATTACTCGGCTTTCCCTCGAAGATGGTCGAGATTACAACCTACGATGGCGAACGAGTTTTCCAAATCTTACGTAAAGGTGTGATGTCGATGCCGTCTCGAGATGAAATATTTGAAAAAGTACAGTCTGCCCTTGTTGATGCTTTAGGGGTAGATGATGATGAAGTGACTCCAGAAGCGACTATGGTTGGTGATCTTGGCGCAGAATCAATCGATTTTCTCGATATCGTTTTTCGATTAGAGAAGGCTTTTGGCATCAAGATTCCTAGAAGCGAACTGTTTCCGGAGGATGTTTTGTCGAGCACCGAATTTGTCGTTGACGGCAAGTTAAATGATGCTGGCATCGCTGCCCTAAAAGAACGAATGCCATTTGTTGATCTGGCGAAGTTTGAAGCGAATCCTAGTGTTCAGAATTTCCCGAATATCCTCACCGTTGAGGACATGGTTCGCTACGTGCAGACTAAGATCGCTGACTAAACTAGCAATTGATGTTTGTAGTGTTTTGGGCTGAAGGTAACCTCGCTGTTTGTTATTTGGAGTGAGACTGCGCTATGCGTTGGTTCTGGATTGATCGATTCAATGAATTTGTTCGTGGTAAGCAGGCAACTGCTGTAAAGAATGTCTCGCTTGCAGAGGAGCATCTTCATGATCACTTTCCGGGTGCTGCGTTGATGCCGAATTCTCTTGTTGTTGAAGGGATGGCACAAACCGCCGGTCTACTGGTTGCAGATGCTTTGGAATTCAACCGTCGGGTTGTTTTGGCGAAGGTTGCGAAGGCGGAGTTTGAGTATGACGCTGTTCCAGGTGATTCGATCCTCTTTCGCGCAACAATTTTAGAACTTAAGCCAACGGGTTCTCTTGCGAGTGTAGAGAGTGTCATTGTTAATGAAAAAGGAAAGGAACGACCGCAGGGAAAAGCAGAATTGTTTTTTGCCCACCTCGAACCGGGTGAAGGTGTTCCCAAATTATTCGAACCAGAAGAGTTGCTCAAATGGCTCGATCACATGCATATCTATGATATTGGTCGTGATGAGGCCGGAAACCCACTTTCTCGGCCTGACTGGTAGGCCTTTTAGCAAGATGGCGGTATCGTAGGGCCAACGGCTCGAGCATTTGCTCGGGAGTATTTCCGGAATCTGGAGCACGGAGGAACTGCAATGGTGGCAGGTCGCAGAAGAGTTGTAATTACTGGAATGGGATGTGTTACGCCGCTCGGTGTAACGATTGAAGAACTTTGGGGCAACCTGAAGGAGGGCCGCTCTGGCGTTGCGGCTACGACTGTATTCGATGCAACACGATTTCCGACCAAGATCGCAGCTGAAGTGAAGAACTGGTCCGTATCTGATGAGGGCCAGCCTGAAGATCGATGGCAATATTGTGGTCGCCATACAAAATTTGCTGTCGGTGCAGCATCGCAAGCAATGACACACGCCGGTCTTTCTCAAGGACTCATATCGGCACCAGAACGGCTTGGTATTTATCTTGGAAGTGGTGAAGGCCAGCAAGACTTTGATTCATTTACAAAGATGATGATGGTTTCAATCGAAGGTGAGACTCTTGACGTTGCCAAGTTCACAAAGCTTGGTCTTGAAACACTTCATCCTTTGACGGAGGTGGAGCAAGAGCCGAATATGCCAGCCGGACATTTGGCTGCATTATTTAACGCACAAGGCCCGAACTTGAATTGCCTCACCGCATGCGCGGCTTCAAGCCAGGCAATTGGTGAAGCAACCGAACTTGTGCGTCGTGGTGATGCTGATGTGATGCTTTCGGGTGGTACACACAGCATGATTCACCCGTTCGGTGTCACTGGATTTAACCTTTTAACAGCATTGTCTACTCGTAATGACGAGCCGACAAAAGCATCACGACCTTTTGATAATGAACGCGACGGTTTCGTTCTCGGTGAAGGTGCAGCGATGGTTGTGCTAGAAGAGCTTGAGCATGCACGATCTCGTGGAGCAGAAATTTATGGTGAAGTGGTTGGTTATGGATCGACGGCAGATGCCTATCGGATTACTGATACCCATCCAGAAGGACGAGGCGCAACTAGTTGTATTCGGATGGCCTTGAAGGATGCCGAACTCGGTCTCGGCGATATTGATTACGTGAATGCCCATGGGACGAGTACCAGTGTGAATGATAGAGTCGAATCATTAGCAATTAAGAATGTTTTCGAGGACCGGGCGTATAAAATTCCTGTTTCAAGCACGAAGAGTATGATGGGCCATCTCATCGCTGCTGCAGGAGCAACTGAAGTTATTGTTTCACTGTTGGCAATTCGAGACGGTGTTCTTCCACCAACGACAAATTACGACAGTCCTGATCCAGACTGTGATTTGGATTATGTTCCGAATGTCGCTCGTGAATCGCCTTGTCAAAGAGTGTTATCAAACAGCTTTGGTTTTGGCGGTCAAAACATTTCATTGATACTGAGCCGTTTTGCGGAATCGTGAGAATAACTAGCAGGGTCGTGATCGTAAGCAGTTCAGGGTCCGCCGGCTGAAATGTTGATTTCAGCAAAAAACCGGTGCACTGTGGTTTTTGGTAAAAATCAAAAAAACCGGCAAGGTTTTCTTAACCGGTTGAACCATTTCGACCGATAGTTATTCCCAGTGGTCGGTTTTGGCTGTTCGTGGTGGCATGTGGTGTGCTGCTTTGTGCATGGCCTAATTGTTGAAAACGCTTGGAAGATTGAAGCTATGAGACACCTTTCTGTCTGTCTGCTTGTTGTTACAGTTCTGGGTACGGCGAGCGGTTGTTCGCTGATCGACAGGCTGTTTTTAATTAACGCTGATAGTCCTTATTCACACCACTACGGTGGCTGTCCTGCTGGTTGCGAAGATGGGTGCGAGCAATGCAATGAAGCGCCATGTACTGACTGCCAGAGCGGCCTCTGTCCTTCGGGTGGTTGTAAGGATGGCCTTTGTCGACTTGGAAAAAATTGTAATGCGTGCAGTGCATGTGCTGACGGACGCTGTCAGGAAAGACATGTTGGAAGGTACGGTGGCCTTGGAAGGCACCATTTGACCCCAGAAGAAGAATGCGAATTGCGGGGGTCAGATTATGGAGCAACATGTCCGCCAGGGCCTCCAAGTGGCGCTGTGGCATATCCTTACTACACAACTCGGGGTCCTCGTGACTTCCTTGCGAAGTGCCCCCCATCTATCGGGCCTTAGTTTCTGCCGGCAAATAAATGTAAGCCAAGATCAGGTTTTTGGGAAAAATCGATCGACAGTCGCTTGGCTTGGCGGCCTCGTAAGCAATGAAACCAATATCATGGTGACCGTCGAACAAACAATCATTGCTGCAACAGGCATTAATTGCCAGTAGCCATCAAGGTCGATCGCTATTGGGACTGGAACATTGACTGTAAAATTCGCCTGAGCTGCAAAATCTGAGGCACAAAAAAGCCACAACCAACTGCCTGCAGCAGCTAAAATACACGCGTAAGCGCCTTGTTTCGTGAGGCGGGGCCAGTACAGTGCCGCAACGATGAGCGGGAAGAGGCTTGAGAACCCACTGAAACACCACACCCCGAGTGTGAATACCCGTCGCGGCTCAAAGAGACTTAATGCGTATGTGAGTGCGACAATGCCAATGATGAATAGCCGAGCGATCAGTAGTTGCTGACGGTCAGATAAACTTCGTTGGCCGTAAAGAGGGCGAATGACATCTTCCGTGAACATAGTTCCAAGGCAAAGAAACTGACTATCTAAAGAAGACATGATGGCCGCGAGGATTCCTGCTGTCAGAAGGCCACTGAGTACTGGGCCGGCTAATTGTTTCACCAAAAAAGGCAGGACGGCATTTGGATTAGCAGCAACTGGTGGAGGGATCGAAATAAGATCACTTGTTGCCCATGCGCCAATCAGGACACACGGTACCCAGACAATTGCAATAAATAATGGATGTGCAAAAATTGGTAATTTAAAGCTTTCTGCACTGCGTGCAGTCAGCCAATGCTGGAAAAGATGAGGAAACATACCGACGCTCAGTGGTACGAGCATATATGTGAAAAATTTTTCAGGTGGAATATGCGTGCGGGTAAGTTTTTCAAGAGGGATTGAACTGCTTGCCATTTGCAGACTGGCCCAGAAACTCTCTTGCCCTCCAAGCCTCCACGCAATGACCACAAACGTCACAAGGCCCAAGACCATGAAAACCAGCGTCTGAAAAGTATTTGCCCATGTTGTTCCACGCATGCCGCCGAGAAATACATAAATCAAAACGATGCCACATATAGCCAGAGAGGCCAGTGGCTTTGGAACACCACCCTGCGATCCGTACGTAAAACTTGCTGGCTCGTCACTTTTCGGATTCTTCGCCTGTTCGAGAAATTGAGGAAATGTTCCTTCTTCAAACGTGCCGCCTACGACTTGCCCATCTCGGATTGTTCCTGCGGTCACCTTGTTGATCACAGTTCCAGATGCCATGACCCCAATGAGGAGGTAGGGAATCACCAGCCCAACGAGCACGGGAAATAGGACCGCGCCGATCCAACGGCTTTCAAGACGATCTCGGAAAAATTGCACTTGGGTACGGTACCCATGCTTTTTTCCTAGTTTCCAAACTTTTACACCAAGTAGAAAAAAGCAGAGGGAATGAATGATGCCACTCGAACTGGCAAGCATTCCATAGACACCGACACCTTCTTTAAAGGCTTCACCTGTAGATCCAACTAGTGCGAAAGCAGTCATTGTCGTTCCAAAAATGGACATCAAAAGAAGGAACGGGCCAATGGAATGACTCGCGAGCATGTAGTCCTGACTTGTGCCACGAAAGAGCCGGCTTGCTCCAAGTCCAAGGATGAGAAGTAATGCAAGGTATCCGCAGATAATAAGAAGTTGTGGCATTACGGGGTTTCCTTTCCTTGGGCTGAGGGTTCTTGGTCAGTTGGCCAGCAGAATTGCGTTGCCAAATACCAAGTGAAAGCAGCCGCAAGGGATATGCCAGCGTGGTAGGCGAGAGCAATTGGAAGAAACCCGAAGACAAGTGTTGTGTCTTCCCAAAACCAGATGTCCTGGTGCGCAATAATCAGCAAGAGGATCAATCCCCAAACGCCGTAGGCTGGTTTCATGAAAAATTCCCCAGAGGCAAAATAGTTTACTCAAGGCCACTTGTTGTACTTTGCTGAAGCCGTTTTGAACAACAAATGTTTTGTTTTGGGTTTTGATTACTCTGTAATAATTGTTCTTGGTGGTCGAGGCGTGTCATCAGGGAGAGTAGGCACAGTCGCAATGACATAAAGCCCTATTCCCACCGCACCAAGTGCGACATACTTGAGCCACCATGGGAGGCTATTAAGCAGCAGACTGCAAATTACAACTGTTACAACAAGTGCTATTGTCCGATATTTTGCAGTTTTTCGAATGCCTCGATATTCCTGCCAATCATCGAGTGTGGGTCCAAACCAGCGGGATCGATGCAGCCAAGCATGAATTCTCGGTGATCCTCGATAAAAACACCAACTCGCTAATAAAAGAAAAGGAGTTGTCGGAAGGAGCGGAAGAACCGCCCCCAGAACAGCCAAGCCGACACAAATCCACCCCCCAACGACGTAGAAAAAGCTGCTCAGTGGATCAGTTGTTGGCCGCAAGTCCATGCCTATATCTCTTCATTGGCTTTTGGGCATATTTGATGGGGGGATTTTAGCATGTTGAAAGATTCCGTATGATCTTAGGTGAATGATTGTTCGCTTTCACTACTCTGATGGAGAGTTTTCTTATGCCTTTGGTTCCTTTGCGTATCTTACTCGATCATGCTGCTGAAAATAATTACGGTTTGGCGGCTTTCAATGTCAATAACATGGAGCAAATCCAAGCTATCATGGAGGCGGCAAAGGAAACAGAATCACCAGTTATTGTACAGGCTTCACGAGGCGCTCGGGCATATAGTCAGGACAATTATTTGCGTCACCTCATGCTCGCTGCCGCAGAACTCTATCCGGGCATACCAGTCGCCATGCACCAAGATCACGGAAATTCACCAGCAACATGTGAAAGTGCAGTTGATAACGGTTTTACAAGCGTGATGATGGACGGCTCTCTCAGGGAAGATGGTAAGACTCCTGCTGATTTTGATTACAACGTGCAGGTCACTACTGAAGTTGTGAAGCAAGCCCATTCTCGTGGTGTTTCAGTGGAGGGAGAACTTGGCTGTCTTGGTTCACTCGAAAGTGGCCAAGGCGAAGCGGAAGATGGTCACGGAGCAGAAGGTGTTCTTTCACAGGATCAGTTACTCACAGATCCTGATGAGGCTGCCAGGTTTGTTGAAGCAACAGGCGTTGATGCTCTCGCGGTTGCAATCGGTACAAGCCACGGAGCCTATAAGTTCAGCCGTAAACCCGACGGTGATGTTCTTGCAATGAAGCGAATCGAAGAAATTCATGCCAGATTGCCAAACTGTCATCTCGTGATGCATGGTTCATCAAGCGTGCCTCAAGAATTGCAGGATATTATCAATAAGTACGGTGGGAAAATGCCCCAAACGTACGGTGTTCCAGTTGAAGAAATTCAGCGAGGTATCAAGCACGGTGTTCGAAAAATTAATGTTGATACAGATTGCCGTATGGCAATTACTGGTGCGATTCGTAAGGTTCTCACAGAAACACCTGAGAAGTTTGATCCGAGAGACTATCTGAAGCCAGCAAGGGCAGCCATGCAAAAAGTGTGTGCTGAGCGAATGGTTCAGTTTGGTCAGGCCGGTAATGCCGGGAAAGTACCAGTCATATCACTCGATGAAATGGCAAAACGGTACGGTTAAGAGCCGTTTCGTAACATCGATGAGTTGCCAAACGCCTGTTTTCCATGAATGAAATGCGCGTTGTGGTGGCGCTGGTAGTCGCCTTATAGTCCTTATTCGTTTGCCGAGAACCCGGTGAATGGATACAGGACAGGAGGACGGCTGTGGTTGAACTAAATAATAAAAAAGTGCTTGAGCAAGCCGCTGTAGTGCTACGTTCAGAGGCCACTGCGATTCTCGATGCCATCAAGATTCTCGATGATTCTTTCTGTAAAGCAATAGAACTCCTTCGGGACTGCACGGGCAGTGTTGTCGTGACGGGCATGGGCAAAGCTGGGCTTATCGGAAGGAAAATCTCAGCCACACTAGCATCTACTGGAACTCCTAGCCATTTCCTTCATCCAGCGGAGGCAATGCACGGAGATCTTGGTGTTTTGCGGAATGATGATTTGATTTTAGCTATCTCGCAGTCGGGAGAGACTGCTGAATTAACACAGATTCTTCCACATATCAGATCTCGGAAAATACCACTCATAGCAATGACGAGTCGCAGGGATAGTACGCTTGGAAAGTTTGCAAGTGTTGTTGTGGAGACAGGTCGTTTAAAAGAAGCCGACTCTTTGGGTGTTGCCCCAAGTACGAGTACGACTGTCATGCTTGCGATTGGCGATAGCATGTCATTCGTATTGAGTGGTAGTCGTGGATTTAGTCATGGTGATTTTGCAGCGAGACATCCAGGAGGAAGTCTTGGCATGCGCCTTCTTCAAGTGGAAGAAAAGATGCGACCAGTTGAGCAATGCCGATTAGCAGGTATTGATGATACTGTTCGTCAGATTTTCGCTCGCCCTCTTCCATCGCGTCGAACAGGTGCTGTCATGATTGTTGGTGACAATGGGCAGTTAGTCGGGATTTTTACAGACAGTGACCTCGCCAGGCTGTTTGAGAATCGTCAAGACAATACTCTGGATCGACCAATTCATGAGGTTATGACTATCCATCCAACTTCAGTACTGGAAGGTACCCGACTGGAAGATGCTGTAGCTTTACTCGAGAGTCGTCGCCTGAGTGAGCTGCCTGTTATTGATAAAAATGGATGTCCTTCCGGTCTCATTGATGTCGTTGATCTAGTAGGCGCTGACTTTGCAGCAACCGCGAAAGAGACAAATAGTCGCAGCCCGGAGCAGCAGGAGCACAGTTCAGCAGCTTGATCGAACATTCATATGTATTGAAGTGCTTGCGGTTCACCGTACGTTGTTTATTTCACGAAAATCATTTTGAGTCGGCCGATGTCAGAAACCGCACCAGATGTTCCATCAAACAAGGACAGGGTTCAACTTCTCTTGTTGGATTGTGATGGGGTTCTCACAGATGGTGGAGTGACCTGGTCTGAGGATGGAATTGAGCAAAAAACCTTTAATATTCGAGATGGGCTGGGAATAAAGCTTTGGCAACAAGCTGGTTTTCGGGTCGGCATTGTTACCGGACGTTCGAGCCACGTTGTCAGATGGCGTTCAGATGAACTGGGCATCGACTTTGTTAGGCAGGGCATTGGAGATAAAGTGAAAGCAGTTTCTGAACTCCTTACTTTATGTCACTTGGGCTGGGATTCGGTGGCCTATGTTGGAGATGACCTGCCTGATTTACCAGTAATTCAGCGAGCTGGATTTGGCGTAGCAGTTGCAGACGCCTGTCAGGAAGTTCAAGAAGCATCAGATTTCACGACTCAGTTACCGGGAGGAAAAGGAGCTGTTCGTGAAGTAGTCGAAGTTCTGCTGCGATCTCGTGGCCGTTGGAAAGATCTTGTCGCACACTATCAAGGTAATGGAATCGCTTGATGGAACACCGTTTAGGACGCACGGTACGGGTCTTTCTCGTAGTCTTGGCGACGGCGGGCTTGTACCGCTTAGCAGTTGTTCCTTGGGTTGAACCTCGCTATCGCGAAACAGTAGGGGTCGAGGAATTGACTCCAGAACAAGCCGCCGCCATACGAGCTCGTGCTGACCGCAGGCTTGATGCTGTGAGAGATCTTTTTCCACCTGATGCCTGGGAGCATGCTGACCCGATCGTCATGGAAAGCCGTGGCATGCGACTCTTATTTAAGCAGTATCATTCTTTGCCGGATGGCCGTGTCAATCTAGTGCCCTGCACAGTTATCGTTTTGCCAGATGGTCAACGGCGAGTGACTTCCGAGAACGGCCGAACCATGGTGCTGCGGGCGCCGCAGGGTGCCGTACTTGAATTTGATGAGCCACTGGATTTGCGAGCTGGAAGATTGGCCCGTCTTGTGGGAGGTAGTCTCCGGGGGCAAGTCATTGTCCGTGGTACTGAAAGTTCCACCGGTGCAAACGATGAAATTGAACTTGTGACACGTGATCTTGAACTTGATGAATTTGAAATTCATACAAATGAAAAAGTGGACTTTCGTTTTGGACGATCCGTTGGCAAAGGCCGTGGACTTGTGGCGACGCTTCTTCCAAGTCCAGGAGGGAGTGGTCACGGTCCTAATATTGGTGGTATTGATTCAATACGACTTGAACGAGAGGTAGAGCTACGGCTTGAAGGATTAGAAACTGGTGTGTTGCCAGGAGCAGGTGACCACAGGTCTGAAACGGAAACAGATGAGAAGCCTGTTCTGGTGAAATGTGATGGTAGTCTGACTGCAAATCTTTCCGCTAATGTGATCACTCTCGAAGACGCTGTAGACGTTCGACGTGGTGTGCCCGAACAGGGAGGAGACAGCCTCACCTGTGATGTTCTCGCGCTTGTTTTAGGTGAGCCAGATCTTCAGCAGAAGCAGGATTCATCAGGTGGCCTGGAAGTTGTTGAGATTCAAGCCAGTGGCTCACCAGTGCGAGTTCATAGTGTTGCTGCAGGTCTTGAAGTACGAGCCGGTAGGCTGGGGTATGAACTGCAAACTCGTAGAATCTTGCTCGACGGTGAGGATCCTGTATCAATATATGCGTCCGGGGTCGAACTTGAGGCAAAATCTATCGACTATACGCCAGGGGAAGACAATACAGTCGGCTCTTTAATGGCAATCGGTCCCGGCTGGATTCGAGCAGTTGATGAGAAGCAGCCAGCCATCGAGTCTCACTGGCAGAAGTGGCTACGGATTCGTCCGGATGATGTAGGGCATGTGGCGTCAATATCAGGCCAGGCCGAGGTGTCTGTAGATTTGCAGGGCAAACTTGCTGGTGAGGAAATGCATTTCTGGTTTGAACAAAGCCAAGAGGGTAATTCTATAAGCCCAAAAGCAAATCAATTGCCGAATGTCGCCTCATTGAACCCATTGCGGATGCTCGTTCGCGGCGTTGTCGAAGTAGATGTCCCAGAAGTTGCTGCGCGTACAGATCGAATGGAGATCTGGTTTCGAAGAGATGCTGGATTGAAGAGTAGTCTGCAGAAAGATCCTGGTTTTCCGGCAGTCGCTGCTAGTGAAAGTAATGTGAGTGAGAGACCAAACGAAACAAAACTTACAGCAAGGCAGGAAATTAGAAAACCAATTCCACCTATTCGCCCACCTGTATCAGTTGAACGAAAATTGCTAGCAACGGGAAATCTTATTCGTGGATTGGTTGTTCTTTCACCAGACCAGAATGAATTAGAGGAGATGTCACTCGAAGGAGAAGTTCAGCTTCTCGAACAGGCTAAAGGTGTTAATCAAGAAGAGCCACGGCTCAATATTCGTGGTGATCAACTTCAGTTGACCAGGCCTACACAGTTTGATGCAAAAGCCGTTGTGTCAGGGCGACCGGCAACTGTGCATAGTGACCAGTTCAGCCTCGAAGGCCCATTAATTGAATTTGACCGTGGACAGAATCGAGTTGCCGTAGATGGCGGTGGGCAATTGACAGTCCCAGTGGCTAACGCTGGTGTTGGCTTAGATTCATTTGACCTGCTTGGTCCTGGTGCTCAACAGGCCCGACCAAGAAAAAGTGCAACAGCTGCTCAGCCGTTGATTATCGACTGGCAGGGCAGAATGGATTTTGATGGACAGACCGCACGCTTTGTTGATCGGGTTCAAACAGCAAGCGGTGCTGTGACGTTGCAAGCTGGCGTACTTGAATGCATATTTACGAATCCAGTGAACTTCAGCAGTCAGCAGAGTACTCTTTCGAGCCAGCAGACCGACATCGCTCGGATTACGTGTGGAAATGGCGTTCAGATTCAGAGTATGTCTGAGGATAATGGAAAGCAAAAATCAGTCGAGAATTTATTTGTTCGAGATCTCTTTTTTGATCGATTTACAGGAGATGTTCGCGGAACAGGTCCGGGCCGACTGACGAGTGTGCGCAGGGGTGGTGGTGGTCTTCCTATGGGTACCCCTGGGCTGCCAGGGCAACCAGTTCAGCAGCAACCAACTGTAAGTGAGGTAACTGAGGATTCAGGTGTGACGTTCCTTGGTGTTGATTTTCAGCGGGGTTTTACTGGGAATATGAATCAGCGGCAAATGGAGTTTCAACAACGAGTTGAAACAATCTGGGGCCCTGTGGATTCATGGGAAGGTAGCCTTGATCTTCATGATCCGAAAGGGCTGCCTGAAAAAGCCGTCGCGGTGACAAGCGATACTCTGGGTATTGGCCAGACGCCCTCTGTTCCAGGCGTGCCACGCCAAACAATCGAATTGTCAGCCGGTGGGAATGTACTCGTTGAAGGTGATTCTTTCACTGCCAGAAGTGCACGGCTTTCGTTTAGCGAGTCAAAAGACCTTCTTGTTTTTGAGGGAGATGGAAGGAGTGATGCACAGCTTTTTCGTCAAGAGCGTGTAGGGGGGCCGACATCGAATGCATCCGCCGGAAAAATTCTTTATTGGCGAAAATATAATCGTGTCGAAGTGAAAGATGCTCGATATCTTGACTTGGATCAGATTGGTGGAGCAAACATGCCTCGGGCTCCTCGATAGTACAACGGGCGATACGTTGTGCCAGTAGGTATTGATTGCCAAAGATTCGGCGGTGTCTAATCGATACGTCTCGCTTCAGAATCGAGTGATTCCATGATGAATTGAATAGCGTCATGAATAAAAAGAGAAGTCATATCGCCATCAGTGTTCGTCTCGAGGATTGCGGTATGAGGGATGCCAAGCGCAATCAATTTACTACTTAGGCGGACAGCACCATCGTGCCACCGCTCATTTGTGCCCCCACTTGCAAACCACTGGTGACGTGGCCAATTAAGTGGATGGACATGCAGGATAGCGGTTTCTTGTCGTGCTTGTTCGGGTTCCTCGAAAATCTCCCAGAGTGTATCAAACAGTTCACCGTCGTCCCACTCGTGTCCGCGCTGCATACCAAGATGGAAATCAATGGCTGGTCTGATTGCAGCGGCTATCGGAAATTTCCCGGGATGTCGATAAGCCAGCCGAAGTGCCGCCTGACCTCCCATTTCAGAACCCAGTAAACCAATCCCTCCGGAAGTGACGCCAGTGATGCGAGCACACTCATCCAAAATAGGTCCAAGAATATAATCTTCGGCACTTATCTCGGTATCAAACCGCATCAATTGTTGCTGAAGGCACCAGGTGCGTCCTATGTGTGGCACGAGGACTGGGAGGCCTGTAGATTCGAGTGCTTTGTGAAGCGAGGGGAGAGCGGTTGGTGATCTTTCCTGTAGGTCATGAAGGTAAAGAATTACTCGACCTGGTACCAGGACGGTGGGTGGTTGAAAGAGTTCACATGGGTGACCGGCAACTGAATAACATGACCAATTGGTGGAGAAGTTTGGTGCCATGTGGGATTCTTTATTCTTGATAGATCAGGTAATGTTTTAATACGTCGCCATGACATTCGAATGAAAACACGGTTTGGTTACTGTGTACGGAGATCATAATGGAAGTTTTACTATCTCGTGAAGAATTGTCTGAGGGTATTGATCGACTTGCTCATCTTGTAGAAGGTGAACGAGGTGAGCAAAGACTAGTTCTCGTTGGTGTTCTAACTGGAAGCATCATGCTTGTCGCAGATCTTTTACGTAGACTCGATGGATTCATAGAAGTTGGAATGGTCTCTGCGAGCAGTTATCGGGGGCTCGGAACCACGCCTGGGAAACTTGATCTTCACTTAGATCTGCTGCCAGATGTGTCTCAGAAGCACGTATTACTTGTCGACGATATCTTTGATACCGGGCGCACAATGACTGCGTTAGTTGAGGCGATATACGCCCGCGGTGCAGCTTCAGTGAAGTCACTCGTTCTCCTTCGAAAAAAGAGTAGAACAGAGGTTGTTATGCAACCAGACTATGTTGGTTTTGATATTCCAGATGTGTTTGTGGTTGGGTATGGCCTAGACCATAACGGTGCCTGGCGTAATTTGCCTGAAATTTGTCTGATTGATGTGCCAGTAGGTTCTTGAATCAGTGGAACTCCTTGTTGTGTTGGCTTGATTGTCGAACACGCTAGCCAAGTTAGCTTTGATCGAAGATGCGAAGTCATTCCAAAACAACAATCATGCTGATTGCTAGTGATTACGATCCCATAGGAAACGGCCGCCAGATTGAAATAGCCGTTGCTTCAATTCTTGCTGCTGGATATCGAGTGTGTGTTGTTCTGGTGTCTTCGGGTCGTGGCCTTGCCGTACGTCTTAAGAAACTTGGCGCTTCGGTGTACGGTGTAAGTCAAAGGCCAGTGGTGCATTTTTCAGTAATTCCTGAGGTTGCTGCAATCATACGGAGTGAGCAACCTCAGGTGGTCATTGGATGGGGCATTGAAACGGTATTCATTGTTGGAAGTTTGCGGCTGCTATCGAGCCGTTCTCACTATTCGTGGCGATATATTCAGCAGTTATCATGCCCTCCCCGCACGAAGATAGAGGCAACAATGGTTGCGCAGGCTGATCAAGTTATTGTGGCAGGTGAGTGGATTCTGACGGCATCTGAAAGATTGAGGTCGTTGAAATCCATTTGTGTAGTCCCTCCTTCAGCAGTTGCTTTTGATGAGCGGATGGATCGAGACCAGGTGGCTTTCCAAGTCGGCTTGAACACAAAAAAAATATGGACACTATGCGTTGCACCACTGATTTCGACATCACGAATAGACAGGCTTATTTGGGGATTTGATCAAATGGCAGTTGCAAAAAATGATGTAGAGCACATCGTTGTCGGCAGCGGCCCACTTCTCCAACGCCTCCAACGACGTGCCTGGGTCGAAGAAGTGGATGGTTCAATTCATTGGTTTCAGAATCAGCCGCTCTTGCCATTTTTGTTTCGGCATGTGGAGCTTGTGCTTCAACCAGGGCATGTTGCTTACGGCGGATGCTTCCTCGAGGGTTTCGCGCATGGTATCCCATCTGTAACAATCGATACACCGCAGAGCCATGAAATGCTCGGTGACAGTGAGGCCGGCATTCTTGTGCCTGCACTACCAGAAAGTGAATTTGCTCGTCGGGCGATTGAAATCCTTGAAAATAAAAAATTACAAACACATTTGAGTGATGCCTGTCGACAAAGAGCGGTAAAGCAATTTAACAAGAACGTGTCGGCGTCCAAGTTGCTGGAATCACTAGGGCTTTAAAGTGTGTTGCCTCAGCCAATCTGGAATGCTGTTAAGTGGTGTCCAGTAGCTTCACTGCGACAATGTCCATTTTCATTCACAAGTTTTCCTGACTTGTAAACAGCGGCGGGTAGAGCAAACATTTTAGCGAGTTGCTGATCTGGTCTATACACAGTTATGTCCGCGTCTGCACCGATACCAAGATGACCTTTCTGCGGCAGCCCAGCAATTTTCGCTGGGGCGGCTCGTGTAATAATGCATAACTCTTGGATCGAATATTCTCTGGAAAGAGATGCTAGAGGTGAACGTTTTTGGACGATGGGATGAATGCGACGAAAGGCTTCTCGACGAAAGGCCTCATCGCCAAGGAGTTGCATGAGTACAGGGTATGCTGTGAAATGAGCACCATTTGGGTGGTCAGTTGAGAGTACAACTCGCCATGGGTCATCAACCGATAGAAACCATTCGAGACCAATTGCCCACTGCCACGAATGAATGAGGTTTTTTTCTTTATATTGAATAGGTAAAACGCCACAGCCACCCTCGAGCCAAAGATCATGAGAGCTCCAAGGAGCGCCGGTTGTGTTTGCAAGGTGTTCGGCTGCTTCTGGATCACCAGTCATGGCAACGGTTTCACCAAAGAGAATCTGTCCGACATCGATGGTAAGAGTGTTATTTTTTTGGAACTGATTCACAAGCTTTGCCACTCCGGATCCGAAGGTGCCGGAATCAAGATTGCCACCCGTGTAACTGTGAAATTGCACATGCGCAAGGTGCGCCGGCAAGCCGTCTAGGGTCTTCATTGTTTCATGAAGCGTCTGCCAATTTCCCGGCAAGCCAAGGTGAGAGGTGTGGATATGGAGTGGGTGCGGTAGCTTTGCTGCTTGAACACCCGTTGCCAGTCTTTCAAGAAGTTTTCGACTTGTAAGGTTTCTTCCAGGAAGTTGCGTATCGAGATCATGATGGTCTCCACGACTATTTTTCCAAAATGAACCACCACCTGGGTTTGCCACTTTCACACCCCAGCCGGTGCCTGCACGCACAATGGAAGTAATGTGTCGCTGAATAAGATGAGGATCACCAGCGTCAAGAGTGGATAGAAGTTCTGCGTTATCGGCTGCAAGCAAGTAAAAACCTTTATCAAGGATAGGTAGGTCACGTAACTCCATTGCAGCAAGTGGAGCTGCGCTTGTTGCTATTGCCGCATCAAAAACTGTGGTGTACCCGAGTGATGCGTAGAGTGATCCAGTGTGATGAATTGTTGGAACAGCGCTGGGTTGGTTATCACTTCGACGATAAGAGCTTAATTGTGGTGACATGCGACGGCCAAGATTTACTTTTGGTCCTGCGATATGACTGTGCAGGTCAACACCTCCAGGCATAATGATCAAACCAGACGTATCAATGCGACGAAATCGGGCAGTATCATTTGGAGTGCTCACTATTCGCCCCGATTCAACCCAAATGTCACCGGGACTGCCATCAATTCCGTTCCTAGGATCATGAACAGTTCCACCAACAAGAACAAATGGATCATGAATTGTTGAAGGAGATGTCGTAACGCCTGCTTCAGTCATGTTGACCCCTCATTGCGAACATCGGCCACTATACGGTGTAGTAATTGATTTAAAATTTCTTGAATGGAAGGAGCGTCAGCAGTTGTAAATGGTCGTAATGAGATGAGTCTGCCATCCGATCTCAGCATGCTGCCCTTGGTCGAATCGCTGAGGCTAGCGCAACCAAGCCGAACACTGTTTTCAAGCGTTGTTTGATTCGACTTATCCGTAATATGAATAATAGTTTTTGGGTCGGAACTTTTATTTAACAATTCTTTGATTTGAGATGGGATCCGCCCAACAATAAAAATACAATCAACTTCATTTCGTTTTATCAAATTCTGAGCATCAGCTTCTGCCGGAAGAAACATGCTTCCAGAGCTGGATGCAAGCGGAATTGCCCCGGATGATCCAAATCGCCATGTGCAAACGGCACTAGCGCCAGCAAGGTTTCCGCCCCCTTGAGATACTATTTGATTCAGTGGTATTTCAAAGCAAGGCTTCTGATGTGCGAGTGATCGGATGAGTTGTGAGAGACTCCAGTTTACGAGGCCCGTTGTTTCAGCAGTGGGTGTAGAAATGAAACCTACACAACGGGCAGTATCAATTAATTTTTTGAGTTGATTTGCAATGGTGTGTAGGTCATGAGATGAATTCCCAGCTCTTTGATGTGTAAGTTGAGCATCTACAAGTCGAGCAAGACTCACGAGTTGGTCTTCCGGAACTGGGAAGTGAAGGTTGTGTGAAGACGGTGGGAGCGTCGGTGTTATCCCTACACTGATGATACGACGACTTCCATCCTGTGGCTTAGGTTGAAGGAATCGCTCGATGAAGCGAGTGGATTTTATAAATGGATCGACTCCCCAGCAGATAGCTAGGTCGGCACGATCGCGTAGTTCCTCAAAGTCTGCACTGACTTTACCGACACGGACTGTAGTCGGGGCAGTGAGGCACGAGTTGTCATGTGCATTTGTATCAACAGCAGCATCAATGTAGTCAGCTATACGGCAGGCAGTCTGAATAGCATCGAGTGTTGTTGAAGCAAGACCGGTTAGAAGCGGTTGATGCGCTGAAAGCAATCTTTCTGCAGCTACATTTACTGCTTCATGCAGTGATGCTTTTCTGCCATCAATTGTGGTCTCTGCTGGACTAACACTAGAGGTGAACCAGCTATCACCAACAGTACACCCGGTTCCAGACTTGATGTTTTGGACTGTTAAATCCTCACAAAGCAATTCACAGCCGCCACAGGTGGTTTGTGTTGGTTTCCCACCATGCGGTGCACTGTCGTCCGGTATTGGCGTCGAATCTCTCACGGTGTTGGTTGTCCCCAGATCTTTCTATGTCGAGCGAGATTACCAAGGTTCTCGAGGAATAATGGTCGAGTGGTTCATGTGATTCGAGAGCACAAAGAGTTATACCTGATACTTCAAATTCAACAGCAGCCATGTCATTGTAAACCTTTGGGACTTTGCCAGCATATTCATTCCTGAATGAGGAAGTCGCTAGCCACCTTGAAGTTGGGCCGGTCGCTGTGCTGCACGTGTGGCTCCGCTAGTACGAGCATTGAAAAGATGTATTTGCTACGTCAAGCATGCATATGATCGAACAAATATTCAAACTATGAAGAAGCACAATGCACGTTCTCCCTTCCGCATTGTTTCAAGAGTTAGCACGACCTCATGCTGTAGTCCAACTTTGGCACGTATTACAAAAAGATTCGATAGCCAGAAGAAACTTTAGGACAATCCGCTTAATGGGCCATCACCACAGAAGTCTGGGTTACCAAAACGATCTAAGTCTGAAAGTCCCATGGCGTGTGCAATCGATAGGAGTAGTTGGTTATGTGGTTTGTCGCCGGCACCCATCATTCTGCCAGTTTTGAATCCAAGCCCGCTGCCGATAAAAGCCCAGGGAATATCCCTGTGAGAATGTGAATTACCTTCTCCGAGTTCATTCGTCCACAAAATGGTCGTATGGTCAAGCATGAAACCATCGCCACCAGGCTCCGGTGTTTCAGCAAGCCTGTGGGCAAGGTGAGCGATTTCTGCAGCATACCAAGCGTTGATTCTTGTAAGTTTTTCTTGAGCATCAATATCAGAGTTTGGTTTGTGAGAAAGATCATGTTGTTTTTCCTGAATGCCGAGCCAGGACATGCGAGCTTGGCCGACGGAATTCGTATATTGAAGAGTAGCTACTCGAGTGAAGTCAGCCTGGAAAGCGGATACAAGAAGTTCGGTTTGCATGCGACTAATTTTTGGCATCTGTTCGTTTTGTTCAACTACGCCTTCTTCGAGAGTGGGTTCTGAGTGTGCCTTATTCTCGTGATTTGTTTGTAGTTCACGTTCAAATTTACGAACCATATCTGCGTGTTCTTCAAGAATTCGACGGTCTTCTGTTGGTAAGTGAACTGCAAGTTTGGCCAAGTCGCCATGGACTTCATCAAGAATACTTTTTAAGTCTTCTCGATCTGTTGTTTTGCCATAAAGTTTTTTAAACATCTGATACGGATCATCAATTGGTGCGATCGGTTTATTTGGTCCTGCATAAACCATCCGTGTCCATGTGTTTGCTTTATTTGGAACGAGTGCACCAAATTCGAGTGAAGCGAATCGCGTTGCAGTTGTGATATCTTTTTGCAGGTGGCTACAAATCTCCTGGTCGATTGACTTGCCGCTTGCCCAGCCGGCTGGTGTGTGACTGCCTCCTTGAATGTTTCCCGGAAAAAGCTCGATGCCGGTCAGCAGGCATCCTATGCCTCGCATGTGACCATCTCCATCTCCGCGGATTTTATTATGCACCCCTTTCACGAGAAGAAGTCGATCTTGGAGGTCTTTAAACGGAGTGAGAATTGGTGGCAAGGCACCTTGTGCAGTGGATGATGGATCAGAAATAAAGGAACCGTTATTCACGGGCCAGAAGTTTTCTTTTACGACACCATCAGGAGTAAAGACTATGATCAGTCTTTTTTTGATTTCTTTTGCAACGCTAGCGTTTGCCGCAAGGCTTGAAAGATTGCCAAGGAAAGGCAATGCAGTTGGTGCGAGGCCAAGGCTCTTCAGGATGTCGCGTCGGGTTAGCATTGTTTCAGCCTTAGGAATAGTCCCATGTGCAGTGTTGTTTGAAAAGCATTTTCTCAACAAGTATTGGTTTTTGACGCAAATCGCTCATGCTCCGCATCTCGTATGCCACCAAATACTTTAATACTATGGTCGGCTATTTACTTTCGTTACTTTGGGTAGGTTTTGTCATCAGGACTGCAATCTCAACAATTAATTCACGGATAGAGTAATTTTTTGAAATAAAGTAATCCGTCAGTTGTTCTGGAGCGTTATTTCCCCAGGCTCGTATTGGCTGTTTCACAAGTGCATGAAAAAGGTTCTGAACAAAGGTTTCAGAAACATCACGACTGGAGGCAAGGTATTGGCCTAGTTCACGTCCGCCATTAAAACAGGCCTGTTTACCAGTTCGTGGTTGATAACTTCCCTCAGCGTTGATTGATTTGTTTTGACCACTGCACATTTCCGTTGTTCGGAATCGACCAATGGCATCGTAGTCCTCTAATGCAAACCCGAGTGGATTAATCATCGTATGACATGTCTGGCATACCGCTGCTTGCGTCTGTAGCGAGACTCGGTCTCTCGTTGTCAGATTCGGATGAACACTGCTCGCAAGCGGTGCGACGGCATCTGTCGGTGGTCTGAGAACATTGCCGAGCACACCACGAGCGAGAAAGACACCGCGGTGTATTGGCGACGTGCTGTCTGCATAGGAAAGTATGCTCATGATGTAGGGGTGTGTGATTATTCCAGCCCGCTTTCCATTGTCGAGCCGTACCGGCTGAAACACTGCATCCTTGTGTAATGGCTCGCCAAAAATCGCAGCTAGAGTTCCATCAAGAAAAACTGTGTCGTCAGTAAAAAGTCTGCGAAAATCAGATGCTTCTCCCCATACAATGTCATCAAGACCCAGTAAAAGACTGGTTCGCATCGCCGCAGCAGTTTCTCTCGAAAAATCTGAAAATTGTAATTTGTCTTTTACAATTTCAGGATCGTTCTGGATGTTGAGCCACCTGAGTAAGAATTCTAAAACCTTTGATTTTGCTCGATTGTCTTTGAGCATGCGATGAGCCTGTTGACGAATCTGCTTTTCGGTAGCGAGTTTATTATTTTGAGCAGCAGATTCGAGATTTTTGTCAGGAATTGAATCCCACAAACCGAATGACAGCCTGTTCGCTTGATCAAACGAAGAAAGCAGTTCGGCATTTTGGATGGCTACTCCATGATAGAGAAATAAGGGTGACGTGAGTGTTCGAAGTAACGAGAGCCGAAGTGCTTCGTCGAGATTCGATGCTGTTGAAAAAGAATTAGAGACAATCTGCGTGCGGAGTTCTTTGGAAAGTGGTCTTCGAAAAGCTTTTTCGGCAAATAGCGATGTGAAATCCTCCAGCCTTTTTTTGCGGTCGGGTGCGTTGGGGCCAGCGAGTGCAAGTTTGTCAGCATGCTCTCGGCAGTAGTCCGCCGTGTCTATTGCCGCTGCAGTTGTGGCTGCAAGCCACTCCTGCGATATCTGGTTTCCGCGTTCGTACCCAAGCGATGTGTCGTCCGGTGGAAAGGAGGTTGTAAGGACATACACCTCAGGGCTTGTTTTCGGAGACAAGCATCGTTCTGGAATAACTTCAGGCACACCATATGGTGGCCTCCAGAGCAATTCAATAAATGCTTGGACATTTTGATCATCCTGGCCTTGTTTCGCAACGCCCTGCCGACCTTTTGAAAATTCAATTCGGAGTGGGACAGCTCGACCACCAAGAAGCGTACAATTTGCTCGATATTCTTGCTTGTCTCCAGACTTAACCGTTGCATCAATAAGTGGTTTATTTGAATCCTCCTCGTTTACAAAGACTCGAACTGCCTGGTCCGTTCGGACGATGAACTCATAGCGTCCTGTCTCAGGCGGAATTACTGATCCTTCCCATCGAATCGAGAATCGGTCGGCTTGAATTTGTTCAGGTGCCGGACTTTCTGTTCCGAACGAAAAGGCAATCTTTGGATCGATCCGGTCTAAAATACGTGAGCCTTTGCTGAACTTCCTTGAGTCGAAGTACTCACCGCACAGTCCTTTCTGTTGATCAATATTCGGGGATGCATTACGAAAGCTTCCAATAATATCAGCCAGAGACTCTTGCATTTGTCGTACGGTGAGTCGTGAAATAGTTAATCGTTGAGGTTTGTTTTTTTCTTGCGCGATAATTGAATAAAAAGATGAATGGATTGTTTTAGCGATGAGATCGGCTTCTTTACCAGTCACCTGTGATGGGTCACCATCAGGCATTGTCTTGTCTATGTAATGAGCAAGTTGATTGACAGAAAGATTGCCGAGTAGCGGACCTGGGTATGATTCGCTTCCCTCGCCGCGAGGTCCATGACAGCTGCTGCAGTGTTCCTTAAATAATGGAAGTCCTCGTTCTTCATTTGCGAGTGCTATGCCAGTGATCACAGTGCAAAGATTGGCAAGCATGAAGCTGTAGATTTTTTTTTGGTCTGCCATGCCAGCACTACCGAGTAAAAAACTTTTTATGCACGATGTAACATCGATCCACGTTATTATATCGGTAACCTGCTCTAAGGCCCAAGTGATCGGTATTGCCAGAAGCGATCGGTGTTGCTGAGTACGGCTGTCTGTTGTCGGATGATTCAGCAGGTGCTCAGCGGATAGTACTTCGCTGGAAATGGTACCACCGAAGATTACTGAGAACGGTCGAACACAACTGTTGGCAGATGTGACCACCTCGTAGTGATTGCTTCGAGGCGGAGGATTCACGGAGTGGTAGTAGATGCATTTGAATCGATGACACTATTGTTTTACCTGCTCGGATTAATTTCTTATCAACGTCAGGATTTTGACCTCAAAATACGAAAGGCATTCGAGGTGGCAAGAAAACATGCCTTCAATCCCTAGTCGTCATATTCACCGGTTCGGGCAAACACAAGTCGTCCCGCGGATGTTTGAAGTGTGCTTGTGACACTTACGGTCGTTGATCGACCAATCATTTCACGCCCATGCTCAACAACAACCATGGTGCCGTCATCAAGGAATCCAACACCTTGGCTCGGTTCTTCGCCCTGCTTTACAATTTTCACGTCGATCATGTCACCTGGAACGTAAGACGGTCGTAAAGCCACAGCAATGTCATTGACATTCAATGCAGGTACGCCACGAACACCAGCGATCTTTACGAGCGTTGGTTCGTTTGTGATAACGCGTCCACCAAGGTTGCGAGCGAGTTCAACAATTTCAGATTCAATCGATTTGCCTTGGGCCGATAATTCTTGACTGCCGAGAATCTCTACATCAATTGTTGGCGTGTTCCGCAGTCTTGTCAGGACGTCAAGTCCCCGTCTGCCTCGCATCCGTTTTGGTTTTTCAACGGCATCTGAATCTTGCTGGAGATCTTCCATAACTGATGCTGGCACAACGAACCGGCTTTGAAAGAGGCCGGTGTCAGCAAGTTCGGCAATCCGACCATCCACAATAGAACTTGCATCAAGCACGTTCGGTCGCAACCCACGGACGTCTCGAGCAAATTCCACGTACGGTATGATGAAGCGAAAATCGTTTCGAGTCTGCATAAGGACACTTGTCGAAACATAACAAAGCAGCATGCCGAGAATGAGGGGCGTCCAAGGAAGTATCGGCGAAGTTGCGAATGACGCTAAGAGGGGGCTCAGTGCAAGAACCGCTACATACGTTAAGAACACACCAATGAGTAAGCCAAAATATACAGATGTTATGACTGTCAAGTCTTTCTTCTTGATAAACAAGTCAATCAGTATTGCGGCGAGGGGTATTCCAATCATTGTGATTAAAACAACCCAGGGCACCCAGTCTGGTGCAGACCTTACCGATGGAGAGTTGAAAATCAGGACGGCAATCCCAAGAGAGACCATGCAGAACAGCGTGCGGAGAAAAATGAGTGCCATTGGATGTATTTCTTTAGGAGAGGATGAAAAATAGATTCAGAGATGAAAAATTTTTGCATTGACAGCAGGTAGTTCGGTATGGACGCAGCTAACAAAATATTACCATGCGAGAAAAGGTGAGGCGCAGCAGTTTGTTATCTAGGACGCTAAAAAGGGGAATTCGGGGCACTTTTTGACAAACTGGCTTACTTTTTCAAGCGATAAGCAGCGTCCCGGTTAAAAAAGCGGTCAGTCATGCCCGCAATGTAGTCGGCAACACTTCGCGGCACTCCAATAGTTTCAGATCGCTGGAAATAGCCGGAGGGCAATGCATTTGGATTTTCACAGTACCAGAAGAATAAGTCACGCATGGTGTGCTGTGATTGTCGCCTGACTTTCATGACTTGATCACTTCGGTAGACACGTTGAAATAAGAACGACTCTAGTTCCTCCTTTCCTTGCTGTATTGTCAGGTCGTGAGAAACAATTCGATTTCCATCAGAGGATGCCTGCTTAATTTCATCAACGGAAGGGTTTTTCAGAGTCTGTAAGCGAGCCGAGGTCTGTGTTACAAGTCCGGCTACCTGTAGTTCAATAAGTTCGTGGAGTATTGCTCGACGCAATAGTAGTGAGTCGAGTTTTCCATGCTGAGAATCGACGTTGGCTGCGGCTTTTGCTACTAGCGGTAGTTCCAGTAATTCATCGAGTTTTACAAAGCCCAGCTCAATGGCGTCATCTGCATCATGTGTATCGTACGCTATTGAATCTGCAGCATCTACGACTTGAGTCTCAAGGAGCGGCGGTAGGGCACCTGGAAGTTTAGCTCTCACCGATTGGGCATCGAGAATTTCTTGAGAAAGATTCAGACCCGAGCAACTCGGGTATCGATGTTCAAGCAGGGTCATGATGCGGAGTGCTTGGCGATTGTGATTGAACC
>ERZ1048686.302-NODE-302-length-51507-cov-29.815828_pt1 | contig 51507 bp, 40 predicted proteins | sample MGYA00383099_ERZ1048686 | MGnify/ENA primary metagenome ERZ1048686 (study PRJEB29581, sample SAMEA5548369) | metagenome | biome: marine; feature: coastal; material: water | depth 25 m | study: Short-term variability in the microbial, nano- and picoplankton... | reverse complement strand
AACATTAGATGAAGTAATGGGAGAAAAAAATGCTCGACACCACGATTTCAGATCAAACCCAATTAATTTTAAACGAATTTGGCGATGCGCTTGAAAAAGGCGATATTGCGCGGGCCTGTGACATGTTTGAGGATGATTGCTACTGGCGCGATCTAGTCAGTTTTACGTGGAACATCAAAACCGTTGAGGGAAAAGACCAGGTCGCAAAGATGCTGTCGCACCAACTGTCAACGATTAAACCAAGTTCTTGGAAAATAGCGGATGGAGAGGTTGCGGATGAAGATGGTGGTGTTACGACAGCCTGGATCACGTTTGAGACAGAGGTTGCAAGAGGTTATGGGTTAATTCGCCTAAAGGGCGATAAGATTTGGACCCTCCTGACAACAATGGTTGAGTTGAAGGGATATGAGGAACCAGTCGGTTTTAATCGTGCGATGGGAGCAAAGCATGGAGCGGGAAAGAACCGTGCTACATGGGCTGAGGAGCGTGCTTGCGAGGAAGCTGAACTGGGATACGAAACTCAGCCCTACTGTGTGATCATCGGCGGCGGGCAGGGAGGAATTGCGATGGGTGCTCGCTTACGCCAGCTTGGAGTGCCCACGATCATTGTTGAGCGAAATGAACGCCCGGGTGATAGCTGGCGGAACCGCTACAAGTCTTTGTGTTTACATGATCCCGTTTGGTACGATCATCTGCCTTACATTAAATTTCCTGATAACTGGCCGGTATTTTCACCTAAAGATAAAATTGGTGATTGGCTGGAAATGTACACCAAGGTCATGGAACTCAACTACTGGACACAGACAACAGCCAAGTCTGCTAAATTTGATGAGGTCAAAGGTGAGTGGACAATTCTTGTAGATAGAAACGGAGAAGAAATTGAACTGAAGCCCAAGCAACTTGTTATGGCAACGGGTATGTCTGGCAAAAAACGTACACCAGATTTCCCCGGCATGAGTAAGTTCAAAGGAGTGCAGCAACATTCATCTGAACATCAGGGCCCGGATCAATGGTCTGGCAAAAAAGTTGTTGTAGTTGGTTCAAACAACTCTGCTCATGATATTTGTGCGGCACTTTGGGAAGCGGAAGCAGACGTAACCATGGTACAGCGCTCATCGACCCATATCGTTCGGTCTGAGACCTTGATGGAGGTCGCCCTAGGAGATTTGTATTCCGAACGCGCTGTTCAGGGGGGCATGACAACTGAGAAAGCCGATTTGGTATTCGCATCGCTTCCTTATCGTATTCTGCATGAGTTCCAGATCCCTGCGTATGCTGCCATGAAAGAGCAGGATAAAGATTTCTATGAGGGCTTGGAAAAAGCTGGATTTTGGCTGGACTGGGGTGATGACGAAAGTGGACTATTTATGAAGTATCTTCGACGCGGGTCCGGCTATTATATTGATGTTGGGGCAAGTCAGTTGATTATTGACGGTGAAATCAAACTTAAACGCGGTCAAGTTGTTGAGCTGGACGAAACGGGCATCATCCTTGATGATGGCACTCATCTTGATGCGGACTTGGTGGTTTACGCGACTGGGTACAATTCGATGAACGGTTGGGTTGCCGATCTGATGGGAAAAGAAATGGCTGATACGCTTGGAAAGTGCTGGGGTTTGGGGTCAGATACCACCAAAGATCCTGGCCCTTGGGAAGGCGAACAACGAAATATGTGGAAGCCAACGCAGGTAACCAACCTATGGATGCACGGCGGTAATTTACATCAGTCACGGCATTATTCACAGTTCTTGTCTTTACAGATAAAGGCGAGAATGGAAGGTGTCCCTACTCCGGTCTTTGGTTTGCAAGAAGTTCACCACCATGGCTAGCGAACGACTTTAGGATCAAAAGCGGTCTTTCGAACTGAGTGCACGAAGGGCCGCTTTATCCTTCAAGCCGTTGGAAAGAGAATTAAAAAAGAGCAACAATAATATCGTAGGCTGAATTAATCGTTTGGTGCTATCGCGCTCAGCTCCATTGTGCTCACCTACTTGCTCACGGGTAAAACATCTAGCGCAGGAAATCAGTATGCCTTGGAAATGCAGGTTTATCAGTGATTTTCGGTTTTGCTTGGAACAACGAGGTGCCACTCAAAAATGTTTCAATGCTAAACAAGCTTTTACATGGTGTTAGGTTCTCATTCGAGGCACAGCGTTCGGATCAAGACGTAGCTCGATAAGTAGGGGGCGGTCACGGGTTTCTATGACTTGGATTGCAGCTTCAAGATCGTCAACGGACTTGACCTGAACCCCCTTACCGCCAAGTGCAGTTGCGATTTCCGCAAATGAGGGCCAATCGAACATCGATAGTCCCGGGTCCATCTTTCGATCAAGGAATTGGATATGCTCGGCGCCGTATGCGCTGTCATTTGCTACGATTACGATTAGGTCTTGGTTTGTACGCACCGCTGTGTTGAACTCATTGATGCCACCCATCATAAAGCCACCATCACCGGTAAAAAGCACGACCGGACGGTCTTGAATAGCGAAGCCCGCACCGATGGCCACTTGTAAACCAAGCCCGATAGAGCCAAAATTAGTGGTGGCGATGAAGCTCTCTGCGTTTGGTGCTGAAACGCGGCACCAGACCTCAGTCATAAAACGCCCACCATCAGTGGTAAGGAACCGTTCTTTGGGTAGTGCTCGTTCCAAACGATCCAACGCATATTCAAAATTAATGTAACCGGGAGCCGATTTATCTCGGTCACCTTGGGGGTGTGTTGTTAAAATCTTCATGTCGAGTTCGGCCGTAAAGCCGCTGGGGGCGACCTCAGCCTCGTCCAACCACCAGATGATATTGTCGGCAGTTAACCCGGCGTCAGCCACTAGTGCCGCGTCAGGATGGTAATTCTTGGAGATTTCTGTAACCGAGTCGTTGACTTGCACCACGCGCTTTCCCCTCATCAAAGCACCATTGTCGGTAGTGAAACGGTGCAAGCTGGTGCCGAATGCGACCACACAATCAGTTTTTGCGATGGCCTCGTAGGCGGCTGGCGTTGAAAGAGTTCCGAATATATCGATGTTGAAGGGGTGTTTGCTGAACATCCCCTTGGCTTTAAGTGTGGTTGCTAGTGGTGCCTCGAGGCGGTCGGCTAGTCGCTGGATTTGTTCAACGCAGCCTATGGCGCCGATGCCGGCAAGTACGACGGGGCGCTTGGCACTGGCGATCATACCGACGGCTTTGTCGAGGTTGTCGCCCTCCGGCACGTAAGCTGGTGCGCTGAAGGTCGCGAAGACATGGGGAACATGCTCCACCTTCTGCCACATAAAATTGACTGGCATGTTCAGCACGATGGGGCGTTTTTCGACTTTGGCGCGATAGAGCGCATGGGCTAGGTCGTAGGAGGCGGTTTCAGGGGAGCGCATTTGCTCAAATCCCGCACCAGTCAGCTTGACCGTTTCTCGCTGGTCGATGTTTTGGAGGTTATGTGGTTTTGAAACATCGGTATCACCTGCTAAGAGTACCATCGGTATATGGCCGCGTGCGCCCTCGGTTAAAGCTGTGACGCAGTTGGTGAGCCCCGGACCATGGGTGACGGTTGCGATTCCTACTTTTCCGGCTACTCGGCCATAGGAAAGGGCCATAAGGACCGCGCTGCCCTCGTAAGCTACGGGCACGAAGGTTCCGCTGCCCGCGCGAACATAATGATCAACCAAGAATAGGTTGGCATCCCCAATCAGCCCAAACATAGTGTTATGCCCATGCTCGAAGAGAGATTTTGCAATGGATTGGTAAACGTAAATTGCGTTGTTCATCAGTTATCTTTCTCAATGTGCCTTGCATATTTTTATCAAATAACGACTGTTAAAGGAGCGCAATAATTTGAGTATCCAGAAGTTTTTTGCGTAAAAATTGCATAAATAGTTAGTTATATGCGTTTTTTACGCGCTTTGCCTGCCGGCTTTATCTTCAAACTTTCAGGAAAGTTTAGGTCCAAAACCTAGTGTGACTTCCAGCGTCTTCTACATCAATTAGCTTTGTTTAAAACGGGTTGGGTCAGTACCCTAAAGATGCCTAATTCTTCTTTGTCACGATATATCTAAGACAAACACATTGTTTGCAAATCGTTGCAGTCTTGGTCATCCTTTGCCATATGGAATTTCTAACCGTCAACCACAGCTCTTTTTTAATCGCGATGTCGTGCGTCGTTGCGCTTGTCGCTGGTTTCACGGGTCTATCGCTGACACGTGATCTGTCAGAAACGCCGATGTTTCAGAAAAAGGCTTCAATCGCGCTGGCAGCCGTGGCCTTGGGTGGCGGTATATGGGCTATGCATTTCGTTGCCATGTTGGGCTTAAAGCTTTCAATTTTGTTTTATTATGACGCGGCGATCACCCTCGTCTCGGCCTTGTCAGCGATTCTTTTGGTGGGTGCGGCTCTGATCCTTTTGCATTTTGTTGACCGCACCCCTTTCATCATTTCGCTCGCGGGCGGCATTGTTGGGATTGGCATTTTGGTCATGCATTACATCGGTATGGCTGGACTGGAGCTTTGCCGCGCCGTGTACGCGACTTCGGGTGTTATTTATTCATCCTTAGTAGCCATCTTACTTTGCATTCTAGCCTTTTGGATCGCCTACGGAAATCGAACAAACCGAAACATTGTGTTAGGCACTATCTGCTTTGCGATTGCGGTGTGTTCCGTACATTTTTTAGCAATTGCTGAGACTAATTTTATTCAAGAAGCCGACACCGCTGAATTTGGTCCTTCTATGAGTAATGAAACTCTCGCACTTGCTGTAATTTTCTTCAGTTTTATGATCTTTGGAGCGTGTCTGTGGGTAAGCGTGACCTACCTCGTCGCACCAATTGCCAATGACAGCCTGCAGGCCCTTCCGTCTGCTCCAAAAGCAGCGACCAGCATTAAAATCCCTTGCGAGAGCGACGGCAGCAAGGTTTTTGTCTGGGCGGAAGATGTTCTTTTTGTTCGCGCAGACGGCCATTACACGCAGATCTATACTGATAATCAACGGCTTTTCTGTGCCTGGCCGATCACTGTGACGTCGAAGCGGCTATTGCCCGCTGGGTTCCTGAAGACGCATCGGAGTTATATGGTCAACCCGAGCCGAGTTTCCAGATTTGAACGAATCAAAGACAAGGGTCGTTGCCTGTTTGAGGGAAGCGAGCTGCCACCAGTGCCTGTGAGCCGATCCAAACTAAAAGAAGTTCAGGATGCACTTGCGTCTCAGGAAGGCGCAGTTCGTGCATAACACAGCGCAATTCGTGCAAAAGAGCTGTATTTCATTGATTTCCTAGTGCCGTGGCGCTGCGACGCATGCATTTTCGCGTGAACGAATATTTCAACGCTTGAGAGGAAAGTCGATGATCCCGGCAGCTTTTGATTATTACCGGCCGCAAGACATGAAAGGCGTCCTAGCCCTTTTACAAGAGCATGGGGATGACGCCCGTGTCATGGCCGGCGGTCACAGTCTTATCCCCATGATGAAGATGCGGATAGCTGATGTCCCACACCTGATTGACCTGCAGGACGTAGGCGGAATGTCCGATATTATCGTCAATCCTGACAATATACGGATTGGCGCATTAGTTACGCAGGCAGAAATAATCAATCATGGTCTACTTTCAAAGACTGCCCCAATTTTGCGTGAGGCTGCGTTGCAAATCGCTGACCCCCAAGTGCGCTCGATGGGAACGGTTGGAGGTAACGTGGCGAACGGAGATCCGGGCAATGACATGCCTGGCTTAATGCAGTGCCTTGATGCGACTTTTACGGTGGTTGGCCCAGATGGCGAGCGCCACTTACCAGCGCGGCAATTTTATGAGGCGGCGTACGTCACCGCTCGTGCAGACGACGAAGTGATGACTGCTGTTACTATCCCTCTGCCGAATGGTGGTTACGCATACGAAAAACAGAAACGAAAGATTGGCGACTACGCGACGGCCGCCGCCGCAGTGCAAATCGTCAATGATGGTGGCATTTGTGCCAGCGCGTCGATCGCAATGACCAATCTCAGCGACACACCCATCTTTTCCGAAGGGGCGGGGACAGCACTCGTTGGCACATCGGTCAGTAAGTCTGCTCTTGATGCGGCCGTTGCCGCAATGTTGGACGATATAGATCCAACTGAGGACAACCGGGGTCCAGTTGCATTTAAAAATCATGTGGCAGGCGTCATCTTACGCCGTGCCATCGAGAACGCCTGGTTGCGGGCTTGAGGGAGAAGAACATGTCGAAAAAAATGCATATCAAGTTAAACGTTAATGGCAAAGATGAGGAGTTTCTTGCCGAACCGCGTGAACTCTTGATCTACACGCTCCGGGAACGGCTCAATATCACGGGTCCCCACATTGGATGTGAAACTTCTCATTGTGGCGCGTGTACGGTTACCATCGACGGCAAGTCCGTCAAGTCATGCACTATGTTTGTTGCCCAAGCCGATGGAGCTGAAGTGACAACGATTGAGGGTCTTGGGGGCCCAGACAATCTACACCCTCTGCAAGAGGCATTTAAAGAGCATCATGGGCTTCAGTGTGGCTATTGCACACCTGGCATGATTACACGTGCTACCAAACTGCTTGAAGAGACACCAAATCCTACCGAGGAAGAGATCCGGTTTGGAATGGCTGGTAACATATGCCGCTGCACGGGTTACCAAAATATCGTGAAATCCATTCAGGCCGCCGCGGCGGAGATGAATGCAGCCAAGGAGGCCGCAGAATGAAGGACGAATTCACTCGCGAAGAGCGCGTTGATAATCTTAAAGGCATGGGCTGCTCACGCAAACGTGTCGAAGATGCCCGTTTCACGCAGGGAAAGGGAAATTATGTCGACGACATAAAATTAGATGGGATGCTTTTTGGTGATTTCGTTCGCTCTCCGTACGCTCATGCTAAGATTAAAAGCATACGGACTGCTGCGGCGTTGGAGGTACCGGGTGTTCTTGCTGTGCTGACCGCAGCGGATTTAGAGCCGCTGGGACTGCATTGGATGCCAACTCTTGCTGGCGACAAGCAAATGGTCTTAGCGGATGGTAAGGTGTTGTTCCAAGGCCAAGAAGTGGCTTTTGTTGTCGCGGAAGATCGTTATGCGGCTGCAGATGGCATCGAAATGGTTGAGGTCGATTATGAAGAACTTCCTGTAATCGTGGACCCCTTTAAGTCACTTCAGTCTGATGTGGTTTTGCGCGAAGATTTGGTGGCGGAAGATGGCTCAATTCCAGACGGCGCTCACGGTCCGCGTAAACACCCCAACCATATATTCACATGGGACGCAGGCGAGAAGGATTTGACGGAGGAGGTCATAGCCAATGCTGAGGTAGTCGCAACCGAGTCCATGTATTACCACCGCACCCATCCGTGCCCATTGGAAACCTGTGGTTGTGTGGCGTCTATGGATAAGGTCAACGGCAAGCTTACGCTCTGGGGCACGTTTCAGGCACCGCATGCGATCCGTACCGTGGTAAGCTTGATTTCTGGGATTGAGGAGCACAATATTCGCGTGGTTAGCCCAGATATCGGTGGTGGTTTTGGTAACAAAGTAGGTGCGTATCCGGGCTATGTTTGTTCGGTGGTCGCGTCCATCGTTACTGGTAAGCCAGTCAAGTGGATCGAAGATCGGATGGATAATTTGATGACAACCGCGTTTGCGCGGGATTATCATATGACCGGTAAGATAAGTGCGACGACAGAGGGCAAGATCACTGGTTTGCATTGTCACGTGACAGCGGATCATGGAGGCTTTGACGCATGTGCGGACCCCACCAAGTTTCCAGCTGGTTTCATGAACATCTGCACGGGATCATATGACATCCCGACAGCGTTCTTGGAGGTAGACGGGGTGTATACTAACAAGGCTCCCGGTGGAGTAAGTTATCGTTGTTCCTTCCGTGTTACTGAGGCTGTTTATTTTATCGAACGTATGATTGAGGTTCTCGCGATCGAGTTGAATATGGACGCCGCAGAGTTGCGCCGGATAAACTTTATAAAGAAAGAGCAGTTTCCCTACACCGCCGCGCTAGGGTGGGAATATGACAGTGGAGATTATCATACCGCTTGGGAAAAAGCGTTGAAGACCGTTGATTATGATGGATTAAGAGCAGAACAAGCTCAGCGTGTAGAAGATTTTAAGGCTGGCAAAACACGCAAGTTGATGGGTATCGGTCTGAGCTTCTTCACGGAAATTGTGGGCGCCGGGCCAGTCAAAAATTGTGATATCCTCGGGCTAGGTATGTTTGACAGTTGCGAAATTCGCATCCATCCAACGGGTTCTGCGATTGCAAGGCTAGGCACAATTTCTCAAGGGCAGGGGCACGCTACTACTTTTGCGCAAATCCTCGCTTCTGAAATTGGACTGCCTGCCGACAGCATCACAATCGAAGAAGGTGATACCGATACAGCGCCTTATGGCTTGGGCACCTATGGTTCGCGTTCAACTCCTGTTGCTGGTGCCGCAACCGCCATGGCGGGGCGTAAAATTCGAGCCAAGGCACAGATGATTGCGGCCTATTTGCTTGAGGTACACGACAACGATGTCGAGTTTGACGTGGATCGCTTTGTCGTCAAAGGGGCACCGGAACGATTTAAAACGATGAAAGAGATCGCTTTTGCTGCCTACAACCAGGCTATTCCAGGTATTGAGCCGGGGTTGGAGGCCGTCAGTTACTATGATCCGCCTAACATGACCTATCCTTTTGGCGCCTATGTTTGCGTGATGGATATAGACGTTGATACTGGTGTGCCAGAGATCCGCCGTTTCTATGCACTGGACGATTGCGGCACGCGCATTAACCCAATGATAATCGAGGGGCAGGTGCACGGGGGGCTGACTGAAGCACTTGCGGTCGCGCTGGGTCAGGAGATTGCATATGATGACATGGGGAATGTAAAAACGGGTACATTGATGGATTTCTTCCTACCGACAGCTTGGGAAGTTCCAAACTATGAGACAGACTTCACAGTAACTCCAAGTCCACATCACCCAATTGGTGCAAAAGGTGTTGGGGAAAGTCCGCATGTCGGCGGTGTGCCTTGCTTCTCAAATGCAGTACAGGATGCATTCCGCCCGTTTGGTAACCGTCACACAAACATGCCACATGACCACTGGCGGATTTGGCGCACTGCCAATGAACTTGGATTGCATGATTGATCCAATGAGTAGGGCGGGTATTATTCCCGCCCTACGGAGATTTAAATGACCTGGATGAATTTAAAAACTTCGCTCGCGGGCAAGGGCTATGTCGCCTCTGAGAATTTGGCTGTCGCTTTACATCTCGGACTATCGTTAGGACGCCCATTGTTACTTGAAGGCGCCGCAGGTGTCGGCAAAACTGAAATTGCGCGCGCTCTGTCTGAGGTGAAGAACACGCGGCTCATTCGTCTTCAATGCTACGAGGGACTTGATGCCGCACAAGCAATTTATGAATGGAATTACCAGCGGCAACTACTCACAATCCGTGCGGCATCAGAGGCTGGGGAAACCGGCAAGACAGTCGAAGACCGGATTTTTTCAAGGGATTTTTTGCTTGAACGTCCGCTGCTGGCTGCAATAACCCAAGACATATCCCCGGTTTTGTTGATTGATGAAATTGACCGTGCTGACGAAGAGTTTGAGGCCTATCTTTTGGAGATCTTGTCAGATTTTCAGGTCTCGATACCTGAACTTGGAACGCTAAAAGCAACTACTCGGCCGATTGTGATCCTGACCTCAAATGGTACACGTGACCTGTCTGACGCTTTGCGTCGCCGTTGTCTTTACACCTATGTGGAATACCCAGACCGTGCAACGGAACTAGCAATCCTCAAGGCCCGCAGTCCAGAAGTTGAGGAGCGCTTGGCCCATCAGATTGTAGGCTTTGTGCAGAAGCTTCGTGAGGAAGAGTTAGACAAAACACCTGGTGTGGCAGAAATGCTCGACTTTGCCGCTGCCTTGATGGGTTTAGGTATCGCGGATTTGACTGATAACCCGGCGGTATTGCAATCAACTTTGACTACACTCTTAAAGACTCAGACTGACCAAGCTCAGATTACACCCGAGGTAGCTGGACGTATCGCGGGTAAAGCAGCGTGAGCCGTGTCACAAAATTTACCGGACGCGACCCCGGGCCCGCTGCCCGTGTAGTTGGGTTTATAACTCATTTACGCAACAATGGACTGCGCCTTGGCGTTGCTGAGGCGGATTTGGCAATGGCCGCCTTGGGAGAGGTTGACACTATTGATCCTGACTGCAGCCGCCGTGCGTTGCGTGCCGTCTGCACTGGCTGCAAAGATGAAATGGAACGATTTGACGATCTCTTTGATAGTTACTGGTTGGATATGGGCCGGGTGAGACAAAAGGTAGTTCCATCGTTAACGCCTTCGATCAGTACTGACATTCATTCATCGCGCGACGCCAAAGGTGAGGTTGCGGGTGCATCTGGATCGGCAGCGGCACCGGATGATCAAGAGGGCGATACAGACAGCGATGGTACTGGGAAATTAATCGCGACCCAACAACGTAACCTAAGTCAAAAAGATCTGCGGGATTTAGTTCGACCTGAGGAGATTGCTGAGGCTGAGGAGGTCGCGCGTCAGATTGGTGCAGCGTTGCGAGATACCCGATCACGCCGCAGGATCGCCGCTCGAAAAGGTGACAGGTTGCATTTTCGTAAAACCATTCGTCACAGTCTTGCAACAGGTGGCGAACCCCTGCGTCTCGTGCGCAAGAAGCGCCCTGATCGAACTCGCAAAATAGTTGCCCTGTGTGATGTCTCAGGTTCGATGTCGGTATATGCAAAAATATTTTTGGCGTTTGTCGCGGGTTTAATGCGCGCCGACCCATCAGCAGACGCCTATTTGTTCCACACGAGGCTCGTGAGAATTACCGAGGCATTGCGCGATAAAGACGCGATGCGGGCAATCGGGCGTTTGTCGCTAATGGCGGATGGATTTGGAGGCGGCTCCAAGATTGGTCTGTCGCTGATGCACTTTTCTAATACCTACGCAAAGCGCTTCGTTGATGGGCGCACCGTCGTAATAATCCTATCCGATGGTTATGACTCGGAGGCGCCTGAAATGGTTGCTTCGGCGCTGGAGAAGCTTCGGAAACGCGGCTGCAAAGTGATCTGGCTTAACCCTCTGAAAGGGTGGGTCGACTATGCTCCAGTGGCCGAAGGCATGGCAGCGGCCTTACCATATCTTGATTATTTTAAAGCGGCTAACACGTTGAGTGATCTGGCTGCACTTAAACAGGAACTGGCAATGCTATGACACCAGCCGGAATTTTTTCTTCAGACCTAGCTGAGGCTGCGCAGAAGTTACGTGATAAAGATGAACCGTTTGCTTTTGCAACAATTGTGCGTACAGCAGGATCGACCGCAGCTAAGCCTGGGTCAAAAGCTTTGCTCAGTTCAGACGGTACAATTTTGCAGGGCTGGCTGGGTGGTGGGTGTACCCGCGGTGCAGTCAAGCGCGCAGCCTTACAGACCTTACAAAACGGCAAGCCTCAGCTTGTTTCGGTGGCGCCTGAGGAATTTCTTTTGGAAAAGGGTGTTACTGCGGGCGAAGAAGTAGACGGTACGCGTTTCGCTCGTAACGGTTGTCCCTCTCGCGGCACTGTAGATATCTTTATTGAACCCTGCTTGCCGTCACCCCAACTTGTTGTAATGGGCGCTTCTCCTGTGGCACAGGCACTCAGGAAGCTGGCACCGCAGTTTCATTGGTCAGTTACACAGGACCCACAACAAGACAAAACAAGCCAGGAATGTTTTGTGGTTATTGCTACGCAGGGATACGGAGATCTAGACGCTTTGAAAGCTGCACTGACGGCAAAGACGGCTTATGTCGCCTTCGTTGGTAGCAGTAAGAAATATGCGTCACTCGCTGGAAAACTCACTAATGCAGGTTTTGGTCAATTTTGCATTGATCGGGTGAGAGCCCCTGCTGGACTTAATCTTGGCGCGGTAACGCCTGAAGAAATCTCACTCTCTATTTTGGCACAATTGGTGCTTGAACGGCGCGCATTGTTGAAAAAAAATGATGCGTGAAGTTACGTCGATCATATTGGCTGCTGGAAGTTCACGCCGGATGGGGGAGCAAAACAAACTGCTGCTTCCCATTAACGGTGTTCCGATGATACGTCATATGGTCGAAATTTATGGCGAGGCAACAAATCATCCAGTGTTTGTCGTCACAGGGTATCAAGCAAAAGAGGTAGAGGGTGCGCTTGCAGGAAGCGGAGCCCAGGTGGTTTTTAATGCGGATTTTGCGCAAGGCCAAAGCACTTCGGTTGCGTGCGGACTGCGAGCTGCCGATGAGGCGAATAAAGTTCTGATAGGTTTAGGGGATCAGCCGCTTTTGACAGCTGACGACATTAGCACATTGCTTGCTGCGCACGCATCAGGCGATAGTTTGCGTATCTCTGTCGCGGCGCTTAATCAACGACGCGGTAACCCTATTGTGGTTCCCGCTTATTTACGTGCGCGCCTTCTTAAAGATCCTCGGTCACCGGGATGTCAAAAATTTACCCGCAGCCATCCAGAATACGTTCAATTTCACCAGTTGGCCTCTCCTGGATTTTACACGGACGTGGATACACCCAAGGCGTACGCTTCCCTGAATAAAAGTATTTCGGAGGAAATCACATGAAAAATATCTGGCAAATTACTGTACGCTTATGCCAAAAGTTTGCACTCACACCAGAGCAGGCCGATCATCTGGCTAAAATCAAATTTCCCTGTTGTTAAAAGGACATCTCATGGAACTGGCAGACGAAATAATTATTAACGCACCGAAAGAACAAGTTTATGCTGCGTTAAATGACCCTGAGGTACTGAAACAATGCATCCCCGGCTGTGAAGAGTTGATAAAACATTCTGAAACTGAACTTGAGGCAAAAGTCGTTCTTAAAGTTGGGCCTGTTAAGGCCAAGTTCAGTGGTGAGGTTAAACTTGACACTGCAGGCGCGCCGAACTCGTTTTCCTTAACAGGTCAAGGCAATGGTGGGGCCGCGGGGCACGCTAAAGGCGGAGCGGAAGTCACACTGACTGCTGATGGGCCGAATACGACAATCTTGAGTTATGATGCCAAGGCGGCGATCGGTGGTAAACTGGCCCAACTTGGCAGTCGTCTAATCCAGAGCACCGCAAAAAAGCTGGCAGCAAAGTTCTTCAAATCTTTTGCCGACGTAGTGAATGAGGATGCCGAAGCCTGAAGAGCACACTTTTACAGATTAATTATTTGGAATTATATTTAAGTGGACCTGAGCTTGCGAAAGGATCTGCGACAAATGCTTTGATTGTGGTCACGCCAGATCAAATTTGTCTGATTGCGATGATGCAGGAATTGGCTTCAAAAGTGGTAATTCAATCTCGGTCTTTCGACAGCCCCCTCAGGTAGCCGTTAACAGTCTTCGCATTTATTGGGTGGCGTAGCTAAGGCGTCATTAAGATTGTAGCATAATACTGCCTAGCTCTATTCAAGCGTTTTGATCAAGTTCGGCAAACGTGACCCTTGCAGCATCATGTGATCGCGCATCAACGCATTTGTGGCAAGGCCGTCTCCAGTGATTATAGCTTCGCATATCTCGCAATGCTCAGCGAATGATTTTTGGAGGCGCCCAACCACCTTACATGGCATTAATTGGTAGACATTAATACGCGACTGGATCTGATCTAACTGCCGAACTAACCATGCATTTCCGCTCGCTTTGTGGATAGCTGTGTGGAATTCCAAATTCGCTTTTGCATCCTCGTCGATCACCGCTGTCTACAGCCGTTAAAAAGCGTGCCCCAAGTCTTTTGGGGCACGAAACGCGCAGCAAAAAGATGTTAAAAACAAAATGGTCATCTCATGTTAAACGAGGTCCAAGGAAGCAGGGGCTTGGACTCGTATGCAAAACTGAACGACTTTTCGTTTGGCGTCGCCTAACGTGTTTTAATCTCAGTTTGCTTGTGGTGATGCTCTATCTCTGATTGTCATTGCCAAAAATCGAAATGCTCTTGTTTGATTGGTTGGTGGGGTTGCTGAAAAGCGCTTCAAGTAGATTAACAATTAAGCATGATACACTGAAATTAATAGATAATTCATAATTAGACGAAGTATCAGGATGTTTGGGTCATCTACCTTTCCGCATCTCAGTGCTTTGCGTTACTATTTTCCGCGAAGGAAAATGCTCCCTGGAACCCGACCAAGCACATGATATAGAATTATTGGGAAAATAACTCCGGCTATCACTCCCGCGAAGATCATAAGCGGGATATTTTCAAAGCCCATCGCGACAAGAATACGCCGTGTTCCAGATGTCCCCAAGATATGCCAAAGGAAAATGAAAAATGTGTAGGGCGCAATCCAAGAAAGAAGACGCAAATGATGTGCAAACGTTGCGCATATAGTAATTAAGGAAATCGACATGAAGAAATTTGAAATGAGTTGCAAAGGAATTGAGTCAAATTCAAATAACACACTCATCGATGCGGCGATAAATGCCAAAGCCACAACGAAATCCATCCGTGCGTGGAGCCAACCTGCGTGCTTGGCATAATAGTACCCGCAAGTAAAAAATGGCATCAAACTCAAAGCTTGGTTTATGGCCCAAACATTGGGGGTGAAATTGTAAGGTATGATCAGCAGCAAAAATGCCAGTGGGATTACTATAAGGTCCGCCATTTCTGAAAGATATCGACGCACAATGTAAGTCCCGCTCATCATTAGGCACAAAGCCATTACAAACCAGAAATGCGCGTAAGGAAGATACAATAACTTTAAGAATTGTACCGGCGAGTTAAAAGAAAACTTGGTGTCCATGAATTCGGAGGCAAGAGTGAAAATTACCATCGCAAACAGCGTGGGAGCCAATAGACGATTGAGAAGGGTGGATACATATTGCTGCGGGCCCCTATTCACGGCTCCCATTGCATGGAACGCATAGCCTGACAAAAGCGCAAATAAAGGCATCCGTAGTGGGGCGAGTACCGCGTTGATAGTATGCCAATTCGAAGCATTCCCTAAATTCAAACCCCCTCCCTCAGTCTTGAGCCCCACAGTGTGGAGTAAGATTACAAATAAACAGCATAAAGCACGTGCTGCACCGTGATCAGGACTTAGTAAGGATCTTTTGACAGCACGCTGCGGCAACTTTCCCGCAAGTTCTGATAAGTCTAGTAAATGCCAGTTTTCGAACGGTTCAATTCCGGCTTCCTCCAAAGCCATCTCAAGATCAACAAAGTCATTGGATGTTCCACCAAGGTGTTGAAACGTAGTTTTTTCGGTGACCAAGGAGCCGGGGAACTGACGTCGAAAAATTGATGTCACACGATCAAGATTTGTAGAGCGCTTTATTTTTTTTTGATGGCCCTTCAAATAATCACGGTTGCTGGCTTCGAGTAGCACTTTTGCCGCCTTTATATCGGGCTTGCCGTGTTGATTAATTGGCAGGGCAGCAACACGCACTTCTTTGATGAAACCAGATGGAACTGACAGCCAGTTAGCAACAGTTGACGCGACACCCTCGTCCCCAGTGTGCAAAAGTTCCAGAGCGTCGTCACAACCTGCCGCGATACAATCTACTCCTTCGTTACGCAGCCAATCTTCGACTTCATCAAGGCTCACACGTTTGCCAGAAAGTTTCAGAAATCGTGCAGAACGGCCGGTGAAGTAAAACAACCCATTCTCATCAAAATAGCCCATATCACCAGTTTTAAGCTGTTTTGGTCCTGATGCTTTTCTAAGGTCGTCAATTGATGTCGCATAGCCCATCATGACGTTTGGACCCTCATAAACCAACTCACCCACTTTGAGTGTATTCAATTTTTTTCCGTTTGCTCCCGATACCCAGAGTTTACCGCCAGGGATGGCTACACCAATCGAGTCTGGGTTATCGGCTGCAAGATGTGGGGGTAAATATGCAATTCGTGGGGATGCTTCAGTTTGGCCGTACATAGCGAAGAAGCTCCACCCATAACGATCTCCCGCGCTGCACCATCGCTGAACTTCCGCGGCATCGAATTTTCCGCCGGCCTGTGTCACATATCGTAAAAGGCTCCTTTTGCGAAATAACTGGCCACTTCGCTCTAGAAGTCGAAAACTCTGTGGAACTCCGGCAAAACTGGTGCAATTATTTTTTTCAAAAGACTCCCAAAAAGCATTTGAGAGAATTGGAGTATCAATTAATAAAATTGAAGCACCCACCGCCAGATAACTGTGAAGGATCGACAATCCATACGAGTAGTTCAAAGGAAGAGATGTTGGAGCGCAATCACCTGGTCCCAAATTCAAGTACTTTGCAATAGAAATAGAATTTGATGCTAGATTGTTTGCTGACAAACGGACAAATTTCCTTGCACCGGTAGAGCCCGATGTCGATAGGAGGAGCCTTAGCTCGGGATGAATCAAGTGTCCTGTATGCCTCTGATCTGAAACAACTTCTCCAATAGATTTTTCGAACCGATATAAACAAGGCAGGTTTCTGGAAACTCCATTGCCCTGGTCCGATGGCGGTTCAAGAACAACTGGGCAGCCATATTTTAGTGCTGCAAGATATGTCGCAATGAAATTTACGCTTGGTTCAGCCTGAAGCTCACAAAGCCCACGACCGGAACTGAACTGCAAACCAACAAGATCCCGTCGCGCCTGTAGTTCTCCATATGTAACTATTTGGCCGGTCGAGGATACGCGCAAAGCGGGAGAGTTGTGCGATGAGGATTTTAAATCCCAAAAATTTGTTTGAAGTGCAGTTGAAGCCTCGAAATTCCCATTAAAGTTTTGCACTTTTTGGTTCCAAATAGATGATTAGTTCACGAAATATTAATTACTATTTGCCATGATACATCTGGAATTATGGCAAAAAAATGTAGTTCAGACTTAAAATCTTTGGAGTTAATCGAAAATTTCTTCGAACTTTGAGATTGAACGAAAACATATGTAATTAATCTTGCGATGGCTATTTTTCGAAATTTATAGGTGGTTCGCTTGCAAAGTTTTGTGACCGTTGGCATGCAGAAGTTCAATAAATTGCTTAAAATATTGCCAATTTGTCATTTTTTGACAAACTCAGTTTTTTTGACGCTTGTTTGATTTCTGAAAGTCGTAAAAAGAAGCTTGATTGAGGGCGTGGTGACTTTTTCAGATTGGCCTGACTAGACTTTGCTTGACAATATTTACTATGCAGGCAGTTAAGTGTGCATAAGGGCGGGGCTGACACTTTCCCTCTTGTTTTGATCTAAATTCTATTATTGCGCAAACTACGTAGAATTTTTGCCGAAAGCTTACAATGTTAGATCCTTATGCACGTAAATTGGTAAATCCATTGCTGAATTTGGCCGGGAGGTTTTTAGTTGCTCATAGCGTTTCAGCTAATGCCATGACTTTTGCTGGCCTTTTAACTGGAATTTTTGCATCCCTATGTGTTGGTTTTGGTGTGCCATTGTTGGGGTTGTTGTTTGTTATGATAAACCGGATCGCTGATGGTCTGGATGGAGCGATAGCGCGTGCGTCTGATAAAACTGATTTTGGCGGTTATCTCGATATATGCGCAGATTTCTTGTTTTATTGCGCAATTCCAGCAGGATTTGTTTTCGCCGATCCAGCAAAAAATGGCGCCGTTGGTGCGTTTTTGCTCGTGGCAATATGCTTTAATGGTGTCAGCTTTTTGGGCTTTGCCATCTTAGCAGAAAAAAATCACCTAATTGATCAAGATCAAGATAGTAAAGTGATGTATTATTCGAATGGAATTTTGGGGGGATCTGAGACGATAATCTTCTTCGTGTTAATTTGCCTCTTACCTGTTCATTTCACCACTTTGTCTTTTCTATTTGGCGCGCTGTGCTTTGCGACCGCCATTTTACGCATAGCTGAAGCAAGGAAGACTTTCACCAGCCTGTAAGTTTCTTCGCTTGAAGGTAAGCTGAACAGGAATATTTTTAATTCATATGATCCGAGCTGGAGGTTTAGCCGTAACCTTCACAACGTTTCTTCTCCCTTGGAAAGCGTTTTAACTGATACAGCCAGGCCTCCGGGTCTGGCTTTTTTTTGTGTTAAACCTTTAGGTTTTCACGATGCATTTTTAAAAATGTGTCCACCTCTACTTAATTTTTAAAAGCCAAGAGCTGTAAACCGTTGAATCATGCAAAATAACAATAAGTCGTAATAAAAAGCCCACTTTCTCGAGATCGGTTTGAATTACAAAATACCTTTTGTTACCGCGCTTAATGATCTTGCGGATTGCTACTTCGCAAAAGCGACGCATAATAAAGGAAGTCAGGGAGGCACACTTTTAGGTTAAGGCCTCCCTAAAAGTTACAAACTCTGATGGTCAACAATCGTGGTTTTGTAGCTTTGGTTTCACATTGATACGGCCGCAAAAATATTTTTGGGGAGTTTGCAGTGTCAAATAGATTTAGAGGTTTTGTATGAACACGCTTTATATTTCGGGTGCGGGCGTAAGCGCGGAGAGTGGTATCCCAACCTTTAGGGGAAGAGATGGATTTTGGTCGATTGGAAGTGCTAATTACACGCCCCAAGAGATGGCAACCCGAACAATGTATATGAACCACCCCGACGAATTCCTTCTCTGGTATTTTCGTCGGTTTGCCTCTTTCCGGCATATTAAACCCAACAATGTCCACCATTGGTTAGCTAACAAAAAGCTCATCACTCAAAATATTGATGGTTTAGACGGAAAGGCCGGCAACGTTGGATATATTCCAATCCATGGCCGTTTAGACAAAGTAACATTTCTTCACCAGCAAGGTGAGAATTCAGATTTTTTGGACGCGCCGTGGGAGGACGTCGTCGCCGACTGTACTGATCTTGGGAATGATACTGTGTTAAAATCAGTGCTCTTGGACGCTTTTAGAGTACCCAAAGCAACGATGATTCCAGAAATAGGGTTCTCACTCAAACCTTTCGTACTCCTGTTCGACGAGTATTACACTGACCTTTATCGGATGTCTCAAGCTGAAGAATGGATGCGCGATGCAGATTGTTTTGTGTTTATGGGAACGTCGTTTAGCGTCAATATCACCAATATCGCACTTCGCTATGCGTTGACTTCTGGGGCTAAAATTGAGGTGGTGGATCCCAAACCTGTTGATGTTGGTATAGAAGGCGTAGTTTATCACGAGATGATGGCTCACGAGTATATTTTAAATAATGAAACGCCAATGCATACGAGTTCAAATAGAATAATTTGAAATTGAGTTTTTCTAAATTTTCCAAAATATGAAAAAGTTGGTGGTGAGGAAAGAAATAAAAAACTTCATTTAAAAGTTTGTTAAAGGCATGGAACGCACTGTAAGCGGATGGCACCTAACTGACAAAAAAATTAGAGGAGTGCTAGATGTTTTGCAGGTGCAAGATACTTTGGCCAAACTGCGTGGCTACAGATTAGTCGAGGTTCCTTCCCAAAAACTGTCGATAGACGTTAAAGAACCTTTAAAGACGAGACTTGCTGGTCCTATCGGGTGCGCCAAATTTCGAGTAGGAGCAAAGCTGTGGCGTGATGTAAGAAATTTCAAAATTGCAAGTGCATACAATCACATAAAGCACTCATTAGGTGCTGTTTTTCATACTTAAACACGCCAAAGGTTAAACCTTATCAATTCAGACGTTAAAGCACCGCTTCCGTCGAAGATCACTTTTTTTATCTGAAATCAAAGACTAAATTAAGCCTTTTGCCGACCGGTGGGATTACCATCTTTACCGTTAAGGCCAAAACGACTTTCGCACAGATGATGTCCATTTTCATTTCAACGAGCAACACTGAGACGATGACGGGAGATAATTTCAAGAGCCCCAAGGTCTGACGCTTGCAACATTGCCATCGTGCAGCATAATTATAAAAAATCAGACGGGCTGAGTTCCTCGCAATTTAGGCAGCTTTTGATACTATAATATTTTACTGCAGACATCTGAAAGGTGAGGCCTTTATGCGTATTCTTTATGATCCGGCGCCGCGCAAGACTTCCGAAATTTTTACACCGGACAGCAAGACCCAATTTTTCGCCGATCACGATGTGGTCGAGGTCAACCCAAGCTGCAGAGAAGCTGTTTATTCTGAGCATTTACCGAAAACGGAAATCTTGATTAGTCAACAGCCGATGGAAAAAGCTCAGATAGACGCGGCTGAAAATCTTCGTGCAATTTTCAACGTTGAGACAAATTTCCTGCCTAATATTGATTATGATGCGTGTTTCGAACGTGGAGTACATGTTCTCACACCGGCTTCGGTATTTGCGGTTCCCGTTGCAGAAATGGGTTTGGGGCTAGCGCTTTCTCTTTTGCGAGATATCCACGGCGCACACACTGATTTTCTTTCTGGACATGAGGTTTATGGCCTAGACGGCAATGGACAGGCCAAGTTGCTGAGTGACAGCAGTATTGGTTTGATTGGCTTTGGGGATCTAGGACGTGCACTTCAACGTCTGCTTACGCCATTTGGGGCGCAAACCCGTGTTTTTGATCCATGGCTGCCGGCAGACTACTTGCGCCGTCAAGGGGTTGAGCCTGCATCTTTAAACGACGTTTTAGGTCAAAGTTCAGTTGTTTTTGTGACGGCCGCTGTTACAGCGGAGAACGAAAAGCTACTCGACCGGAAATCGCTAGCAGTCATGCCGGACGGTGCAAATTTAGTGTTGCTAAGCCGCGCTGCTTTGGCTGATTTTGATGCTCTTTCCTACGAGGCTCAATCCGGGCGACTGCGTATTGCGACTGATGTATTCCCAACAGAACCTGTTGCCAAGGACGATCCTATCCGAAAAACGCGTGGCATCCTATTCTCACCGCACCGGGCTGGGGCACTACACTCTGCACTGACGCAAATTGGTGCACTTGTATTGGAGGATATTGGTCAGATTGCCCGCAATCTTCCGCCAGTTTCCTGCCGGCGTGCAGAAAGGGAAACAGTTCAAAGGCTTCGAAGCAAGCCAATTGAAGTATCTTGACAGCATTGCGATTTTATAAAAACACCTAGATGTTAACAGTCCTAGCGAACATCTTATCTCTTTGATTAGCATTTGGGAGTATTTTGGGGTCCTGAATAAAGTTAACTAGTTCTGCGATTCTAGGTCACAATGGCTGCAAGTTTTAACCGAGTGTTTTTTCTAGTAATTCCATTCAACCAAATTGATGCCGCAAAACCTAAATGGATTACTAGGGATCTAATAAATATCCCAACAATTGAGTTCTGATCCAAATTCTCAAGGAGCAAAGACCTAGGATTTCGTTGCCCATCTTACCGTTTTAATAGTGCTTAGTTCGCGAAAAGTGCAGTGATAAAAACGGCTCAAGTAGGCTTGCACCTGCAATCAAGATAACTCCGGTTATCTCGCGAACTCCAAAGGGTTCTCCTGCCAGCAACGCCACTGATATCGCCCCAACGACTATTTCCGTCATGAATAAAAGTCCGACTATTCCCGGGCTGAGAAATTTTGGACCCCAAAGCGATGCATAGGTACCGGGTAACACAAGAAGGGCCATGAAAATTATCAGTAATGGCAGCGCGGGTAATACCTTCTCGATACTTGGGATATGCTCCGGGGCTATCAAAAAAGCTGCAACAGCAGAGAAAATCAAAGACCATTGAAAGAAGCCAACTGTCAATTCTATGGCTGAATGGCTTTTGATCATTCGAATGCGGACCATTGCAATAGCCCAGAGAAAGCCAGACCCAAGTCCAAGCCAATCACCGATGTTTTGTGGGACTGGAAATTGCGCACCCAACCCAAATATGGTCAACATGCCAGTCACGGCGAGCACCATTGAGGCAACGCGGGTTGGTGTGATAGCATCGTTGAGAAAAAAACGTGCCAATATAGTTGCCCAAACTGGAGTCAGATAGAATAGCAACATGGCGCGCACGACTTCAGTATAGACGATTGAGGTCGAATAAAGAAGTAACGCGCCACCCGAAAGCATTGCAGTTATTTGCAGCTGTATTCCGCCACTCATTACCTTTTGCCATCGCCAAAGGTTAATTGGCAGAAGGCAAACCGTCGGGATGAGAAAGTAAACCGCAGTGATCCAAAGTTCGTGCAGGCCGGCGTCTTCAAGAGCGCGTAGGGGAATCCAAAAGAGACCCCAGACAGCACCGGCATAAAGGCAGGCCAATTTGGCCCTGAATTCGATAGATTTGGTCAAAGGGCTATCTCTGCGGTTATTTGGCAAGATGGTTGACTACGATCTCAAACCTATTGCAATGACTTTGATTGGATTTCAACAAAAAGTCCCTTGTTTAGACCCCCGAGTGCGAAAATCGAGCACTCAATCAGTGTCATCGTCAACTGCCTCCCGAACTCTCGTGGTAGAACGCAAACTGGAACGGATCGATTGCTATCAACGCTGAATACTTTACAGCAGATATCCCGCAAAGCCATTCTCAACGCAATGTTTGCTGGAATAAAAAAATTATAGCTTACTTATACGTGCAAGCCCCAGCAAGTTGGGCGCATCCGGTCAGGGCGGCAGTGTCATCTGCAATTATCCAAACAGGTATTTGGTCAATGTGAAATTGGGACAATTGCCTTAGCACCGGTATGCAACGTTTCGCAGCAGGTGTGGACAAAATAGACCTCGCCACTCCACCTGCTAGAAAAATACCGTCAGTAGGTAGATAGGATAATGAAAGGTCGCGAAGAAGGTATGCCAAAAGTTCAACGTAACGATCAATTGCGACAGTTATTTTTTCAAAACCTGTTTGTCCGTAGCTCGCAACTAGGCTCGCTGCGTCTTTGTCATTATGCGGAAGCACCTGATCGAAAAATTTCTGCAAACCTCGCCCAGAAAAACAATGCTCTATCGTTGGGAATTGTTCGGAAAGCCCCTCGACAAAATTGTCCATCCTGCGCGCCACGAGAGTAGGCATGCTCGTGTGCCCAGCCTCTACGCTTGGGCAGATCACCTGATCGCCAATTTGAATAACAGGACTGACATTAAATCCTGTTCCAATACCTACGACCAGCGACTGACCGTTACGATCTGGATGTTTAGTTCCAGCGACAAGAGTACTAAGTTGCTCTGGTCTTAAATTTGAAACCGAATGGCCCAGTGCAGTAAGATCATTGATAATCTCAACCTTTGGAGTTTGAAAACGTTGGGACAGCTTGTGGCCTGTGATTTCCCAATCGAGGTTCGTTAGGCGTGCGTTTTTGCCTCGAACTGGTCCTGCCACTGCGATGACGATGTGGGTGAGTTGGTAATCATTGAATTCAGACAGGTATGTCTCAAGGGTCTCATCAAAGCTTCCGAATTCAGAGTTTCGAAAACTACGAATTGTGCCGGTATCAGGGCCATCTGCCTTGGCAACAGCCAAGCGCGAATTAGTTCCGCCAATATCTGCAACCAGTTTCATGCTTTAAATCCAAAGTTGGCAGCGCTTTACGCTGCTTTCTCGGGGTTTTTCCCCAATATTATCATACCTAGAATTTCGTCCTCTGTGGCCTCGTCCACGTCGACCACACCAACAAGTCGACCGTTTTTCATAACTGCTGCACGATCACACAAGGTTTTCACTGCATGAATATCATGATCGATCAGGAAAATTCCCATCCCTTGCTTTTTCAATTCGTGAATAAGTTCTTCAACCATCTTCGTTTCCTGCGGACCGAGTGCCGCCGTAGGTTCGTCCATGATAAGAATTTTGGCGTTGAACAGTACTGCGCGTGCTATCGCAACCGATTGCCGTTGCCCACCCGACAGGGATTTTGCGGGCTCCTTAAATCTTTTAAAATTGGGGTTTAGACGCCCCATGACTTTCCGAGCTTCGGCTTCCATTGCCGCGTCGTCTAACGTACCCCAGGGCGTGCGGAGTTCGCGTCCAAGATATAGGTTCGCCGCGGCATCGACGTTGTCTGCCAAAGCCAATGTTTGATAGATCGTTTCAATCCCATAGGCTTTGGCATCGCGCGGGTTTGATATTTGGGCTTCTTCACCATTGATTAATATCTTACCCCCGTCGCGCTTATAGGCCCCGGAAAGGATTTTGATGAGAGTAGATTTTCCGGCGCCGTTGTGGCCTAACAGCCCAACTACTTCGCCTGGATTTAGATCTATTGACACGTCATCGACGGCCTTAATTCCCCCAAAGGAAATCGACATGTTGCGCATTTCTACAAGTGGCGTTGACATAGACGTCTCCTTATTTCACGCGGCGGCGATAAAGTTGGTCAACAAATACCGCGAAGACCAATACTGTCCCAACGACGATGTTTTGAAAGGCTGCTGGTAAGTTCAAAAGGGACATGCCCGACTGGATTGATTGCATCATCAGGGCACCCAAAAGCGCGCCGTAAATTGTTCCGATACCACCTGCAAGAGATGTACCGCCGATAACTGCCGCAGCGATCACGAATAATTCGTTGAGTTGTCCCAATGCGTTCGTTGCGGCGTCAAGACGTGCTGATGCGATAACTGCAGAAATTCCGACGAGGAAACCCATCAACGCAAAGACTTTGACTGTCATCTTCTTCGTGTCGATACCCGCAAGATCAGCAGCTTCTGGGTTGCCACCGATTGCATAGATATAACGACCGAAGCGCGTACGAGTCGCTATGAACGTCATCACCACGCCCACTGCGATCGCGATCAACACAGGCGCTGCAAAGCCGGTGTAATAGATCAAGCCATCCGTGCACCGCACGATCTTTTCGCCAGCCATACAGATCGCGTCTCCGCTTCTGTCCTCAATGCCGGAGGGGATCGGGATGTTGTTGTCTAATGCGTATTTCTTTATTAAACCAAAGGGCCATGCGTAAGACGTCAAGACGGCGGTTGCGCCAAGCACAACAGTGCTACCAATTACCATCAACGTTGCTTCTGCCCAAACTGGTCGTAAAGCAAAATTAAAGCGCTTTCTTTGACGACGGCCGTTGAGAATGGCCAAAATGATAAATCCACAGACTAAGATCGCTAGCATCCAACTCCACGACGGCCCCAACCACGATGCTGGAACTCCGCCTCCGATGAGCTTGAACGTTTTATCCATTGGTGCGACTGTAACGCCCTTGGCGAGCAGAAAAGCCACGCCACTAAAAGCGATCAAGCCGCCAAGTGTTACTATAAATGCCGGAATTTGTGCATATGCAGTAAGGTAACCATTCAGAGCGCCAACTGCAGTGCCCAGCACGACACAAGCCAGAATGGCTGTGATCCAAATGATTGGATGACCAACTCCAATTGCTGGCGCAAGAATGTAAACCTGAAGAACCGCACCTGCGACTGCAACGAGGCTGAGCATCGAACCAATTGAGAGATCTATGTGGCGCATCACAATGACAAGCACCATGCCCGTACTCATGACAGCAATCGACGAGGTTTGAACTAGCAAAGTCCAAAGGTTTCTTGGTGTCAAAAAGGCTCCGCCGAAAAGACCATCGTTTGGGCGTAAGATCCCACTGTAGATGTCGAATGCAATCCAAACAGCGAACAGAGCCCCAACCATACCGAGCATACGTGTATCAAGCTCGGTCGCTTCCAAAAATCGCGTCAGCATCGACTTTTCCGGTTTAGCATCGGTCGCTTTGACTTTTTCTTCTGACATTTCTCAACTGTCCAATATCCGATCAGGCTAAGATTCGATTGCCTGATATTTGTCTGTCTGTTTTTGGAAATAAGCCGCGCCAACCCATCTGATGGCGCGGCTTTTCTCTTGAAGCGTTAAGCCACAGGACCGTTTTTAGTCACAAGCAGCGACGGTACCCGCGGTTACACCGGCACAAGCTTGCTCTTTGCTGATGTGACCTGCGTCGATGGCAACGTCGATATTGGCTTGTGTGATCGGTGTTGGTGCAAGAAGGATTGAGTTCATCTCAACACCGTTTTTGCCGCCACTGAATTTGCCAACGCCGTCGATGGACTCCATAGATGCTCCGTCGGCCATTGCATTAGCTGCCTGCGCTGCAACCGTACCTAGGTCGATAGCGTTTTTCCAAACTGATACGGTCTGGGTGCCAAGCGCAACACGATTGATCGCCGCCAAATCACCATCTTGACCACCAACCGGGATACCGGCCATGCCCTGTGCTTCCAAAGCTGCGACAACACCTGATGCCATTCCGTCATTTTCGGAGAGAACTGCATCCACGTTATTGTCGGTCGATGTCAGGCATTGCTCCATGTTCTTTTGAGCATTGTCTGGCTTCCAACCATCTGTGAATGTTTCACAAACATTGACAATTTTGCCCGATGAAATACCTGCGTCTAGAACTTCCATCATCCCTTGGAATAGGAACGTTGCATTTGGATCGCCTTTGTCACCCTTGATGAATGCATAGTTACCTTCTGGCTTAACATTCTGGATTTCTTGCGCGATGATCCGGCCCACACCAACGTTATCAAACGTAATATAAAGCGCATTCGGGTCTTCAAACTGAACGTCGTAGGCGATTGAAGGGATCCCTGCATCGCTTATGGCTTGGATTGAGGGTAGAATTGCATCGTTGTCAAACGCAACGACGAGGATCACGTCTGGATTTTGTGAGATCAACGAGTCGATGTCTGCGGCTTGCTTTTGGGCCGAACCCTGAGCATCCGTAGAGATGTAACTGTTGCCCGCACTCTCGACGACAGCTTTGATTGCTGCTTCGTCGGTCTTCCAACGTTCTTCCTGAAATGTCTTCCAGGAAACAGCAATGGTTTTGCCCTCTGCTGTGGCATAACTAGACACGCTCGTGGCGAGCACAGCGGCCAGTGTCAAAATTTTGCGCATGGTATTCCTCCCATATGATTAGACCCGCAAAAGGGCCGCCGGCAACTATCCGCCAGCTTCGAAAACAATTGCGTGATTTAATTCAGTTGTCAAACTAAATAAATTGGTGTTTGATGAAAAAGTGAGTTTTAAGATGAGAAATCTCTGTTTTTTTATGAATATTCGGAATATTTCGCATATTTTCTCATCTAATAATTCTTGAGGTGAATTAAATGAAAGCTGCCGAATCAAGTGATTTTTCGACAACTCCCCTTGTGGGGTGTGGGCCTCTTATTCCGGCGAGAACAACACAGGGACGGGGCTTAAAACAACAAATTTTCGAATGCATCCGTGCCGTTGGTGAAATACCTCGTGTCAGTATAGCCAAAGAACTTTCGGTTAGCGCTGGATCTGTGACTTCATTGACGGCAGAACTTATCGATGATGGACTAATTCGCGAGATTGAAGTCTCCAAACGGGACGAGGACTCGGGCCGTGGACGCCCACCCGTTGCCTTGGGCGTTCAACAAGATGCTGGGTTCGTTGCGGGCCTTCGTCTATCCGACTACAGACATACGGCCGTTATTATAGATTTTGCTGGGAACTCGCTCGGTCAGGCAAGCGAGGACGCTGATAAGCTGCATCACAGCTTTGACGAAATCCTAGTGGCTGCTGATACGGTTCTTGCCAGTGCGCTGGCTGATGCTGGGAAATCCATTGACGATTTGGCAGCAGTTGGTGTGGGGTTGCCCGGCCTCGTGGACTACGGCACGGGCCGGGTTCCATGGTCTCCAGTCATCCGTGAACGCGATACCACATTGCGCGAAACACTTTCGGCCCGCATCGGTTGCCCCGTCACTGTAGACAATGACGCAAACATGGTGACGTTGGCGGAGCTTTGGTTTGGCGCTGGACGCTCACTCAACAACTTTGCCTCAATTACCATCGAACACGGCATTGGAATGGGGCTTGTCCTAGATCACCAAATTTATCGTGGCGCAGGCGGATTAGGGACTGAAATTGGGCATACCAAAGTCCAACTGGATGGAGCTCTGTGTCGGTGTGGACAACGCGGCTGTCTTGAAGCGTATGTTGCCGACTATGCACTAGTACGCGAAGCCTATACCGCGCTGAATCTTGGAAAGTCTGATACTGGATTGCCTCACGCAATCTTGGAAAGATTGTATGAACAGGCGAAGCAGGGGAATGATTCGGCGCGGGCAATTTTTCATCGTGCAGGAAGATACTTGGCACTTGGCCTTGCAAATATCGTAAATCTTTTTGACCCTTCGCTGATCTTGTTGTCGGGCGAGAGGATGAAGTACGATTATCTGTACGCTGAGGAAGTCCTAACTGATATGTCCAACTTAATTTTGCAAACTGGACGCCCGCCACCGAGGGTCGAAACTCACGCCTGGGGTGGGCTTGTTTGGGCGCGTGGTGCCGCCGCACTTGCATTAGATCATGCGACAAAAGCAGCGATAAAAACGTAAAAAGGGACCACGCTATGATCCGTCTGTTCGTTCTTCTTACCTGCCTATGGCCAAATCTTGCAATCAGCGAAGTAACATTCTCCGACCGCTCCAACAGCGTTTCTGCTCCGCACATTTATGATGGTGGATGGGAGCATTTCGTTGGCGGGGGAACTGCTATATTTGATTGCAACGCAGACGGAAAACTTGATATTTTCGCGGCTGGAGGCTCAGAGAAATCCCACCTTTATGAAAACCAAATCACGCAAGATGAATGGCATTTACGCGATACGGGCTTTGATCCAGGCGTCCACGCAATTGGGGCCTATCCAATGGACTTTGATAGTGATGGCATTATGGATCTTTTCGTTCTTCGTGTGGGAGAAAATAAGATTTTTAAAGGTGTTGGAGATTGTAAGTTTGCTGATGCACCACGGGGGTGGGGCTTCATTCCCCCTGATCGCTGGTCCACCGCTTTCAGCGCAACTTGGGAACCGGGAAACGATTGGCCCACGCTCGCCGTGGGGAATTATGTTGATCGAACCAATTCGGATGGACCGTTTGGCGCGTGTGATGTGAATGAACTTTATCGTCCATCGGGGCATGCATATCTTGAAAGGCAGGATCTGCATCCGGGATTTTGTGCCTTATCAATTTTATTTTCTGACTGGTCCCGTTCGGGTCATGCAGATCTTCGGCTTTCAAATGACAGACACTATTATGTCGTTGGTGGCTCTGAACAGATGTATAGGCTTAATCAAGAACGGTTCTTGGATGAGAGCGATGGATGGGAGTCCATATCGATTTGGGGCATGGGGATCGCAAGCCACGACATTACTGGCGACCTGCGCCCAGACGTGTACCTGACATCAATGGCCGATCAGTTGATGCAACTTTCAACCAAAGACGGTTTCACCGCGGCGCCCTACAGCATCGGCACCTATGCACAACGCCCGTTTGTTGGCGATGATGGACGTCCATCAACAGGTTGGCATGCGGTGTTTGAGGACATTGACAATGATGGCCGTCAGGACCTTTTTGTGACAAAAGGAAACGTCGATCAGATGCCATCTAACGCCATGCGCGATCCGAACAACCTGATGATGCAAAACGCCGACGGCGTATTTCACGAGGTTGCCGACATTGCCGGGATTGCGACTACTGAACGATCACGTGGGGCAGGCGTCGCTGACCTTGATAATGATGGGCGGCTGGACATTGTAGTCGTAAACCGTCGTGCGGGTCTTGAGGTCTACCAAAACACGACCCTTGATACCGGAAACTGGGTGTCCATCACACCACGACAAGCGGGTCCTAACACTTTTGCGGTGGGCAGCTGGATTGAGGTTCGCAATGAGACAAACCGTCGTCAAACGAAGGAAGTCACAATTGGGGGTGGGCACGCCAGTGGCATAGCTGGACCTGCGCATTTTGGTTTAGGCGCCCATGACACGGCTGAAGTTAGAATTCTTTGGCCAAATGGTACGACATCAAACTGGACAACCGTTGAAATGAACCGACGCGCATCGGTTTGGCCAACCCGAACCGATGAAATCGAAATCCGCTACAGCGAATGATTAATTCTCCAGTGGCAGCCCACTCGGAACAGTTGCCGGGGTCCCAAGCCGCCCATTTACGGCAACTGGATCCAGCAGACTGTTTAGAAACGCGATGATCTGACCAATCTCTGCCTCCGACAATTCAACATGAGGGGCAGGTTTTGCGGCCAATGAAATCGCGATCTTTTCAGGCAGGTCGTCAAGCGCCCGCCAGTCACTTGCGCCCGAAAGTTTTGGCAATACCGCCATGTCGCGTGCGTAGCTTTCAAATGTTTGGGAGGGCGTAGTATGCGCTTCGACAAACCCGCTCAAACTTTGGTAGGCGCCACTGTGTCCGTATGGAGCCGTCTCAGTGACATTTCGGAGGGACGGCGTCCGAAATGCGTAGGCGTCAGCTTCCACCCCAGTTACCCGCATCCGACCAACGTCCTTGGCGTGCTTTTCGAAACGTGCTGCTTTACCTGGCCCAATTTGGGGCACGCCCATCGCATGAAATCCATGGTCCGTTTGAAACGCCCCCGAGTGGCACTCGCTACACCTTGCTTCCCCATAAAACAGTTCCATTCCCGCAAGAGCTTCAGCTTCAATTACATCAACCCCGCGCAAATACCGGTCAAACGGACTGTCGTCGGAACGCCACTCAAAGCCGATAAAAGCCGCGATCGCGTTTGAAATATCAGTGAACGCCACTTCTCGACCAGCTTCGATTTCAGGATAAACCCTACGAAACTGGGATCGGTATTCTTCAATTCCCGCAACTCGTTTTGCGATGATGTCCCACGCCCCATTTGGACCTGTGATCCGGCCCTGACGCACAGCCCTTGATACTTCATTTTCAGAGTAGTGCCCCGCCATTTCATCGCTACTAAGTACTGGAAACATTGTTTGTGCTGAAAGAGCGTTGGCAAATCCAACCATCATGTCTTCCTCAAGAGGTGTTCGCAGGCCTGAACTGCGCGTGGGATCTGCCTCTATGCGCCCATCGTGGAATAAAACGGCGAATTCTTTTGCGCCTAGGTTGAAAAGCGCTGGTGAGTTACGTGGAATGCGTTGTTCGGGAATATTGTGTTCTTCAATGCTGCGTGTGGGCCCGAGCCCGATTCCGCCTTCGCCAATCCCAAGCGACAATCCGTCCGATGTGCCAAAGCGTGGGTGGTGGCAGCTCGCACAGGAAATGTTTTGGTTTCCCGACAGTATTGGGTCCCAGAACAGTAATTGTCCGAGCTTAGCCTCGGCAAGGTTTGTCGATCGATAGTGGTCTTCGGTCAAAGGTGCTGGCAACTCGGCAGCGGTGGCACTTTGAGAATAGGCAAGCAGCAATCCCAAACTTAACCTTTTGAGTAACAGAAACCATTTATTCATTTTTTACTGTACCCAATAAGGAGTTTCTTTTGAAGCATCACGTTTGCGGTACCACACAGGCATCAAATCAAATAGAAGGCTTGATTTATTTCGCGGCTTGATCACCACAGCCAACCTAAAAAGACGGTGAATGCACCCGTACATATGCAGCACTCTCTAGAGTGGTTTAAAGCCCCGCTAAATGGGATGCAATGGACACGTTAGTGATTAACCAAACTCATTTGAAGGTTCATCGACAGCCTCGAGCCTTGGGTTAAACAGAGAAGAGTGAACGTCTGATTGTTCGTACCATAGGTCGCGTTCTTCAAACTTCATGCCCTGAAAGATGCTGGGTTCTGCTGGCGCCAACTATCCCTGAAAGCAGGGAACGGCAGTGAGTACATCGGTACATTATGTTTATTAACTTCGCAGTACGCTACGGATTGAATGCTGGCTTATTGAGACCACGATGCAACTAATTCGATGGGGAATGAAAGAAAGAGACACCAAACACTATATCGCACTGCGCCAAAACCACAGAAACTTCATTACATGTGCGTCAGAATTTACCAAAGCCTTCACAAGATTTGGAATATTTAGGACGGTCGAAAGGCGGGTGCAGGGTCATCACACGTAAGGAGGGATGCGGGGTATTTTATTTTTGCCATAGCCGTTGGAGCGATAGTCCTTTTGTGGCTAAGTGTCCAAAATGAAAATAAACAGAATCCAAGTTATAAAATGGCAATTAAGTTTTTTAAATTTCGGTGAGTCTGTTCACACCCACCGAAAAACACCAATGATGCCTGCCGCCGCATAAAAGAATTGAAGCAGAAGAATCCCGTAATGCTTACAAATGATGGCCCATAAGCCAATGGCGACAGCAGATATAAAAAGCAAAGAAAAACCTGCTACCTCGTAACCGGTATTTGAGGCAACTAACAATGAATATGCTATGGCTGTGATCACACCAAACCATTCTAATACTCTTTTCAAATTCATTGTGGATTTTTCTTTTCTGAAGCTTTTTAACTCATTTAGCTCCACTTTGGTGATATCGTTTGGGTTTGAAGCTTAAGTTGTATTGTGTGACGGAAGCGACGTCGTCCGAGTAAAGGCCCCTCCAAAATAATTTTGCTCCATTCATTGAGAAATTGATCCTTCAGTAGTCTGAAAATAACTGCTCCAGAACCTGTCGTTCGATTTGAGGCTACCCCATTTTAGGAAAATAGTCCTCACATTTACCCTCGCGATTCACATCAGCAGTGCAACAATGCAAGCCGCCACCAAAAGCGTAGGCATCGCGCAGATCAACTTCGACGACTTCCATGCCGAGTTTATCCATCTGCTCGGCCTGATATACTTCGGACTTTTCGACACAGACAGTTTTAGGGTCGAGCACAAGCACGTTCATGGAAAGCCATGTGGAGGAATAGCAAAGGGGTGGTGGGGCATTATGGGCGGGTTGCGCTGCATCTACGATTTCCCAGTCATTTTTTTCGTACATTTTCCGCTGATCGTCTGGCAAGCGACGCTGTGGATTATTTAGGATCAGGCCTGGACGTAAAGGTGTGAATGTCGCGTCGATATGTATTGGATAAGGATCACCTGGAAAATTTACAGTATGAACGCGGTGATCTGGGAAGTGTCTGCGCAACCAATCAATGCCTTTTAGGTTTGTGGTGAAACCGTGCTGTACCACGAGATCTCTACCAAAACGGAGCACGTCAGCTGCGTCAAAAAGGGGCTCTTCTTCAGTGGTAACAAAAAATTTCTCCGCCGCCCACTTCAGTCGCTTTTCAACGCCGATTTTATCGTCGAGATAATCTGGGTGATAATCTGCGTCGGTCAAGCGAGGTTTGGGCGCACTTTCGTGGCGAAAGTTGGGATCTTCGTCAAAATATTGCTGCATTAGTGGGCGGTAGTTCAGATATTCAAACCAGCGACAACGATAGGACATTGTTGCCTCCAACATTTCGGATCCAACGGTCAGCAGAACATCGCGTGGTGGCATGCATCCAAACTGACTGCCTGTTTTGAAGTCCGGTGTAATTGCTGGCTGTGCGTGATCTATAGACGTTGGGCGATCAACGCGAATGCCACGAGCTTGAAGCATAGATGCAAAATTGTTCAGGAGCTCATTAGCCCGATCGATTGTTTCTTGAGGCCTGCGTCCCCATTTCCCGCGCATGTCGCTATCCTCCGGCACTTTTGCCTCAAGCGCAGGTTCTTCAGGTGGGATGTGGCAGTCGTCGGCACGGCCCACGATTACGTGTTTGAGCGGATCCCATTCGTTCCAACTATTGACCACAGTTTTTTGCATATTTTCCCCTCAAAATTATCGTCGAGACAGTATTCTTAAATACGTCACTTCACAAGCATTTGAGGTGTCAACTACCTTCATTATTAAAGCCAATAAAACGTGAGTGATCTACTCTCTCTGTGGCATTCATTCACAAGCGCGCCACTAATGTTTACGGTGGTGGATAACAATTTTTTTCGAAGCCATAAAAATATTTCAGAGTGATATTAACTTACGAAGCTTGGTTAATAGGGGGAGGAAGGTTTGTTCGCGTTATGCCAAGATAAAATACTTAATTTTATCATTGCAAAATCAGCTTTGCGAATTTTTATTTTCGTTGCTGATGTGTCTGAAACTTTGCTGCCACCCCGCAAAAATGGAAGATTGTTATTAGCGGAGTGCTCGTAGAATATTTTTTTAGTTGGGACACTCTATAATTGGTTTGTTGCCTTCTATATAATTTGACCAACTCGGTCAATTCGTGAACAGTTTGTGTTGGTTTATGCGATCGGCGAAGCTCTTTCATTGCATGTGATAGCGTTTATTTTCGCAAACAACCTTTCAAATTTCTTTCCTTTGCGGAATTTAAACAGAAGATGTGCACTATGGTGTCGACTAGAGATGTAATTAACCAAGGCCTAGGAAAATAGTTGAGTAAAAATTAAATAAGGTAAAAAATATGATTGGTCTCTAGTCAAGAAATAAATTTGATATAAATCAAGGAATTTAGTACGTTATGTGTAATAACGAGATTTAATTTAAGGTGAAAATAAAATTTCTTGGATTCGATGGAGTATGAATCATGAAAGCCATTCTTGTGATAAGTTCATTGATCGTATTTACGGCGACAAGCCTTATATCACAGCCCAAGCCAGCACTACACTCTGGTCCAAATTGCCATAATGTCAACGCAGCAAAATCAGTTGATGGTGGTAAATCTTACAAACAAATTGCCAAGAACGTTTTGAAGTCAGCTTCCGTTCCAGATGCAGTTCATTTTAGGGGTAAAGACTTTATCTACTATGTCAACGGTAGCGGGGGTTATAACAAACATTCAATTTTTGTATCACAGTTGAGGAACGGTGGTAAGTCCTCAAAACTGATTGGTCCAGTAAAGATTGATGGCAAAATTATTAGGGATGCAGTCGATCCTGATTTAATTTTAATGCCAAATGGTAAACTTAGACTTTTTTATTACGTAGGTTACTTTACTAGTCCTATGCAGAATTCAAAACGCAACAAGATCTACTCTGCAATTTCGACTGATGGAATAAACTTTAAAAGTGAAGGAGCTATGGTTGCGTTGGATGATCCAACTGATCCATCGGTGACAAAGATACCGAATGGAAATTATCTTCTTGCTGTTCCACAGGGAAAAAAACAAAAAATCACCATTTATTCAAGCTCAACAGGATATAATTTCAAGAAAATTAAAACTATTAAAGGTGGGATACCAGAACTATCTATTGGCTCTAACGGTCAGGTGCAGTTACTCTATCAGGATAAGGACCTAATATTGAAGGAGTCAACAAATGGTGGAAAATCATGGAAGACAAAAAGTAAAAAACTAGTTTCTGGCGCGCCTCCAGGAAGTAATTCGCCAAGTGTATTGCTGACATCTGACAAAAATCGCATTATGTATTACGCTTGGGGAAAAAAAGGATGCACTACGTCCCCAACAGAGTTCCTAAAAGATAAAAATGCTTTTATTGGTAATGGATCTAATAATTCAGCAATGGGTGAGCCACCGTTGGGTCATGGTGTTAAGCCTAAGGATAAAAAGAAGAATTAAAGTAAACTTCTGAATTTATTTTAAGTACCTTTAGGTTGCTGTGTAAATTTTTGAAGTTTTGATAATGTCCGAAATGGTTTCTAAAAATAATGCTGCCGTCCTTCAGTCTATTTCTGATAGATCAAAATTGTTGATAAAATATAAAAATTAGTGTCTACTTGATACTTATCATTAAGAGTAATGATAAGGTTAAAGGAGGTCTATAAAATGCATCTTTTGTTTATAAATTTTACTGCCACGGCAACACCTGAAGAGTTCGATACTCTGGTAAGAGGCGATGCCCCGACTTTCGCTGGTATTGATGGGCTTGTGCACAAATACTTCATCTTCAATCATGAGGAAAAGACTTATGGAGGCTGTTATTTGTTCGAAAGCAAGGAGGCAATGGATGCTTACAAAGTGGGAGATATTTATAATTCGATAATTGATAATCCCGATTGGTCTAATCATTTGGTTAGAGACTATGAAGTTCATGCAGGAGCGTCCGAGATTCAAAATAAGCTTAAAGGGACTAACGTCTGATTAAATTCCATTAGTATGATGAAAGGTGCTGTCTTTGGTGGTTGAGCGCTTCTTTAATAATGACATCAAGTACTAACGACAAGGTTGAGTATGGTTCGCCGGCTATTTTTAGCCGAACGTAGCTATGAATAAATTAATTTTTTAATGTAAAGTTTTTAAGCGAAATCCATCACAGGTTATTTAATGCATTAGCCAAAACATCAAACAAGCTAAAGCAATACCCTTTAGAAATGAGATCCAATAAAGTGTATAATGGCTAAAGCCTAAAGTGAGGCGTACACGCTCTATCATGTCACGGTGCCAATTCATTAAATTAGTGTCAGGAAATTTTTCCGATTTTTCAACAAAAAATGACAAACTCACACAAATAATTTTTTATTTGAACATTATTATATGTCTAATGCTCTATGAAAATTAAAATCCTTGTGGAAGCAAAGCAAACTTGGATTTTATTCGGATGGCCCGCCAGGGTAACCGGGTTCAAGAATTGTGATAGGTGGTGCGTTAGGTGGCACATTAAATGTGTCAATCAATATAGCATCTTCGCTTCCAAGGTTGACCGCCGTCATGGGTATGTTGGGCGGCATATAATAGCATGATCCAGCTTCGAACAACATCGGAGGTTTGCCTTCAACGAAATCGGTAATTGTTCCTGTTAAAACGCAGGTGTGACCACCGTACTCATGAATGTGAATTCCAACACGGGTTCCCGCTTCTCTAATACCTTTTGTGACCAATAACCGATTACCTCTGGCGTCAATAGTATCGATCATAGTGTGTACATCTTTTAGTGGTTTGAGCCTCCCTGGAGGAGGGTAACCGTTTATTTCGCGCACTATTCTAAGATCATTTTGAGCAAACCCGCTTGACGCAAGGCTTGTAAACAAGAAGAAAAAAAATGTTCGCATGTAGTCCCTCAAAATAAAGTTTGCAAAGAATATTATGTCAAAATAAATTCAGATGAAAGATTTATCAGCCTTTTGATTTAGTAGTTTAGTTACACTGTATGGACCGCCTCTTTCATGTTTGAAAGGTCGGTCCATCTTTTTGCGCATACTCATCAAAAGAAAGGAATAATGTATGAGTGAGAAACAGGTGTATTATTATCAGTTCGGCGGTGAATAGGAAGCCCCGCTAGCCATTTCAGCAGCAGCAGCAACATCTGCGCCCGTGTAAAGGTTGATGGTCTTGAGTGTTTCGAATGCTCCAGATTGCATGATCTTCATGTAAAGCGCCATGTATGATTGAAGAGATGGCATATCAGCAATTGCCATAATGTGATAATCTTGTCCTGATGCGCCATACATACAAACAAGCTTACCACCAACACTTTCGCAAGCGGCGGCCGCTGCTGCGGTTCTGTCCTCTTTATTTTCAATAATGGTCGTCAGTGAGGCTTTGGTGTATCGTCCTTGCAAGCAATATAATGGCATCTCATATCTCCTGATATACATATTTAAGATTTTTATTATTATTCAATACTAATTTTGTAGCAAGTTTTTTATTTTTCTCAAATTGTAATAAAAAAAATTATGAAAAGAATTTCACTGAATTTTAAATAAAGTGTATTCATAAAATTCTGAAAGAATTCACACGATTTCTTTTTAAGAAATATGGCTTAATATATTAAAGAAAATTTTATAATTTAAATTGGTTATACTAATACAAATTAATAAGTTACTACTTTTAATAATAGTACATCTCAACTTGATAATGCAACCAACTCTACGCTGCATCGGGTAGAGGCTTTGAGGTACTTATTGGCCACTGCTGCCTTCACAGATTTATGACGTAAACTTGCTGGCAGGAAGGGCTCAAGCTCCTCTATTCAGATCTTGTCAATCTAACCATTTGCGTTGTTGGGTCTTTAAATCTCAGGGCACCGCTGAGCACAGCTTGTAAAAGAACAACGCAGCGTATTTTTGATGCAAATAATGCCTACTTGTTCTTCATCAAGTAATTTTAGTTACGTTAAGTCATCGGAGAGTTAAGGTGTGCATCACCGTCTCTTTGAGGATGGTTGAAGCTAATTAAAAAGTGCACCTCTATTTACTCAGCAGAATTCCAGCCGCAACGCCACCAATGAATGCCCCGACCGCAGCATTGTTGTTTGCCTTATTCTTCTTAGAACTTTTTTTGCTCGATGTTTTCTTGGAGCTTTTGCTGCTGGAAGTTGTTGCTTTCAACGCATTTGGGTTGGCGGCGATATACTGAGCAAACGCTGGCTCTGTATTTGCCACAAGTGTTTGATGCTGGGCCATATTTAGATATCCGTTTGGTGCATATCCGGCTTGGGCCTGCCAAGAACTTACTCCAGCCCTTGTGCCGCGTCCAAAAATGCCATCAGGCCGGCCCACGTTGTAGCCCGCTAAGTTAAGTCGAAGCTGCACAGCCTTGCGTTGAAGCTTATTCATACCAAGTAATTGTTCGGTCGCCTGAGAGCTAATTGTCGCCCGTGCAACAGGTGTAACGGTCAAATAAAGCGGGTCTGCACTCCGATAGTTTAGAGTGGCTTGAGCGAAGCTTTTGGTCGAGTTTTCGGCTGCTGCTTCGGTCGTTCCGGTGGTATCTAATGCGTTACTTTCTGGTTTAAGACGAGTGATAGCGTTGCGAGCCAGCACGGCAAAAGCGCCGTTGGGATAAGCATCCAGATAAGCCTGATAATCGGCCATATCACCGGTTTCACGTGCGGTATCAAACATAATTTTTTCAACCTCCAGTGACGCGCTGCCTGTGGTTGCAACAGCCGTTTTTGTAGTTGTGGCTGGAACGGCGCTAATCTCTACTTTGTTGAGCACCAGCGGACCAGTGAGCGACACGTCAAAGCGTGGGCGTTGCTCTCCCGCAGTCATTTCAAGCACATCGCGAGTGATCAGCGATGTGATGGCGGCAAAATCTGTATTCGCCGCACCGATGTGGCGTAAAAGTGCGATAGTGAATGGCGAGTTGACGCCATCTCCATCCATCGCTACTTGGCCCGGCTCGGTCGCGTAAGAGATGACAGAGCCGGTGGTTCCCAGGGTGTCGAACGCAATTGGCGTCAACCCGCGAGTACTGAGTGACCGTGTGGACATGCCTCGTACTTTTGCAAGCTTTTGAGCCATGGGATTGTCACGACATGCATCCAAAAAAACCAAACTGGCACCTTCTGATCTGCCAATAACACGTAAAATTTCGGGTAGGGCGTACACCTCAAACTCCCAATCCACGGCATCGTCCATGCGCGCGTCGATCGGAACTACATAATTTACGTTATCGATTGCGATGCCGTGACCAGCATAATAAAACACGGTTAAATCTGCGTCTCGCGTTTCGCGCGCGAAGGAACGCACCGTATCGCGCATGCTTTCATAGCCAAGATTGTACCCTTCAACGACATCGAAGCCGAGGCTCTCTAGCTTAGTGGCGATCGCCCGCGCGTCTCGCTCTGGATTTGATAGTACACTGGTCGAGACGTAGTCACTGTTACCAACAACAAGCGCAACGCGCTTTTCGGCTGTAGCGATCGTTGCAAACAAGGGCGCTGCGCAAATCGCCCAAATGGCCGCAAGTATACTTCTGTTCATGTTACCTCCTGAGGCCGCGGAGTAGATGGAAAAGTACGCCTCCTACGGCCCGCTCAGATTGATCAATTCGATACGTGTGTTCTCGACTCCAAAGGGGTTGGCCGCGTTAACTGGTTTGGTCGCACCATAGCCCACTGGCGTTAACTTGTCCCTCGGCAGTCCGTAAAATATGACTAGATGATCTACGACTGCCTGCGCTCTGCGGGATGACAGCGGAAACTGCGCGCTGCCACTACCCTCGATGAATACGTGTCCCGCTACTTGAAATGCTTGACCGCGCACTTTTGGATCTAGCAGAGCAACTGCTAAAGTTCGCAGTGTGCGCATACCCTGTGCCGTAAGCAGGTGGGTGTCTCCATCAAAGTTTACATTTAGGTTCACAGAAGGGAAATCATATGCGGGAGGAAGTTGTTGGTTTGGCAGTATCTGAAGAGCATTTTGAGTTTTTAAGGCTCGAACGGTGGGGCCCGCACGCTCGGGTTCAAGCGCGGTAACCAGTTCAATAGGGCCAAACATCTGAGCGTGCACGACTGTTGGCAAAACAAGAAGTGCCAATGCCGCAATGCAAGTAAAATTGGCTCTCATAATCATGACCTCACCTGACAACACAAGAAAGACGTTTCCTTAAACCTAAACAGAGAGTCGCCAAAAGAAAACTTAATTCTCCCGTACTAATCTTAAAGTATTGTTCCCTCTCAGTTTCATTTGTTTTTATGAGGTCTGGAAATGTAGCATAACAAGCTTGAGGCATCAGCTGACATTGCGTATGTTCTTGAAGGTGTCAAAATTGTACTTTTCCTAAAACTACTGTCATGAAATTTAACTGGGCTGGAGTGTTGCGCCGAAGATGAACGTCCCGCACAAAAATTCATTGTAAGTCAAAAATCAAAAAATTTAGGAACTTCAGATATTAAATAACGAATTAGGCAGTTTGTTGGCTGAACGTATATGTCCAAAATAATATGTATTGTTATCGCTGAAATACAGAGAATGCGAGTGGCTATATTTTTTTGTATTTTGACTAAAAAAGCGCAATTTAGATCTCCTGATTAACGACTTCTCCGAGCTTTGTTTCCGTTGTGAGTTTACGGGTATAGCGCATAACGCATAATTAGATGCGATTACCTTCGGCCATAATGGACTATTGTTTTAGTTTGCATACCAATCTGGGCAACGGCTGTTACATTGAAAATTTGTAGAAAATCTGCTAAGACACATGATGTACACTTGTTTTGAACTGGGTTTATCGCAACTGAATGTTCCACACTGTTAGCGAAGAACCAACACGTGAAAAGACGCTTGGTTTTAAATTGCTAGTGGGAGATTAAACAAGGTGGCACTTCTTAAGAAGGGGACGACGGGGAAAGAGGTTCAAAAACTTCAGATAAATTTAAATAAGGCGAAAGTAAAACCGCCGCTGACAGTCGATGGAATTTTTGGACCTCTCACAGACGCGGCAGTGCGGGCTTTTCAGAAACAAAACCCGCCATTGAAAGTTGACGGGTTAGCTGGAAAAAACACATTGGCTGTTTTGAAAAATCCCTCAGCACCTCCAACCAAGCCGCAGAAAATAGACCACAGCCTCAAAACCAAGCGCATGGATTTTGAGCTGACCGGTTCGAACCAAAGGATATGGGTAAGACAGTATTGGGGATACGTTTATAAAATCAAAGGAAACGTAAAAAAGTGGACTTCGAAAGAGAAGAAGGATTTTCATGTCGAAACTGAAAAAGTCATTCGAAAGGCTTGGGGCGGAAAATTTGTGCTTGAGGTGTCTGGAACTTCGAATTTTGCAAAATATTTCAGGGGAAAAGCTTTTACAGTCTATTTTGATGTCGATCCGCGCAAAAAGGGCAAACACTGGACTGCCTTTGCTGTAAAAATTCCGAAGGGTGGTAGCAACGTTTCAAAGGTGAATTGGAGTAAACAAGAAATCACACTTGATACAGAAGACCTCCAGCCCGCAGATAAGGGTGCCGGTGGCGGTGTCAAAATGGATGTGGCAGCGCATGAGTTCGGTCATGCTATTGGTCAGCCAGACGAGTATAAGGCGTCTAGCGCTTTCAATCATCATAAAAAATCAATCATGAATCTCGGCAACGAGGTAAAAAAGCGGCATGCCAAGCATCTTGTCCTAGAACTTAACAAAATGATCCCGGACACCACCTTCTCCGTCAAGAGTGTAAAGTGATGCCTTTGGTAAACCTTCTGCTTGCACCTGTCGTAGCGGGCACCCTGGTTCTAGCAACTGCATGGAGTGCTTCGGGCAGCTCAAAAGGAGAAACCAAAATGGACACGGATAATGCGATCAGTGAATTGGTTGGAAAGTCTTTCAATTATGTGGCGCAGAAGCTTGGCCAGCCCATTAACGAAACCTCGTTCAAGCTCGGCATGGAGGTTTTAGAATTTAGGGTCGAGTTAACAAACTTTTTTGACCTGAATCTGAGGCGCGAGAACCCTCCAAATATACAGGAGGCCACATGGGCAATATCGACCGAAGAAAACTTGACACTATGGTTTCACGATACAGGTGTGGAAAATGTTCCCTGCGCCGTTCATTTTTTGTTGTGGAGCCCGAACGATCAGTTTTGATCCTTGCAAAGTTAACGCTTTATAACTGCTGCTGGATGACCACCGTATTGAAATTCAAGTAGAGCCATATGCAATATTTTGATATTTTATAATGGGTTATAAAGCAACACAACCAGCGAAAACACAATCGGTTTTGAAAGTGAAAAGCTTTGAAATATTTTCTACTTATAAAAATTTGCCCCGTATGCAAATATGTATTTCTGTTCAATTAAAAAACTAAAGTCGCTGTCAATATTAAATTAACAGATGAAATTGATAATGCTGTTTTGTGAGTAGAAAAATTCCGAACTCATGCCAGAATTCATAAAATGTTGGTGTAAAAAATCATCTTTGACGCTTCCTTATGAATTTCAAATATGTTGAGAAATTTGACTTAATAAGATATTCTAAAGGTTAAGATTAAACTCTCTATACAAACATCACGAAGTTTTTGATGATATCAACATGCAGTCACGTATGATGTGTTGAAGCGAAACCAAATTTACTCAAGTGCCAATATAAAAAAACTTTTTTAGTTTCCTAGTATTGCAAACGTTGATTTTGAAAAGTGTCGGATTGGTCAATTTAAGGAATTTAAAAAAGACGGTATAAATCTGATAAAGACAAAATTTGAAACATGTTGTATGTTATTTATGTGTGCTTTTGGGAATATTTCTGTCTTAGCTTTATTCCTTTAGTACTTTACACGATCCGAAGCCTTCATGTTTGTGGCGAGTAATGATGAAACGTGTGATTTTATTATTTTTGATTAGTGCAGTAATATTCTCTGCAAATCAGATGGTTGGCCAGCCGCAAGCCAGTCAGATGAAGCGACCAGTACTGTTTTTGCGCTGTGACGACGTGCAAAAAAACTATTGTCAGGCCATGCTGCAAGTTCTTTCTAAGGAAGCGCCCACACACAGTATCCGGGTGGTCTCGGGACCACTAGTTCCTGGCGTCACATTGATCACTCTGACAGTGGATCAAAGAAAGCATAACCGTTTATTGGGAACACTAAGCTGGGACACTGGGAAAGGCATAGTCGAGTATGGCCCAGCACACAGTTGCGTATCGGTATCGACTGCCACTGAATTGGTCTCGTATTCGTCCGCGTACAAATGTGCAGAAGGCCTAATCAATCGTACGCCCGAGTTAAGAGCTGCGCTCGTGCGCCGACAAATAGAGTGATTGGAAAGATTAGCAGGAGTTTGTCTCATGTGCATGATTTGTCTTGCAACTGGCACTTTTGACCCCGGACGTCATTTTGAGGGTGCAGACGCTTTATCTGCTACTGTCCGTGAAAATGTAGGTGCAACTGAAAATACATCTACGAGCAACACAATGTCGGTGGGTGACTCCTTTTTGGGTAGTTTGTCAGACGGTGCTGATGCGGACTGGGTGGAGGTAGCCTTCGTTGCAGGCCAAACGTATGAAATATCATTAACAGGTGGATCGCTGAGTGATCCATATTTGTATTTGCGAGACGGTTCGGGGTCCCTAATCAGTTTAAATGATGATGGCGGTCCAGGACTGGACTCGATGATAACATACACTGCCTCGACGTCTGGATCATATTATCTGGTAGCTGACGCGTATTCTAACGAAACGGGAACATATACCCTAGCCGTTGAAACAGTTTTGCCACCCGCAGCAGGGACCCTAGACGAGCTTGCGCTGTTTCTCACCGAAGGATACGCGGGATCAGAGAACAAATTTAATACTTCGGCGTCTAATGTAATTACCGTAAATATTTCGGGCCTTACTTCAGAAGGTCAACAGTTAGCTCGTTGGGCTATGGACGCTTGGGAGATGGTGGTTGATCTTGATTTCACGGAGGTTCTGTCTGGCGAAATAATTACTATGGACGATGAGTCTTCTGGTGCCTACGCGTATTTTCCCGGTAGCACAGGTTCCGACGGGGTCGAACTTAATGTTTCGAAAAGCTGGGTGACGTACTATGGCTCGTCGATCGATAGCTACTCTTTCCAAACTTATGTGCACGAAATTGGACACGCAATTGGCTTGGGTCACCAGGGCCCGTATAACGGTTCCGCGACATACGGAACCGATGAAGCGTACGCGAACGATAGCTGGCAGATGTCAATTATGTCATATTTCAGCCAAACTGAAAATACCACAACCGCTGCGTCATATGCCTACCTAGCCAGTACAATGATGGCTGATATTTTAGCGGCTCAAAACCTTTACGGCGCACCGGGCAGTAGTAGCGCGACGCAGGGCAATACAATCTATGGCCTTGATTCCAACCTCGGGAACTACCTTGATGAAGTTTTTGATGAATTGGCCACAGGGACAACAACATCAAATGTGACTGGAAACCCAATTGCATTCACGATCCACGACCGAGACGGTACTGATACCCTAGATCTCAGCTTCTTAACCAGCGGAGCACGCATTGATATGCGCGCAGAGCAGTTCTCAGATTTTGGAGGGTTGATCGGTAACATGGGTATTGCCCGTGGGACAATATTGGAGAGAGTAACGCTGGGATCAGGCAACGATACAGTCACGGGTAATAACGCCGACAACGTAATCAGCGGAGGCGCAGGCGACGATAAGCTCATCGGTGGCGATGGAAATGATGAATTATCTGGCGGCAGTGGCACTGATTGGGCCTATTTTTCGCTAGATGTTGATAATTTTACATTTGAAGTATTGTCATCTGCAATTGAGATCACGGGAAACTATGTTGACACTGTATTAAACGATATCGAATGGCTTTCCTTCGGGAGTGACTCAATCTCCTACGCGGACCTCATTTCACGGGTGACCGATGACGGCCTAGTCATCCTTGATGATGATCAGGTTATCACGCCGTTTACTGAGGCTGATTTTTTTGTGTTTTCCAATAATGGTGACGACCATGCAATATTGGGTTTCGTTTCGGATAGTGGCTCCGAACAAGAGAGTATTGATGTGACTGTGGCTGCTTTATTTGCGTTTGGTGAGCTCAGTGATGACACGACCAATAATATAGAAGTTTCGCAAGCTGAACTTGGAGACAATCCAATTACGAATACAGTACCATCGTATGAGGATGATTTCATGATGTGATTCTCTAGGCCATACATTAATGATAAATTTCCAATTGTTTCAACTGTGCTCTTTCCATTAAACTTTCCCACATGCGTGTATTAAGTAAGTAGGAAAGTATTGCCTTAATCGCCATCATTTATATAATTTATAAACGTGAATCCTGATCTGCTGCGCGCTCAAATCTAGGTCAATGTGTTAAGTATTAATCATGGACTAATTCACTGCTTAGATTATAGAAAATAAGAAAAACTTTCTCGGGCTTCAAATTTTAATGTCGAAATAATGTCTGTAGATGCAAAAAAAGTTATCCTGAACCCTCAATGGATTTCAACAGAGATAGAAATTTGATTGATAAAGATCAAAATTTGGGAAACTTTTCAAAGCGACATCACATCAAATTTAATGTTTGGGAAAGGTGCCATTTCGGGAAAAACGTGAGTTTTAGCCAAAGTCCAAAATCTTTCGATATAGTTGCAGTACAATTACCATTAAAATAATTCCAACACTTGTTCACTTATTGATAGTTTTATCTAGGAGGCGCAGGGTATCATGCGAAAAGTGGGGGCCTGGACATGTGTTTGAATAAATTTTGGACTTTTACTTTTTGTGCGTGTTTGGCTGCTTGTGGCGGGAGTTCAACCAGCAGTACCGAGACTGCCAGATTTACGACTTTGAAACAATTTAGTGATGGCGCTGGGGTCGCACGCGGTACTTTTGCTGACGGAACAGAAACGGTCTTCATTGCATCAAACGTTGCTGGAGTTGTATCAGCGGCAAACAAAATAGTCGACGCATCCGTGGGGGCCACAACGACATACCGTTCTCAGGCTTTCAGTGACATACCCATTTCTGAAACATTATCCACAGCAGTCGTGAGACGTGGAACAGTTACTCTGGCGGGCCAATCAGTAAATGTGCTCATCGTCGAGGACAATAGTGGAGACGCTGGCCTTGTTTACCTTTCGGCGTCTGGTGGAGATGTGCTTACTGCAAGTGGTGCTGGTTTTGGCACGGCTCCAAGCGGCGCATTTACTTACAATGGGGTACACATCATCGCTGAGAGGTCGGTTGGTGGTAGTGCACAAACAGGAACATTTTCTTTGACCGCTGACTTCGACAATAAAACATTTAGTTACAGTGGTACGACAGCAAGTTCGTCGCTGACAGGAAATGGAACAATCGACACAACAAGTGGCAGGCTGACTAGTAGTGATCTCTCCTCAGTTGCTAACGGCTTTAAAAGTTCAGCAACCATGTATGGTCAACTGCACGGCTCTTCTGCTCAAGCTACCAGTGGCGTATTCCATACAAACGAGTCAGATCCTAATTATGCTGGAGCTTTTGCTGGAAGCAGATGATACGATAATGTGGTGAGCTTACGAATATCAGTCGCACTGTTAGGCGTTATGCTATTACTGCCAATGGCTTCACACGCGTTTTGTCTTCTGCCTTCTGCAGATAGCCGTTTGCAGGCCTTCTGCATGTCTAATCTACTCAACTTCAAAGCAACGAACCTTAGATCAGCACTTGTTTTAGATTATCGCCTTAAACAAGAGGGTTATGACAGAGGGCTCGGCCTGAAGGGTATGACACAACAGGTGACTTTTTCACCATATGTTTCGCCAGTACTTGAATACAGTTCTGACATTAACGGTGGCAATCCCGACAAGCCGCTCGTGCTTGGATCTCTGACTTTTTACGGTGATGAAGAGTTTTTTCGAAAGAAAGGATTACTCGCTGGCGTTGCTTTCGGTGGCACGGGCCGTGCGATCTATGGCGATGGACGCTACCTAGATTATAATATTGGTGGCAGTTACACTTATTCACCAGAACACGATATGAGTGTCATGCAAGGGTTTGCGAATGTTTGCAGCAAAAACGATATTGGTGGAAACTTTTATGTCGACGGATGCCTGAGCACGAATAGGCTGCGAAGAGACCTCTCAGCCCAAACCACCAGTAGCGCCACATTAAGTGTCGCGAAATTAATTGCAGAGGGTGATAGACGTGTGCATCAGGCCCGCTTTGGTATCCGGCGTTTTTTTGATGATGGATACGAACAAAATCAACTCACGCTGCAACTAGACACTTTGCATAACTCCAATTTGTTTACGTCGATCAATGTGTCTCTTGGAGACGAGGTTAAAAATACACTCGCTATGAGCCATAGCTTCACCGCCAGTGTGGGCACTTATTTGATGAAAAAACCATTCAATGCTTCTTTTTCGTATGTAGCCTCAGATGGGGGAATGTTGTTAGGGTTTCAACGTGAGGAAACAACGACACTCTTTGGCCTGAAGTACGCAATTCATCCGCGCTTCAGCCTGCTCGTGGGATATAAATACACAAGCAGCAATATCGATTATTTCGATGAGAGTGAGGCTATCGTTGGTGTTCAGTTCGCTCCAATACAATTTTAACGGCTAAAAAAAGTTTTCCGTGAATATGATCGAACTAAGACTTAATTTAATTAGCCCTGAACGCACGGGTAAAATAGTCTGTGAGAGGTTTTGCCAGGTAATTCAGCGGTGAGCGATCTGCTGTCTTGATAAATGCTTCAACAGGCATTCCTGGTAGCAAAACTTGACCATTGAGTTTCGGAATTTGACCTTCCTCTGGGATAAGTTCTACCTGATAATACGAGATACCAGTTGCTTGGTCAGTCAAAACATCAGCAGAAATCTTTGTGACTCGACCCAAGATTTCAGGCGTCATGCGCTGGTCAAAAGCGGCAAAGCGGAGTGACGCTTTTTGCCCAATATGAATTTGATCCACATGGATTGGTTCAACGCGTGCGGATACGATCATAGGTCGGTCCTGTGGAATTATATACATGATCGGTTCTGCGGGTGAGATTACAGATTGCAGTGCAAAGACACGAGAATCGTAAATTGTACCGCTAACTGGTGCGCGCAGTTCCGTCCGGGATAATGTCTCTAGAGTGCTCAAGCGGCGCTGCACGAGTTCAACTTCTTGAAACTGTAAGTCTCGCAGGGTCGAGATAGCCTCTTCACGAAGGCGTGTCGTGAGTGCGATTATGTCGATATTAAATGCCGCAATTTTTCCTCGTAATTGTGCAACTGCAGCCGTCAGTCTGCCTATCTCTCCCCGAAATCGCGCTTGCTCTCGTTTGAGTTCTGAGACGCGTGATATGGGTGAAAGCCCGCGATCGTAAAGATTTTGTGCAGCTTCCAACTCTGACTCAATCAATTTTTTTTGGGTCTTTAGCGCATCGAGTTGGGCGGCAGCTCCGTCAATCTGATTTTTTGATTGTTCGATTTGTTCAAGAATTTGCTCAGAGTTCTGCTGTAGGGTTGCAGCTCGAGCGTTAAAAAGTCGGTGCTGACCTTCGATCAGAGCTTGTACGGCCGGATTTTGCGCGGCTTTTGCCAAGAGTAGAGCAGGGGCCGGTAAATCGCTCAATCCATCTCGCTCCGCTTGTAATCTTATCTTCCGCGCTAGTAGTTCAAAAAGCTGCCCCTCAATGATCGCCAGATCTGACCTCAGTTGTTTGTCATCAAACCGTAACACGACGTCTCCTGTGGAAACGACATCCCCGTCCTTAACCAGCAGTTCTTCAACGACGCCACCTGTAGGATGTTCCAAAACCTGACGTTTGGACTCCACTTGTATCATGCCGGTAGCGATTACTGCTCCGGCGATTCGCGCTTGAACGCTCCATACGCCAAGCACGCCAACGAGCAAAAATAGAGCAAAGGCTCCAACCATGATAGGGCCAGTCGCTTTCCATTGTTGAGAACGGTTCGCCACTTGCTTCATGATTGGGGTGCTTTTGAAATTGTTCTTTGGACATGTCGCGTATTGCTCACCATCGAGTTGAGTATATCGTCGCGTGGGCCGTTTCCTATGATCCGACCTTCATCAATAACAAGTAATCGATCACATTCAGATATGGCTGTTGGCCGGTGGGTCAAAATAACCACTGACCGGTCGGATGTTTTAAATTCTCTGACGGCCAAATTTAAAGCAATTGACCCGTCATGGTCGAGCGCAGAGTTAGGCTCGTCCAAAACAAGAAGAACTGGCTTACCATAAAATGCTCTTGCCAATCCAATACGCTGCTTTTGGCCGCCAGATAGTTGATTATCGTGATCGCTTTTTACGAGTGTTTTATAGCCAGAAGGCAGAGATAAAATCATCTCATGTGCGTTAGCTCTCTTAGCAGCCTCAACGACACCGGCATCACATGGTTCGGTGCTCATTCGAGCAATATTTTCTGCGATAGTACCTGAAAATAGCACAACGCTTTGTGGCAGGTATCCGATCGCTAATCCCAGCTCCTTAACATCGTACTGATCAATGGTGGCTCCACCAAATCGAATTTCACCCGTCACAATTTCTGTTAAACCAAGAATTGATTTTGCCAGCGTCGACTTACCCGAGCCACTTTTGCCGATCACGCCCAATACTTCGCCTGGTGCCAAAGCAAATGTAACATTTGACAAAGTCGGTTTTTTTGCACCGTTTGCCATTATGTTGACCGCGTTGAAAGTAATCGTGGCTACAGGGTGGGGCAAAGATAATTTTTCTGGCGTAGGGGGAGTAGAAGCTAGCAATTGTGCGAGCGACATCCAAGCACTATGAGCGCGTTGCACCATCGGCCATTGGCCAATAGATTGCTCTATGGGTGCCAACGCCCTTCCCAAAAGTATCGAACCCGCTATCATTGCCCCGGCAGTCACTTCACCTCGTAAAACCAAGTAAGCACCAACCGCGAGCATTGCTGATTGCAGAAATGCCCGAAACGTTCTCGTCATTGCGGAGAAAAAGCCTGTTACGTCACTTGATTTGACGGTTTGTTCTAGCGCTGGATCTCGCAAGCCGTGCCAACGCTGAAGCATTGCAGTGCTCATGCCTTGTGCCCGTACTACTTCTGACGAGCGACGAGCCTGCGCAGCAAAATTACTTGCTTGGGCCGATGCAGTTTGTGCTGCCAGCGTTTTGTGCCTAGTCATTAAGTTGTTGAGTATTGTAACGAAAATAAGTGTTGCGCCACCAAAGACGGCCATCCATCCAAGCCAAGGATGGAATATGAAAATTGCGGCGATGAAAATGGGTGTCCATGGTACGTCGAAAAACGCTGGCATTACAGGAGAAGTGAAGAGTGTTTGTATCGCTTCCAGATCTCGCAGCCCATCGGCTGATGTGTTGCTTTGGTTTGGCGCCCTCGACCGCGCCAGCACTGCGCTGAACACCCGATCATCAAGTTTCGACTGAAACCGTGCGCCGAATCTAGCAAGAATTCGCCCACGAGCGTAATCCAAAACGCCCATCAGTGCAAAAAGTGTTGCAACAAGAAGAAAGAGAGCGACCAACGTCTCTTCTGAGCGTGATCCCAACACTCGGTCGTAAACTTGAAGCATGAATAAAGGGCCTGTCAGCATCAAGATGTTCACGAAGATACTGAAAATAAAAACTGACCATAACAGCCACTTTCCCGCTGCCTGCGCTGCCCGCAGTTCCTGCACTCCGGGGGTCTGATTTTGCGCCATGCGTAATTCCGATCAAACTATTGTTGTAACGGTGCCCTTAAATGGGGAGTCAATCAAGCGTAGGCTATTTTTGCTAACTGCGACCATAACTGAATTAATGGCATTTGCGCGGTCGAGCGCTATTATCGGTTCTGGCGGTCAGTATGACATTATAGCGTTAAAGCGCCAATCATTGTTTTGAACAGCTGTAGGACGTTCTAATTGTTTAGCTGGCGTCGATATTGGGTCGGCACGCAGCGTCTCAACCCCAGACCAATAAAGACCCCTAGTGCTATTCCAAATAAATCTGCTTGAAAATCTCGCCATTCGCCAAAGCGGTTCACATAAGGCTGAACAATTTCGATTAACCCACCAAAAACTGCGGCCATAGGTATAAGCCAAATTAACGAACGTGGTGACTGGATCGCAATTGGCAAAACCAAAAAAGCATAGGCAATAAAATGGTGAGTTTTGTCTGTTCCTGGCATCCCCTGTGGAACAGACAAGGGGATCAAGGACAATAAGCCAATCGATGCAGCGATGCAGAAAGTCATTAAAATTGAAGCACGTTTGAAGTTTATCGACACAATTATACTCTTCACTTATTGACTTAGGCCAATCCAACGCCTTCAGCTTAACTAGCACTTCCGATTTGTGTGCACCATACTCCCGTGGTCAGTAATACAAGCACCAAAACCCCTGAAGTTTGATACGTAGTTTACGTACGGATTTCAACACGGTTCAACACTGACAGTTTACGGAGATTGAGGCGAGAAAGTAGAATTTCGAGTGTTCGTACTAACCATGCAATTTCTCAGATTTTGGTAAGCTTCTTGAGACGTTACGATTTTTGTTAAGTTTCTAACCACAGTGGTAAAATTAATTATTTGTGTTCAAAAATTTTGACTTTAAGGCTCAGTTGTCAGTTGTCAGTTGTCAGTTGTCAGTTGTCAGTTGTCAGTTGTCAGTTGTCAGTTGCGGTTTCATTTTTTTGCGGAGGTGAGGGAAAAGCTGAAGGACTGGCGTTACGAAAGGCCCTTTTACAGGCTTGCACAGCAAAGCTATTAGTTTGGCTTTATCAGATTGAAGCCAATTCATGCTTTAAGTATCTCATCTCGAGACTACGATAAAAGCTAATGATACCGGCTGCACCAGTATCCTGAACCAACCTTACCACTGTGGCACCCAGTCTCGGTTATTTTCAGCCACGAAAGGGATTGCGCCGT
>ERZ1048686.298-NODE-298-length-51776-cov-10.081920_pt1 | contig 51776 bp, 48 predicted proteins | sample MGYA00383099_ERZ1048686 | MGnify/ENA primary metagenome ERZ1048686 (study PRJEB29581, sample SAMEA5548369) | metagenome | biome: marine; feature: coastal; material: water | depth 25 m | study: Short-term variability in the microbial, nano- and picoplankton... | reverse complement strand
TTAAGATTTGAAGAAATAGGAATTGTTATAGCAATTGGTGAAACTCCTGACTCACTTACAGATGCACAAGCTCTTAAAGAAGGAATTATTAGTCGTGACACAACATATGCATTAGCAAAAGAAAGTGTATTTGATGAAACTTACTTGAATAGTAGAAAAAAAGGATTTCCGCTTGATATTGATAATTTAATCTCAATTCCACATACAGAGGAAAAATACAATATCAGTGCAGGTGAAATTGAGAAAGGCAATGTTACAGTGCAAGTTTTCGAAATTTCAACAAACTACGGGACAGTATTTAACGGACTTGATGCAAAAAATAAAAACTACGAATTAGATGCTCTTTTAAAAGTTGGATCTATGGATGAAGCATCTTTAAATGGAAACTGGAAAAGCGAATAAATATATTGGAAGAGCTCTCAATTTTGAACGCTCAGAAGACTATCATCTCATTTTAAAGATAAGTTTAAATCAACTTACAATAATTCTACTAAATACAAATTCTACAATTGAATTCTATAAAGATATTAGAATAGAAAATAATTTGACTAATATATTTAATAATGAAAAAATATTACAACTTAAGTATCACAAAACAACAATTACATTTTCAAATTTTTCATATACTTTAGTACCAAACGATTTATTTGTTAATGAGCACTCAAAGGAGATTCTTGAATTTAGTTCTGATATATCTGATGTTATTAAATTAGAAAAAATCAGAGAAATAGATTCTATGTTAATCTATTCCATTTCTGAAGAAATAGAAAATTTAGTTAGTAATTTCTTTCCATCTGCAACATTTAAACCGCAACAATCTATATTAATTGAGCAATATGTTCAGGCTAACAATAAATTAGATAATGCTTATTTATTTTTTAATGAAAATATTATAAATATAACAATATTTAAAGACGAAAAGTTAGTATTTAGCAATGCATTTATTTTCAAAACCAAAGAAGATGTTCTCTACTATATTCTCTTTACATTTGAACAGCTTAACATCAGTACTGAATCAGTTAGAGTAAAATTATATGGTCATATAGTTAAAAATGAAGAAACTTATAAGCTACTATACGATTATATTAGAAATATTGAATTTGGAATAAATACGACGAAAATAAAATTACCAACTGAAATGAATTTGCTTGAAAACCATCAAATACAAGGATTATTTAATTAATATAATGAGAATAATTTCAGGTACTCACAAAGGCAGAAAAATTAATCCGGGAAACAAACTTAATTTAAGACCAACTACTGACAGGTCAAAAGAAGCGCTATTTAATATTTTAGAGAACAGATACTATTTTAATAATAAAAATGTACTTGATTTATTTTCTGGAACAGGAAATATTTCTTTAGAATTTGCTTCAAGAGGAACTGAAGAGGTTATTGCAGTGGATAATAATTTTGCTAGTGTTGAGTTTATAGAAAATATATCAGATACATTTGGATTAAACATTTCAGTATTTCAATCTGATTGCATAAAATACATTAATAATTGCAAAAATATATTTAACTTTATTTTTGCTGATCCTCCATACGATTATGAGAACTATCAAGAAATTCCGCAATTAATTATTAAAAATAAACTTTTAAAAAAAGATGGACTTCTTATTATTGAACATGATAAAAATACAGTATTTAATTATGAAAAAGTTGAACTTAGAAAATATGGAACTGTTCACTTTAGTATTTTCTCGCTCTAAATAATTATATTTGAAGATGACAAAAATTGCAATTTTTCCCGGATCTTTTTCTCCTTTTTCTATTGGTCACAAATCTATAATTGACAGAGCACTTCCAATGTTTGATAAAATAATTATTGCAATTGGAATTAACTCTGACAAGAATCAATATTTCTCAATTGAGGAAAGAATTAAATGGATAGAAGATGTTTACATAAACAATCCTAAAATTAATGTTAAATTTTATGAAGGATTGACAGTAGACTTTTGTTGTAAAGAAAAAGCTAAATATATCTTACGAGGATTAAGAGATTCACATGATTTCAAATTTGAAAAAAATATTGCACAAATGAATAAGGAGCTTAATAAAACAATTGAAACTATATTTCTAATAGCTCCTGCTGAAATTTCTCATATTTCATCAACCATTATCAGAGATATAATAAAAAATGGTGGAGATGTAAGTAAGTTTATTCCAAAGCAAATTAAAATCTAAGAAGTTGCTTTAGCTTTTATAAGAATTAAGAAATGCAACTAATTTACTAACAGCTTTAGCTCTATGGCTAATACAGCTCTTTTCCTTCATTGTCATTTCTGCAAAAGTCTTCTCAAACCCATTTGGAATAAATACAGGGTCATATCCAAAACCATTCGTACCATACTCTAACTTAGAAATATTACCAGAACAAATGCCTTCAAACACATCCTCATTTCCCTTAATAATCAATGCAATTACTGTTCGAAAACTTGCAGTTCTTAGATCATTACCTTTAAGCTTAGTGAGAACTTTATCAATGTTTTTTTTTGCATTAGAATGTTCACCTGAGTATCTAGCAGAATATACACCGGGCTCGCCTCCTAGCTCATCGATTTCTAGACCTGTATCATCTGCAAAACAATCGAATCCATAATTTTCAAATACAAATCTTGCTTTTTGCATAGCATTTTGTTGTAATGTTGGATTAGTCTCTGGCAATTCTTCATTACAATTAATTTCTTTGAGACTAAGAATCTCAATTTCAGGTGAAAGTATAGATCTAATTTCAGATAATTTATTTTGATTATTTGTAGCAAAAACTAATTTCATTTATTTATGATGATAGGGTTCATTGTTAAGTATTGTAAATGCTCTATAAATTTGTTCAACAAAAAATAAGCGGACCATTTGGTGAGAGAATGTCATTCTTGATAATGATAATCGTTCATTGCATCTAGAAAAAATATCATTAGAAAAACCATAAGCACCTCCAACAATAAAGACTAAACGTTTCTTACCAGTTTGCATTAATGAAGTTAGTTTTTCAGAAAACTGTAATGACGAGAAATCTTTCCCCTTATCATCAAGTAAAATAATGTAATCAGATATTTCTAACTTGTTAAGAATTAATTTACCTTCCATTTTTGCTAACTCTGTTTTAGTAATTTTTTTAGAATTTTTAATATTTTGAATTTCAATAATTTCAAACTTAGCGTAGTGTTGTAAGCGTTTTTGATATTTTAAAATTCCTTCTATCAAATATTGCTGGTTTGTCTTTCCAATTACTAATAATACAATTTTCATTTTTTGTATTTTTGACAATAATAATAATTTTAATATGAATACTAACAAACTCAGACTCTTTATAGAAACCTCTTTAAAAGAAGATTTAGGCGATGGAGATCACACTTCAATGGGTTGTATTCCAAAAAATGCTACAAGTAGTGCAAAATTATTGATTAAAGATAATGGAATAATTGCTGGTATTGAACTTGCAGTAATGATTTTCAAAATTATAGATAGTACTTTAGAATTTAATACAAATTTAGAAGATGGAGATTCAGTTAAAAGTGGAGACATCGCGTTTATAGTAAGTGGTAATGCAAGGTCAATTCTATCAGCAGAGCGATTAGTTCTTAATTGTATGCAAAGAATGAGTGCCATTGCAACAAAAACAAATTATCTAAACTCATTAATTTCACATACAAAATGTAAATTATTAGATACAAGAAAGACAACTCCTTTAAACAGAATAATTGAAAAATGGGCTGTTTTAATTGGAGGGGGATTAAATCATAGATTTGGATTATTTGATAAAATCATGATTAAAGATAATCATATTGATTTTGCTGGAGGTATACATGAAGCTATCAATAAATCAAAATCTTACATCTCTAACAACAAAATAGATCTTGAAATAATAGTTGAAGCAAGAAATATTGATGAAGTTAAGCAGATTCTCAAAGAAAAAGGAGTGAAACGCATACTGCTTGATAATTTTGATTTCGAAACAACAAAAGAAGCTACAAGATTAATAAAAGATAAGTGTGAGAGTGAATCGAGCGGTGGTATTACTGAAAAGACAATCATAAAATATGCAGAATGTGGTGTAAATTATATTTCTGTGGGAGCTCTTACACACTCAGTTTTAAACTTTGATTTAAGCTTAAAAGCGATATAATGCTTAAAACTATTGCAAGTTTTACTAAGAAAATAAAACCCCCAGGATTCTCAGGATTAAGCATCTATGATGTTACTATTTTTTTTTGGAAAGGATTAATGGAAGGAGCTATAACAACTCGAGCATCATCACTCGCTTTTAATTTTTTTTTAGCCTTCTTTCCATCAATTATTGTTCTTTTCACACTTATCCCCTATATATCAATTGATGGATTACAAGATACACTGTTAGAAATAATTTCTGTAGTACTTCCTCCTTCAACTAACGAGATAACATTTAAATCGATTGAAGATATAGTAAATAATCCAAGAGGGGGACTTCTTTCTATTGGTTTTATTTTAGCCTTATATTTCTCAACTAATGGTATAAACTCATTAATTGAAGCGTTTAATGCTTCATTTCATATTAGAGAAAATCGACCAATAATTAAACAAAGAATTTTATCACTGTCATTAACTATTCTTTTATCCTTAGTCCTTTTAGTAGCCTTGACATTAATAATTTTTAGTAAATCAACAATTATTTATTTAATAAATATAAATATTTTGACCAGCTTAGAAGCAGAAATAATTTTGTTTGGAAAATGGCTTATCATCTTACTTTTACTTTTTTTTGCAATATCTATACTTTTCCACTTGGGTCCTGCTATAAAGAGTAAATGGAAATTGTTTACACCAGGATCAATATTTGCGACCTTAGGAGTCATTATTACATCAGCTGGTTTTAATTATTACATAAACAATTTTTCACAATACAATAAAGTTTACGGTTCAATAGGAACACTAATGATAATACTGATATGGATGTATTTTAATTCCATAATTCTTTTAACTGGTTTTGAGCTAAATGCAAGTATCTCAAATGCTAAAGAAAAAAGTCAGGTTTTAGATTAGTAATTGTAAATTCGCATATAAATTTAAAAATTCATTATGAAAAATATCTTACTTTTCGTATCGTTCGCTTTATTCACGACAACCTATGCTCAAGAAAATCTAAATAGCTCAACACCTTTATCAGATAACTTAACCGTAAAATACGATCCTCTTTCTAAACCAAATACATATCAAAATAATGATAATCCAAATTATTGGAAAAACAAAATGCCAAATAAAGCATATTGGCAACAAGATGTGTATTATAATATCAAAGCAAAAATTGATGAGGAAACTGATATAATCAGCGCTACACAACAACTTATTTACACAAATAATTCGCCTGATGATTTAAATGTAGTTTATTTTCATTTATATCAAAATGCTTTTCAACCTGACTCATATCTTGAAGAATTGCAATTACAAAATGGTAAGCATCCCAAATATGGAAAATATGAAGCTGAGAAACTAGGCACCAAAATTGATTATTTGAAAATAAATGGACGAAATGTAAAAACTGAACTTGATAATACTATCTTAAAAGTCTACTTACCAGAAACTCTAAAATCAAATATGAACGTTACATTTGATATAGCATTCAAAACTTATTTTGATAGTGGAGATATGAGAAGAAGAATGGCTATTTTCAATTCATGGGGATTTAAACATTATAACGGAGTTCACTGGTACCCAAGAATTTGCGTATATGACGCAAAGTTTGGATGGACTAAAGATCAACATCTAGGTAAAGAATTTTACGGTAATTTTGGAGGATTTGATGTAGAATTAGATTTTGCTTCTAACTTTGTTGTTGGGGCTACGGGTTTTTTACTAAACCGTAACGAAGTTCTTCCAAAAGAACTGAGAGAGAAATTAGATATTAAAAACTTTAAAGATAAAAAATGGAACTCTACTCCATCTGTAATCACAGAATATAAAAAAGGAGAAAGAAAAATCTGGAAGTTTCATGCTGAAAATGTTCATGATTTCTCATTTACAGCAGATCCAACTTATCGAATTGGAGAAGCATGGTGGGAAGATAAAGTATGTTATTCTTTAGCACAAGAGCCTCATGCCAGCAGATGGCAAAATGCAGCAGAATATGCAGCAAAAACAATTCAGGTTTTCTCTGAAGATTTTGGAAGGTACACTTATCATAAAATGATTGTAGCAGATGCAAGATCTGGTATGGAGTATCCGATGCTCACACTTGACAGTGGTGAGGATCCAGGATATAGAGGCCTTTTAGTACATGAAATTGGACACAATTGGTTTTTTGGACAAGTAGGTAATAATGAAACCTACCGAGCATTATTAGATGAAGGATTTACACAGTTCCTCACTGCGTGGGGTTTAATTAAAATTGATGGAGATTATCTTGTAAAAAACAAATCACTAAATAAATATAAAGCAAGATTTGAGACACCAACAAAAGCAATAGACAGTCGTGTTTACAATGCATACTTAAAAGATGCTACCAAATATGAAGACCCAGTAATTGCGACACATTCAGATTGTTTTAATGGAGCATTAAGACATGGTGGTGGATATAGACATGTATATTATAAAACTGCTTCAATGCTTTATAATTTACAATATGTACTTGGAGATGAATTATTTCTAGATGCAATGAAGCATTATTTCAATACATGGAAAATGGCACATCCATACACAGAAGATTTTAGAAATACTATCATACAATACACTAAAGTAGACTTAAACTGGTTCTTTGATCAATGGCTAGAATCTACCAAAAGAATCGATTATTCTGTAAATGTAAAAGGAAACACAGTGATATTTAATAGAAAATCAAGAATGCAAATGCCTATTGATTTTACAGTTATTGCTAAAAACGGAGAGAGTTATCAATATCATATTCCAAATAATTGGTTTATTAAGAAAACAGATGCCAAAATTTTACCTAAATGGCATGGTTGGGATCTGATACACCCTGAATACTCTATTGATATCAATATTCCAACTGGAATAAATGAAGTGATAATTGATCCAACAAATAGATTAGCTGATGCCTACATGCCTGATAATAACTCAAATTTTAATTCAACTTTAAATTTTAATGATAATTTATGGAAATTTCCTGATTGGAAAAATTATGAAATCAAATATAGACCTGATGTTTGGTGGAATAATTATGATGGTATGAAAATAGGTGCAAATATAATTGGAGGATATATGAACCATCACCATTTATTTGATGCAACATTCTGGATAAACACATCAAACTTTCAAGATGAAAATATTACAAAAAATGATGAATACGATCGATACTCATATCGTTTTAAGTACAATACTAACTTAGACAACATCTCGCTTAAAACAAGATTTAAGGTAGAAACTCAATTCTTAGCTGGTTTATATACAAATAAGTTAAGCTTAATCAAGTCGGCTAAAGATGATGATAATAAAATCAGTATTGATTTGATCTCATTCTACAGAACAAATAGTGGCTATTTAATAAATAGGGATTGGGAATTAAGAAAAATGAATAACAGAATAGATATAGACTTTGAACATAAATACAAGTATCATGAGGGAAGTGGAACATTAAATATATTATTTCAATCCTCATCTATTGGAAGTGATTATGATTATAATAAAATAACTTTTGTAGCAAAAAATAATAACTCACTTAAAAAAATTAAAATCAAGACTAGACTATTCTTCCAAGTAGGTAGCGGTACAAAATGGGCAGAAGAAAGCAAATTAAGTTTGGCAGGAGCTAATAACGAGGAGATGATGTCATCAAAGTTTACACGTGCTGATGGAATAGTTAACTCAGATAATTTTGATTATGACTTTACTACAAATAATTTTCATTCTTCTGGAGGCCTAAATCTAAGGGGATATTCTGGATATCTAGCACCTGAATTTAATGAAGATGGTACAATTAAATCATTTGATTATAACGGAACCAGTGGCGCCGCGTTAAATACTGAAATAGATTTTACATATTACCTACCATATGTTTTAAGAAATAATAAAATAAAATCATATTTATTTGCGGATGCTGGAATTATAACTTCAAAAAATATTACAGTTGAAAATTATAAAAATGCATTTTCTGATCTAAGAGCAGATGCGGGAATTGGTTTTACATACACTTTAGATAATTTTGGACCTCTTGAAACAATTAATCCTTTTGTGATAAGATTTGATATGCCATTTTTTCTAAATAGAGCTCCAGCAACTGATGAAGATTTTTTACAAATGAGATGGTTAATAGGAATAAATAAGGCTTTTTAACATGAAACAAAAAATTTTAATAACTGGTGGTGCTGGATATATTGGGTCACATACATGTGTGGAGCTTTATCACGCAGGATATATACCTATTATAGTCGATAACTTATGTAATACATCAATTGATAATATCAAAGGAATAGAAAAAATAATTTCTTGTAAAATAAAATGGTATAATATAAATTGTTGTGATATAAATGCAATGGAAAAGATTTTTGAAGTTGAGAAGATAATAGCTGTAATCCATTTTGCTGCATTTAAATCAGTGGAAGAATCTGTTGTTAATCCAGAAAAGTACTTTACTAATAACTTAAAATCATTAGAAGTTGTTTTGGATTGTATGTCTAAGTATGATGTTAGTAATATAATATTTTCTTCATCTTGTACAGTATACGGGACACCAGAAAACCTTCCTGTAAATGAAAATGAAAAATTTAAAACTGCAGAATCTCCATATGGAGAAACAAAACAGCTTGGTGAAAAGTTACTGGAAAATGCAGATAATAATAGTATCTCTCTAAGATATTTCAATCCAATCGGCTCTCACTCTTCATCACTAATTGGTGATTGTTCAGCTGATAAACCAGCGAATCTTGTTCCAATTATAACAGAAACTGCTATAGGAAAAAGACATGAAATTACTATATATGGAGATGATTACAATACTTATGACGGTACAGCTGTTAGAGATTATATTCATGTAGAAGATTTAGCAATAGCTCATGTATCTGCCACAAGATATATTATAAAAAATTCTGGCAAACATGCATTTAATGTAGGAACAGGTAAAGGAACTAGTGTTTTAGAAGCAATTAAATCATTTGAAAAAACAAATAATATTATACTTAATTATAAAATTGGTGAAAGAAGAAAAGGTGATATTGAGAAAATTTACGCGGATCCTAAATTTATCAAAGATAAATTGGGCTGGAAAGCAAAAAAAACATTAGATGATGCAATGAAATCTGCATGGGAATGGGAAAGAAATAAAAAGTAGATATAAAATATAATGAGAATACTTCACATTGCAACAGAGAAGAAATTCATTATACCTTTAATGAATATTATTAATGATAATAATAATCACAGATATATCATTTTAACTAAAAAAGAAAACGATAAACAAAACAACATTCAATTTTTTAATAAAAAAATTCACATTCTTAAATTATTAAATGCATTAAACAATTGCGATAAAATCATTCTACATGGTCTGTTTAGTGATGCTCTCATTAACATTTTGTTCTTTCAACCATGGTTAACTAAAAAATGCTATTGGTTTATGTTAGGAGGAGATTTCTACAATCCAAAAAAACAAAGTATCATAAAAAGAAAATTTATTAAAAGAATTAAAAACTTTGTAACATATATTAAAGGAGATTTTGAATATGTAAAGAAAATTTATGGGTGTTCAGGTGAACTTTTTGAGTGCTTCATGTATCCAAGTAATCTTACTAAAAATTACACTCTCAATAAGAATTTAAAAGATACTATAAATATACAAGTTGGAAATTCTGCAGATCCAACCAATAATCACATGCAAGTATTTGACTTTTTAAGAAAATTTAAAAATGACAATATTAAAATTTATACACCTCTTTCTTACGGAAATAAAAATTATGCAAAGCTTGTAATTTCTAAAGGTAAAAATATTTTTGGAGATAAATTTATACCTATGGTAGAATTTAAAGAAAATTCTGAATACCTAAATTTTCTAGCAGAAATTGATATTGCTATATTTGCGCATGAGAGGCAACAAGGCATGGGTAACATATTGACATTATTAGAATTAGGCAAAAAAGTATATTTAAAAAAAAATACAACTTCTTGGAAGTTCCTAAATGAAATAGACTTAAAAATATTTGAATTTAAAAATCTAAATATTGATAAAATAGAAAATATAGATAAAAAAAATAATAGTAAGATAATTAAATCATTCTTTACAGTCAATAAATATCAGAAACAACTCGAAAGAATATTTAATTAGAAATTCTAAAAATATGACGTTAATACTAACAAAAAACAAAAAAAAATACTGGGAATTTATACGAGTTTTACGTTCAAATAAAAGCGTAGAAGATGGGTTTATTGATAAGGTACAAATCTCAAAAAAAGAACAAGAAATTTATATGAACAAATATAATGACAACTATTATGTTTGTTTAAATGAGCAAATTCCTTGCGGTTATATTGGAGAAATTAATGGAGATATACGATTATGTACTTCTCCCGAATTTCAAGGCACAGGAGTGGGAACGTTTATGATTAAAGAATTAACAAAAATTAAAAAAAATATCTTTGCTAAGATTAAAGTTGAAAATATAAGTAGCATTAAAGCATTTGAAAAGGCAGGTTATGAAAAAAAATATTTTCTCTTTGAACCAAAAAAAAACTAGTTTAACTGTGAGTAAAGATATTATTGAAAAAATGATTCCTTTTAACAAACCTCCTTATACAGGAGATGAGGATAAGTATGTACTTCAATCAGTTAAAAGTTCAAAAATTTCAGGAGATGGTTATTTTACTAAAAAATGTCAATACTGGCTTGAAAAAGAATGTGATTCAAAAGTTCTATTAACTACTTCATGTACTCATGCTTTAGAGATGGCAGCTATATTGCTTGAAATAAAGAAAGGTGATGAAGTAATAATGCCGTCATACACTTTTGTTTCAACCGCCAATGCATTTGTTCTAAGAGGCGCTAAAATTATCTTTGTAGATATTAGGCCCGACACAATGAATATTGATGAAAATAAAATTGAAAGCGCAATCACTAGTAAAACAAAAGCAATAGTCCCTGTTCATTATGCAGGTGTTTCTTGTGAGATGGATAAAATAATGGCACTTGCTACGAAATATAACCTATATGTTGTTGAAGATGCAGCACAAGCAGTTATGAGTAAATACAAGGGGAAAAAACTAGGCACAATTGGACATATTGGCACTTACAGCTTTCATGAAACAAAAAACTATACTAGTGCAGGAGAAGGGGGCGCATTAGTTATAAATGATTTAAAATTCATTAATAGAGCAGAAATAATCAGAGAAAAAGGTACTAATAGATCACAGTTCTTTAGAAATATGATTGACAAATACTCATGGGTAGATATTGGTAGTAGTTATCTCATGAATGATGTCAGTGCAGCTTTCTTGTGGGGAAATCTTAATAATGCTAATAAGATAAATGAAAATAGACTAGCTAGCTGGTTAAGATATAAAAGTGACCTTAAAGAATTAGAAGAAAAAGAAATTATTCAACTTCCAACTGTTCCACAAGATTGTATTCCAAACTCACATTTGTTTTATATTAAAGTAAAGACATTAACTTTAAGAACTAAATTAATCAGTTATCTAAAAGCAAATAACATACTAGCAACATTTCACTATGTTCCTTTACATTCTTCCATAGCTGGAAAGAAATTTGGTCTAATGAAAAATAAAGATAACCATACGACAACAGAAAGTGAAAAGCTAGTTAGATTACCTATGTACTATGGAATTTCATCTAGTGAACAAGATTATATTATAGATAAAATATATTCATTCTTTAATTTACAATGAAACATAAGATATTATCAACTTTATCTGTCTTGAAAAAAGATCCAGTTTTTATTTTAGGAAATCAAAAAAGTGGTACAACAATAATTGCTAATTTAATAGCACAAGCTACTAAGAAGTCATTAACATCTGATTTTAAAAGTGCAATAAAAAATAGTAGCTTACAGCTAGAACTAGATTTTAATTTATTAAGTTTTAATGATTTTGTACAGAGATATAGATATGAATTTTCAAAGGATTTAATCAAAGAACCTTTTTTAAGTTACTATATACCTCAGTTATTTGAAACATTTCCAATGGCTAAATTTATATTAATAGTAAGAAATCCATTTCAAAATATAAGGAGCATATTAAACCGATTAGAAATTCCTGGTGATTTAGAAAATATCAACTTTAATGACTATGATGAGATAAAGAAAACACCTGTTTGGAAATTAGCATTACAATCAAATATGTTTGGATTAAAAAGTTCAAACTATATTGAATCCATGGCTAATAGGTGGAACTATGTAGTTAATAGCTACTTAAGTAATTCAGATCACATAGTACTTGTAAAATATGAAGATTTTTTAAAAAATAAAGCAGATTTTATTCAAAAACTAATTAAAGAGATAAATTTAGATTACTTACAAGACATCAAGTATAAAACTGAAATTCAATATCAAAAAAAGGGTACTAGTGATGTTGATTTATCAAAATTTTTTGGAGACAACTACGAAAAAATTGAACGTATTTGCAAAATAAATATGAACAAGATTGGATATTAAGATAAATACTTAGATCTTAATTCATTTAAAAAAGATGTAATATCTTCTGATAAATTAAGTAAATATAAACTAGGTGTAAATATTATTATAGCTACAAAAGATTTATAAATAATATTAACTAGGGGAAAACTTAATGATGGCAATTTATTAATAGTAATATATAATATTACTAACAATAAAATCGTGTACAATGTCTTTACTGTAAAAGGTTGGATATTCAAATTTATTTTTAAAATAATTAGTCTAGTAAGATTAAAAATAAGAATAGAAATTGCTGTTGCCATTGCAGCACCGTCAATACCAAATTTTTGTATAAAATAATAATTAGTTGCAATAGTTAGAAAAACTAAAAAAATGTTAGAATACAGATCATATCTGTAAAATTTTGAATTGATAATAATTTCACCATTCAAACCGCTTGCCATGTTAAAAAGTTGTGATATTCCAATATATAAAACAACATACTTTCCAACTGAAAATTTTTCAGGAAGAAGAGAAAAAATATCATCTATATTAAGCCAAACACAAATAAAAAATAAGCCTCCAATTATTAACTGGTTAATAGAAGATTTAGAATAAAGCAATTGAATCTTATCAATTTCATTTTTTTCACAAGCCTGTGAAATTAATGGTAATGAAATAGCTGAGATAGATTTTGAGGGAACCATGATTGCATTACCAATGAAAAAAGCAACTGTATAATAAGCTACCTGCTCTAAATCTAACAAAGAAGCTAACATCATCATATCAATTCTCGTTACTATTAAAACAGAAACCCCTCCCAATAATACAAAAAAACCATATTTAAAAATATCGACTAAATCTAAATTCTTAAAAGATACAGTAAATGAAATTCGCTTATTCCTTTGCTGAATAAATAAAAGTATAATAAATTTTAATACATATCCAAACAAATAAATCTTTAAGAAAAATGGAAAATCAAAAAAATTAAACCAATAAAGAGAAAGCATTAAAATGCTATATAATTTCAAAAAGACTTCATTAATAAAAACAGGAGTTGATGCACTTAAAAAAGAACGAGATATCGCTGTGAGTACTTCATAGAATCCAATAAAAAAAACTAATAAAATTATGTAAAAGAAATTTTCTTTAAGTAAGTTACTAGCATTTAAAATTTCAAAAATTTGAGATTTAAATAACAGATAAGTTGTTAAAGCTAAAACAAAGCCTAATAATGGAGTAATTAAACTTAGAAAGAAAAGCTGCCCTTTATGTTTAATTGCAGGAAAATACCTTATAAAAATCTTAGGAATTCCAATAGTTGTAAATGTTGCAATGACAATAGAGTATGCTAATAAAATTTGAATTAATCCAAAATATTCAGGATTATCCTTAAAAGCATTTGGGTAGATTATAACAGTGTTAATAGCTCCAATTACCATTCCAAAATAGAAACTTATAGAATTTAAAAAACTTTGTCTTCTTACTATCCCCATTTAAAATTTATTTAAAAAATTTGCAAGTTTTTCTGTCAATTTATCTCTTGAAAATTGATCTGTATTTTGTACACCAAAAGACAATTTATTATTAAAAACTTTGAGCAAATTCTCTTCAAGATTAACATCATCATAAGAAAAATATATTCCTGATTTTGTAGAATTAATCAAATCTTTAGTATCACTAACTTTTGGCCCAAAAGCAACAATTGGTTTTTTAAGAGCAAAATACTCAAAAATCTTTCCTGGATAATTTCCAATACCACTTTTAGAATTAAATAATAAAAGTAACATAACACTTACTTTATAGTAATGTTTAATAACATTCTTGTGTGACAAATATTTTAGATCAATTATCTTATCATTAAGAAAAGGAAAAGATTTTATTTGTAGAAGAACTGAATTATCAATATTACCAGCTAAATGAATTTCTAATTTATTGTTAAACATTGGGTCTTTCTTACAAATATCATTTAGAGTTCTCCAAAAATTTAGAGGGTTTCTAAGATGATTAAGTAGACCAAAATGACCAATAATAAACTTATCATTATCTTTTTTCTCAAAAACAAAATCTTCAGCATCAAAACCATTAGTAATTAGCTCAATATTTTTAGCTCCTAAGCGTTTTAAATCATCTAACCAAGTCTTACTAACTGTTAATACAAGATCAGCTGTTTTAAGAACTTGATTTTCTAATTTTAAATGCTTAAGCTTTGTACGTTTAGATAAATTAAATTCTTCGAGAATATCTAATTCACTCCATGGATCTCTAAAATCGGAAACCCAGTTTAAATCAGGAAGTATCTTTTTTAATCCTAAACCAATTAAATGCATAGAATGCGGTGGACCTGTAGTAACAATACAATTAATACCTTCACTCTTAATTTTTTTAACTAAAAAATCAATAGAGGGTTTAACCCAATAAATTTTAGGATCTGGAATAAAAAAATTTCCTCTTATCCATTTTAACAGACGATTTTTAAAAGAATTATTATTTAAAATTATACCTGAGCTTTGCACATTAGCTCCCTTTCCAAACAGCTTGTCTTTGAATAGATAGGGTTCCCAAATTGGAGTTTTCCATATCTCTAAATCATCTGAGATATCAGAGCATAAATCAAAATCATTAATTTCAGTATATGGATTTTCTGGAGTAAAAATAATAGGCTTCCATCCGTATTTTGGTAAATATTTTGAAAACTTTAACCACCTTTGAACACCAGATCCTCCTGCAGGTGGCCAATAATAGGTAATAATTAGTACTTTCTTCATCTATATTGTAATTCCCTAAAGGAAATCAAAAATAAAAGTAGTAATAAAATAATAGATGATGACATGGCAATCACCTCTCCAGTTTTATATGATTGAGGTTCAAATTTAAATTCTATTATATGTTTTCCAGAGGGAACGTTCATACCTCTAAGAACATAGTTAGCACGAAAATGAGAGGTGATCTTTCCATCTAGATATGCATTCCAACCTTTATCATAATAAATTTCTGAGAAAATTGCGATACTATTATTTACGGCATTTGCTGAATAGGTAAGATGATTTGGTTTATAGTCTGTTAAAACAATACTACTTCCTTCTTTTAAGAATAAACTATCATTTATTTGCTTTGAAAATCTAGAATCTACAATAGCAGTTTTTGATGGATTAAAATTACCTAGAGATGAAATTTCCTGATCAGCATTTTCAACAATATTTACATTGCTTACAAACCAGCAATTTCCTAAAGCTGATTGATTTATTTGGACCTCTTTTCTTGAAGAAATAAAATATTTAGTATTTAACATATTAAGAACCGACATATTTCCTTTAGAAATATGATTCTCAATCAGTTCTTGATATCTTTTAAGCTTAGCTCCATGATATCCACCAATAGATTTATGAAAATAAGATGTACTTGCATCATTAAATGTACTAACACTTTGATTAAAGACTCTAAAGTTTGGATCTTTATCTTTTAAAATTTGAATATCAGCTTGAGATGGTTGATAAGGAGTTTCAACTCTTTTCTTTCTACTAAAATTATCATCATTTAAATATCTTTTGTTAACAGTCCACATATCAGATACAATCAAAAAACCTATGATTAAAATAAGATATTTTGACTTTAAATTATTTTTAAGAAAAATCCAAAGTGTTCCAAAAGTTAGTGCAACAAAGATAAATGACCTCCATGCATCTGAAATTAAAAGTTTTTCTCTATCAAATTGTAAAGCATCTACTGGCCATCCGTTTTTAGCCAAACTTGCATCCTGAACTCCAACAAAATCAAAAAACAAATTAGGTACTAAAGCAAAAATCATAGTAACACCTCCCACAATATAAAAAGCTAGATTTAGTGACCTTAACTTCTTACTCTTAACTACATCATGTGACCCCTTTTGTGTTTTAATATCCTTAACCTTATTATCAGTCTCATAAACCTCATCATCTTCTGATAAAAATTTATTCAACGCTATAAATCCTAAAAGTGGAATAGTAAATTCAGCTATTACAAGTATCATAGAAACTGCCCTAAACTTATTGTATCCAGGAAAATAATCTAAGAAAAGATCTGTTAAAGGCATAAAGTTCTTTCCCCATGCAAGCATAATAGATAATAAAGTTGCTAATAGTAACCATATCCTCATTGTTGAGCTAACCAAAAATAAGCCTAATACAAATAAAAATACTACAACCGCTCCAGCATAAGTAGGTCCAGATGTAAAAGGTTGATCACCCCAGTAAAGAGGAAGGTTTTTAATGATCTTTTTCGCATTTGGAGCTCTTTTAATGGCTTGGAATGTCTTTGAATCTTCACTCAAAGAACCTTGAGATGCTCCTCCATAAAAATCAGGAATTAACAATGTGAAGGTTTCTGCAATACCATAACTCCATGAAGTTGCATAATCTTTATCCAATCCTGAAGTTTTATTATCAAGATTAGTTGTGAGTTCAGATTTCCCCCTAGTACTATCCTCTCCATATTCCATAGTTGTTGCTAAGACAGTATAAGATGTTCCGGAACCTAATAAAGCTGCTAACAATAATACAAACGAACGTTTAAAGAAATCAATTAAGTTATTTCCATTGATATCTTTAAATAATTGAACAAAACCAATCAAAATAAGAACTAATAGCAAATAATAAGTTATCTGAAGATGATTAGCATAAAGCTGTAGCGCAACTGCTAGAGCCGTAAAAACACCCCCAACTAAAACTTTGCCTCTGTATGTATATAATACAGAAGCTACAACTAGAGGAACATATGCGATAGCGTGAGCCTTTGTCATATGACCGGCTTCAATAATAATAAAGAAATAAGATGAAAACGCAAAAGCTATTGCTCCAATAGCAGAAATTCTATAATCAACTTTTAAAGTTAACAGTAGTATATAAAACCCTAGCAAATATAAAAACAATGAACTTGCTGGTCTGGGCATACCAAGAGTTATAACTTTAACGATATATTGAATCAAATTAGCATTAGATCTTGCTGAAATTTGATAAGCTGGCATTCCTGAAAACATTGAGTTTGTCCAAAGTGCCTCTTCTCCTGTTGCAGATCTAAAATCAGTAATTTCTTTACTCATTCCTTTCCACTGTTTTATATCCTGCATATCTAATGCTTTTCCTTCTAATAAAGGCGAAAAATAAACAAATGAGATGCCTACAAAAAGAAGTAAGACTATTAAATGGGGTTTTACTCTGTTAAGTAAATTCATAAAAAACTATTTTATTCTTTAATTTCTTCAAAATCAACATAATCTCCAATATTATCTGATTTTCTTTCAGTAGATTTTTTCTTCTCAATAGTTACTTTTCCCTCTGGCTGAGCTGGCTCTTTATTAGAGTAAGAAGTATGATTAAATTGCTGACCAAATTTATCTTGCATTTTATTAGCAAAACGTTTTAAAAGATAAGGAGCTAAAAATCTAAAAAGTAATTTTATTAAATATGAAAAAACAAAAAAACCTAGTATAAATTTTAATAAGACCATACTATCTACTTAAATATAAATTCCTTTCTGAATAAACCTTCGTAAAATAATCATCGTTAAGATCATCAATAAAATAAATTGATTCTCCAGTAGATTTCATTTCTGGGCCTAATTCCTTATTAACATTAGGAAATTTATCAAATGAGAATACGGGTACTTTTATTGCATATCCCTTTTTGGTAGGATTAAATTTAAAATCATTAACTTTCTTTTCACCAAGCATTATTTTAGCAGCATAGTTAACGTAAGGTTCGTCATATGCTTTGGCAATAAATGGAACTGTTCTTGATGCCCTAGGATTAGCTTCAATAACATATACAATCTCATCTTTTATTGCAAATTGTATATTGATTAATCCTACAGTTTCTAAAGCTACTGCAATCTTTTTAGTAATTTGTAGCATTTGTTGTTTAACATTATCACTTAAATCAAATGTTGGTAACACAGCATAAGAATCACCAGAATGAATACCACAAGGCTCGATGTGCTCCATCATACCAATAATATAAACATTCTTTCCATCACATAAAGCATCTGCTTCTGCCTCTATTGCTTTGTCTAAATAGTGATCTAATAATACTTGATTTCCAGGCATATCATTAAGTAAATTAACAATATGGTGCTCTAATTCTTCTTCATTAATTACAATTTTCATTCCTTGACCTCCTAGAACATATGATGGTCTAACCAAAATAGGAAAATTTAATGTTTTAGAGATCTCTATTGCTTCTTCTGCAGTTTCTGCAACAGCAAATTTTGGATATGGAATTTTATTTTCCTTAAGTAATTCAGAAAATCTACCTCTATCTTCCGCAACATCAAGTGCTGAATAAGAAGTTCCCATAATTTTAATATTATATCTTTCTAGCTTTTCAGCAAGTTTGAGAGCAGTTTGTCCTCCAAGCTGGACAATCACACCATAGGGATTTTCATGTCTAATAATATCATAAATATGCTCCCAAAAAACAGGCTCAAAATACAATTTATCCGCAGTATCAAAATCAGTAGAAACAGTTTCTGGATTACAATTTATCATTATTGTTTCATATCCACATTCCTTTGCAGCAAGAACACCATGAACACATGAATAATCAAATTCTATACCCTGTCCAATACGATTTGGACCAGAACCTAAAACTATAATCTTCTTTTTATCAGAAACGATACTTTCATTTTCTGAGAACTTTACTCCATTTACTTCTTTAAATAATTCAAAAGTAGAATAATAATAAGGTGTCTTAGCAGTAAACTCAGCTGCACAGGTATCTACAAGCTTATATACTCTTTTTATATTTTGTGCATTTCTTTTATCATAGACAGTACTTTCTAAGCATTTAAGTAAGTGAGCAATTTGCCTGTCTGCATAACCCATCATTTTAGCTTCTAATAATAGCTCTGAAGAAATAGTATCAATACTGTATTTTTCAATCTCCTTTTCAAAAACTACTAATTCTTCTATTTGATTTAGAAACCAATAATCTATTTTAGTTATTTCATGAATTTTTTTTGTTGGAATTCCAATCCTCATTGCATCATAAACTCTAAAAATCCTATCTGAACTTGCATGTTTAAGTTCATATAGTATTTTATCCTGATCTGTTTCTCCTTTACCGTCTGCTCCAAGGCCATTACGACCAATTTCAAGTGATTGACAAGCTTTTTGTAAAGCTTCCTTGAAAGATCTTCCTATACTCATAACTTCACCAACTGACTTCATCTGTAACCCAAGTTCTACATCTGAACCTTTAAATTTATCAAAATTCCATCTTGGAATCTTTACAACTACATAATCTAGTGTTGGTTCAAAGCAAGCTGAAGTTGATTTAGTTATCTGATTGTCTAGTTCATCTAATGTATAACCAATAGCTAATTTGCTAGCTATCTTTGCGATGGGATATCCAGTTGCTTTTGATGCAAGAGCAGAGGAGCGAGAAACTCTCGGATTAATTTCAATTGCAATAATATCTTCTGTTTTATCAGGGTTAACAGCAAATTGAACATTACAACCTCCAGCAAAATCACCTATAGAACGCATCATCTTAATTGCCATATTACGCATTTTCTGATAAGTAACATCAGATAATGTCATAGATGGGGCTATTGTAATTGAATCACCAGTGTGAATACCCATTGGATCTAAATTTTCGATATTACAGATAATAATAACATTATCATTTGAATCTCTCAACAGTTCTAACTCATATTCTTTCCAGCCTAAAACAGCTTTATCAATAAGTACTTCATGTATTGGTGAGGCATGCAAACCTTTAGACAATAAATCTTCAAACTCTTCTCTAGTGTGTACAAAAGCTGCTCCCGTACCTCCTAAAGTAAAAGAAGGACGTATAACTAAAGGAAATCCTAATTCTTGAGCAATTTCCTTTCCTTCTAAGAATGATGTTGCAATTCTAGCTGGAGCAACTGGGATGTCAATTTGTTTCATTAATTTCCGAAATTGCTCTCTATCTTCAGTTATATGAATAGCTGCAATATCAACTCCAATAATTTCAACACCATATTCTTTCCATATGCCTTTTTCATCAACATCTATACAAAGATTTAAAGCAGTTTGGCCACCCATTGTAGGTAAAACTGCATCAATCTTTCGTTCTTTCAAAATATCTACAATTGAAGCTGGTGTTAAAGGTTTTAAATAAACATGGTCAGCAACAACATTATCAGTCATTATAGTTGCTGGATTTGAATTAATAAGTGAAACCTCAATCCCCTCTTCACGCAATGACCTTGCCGCTTGTGATCCTGAATAATCAAACTCGCAAGCTTGACCTATAACTATTGGACCACTTCCAATTATCAAAACTGATTTATATGAATTGTTTTTTGGCATTATATTTTTTTATAGTTGCGAATTTACAATTTTTTACTTTTTATTCTAACATGGAAATCTTAATAAATATTAACAAAAAAATAGCTTAAAAAAAAAGAGGTGTTGCAACAGCAACACCTCTTTCTTAAAAATATTTTAACGATTATTTATGTCCAATTTCATCAGAAACTGTTAATCTATTTCTTCCTTTAGCTCTTCTTCTTGCTAAAACCTTTTGACCATCAGCAGATGACATTCGGTCCATAAAACCATGTTTGTTTTTTCTTTTTCTGTTTGAAGGCTGAAATGTTCTTTTTGGCATATCTTTATACTATAAGTTAAACAAGGCTGCAAATATATAAATTTTATTATTATATGAACATCTGAGAATACATGAAAATAAAACAGATAAAATTAATACATCAATTAACAATAAAATTTGAATTTAATAATTTGAAAGAAGCTCTTTCTGGCTTAAAAAACATAACATCCCAGAAACCTCGATAAGAAATATCTGTTGGCACATGCTTATTATTTACATAATCCATTTTTACTTTTATATCCATATCTAAAGAAATTAACCAACTGTTGTATACAAATTTATATTCTCTATAGATAACATTAAAATTCTCTTTATCAAAGTAAGACACAATGTTTCTAATTAGAGCTTTCTTAATGTCTTTATCTGATAAATTCTCTTTGATTTTAATAGAAAAAGTATAACATTCTTTTTCATTATAAATTATTTCTCCAATGGTATAGTCGTAATACTTTTGCATATCAACATCAAAAACAGCTAATCTTTTTGACATTCCCCCTTTTTTCTGTTCTACATCAGCAGTTCCAATTGTAAAACCAACAGTTTTAGCGTCTCTTAAGTTCTGACTATCTTCATCACTATCATCTGATTTAGAAATAACTAAATCAACATTAATTGTATCACTTGGAAAAAAAACTTCATCAAATGCTTCAGGTGTGTAAAATTTATAATCACCATTCCTTTTAAATATTTTTCCTGAGTCAAATATTGAATCTAATTCAATCCATGCTTGTTTTCCATTAGAAAAATGTAAACCTGATTTTCTTAAAATACCAATAGTAATATCATTTTTATTAAAAATATTTAACTCGCTTGAGAAATTATGTGTGTAGTATCTTAAGTTCTTAAAGCCCATATAAAAAGTAGTATCTTTTTTTACATATTCTATAAATTCTTCAACAGAGAAACCATTATTTTCTTCAGATATTTCTATATCATCTAAAAAAATCATTGGCAATAAAGTATCCTGAGCTATTAGTTCGGAGAGAAATAAAAAAGAAAATAAAAAAGAAATAATTTTCATTTTGCAAATATAAAAAAGCCGACATTTTAATGTCGGCTTTATATCAGTAATTACACATAAGCCGGATTCTGTTCTCAAAAGAGTGCCATCATTTATCTAGAACAATAGTTGCCTATTGCTTCAAGCTACCTACCCCTCAAGAAAGAGCGAGCAGCTCTTAAATCCTGATATACATGGTATTGCACCACATAGAGTTTACCTGATTTCACTACAGCCTAACTGTACTTGCTTTCTGTTGCACTGGTCCATGCCTCGCGGCAGATGGGTATTACCCACTATGTTGCTCTTTGGTGTCCGGACTTTCCTCTTCAATTAAATGAAGCGATAGCATCAGTAATTACTTTTGCTAAAATATGTAATAGAATTTATATACTACTGTTAAAACTATTAAATTACTATTTTTGCCGAAATGGATTTTACTTTAATAAAGAAAGACAAACATTCAAACGCTAGACTAGGAGAGATTCTCACAGATCATGGTAAGATTAAAACACCAATTTTTATGCCTGTTGGTACAGCAGGGACAGTCAAGGGTGTACATCAACATGAACTTTTGGAAGATACACTTGCTCAGATTATATTATCAAATACATACCATATTTATTTAAGACCTGGACTTGATGTAATTGAAGGCGCAGGCGGTATACATAAATTTATCGGATGGAATAAACCCTTACTTACAGATAGTGGAGGATATCAAGTTTATTCATTATCTGGTAGAAGGAAAATTGAAGAAAAAGGGGTGAAATTTCAATCACATATTGACGGAAGCTATCACTTTTTTTCTCCTGAATATGCTATTGACATACAAAGAACAATTGGAGCAGATATAATAATGGCCTTTGACGAATGCACACCCTACCCATGTGATTATAATTATGCTAAAAATTCGATGCATATGACACACAGGTGGTTAAAAAGATGTTGCAATAGATTTAATTCTACTGATCCAAAGTACGGATACAATCAAAGTTTATTTCCAATTGTTCAAGGTTCTGTATACAAAGATTTACGTTTAGAATCAGCTGAGAAAATAGCAAGCTTTGAATGCGAAGGCAATGCAATTGGAGGACTTTCAGTTGGAGAACCACATGACCTTATGTATGAAATGACTGAAATAGTAACAAAAGTTTTACCTGAAGATAAGCCAAGATATTTAATGGGAGTCGGAACACCTTCAAATCTTCTAGAAAATATTGCACTAGGAGTTGATATGTTCGATTGCGTAATGCCAACAAGAAATGCAAGAAATGGTATGATTTTCACGTCAGAAGGCACCATAAACTTAAAAAACAGAAAATGGAAAGATGATTACAATGTTTTAGATTTAAACGGAACATCATTTGTTGATTCAACATACACTAAAGCATATGTTTATCATTTATTTAAAACTAATGAAATTCTTGGCAAACAAATTGCAACATTGCATAATATTCGATTCTATATTTGGTTAATGGAGCAGGCACAATTGCAAATACAAAATGAAACATTCACAAATTGGAAGAATTTAATGGTTAAAAAATTAGATATTCGCTTATAATGCAAAAACTTGATTGGTATATTTTGAAAAAATTTCTTGGCACATTTTTTTTCACTTTGTCATTAATCTTACTAATCGTTATAATTTTTGATGTTTCTGAAAAAATTGATGATTTTTTAGAGCATGAATTAAGTATAAAAACTATCATTTTTGATTATTACTTTAACTTTATACCTTATTTTGGTAATCTTTTTAGTCCATTATTTATTTTTATTTCCGTAATTTTCTTTACCTCTAAAATGGCAAATGACTCTGAAGTTATTGCGATACTAAACAGCGGAATGAGCTTCTCTAGATTCCTTAGGCCATTTATTATCGCATCGATAATACTTGGAACATTATCTTTTTTACTTGGAAATTTTATTATCCCTCCATCAAATTCAAAAAGAATTGATTTTGAAAATAAATATCTCAGAAATAAATACTACTCTAATAAAAAAAATATCCACATTCAAATTCTGCCAAATCAATATATATACATGCAGAGTTATAATTCAAAAAGAGAAATTGGTTACAAGTTTACTATTGAAAAATTTAATGATAACAAACTCATCTCAAAATTAAAAAGTGATTACGCACAATATGATAGTATTAATAATGTATGGCAAATTAATAATTATGAAATAAGAGAATTTAAAGATGAAAAGCAAATTATCAAAAAAGGTATACGTATGGATACCACAATTAATTTACATCCAAGTGAGTTTACAAAAAGAAAGAGTCTTGTAGAAACAATGAATTTTTTTGAGTTAAATAATTATATTAAAAGAGAAGAGATGAGGGGTAGTGAACAAATTATATCTCATAAAATCGAAAAACATAAAAGGATTGCTTTTCCGTTTTCTTCAATAATATTAACTTTAATAGCAGTAGCAATCGCAAGCAGAAAAATTAGAGGAGGAATTGGAATGCACCTAGGAATTGGAATTATTATTGCGTTTACCTATATATTATTTATGCAGATAAGTACAACATTCGCAATAAACAGCAACCTAGACCCAAAACTATCAGTATGGATCCCAAATTTTTTATATGTAATACTGTCATTAGTATTATTAAATAAAGCACAAAAATAAACTTGTATAACCCTTAGTTTGGAATTAGTCCCTCTTTAATTTTCTATATTTAATTCTTTTTGGTGAAATATCACCTAACCGTTTTTTTCGATTTTCTTCATAATCAGAGAAACTTCCTTCAAAATAAACAACATTACTATCTCCTTCAAAAGCTAAAATATGAGTGCATACCCTATCTAGAAACCAACGATCATGAGATATTATTACTGCACAACCAGCAAAGCTATCAAGACCCTCTTCTAACGCTCTAAGCGTGTTAACATCAAGATCATTGGTAGGTTCATCTAACAATAAAACATTAGCTTCTTGTCTTAATGTCATTGCTAAATGCAATCTATTTCGCTCTCCACCAGAAAGAACTCCAACCTTCTTGTTCTGATCAGAACCATTAAAATTAAATTTTGCTACATATGCTCTAGAATTCATTAATCTACCTCCAACATCAACTTGTTCCTGACCATCTGTTATTTGTTCCCAAATTGTTTTTTCTAAATTAATTTCTGCGTGTTGTTGATCTACATAGGCAATCTTAACAGTTTCCCCAAGATTAAAATTTCCTGAATCAGGAACTTCTTGCCCCATTATCATTCTAAAAAGCGTTGTTTTTCCAGCTCCATTAGGACCTATAATACCAACAATTCCAGCTGGAGGTAATTTAAAATCTAAATTTTCATAAAGTAATTTATCTCCAAAAGATTTACTAACACCTTCTGCATTAATTACATTATTTCCCAATCGAGGTCCAGGTGGAATATATAATTCAATTGTTTTTTCTTTTTCTCTACCTTCTTCAGAAAGTAATTTCTCATAATTACTTAATCTAGATTTAGATTTCGTTCTCCTTCCCTTTGGAGACATTCTAACCCATTCAAGCTCTCTTTCAAGTGTCTTTCTTCTTTTACTTTCAGACTTCTCCTCTTGTGCTAATCTTTTAGTTTTTTGTTCTAACCATGATGAATAATTTCCTTTCCAAGGAATACCTTCACCCCTGTCAAGCTCAAGAATCCAACCTGCAACATTATCTAAGAAGTACCTATCATGAGTAATCGCAATTACAGTTCCTTTATACACAGAAAGATGCTGCTCTAACCAAAGTACAGATTCTGCATCCAAATGATTAGTTGGCTCATCTAACAATAAGATCTCCGGTTCTTTCAATAATAAACGACACAATGCTACTCTTCTTTTTTCACCTCCAGATAATACTGATATTTTAGCGTCAGGTTCAGGACAGCGCAATGCATCCATAGCAATATTTAACTTTGTATCAATATCCCAAGCTCCTAAAGAATCTATCTTATCTTGAAGAATCCCTTGTTCCTTCATTAACTTTTCCATCTTTTCTGCATTCTCGTAATTTTCAGGTAAAGCGAAAGCATCATTAATTTTATTATAATCTTCAAGGGCATCAACAGCATCTTTCATACCTTCTTTTACAATTTCAATTACTGTCTTGGAATCATCTAAAACAGGTTCTTGCTCTAGATAACCAATATTATAACCATCAGAAAAAGTCACATCACCTTGGAAAGATTTTTCTACTCCAGCAATAATCTTTAAAAGTGTGGATTTTCCAGAACCATTAAGTCCAATTATTCCAATTTTAGCTCCATAGAAAAAAGATAAATATATATCTTTAAGAACTTGAGTGTTATTATTATTGTATGACTTGGAAAGACCAGTCATAGAAAAAATTATTTTCTTATCATCTGACATATTATATTATTTATTATTGCAAAAGTAATTATTATAAGTATTAAAATTTAAAAGATGAAAAAAAGTATTGGAATATCATTATTATTAATTGCATTAGGAATAGCTTTTCTGTTAGACAACTTGGAATATATGCAAATCTCAGTTAGTGAGATAATTAAAACATACTGGCCAGTAATTTTAATTTGGATGGGAATAGAGAAATTAATTAGAGATTGGAAATAACCTACCCTGTTTAGCGTTTCTTTGCTCAAGACGTTTTTCTACTAAATGCTTTACTTCAAAATTCTTTAACCCATATTTTGGAAAAATGAGCATTTTTTCAGGAGATTCACTGAAAAATCTTTCAATAATAATATTAGGATTCAAGAGCTCGACAAAATCAACTATTAAATCAATATAATCATCAAGATCTAAAAATGTAAACATTTCTGGTTTATTCTTGTACTGGAAGGCCATCATTGTATGTTTTACGATTTGTAAATGATGAATTTTCAAGGTATTTATAGGAAGCTTAGAAACCTTACGTGCATGTTCTAACATGTCAGCACGACTTTCTCCAGGAAGACCAAGAATTAAATGTCCACCTAAATGAATTCCTCTATTATTTGCCCTTTCAAATGCGTCAATAGCATCTTCGTGAGTTTGGCATCTGTTAATATCTTGTAGAGTTTGATTATTGGTTGATTCTAAACCAAATTCGAGCTTGATAAAATAATTTCTAGCAACTAATTCTTCTAAATAGTCTAAGACATCATTATCTATACAATCAGGTCTAGTTGCGATAACTAATCCAATGATATCATCATTTTCTAATGCTTCCTCATACATGGTTTTTAAATCATCTATTGGCGCATAAGTATTAGTGTAAGCTTGAAAATATGCTAAATACTTTTGTGCTTTATATTTCTTTGAAAAAAAAGCTACACCTTCATTTATTTGAACTTTTATTGGCTTAATAGGCTTGCAATATTCGGGATTGAAAGTATTATTATTACAATAAGTACAACCTCCTACTCCTTTCGAACCATCTTTATTTGGACATGTAAAACCTGCGTTTATACAAACCTTCTGTACTCTGTAACCAAACTTATTTTTGATAAAAGAAGAAAAATCATTATATCTTTTTGTTGTTTCCATTATATGAAGAAAGACTAATTAAACGATAATATTGTAATTATTTATTAACTGATTTTTTTCTATTTTGTAAAGTCTGATTCAACTTATATACATAGTCACTTACAGAGTATTCATAACACCAAGGTAATACAGCGTGTATAAAAGCACGAAATCCAATAAAAATTAATTTTATTCCAAATGACATAGATTTTAAGAAATGTTGGAAATAAGTTTCTCCAATAGAATTTGGATGATTTGTAAAAATATTCTTCATGTTATAAAATTTCATCAAGTTTGAACGTATCTTTTAATCTAACTCCCTTATTTGTCATTTTTACAGTACAACATTCATTATAATAATCATGCTGTAAAAATATAATATACTCTTTCTCCGCAGCAATTCTTAAAAACTTTTCCTTTTCAGACAAAGTAAGTAATGGTCTAGTGTCATATCCCATTACATACGCTAAAGGAATATGTCCTGTACTAGGCAAAAGATCAGCTGCAAAAACGATAGTTTTACCTTTGTAAGAAATATGTGGTATCATTTGAGATTCAGTATGTCCATCTACAATAAGTGCATCAAAATTTTTAAAAATATTTTTCTGATTTTCTACAAAATGAAGGTTTCCAGACTCTTGAATTGGAATAATATTATCTTTAAGAAAAGAAGCTTTTTCTCTGTTATTAGGGTCCGTAGCCCATTTCCAATGCTTGGCATTACTCCAATATTTTGCATTCTTAAATGTCATCTCAAAATTAGTTTTTGTACTATTCCATTTTACAGATCCTCCACAATGATCAAAATGAAGGTGAGTGAGAAAAACATCAGTTATATCATCCGCATGAAATCCATGAACGGCTAACGAAGAGTGCAAATTTGCATCTCCATGTAAATAATAATGTTTCAGAAATTTTTTATCTTGTTTATCTCCAATGCCATTGTCAATTAATATTAGCTTTCCATCATCTTCTATTAGTAAAGATCTCATTGCCCATGGACATAAATTATTTTCATCTGATGGATTTGTTTTACTCCACAAAACTTTTGGTACTACACCAAACATACCACCTCCATCTAACTTGAAAAAACCTGTATCTATTGTATACAAATGCATGTTAGTAAATTTAAGATTGTCAAAAATAACAATTGATATTAAGTTCTATCTTTAAATTACATTTTTTTATTGTCATGAAAATACATTTAATTGCTATTGGAGGTAGTGCTATGCATAATTTAGCTATCGCTCTAAAACAAAAGAGAAATAAAGTTACTGGTAGTGATGATAAGATTTTTAGCCCTAGTAAAGAAAGGTTAGAAAAACAAAATCTATTACCTGAAAAGACAGGTTGGGATCCATCAAAAATAACTAAAGATATAGATATTGTTATTGTTGGTATGCATGCGAAGGAAGATAATCCCGAATTACTCAAAGCAATAGAATTAAACCTTAAAATTTTTTCATATCCTGAATATATTTACGAGCATAGTAAAGACAAAAAACGAATTGTTATTGGAGGAAGTCATGGAAAAACATCTATTACAGCAATGATTTTACATGTTTTGAAAAGACAAGATATTGATTGTGACTTTATGGTCGGTGCGCAATTAGATGGCTTTGAAAATATGGTAAGATTAACTAAGAATGCTCCTTACATGATTATTGAAGGTGATGAATACCTAAGCTCTCCAATTGACAGACGACCAAAATTTCATTTATATCATCCACATATAGCTGTGCTAAGCGGAATAGCATGGGATCATATTAATGTCTTTCCAACATTTGAGATCTATATTGAACAGTTTCGCCTATTCAAAAACATGGTAAGAGATACATTAATTTACTGTCAAGAGGATAATACACTAAAGAAACTAGTATCTGAAGATACTAATTGTAAAGTCTTAGGATATACAACTCACGAAAATAAAGTTATAGATGGAATAACATACGTTGAAAATACAAAACTCCAAATATTTGGGAATCATAATTTACAAAATTTAAATGCTGCAAAGCTAGTATGTAAAGAAATAGGAATTAAAAGTAAGGACTTTTATGCTGAAATAGCAAGCTTTAAAGGTGCATCCAATAGGCTTGAATTAGTATATTGTAATAAAAATACAGCATTATATAAAGACTTTGCTCATTCACCATCGAAATTAAAAGCGACATCTAAAGCAATGAAAGAGCAATTTAAAAACAGAAAATTAGTTGCCTGCATGGAACTACATACATTTAGTAGTTTAGATAAAGAATTTTTAACTCAATACAAAGGATGTATGAACGATCCAGATATCTCAATTGTATATTTTAATCCCAAGGCAATTGCTCACAAAGGGTTAAATCTTATAACCAAAGAAAACATCAAGAAAGCATTTGAAAAAGAAGATTTAAAGGTATTTAACAATTCTTGTGATTTAAAAAAATTTTTAAACACAATGGATTGGGAAAATCAAAACCTTTTAATGATGAGCTCAGGTAATTTTAATAACATAAATCTTAAAGAACTAATTCTTTTATAGAAATCACATAGGATATGAGCCATATATTAAAAAGGCAAAGGCAACAAATAGTATTTTAACTACTCCTAAAATTATACCCCAAGCAGCATAACTACTACCAGTGCTATCCGACGCAATAACACCAAAAATTACTGCTAAAATTTCTAGAAAAGGTATTCTAAAACACAATATACCAAATAGTAATGAAAGGAGACCCATTGATTTAGAGTTAGGATCATATTCCCATACATCATTTGGAGACTCAGATTCATTAACAATAGTAATAAAATTATTATTTGTATTTTCTAAAATTGGAAAAGAAGCTATGGCATATGATTGAATTACAAAAAAAGCAAGAAAAAAAAGAAAAAAATATTTCATAATATTATATAATTAAAGGATTATTAGGTAAATCTATATAAATAAAATTAATACGTAAGAAATTTCAATATTGTTTCTAAATTTGAAAAATGAGGTATATCATTTTATCCATACTAATAACATTTAACTATATAGGTCTAAGTCAATCACATTCAGTGTACATTGGAACAATAATAAGTACCAATAATAATCCTATCAGCTATAAGTTAGATTTTACAGAAGATAATGGAATTATATCTGGTTATTCAATTACTAATATAGGAACGAATGATGAAACCAAAAGTAAAATCATAGGGACATATATTAGTAGTGAAAAAACATTGCATATAAAAGAAACAGAAATTTTAACAACGAATTCGCAAGAACCACTTGAAAATTTCTGTTTCATTGAAATGAAACTTGAAAAAAAAGGAATATTTGGAAGCAAAAGAATAGAGGGAGAATTTAATGGCTATTTTTTAAATAAAAAAAAATGTGCACGAGGAAGAATCATAATGATAGAAGAAAAAAAATTAAGAAAAATTAAGAAAAAAATAGCGTTAAATAAAAGAGAAAGAGTTAAAAAAGAGGAGAAAGAAGAAGAAGAAGAAGAAGAAATATTAATGAAATCTGGAGAAAAGTTTACATTTAATTCAGAAAGAAAAAAAATTACACTTTTAATCTGGGATGCTAATAAAGAAGATGGAGATAAAATTGATTTACTATTAAATTCAGTTACTATATTATCAAACTATGAAACAAAAAATAAAGCAAAAAAGATAAGAATCAAACTTGAAGATGGAAAAAATATTATTGAAGTAAAAGCAACAAATGAAGGGATTAATCCACCAAATACTAGCAGAATTGAACTAATTGATGGTAAAACTAAATATACAGTAGATGTTCAATTACAACTGGATAATAACATAACTATAGAAATAAACAAATAATTGTTAAGCATACTTTACATTTTTTATGTACATTTGTAAAGTAAACTTAACATATATATTATATCATGAAACTTAAAATACTTAGAATTATGGCAATTATCACAGGGCTTATTGGAACAACGTTAATTAATAGATTTTTGGAGGGTGGTGCACTTTTTATGTCGCTTATCTTAATATGTCTATTAATCTCAATTTATTTTATTGTAAAAAGCACGTTAAACATTAAAACTAATAATGATATTTCGAAAAAAATGCTAAAGCATATTAATGACAGTGGAATATTAGCAATGATTCTAGGATTTTTGGGAGCATTTTTAGGCTTATTATCAGCTTTTGACATCTTAGAAGCAACTGGGCAAGCTGCACCTTCTATTATTGCAGGAGGGCTTAAAATAGCATTGTTATCACCTATTTTCGGACTTTTTACATTCTCTATTTCTAGACTAGCAATACTTTTACTAAGAGTAATTCAAAAATAAATACAACAAATGGCATTATCTAAAAAAGAAATTTCAATTTTAATTGAAATTATATTTTCTATATTATTCACACTTATTTTTCTTCCATATTTCTATAGAAACCAAGATACATCTTTCGTTTTTAGTGAATTAATAGGAAAAGTTAGTGAAATAATTATTTTTTCAGCAGTCTACTTCTCAATTGCTTATTCTATACTTGAATTATCCTATAAAAGTAAAATAACTGAAGACGAAAGATCAAATATGATAAACTCAAAATCATATAAACTTGGATACCTATTATATGAGTTCAGCTTATTCATTTTTATTGGAACAATAATTAATTATTCGATCTTTAACAATGGAGCCATTATTTTTTTGGTTATATCACTTTTGTTAATTGTCTCTGTAATTAAATCTATTTATCAATTTTATCTCCACAGAACCTTTTAATATGGAATTAAAAAACAATTTAAAAGAGCTGAGAAATAAAAAAAATTTTACTCAAGATGATCTTGGAAAAAATGTTGGTGTTAGCCGACAGACTATTATTTCAATTGAAAGATATAGATATAAACCAAGTTTGGAGTTAGCAATGAAGATTGCTAGGGAGTTGGATGTAAAAATTGAAAAGCTCTTCTATTTTACATAAAATAAACAAAAAAAAACCCACTCAGATGAGTGGGTTTTTTTTGGTGAACTTGGAGGGAGTCGAACCCCCAACCTCTAGAGCCGTAATCTAGTGCACTATCCAATTATGCTACAAGTCCAGAAAGTACTGCAAATATAAAGTAATTAGTAAATTAAAATCTTGTTGACTAAAAAATCTCAACATCTAATCCATATAAGGAAAGATCTTCATGAAGGGCTATTAAGTCTTTAGATTTTCCAAAAGCAATTTCACATCTTCCTTTATAATGCGTTATAATTGCACACTGCTCTGCCTGAATCTCACTGTGATCGCAAATTGCAACTAAGCAATCAATTACATGTTCTAAAGTATTATAATTATCATTTATTAAAAAAAGTGATTTTTCAGATACACTTGTGTTTTGATGACTTGTAGAATATTTCGGTGAGTCCTTCATAATTTATTTTTTACCAAATTTAACTTTTGTTTCTTCTTTTCTGATTAATCGTTCAATATTTTTTTGATGAGTTATTAACGACAAAATTGGCACAAATATTGCAAATAAATTTAAAGGTTCATTTGTTGAACTCAAAATAATCATAACAAAGAAAGGAAAAGCAAGAGATGCAATCATAGATGCTAATGAAACGTATCTAAAAACAAATAATATTATAACAAAAACAATTAATGAGAAAAAGGCTGCATAAGGCTGTAATCCAATTAATAAACCAAGCATAGTTGCAATTCCTTTACCACCTCTAAATCCTGTATATATAGGAAAAAGATGTCCAATAACAGCAGCAATTCCAAATGCCAATTGATTCTCAAATAGTAACTCTGGAGAAAAAACATTAGAACTATTAATTAAGAAAATATAATTTACAGATAACCATCCCTTGAACACGTCCATAAAAAGTACAGGTATACCAGCATTTTTACCAAGCACCCTAAAAGTATTTGTAGCACCTGCATTTCCACTTCCATACTCTCTAACATCTACATTATAGAATGTTCTACCATACCATACTGCAGATGGAAATGCTCCTGTTAGATAGGATAAAATTAATAATATTATTATATCAAATGAAATCATTTAAAAGTTCGGCAATTTAAGAATTAATATTTCTTCTTGACATTTTTTAAAAATTTCTCCGTAACATCATCTGCCCCAGTCATATACCTATAAGATTGAACGCCCTTAACTCTATCAGCTACTCTTTTATCATCTTTAATTTCGTTTATAGCCTCTGTAAAATAAGGATTTGTTGACCAAGCTTGCATTACCCCATTTTTATAATAAAAATAATACTCATCATAAAGCTCTGTTTGCATGTAAATAGTCATTACATCTGAATTCTGTCCTTTTTCAATTATTACATAACCATCAACAGTGGAATTAACTACTTTATCAAAAATACTATGTATGGCAATTGAACCTTTTGCAACGAATGCCTTATTTGTGTTATCCCAATTAAACTTTAAGCTTGAAAACACTAAAGAATGTTCGAGTTCTTGTGGGAATCTGGAATATTCATCTTTCATCTCTAAATCTAATATCAGCTCCTCACCTTTTTCTTTTCCAACAATTCTACTCAAATTCTTAGTAAAACTATTGTCATATTCAATAAATTCATCACCAGGAGCACCGTATAAATCCTCTGCCATAATATCCATTGCCTTTTTAGAAAGAAAAAAATCTAACATAAAAAACCCTTCCATTTCTGTTTTATTTCGAGCCATATCACTGCTTGCACTTCCTACAAACACTGAATTTACTTGTCCTAAATTAAGATCTAAATCTAAAAATCCTTCACCGTATGTTGTACAATTCTTATCATTTAACAAAAAATAATTTGATAAAGAGTCAGGGCCTCCAATTACATATGCACTTTTATTTTTACTAAATCGCAAGCTATTTGAAGCAGATAAAATACTAACATCTAAAGCTGTTCTTTTTTTTCTACTTAGAAATGTAGAGTAAAAATTTATTGAATCAAAACTCATAACTAAACCTGTTGACAATAAGTCATTCTGATCATTGTAAACTTTATCCTCTAAAGCAAAGACAATATTTTTTGGATTAACTTTCGATTTGAATTTTATCCAATCTTTCTCTAATAAATCACATTCATGATTAATTAAAAAATAACCATCAAAAATTAGATCCTTTTGTTCAGAGATCAAATCTACATCACCTTTAAAATCAAATTTAGAATTAATATGAAAAATATTTGCATCTGTGACATTACCTTTTGCTATGGTTATTGTGTCTTCATTAACATTTATCCGATCAAAAAATATCTTCTGTTCATTGTTTAGAGCATCAATATACGTATAATCACCACTAGCAGTAAAATTATGTGCTGTATTAATATCTACAGTAGAGTTATGAAATAAATGATACTTAGTTAGCCTATCAGTGATAATCTGTGAGCTATATAAAGTCTCTATTTTAGCATTTTTAGCGACAGTAACAACACCAGAATCTGGAAGAATTGAGGCATCTGCTATATCAATATTTTTAACGCCATTTGCATGAATAATATAATCTTTTAAGCTATAGAAAGCAGTTGATGCAAAAAAGCTGATAGAGTCTTGAAGAGGATGTACAGATATGAATTCAGAACCACTTCCATTAACAATAGTATCACCTAAAGTTAAGGATTCCTCATCCATTTTCCATTTTAATTTATCGATAAAAGTAATGTATTGATTGGCTGGCAATTCAACATATGATTGAGAGCCATTGGAATAAAAAATACCATTTCTAGAAAAAAGATCAATATAGGTATTTAAATCATTTGCTTTAAATGCTAAATTACCACCAACTTCAAATACTTTTAAACTTGCAGTGTCTGAACCAAACCAATTCGCATTAAAAGAAAATAAATTTGAATTTACTTCAGCTCTTTCTAGAGACATAATACCCCCACCAGTTAAACCAGCGGGTCTCATTAATAGATCTCCGTCAAAGTTAGCTTGCAAATTATAAAATTCAAATACATCAGATTTTTTAAGAATATCTAATCTATCCTGGTACGGCTCAAAGTGCATATATGTTTCAGTATTTTTAACACTTGGAAATTCAATACCATTTGGTATCTCTCTAATAACAAATGTTTGCGAATGAAGATTAGTCGAGTCAGGGAAAAATAAAATACTATCAGAAGTTGAATTTGATGATAAATATTCAAATTCCCCATTTCCTCTAAGACCTTTATGACTTAAATCGATATCGTTATAATACTTAGCCTTTCCTTTGTAGATATCAAATCCATCAGCGGGAGTTTTCCTTTTAAATCCTAAAGAATAATCCTCTTGTAATTTTAATGTATCAAAAAATGTAGGAAAAATATCTGCAGATTCAAAAGTACCAGAAAACCCTAATCCTTTCCCCGTGTAATTATCTACGCTATCAATCTCAAATGGATCAATATGAAAATAAAAATTACTTCTATTGTAAACACCATTGTAGAGTGATTTATCATCGTAATAAGCATAAGAATGGTCAAAAGATCTGAAAATTGGGAATTCAGGAAAACTATCTCTACGAATTCCAGATTTATTAGTTGGGTCATCAATTCGTAAATCTCCCTTAACGGCTTCAATAACTGTACGAATTGGAGTAAGTAATGGATCTCCATACATATCTTCCACAACTGGTTGAACAGGAACAGAGAGTTGCATAGAATCAATATTATTTAAGTCTAATTTAAACTCATCATAATTGAAAAGAAAATCACGACCGAAAAGATTTACTCTTCCTTTACCTGCATAAACCTGACCATTAAACATAAAATCTCTATTTTTCTTCACTATTATCAAACCATTCTTAGGGTAAATATAAACTCCTCTATTTTGACTTACTTCAACATTCTTAACACCTATAATATTTAAATCTTTCGTTTCAATATTTAACGCAGCATTTACTAGATATTTATCATTAGTATTATATTGTCCAGGTGTAATAACTGAATTAAATGATAAAACATCATAATCTCCTAAGTCAGAAGCTGCATCAATATAATTAAATAATTTTGGTAAAACATTAACTCTTTCTAAACCAAAATCATAGAATATAAAACCATCATTAGCTAACTGAATCAAATAATGTTGCATCTGTAATCTTGGAAACTTTGCAAAACGTGCAAAATCATCGACATAAAAACTTTTTTCTCTATATTCTTCTACATAGTTATTTATAAGCAACAATGGATGTATTGCATCTATTCCTGCCATTGATTGAAATTTTGATTTTAGATATCTATCTACAGATTCTACTTCTACTCTAGATTCTGCAGAACCGGGCAAAGAACCAAAAGTGATAATATCAGAATCAATATTCCATTTTAACAATTCAAAATCAATTGTTACATTATGATAAGTATTGAGCATTGGAGCGCCAGAAAAACCATTTACTTTTCGATAAAGTTGCAGACTCCTGTCTACATTCAAATATTTAAATTGTAAATTACCATGGTAAATAGAATCATTATCAAAAAAAATCTTAACTCCAGCTTCATTAGAAACAATTTTATCATTAGTTATAATAAATTTGTTAGCATTAGCAACAAAGAGTTCTTCACCATTTCTTTTAAATACAATCTTAGCTTCAGCATAATTACCACCATCTGCAACAAAATCTTTACCATGCATTTTATAACCACCTCTGTAGTCTATATCAGCAAAAATCTCTTTCAATTCAATTTTTTTACTGTAAGAGGTGAACTTAGGAAAAAGTTTAGTTTGTTTACCTCTAATTATTTTATTAATTAATTGACCTTTTATCGCTTTAGGGTAATCATATAAATTATAGAAAACTACAGAATCAGCAATAATATCACTTTTTCTAGCATCTAGCATGTAAGTATCAATCTCAGCAAAAACAGAATCTTTTGCTAATGCATGCGCTTCCCAATTTATCACTCCTTTGGTACCGAACCACTTTGAAGTTTCAAAATTGTACTCTCCCTTTGTTGAGAAAATAGTATATGAACCTTTGTCAGAACTGCATGTCAAATCAAAATTGGAATCAAATGCAATTATAGGTTCATAGTCAATAATTTTAAAATGATAATTAGTATTTGAGAATGACCATTTAGCTGATTTGCTATCTCTAATAATATTATTTTTTACTAAATTATTTGAAAAAACACAAAACAAAGTAAATCTCTTGGAAGCAGAAAAATCTATGAACTTAGTCATTACATCTAGCCATTCGTTTAATAAAATATCACCATTTGTTGATTTATTTAAACTACTAATTGTAGATAAAAATTCTTGAAAATGAGGCTTGGATCTAAATTTCTTAGATAACATAACATTTGAAATATCAATTATTTTTTCTTTTTTAAAACTTGATAAATTTTTAGATTCTTTAGAAAATAACTTGTAAATAGATTTTGAAACATCATTATCAGAAGCTGTCATAAAATCATCTAATTCTGAAAGAAAAACAGGAAAGTCACTTGAAAATTTTGTTAATCTATTCTTGCCTTGAGAGAATGAATCAAAAGTTAATAGAAACGCTAATACTAGTACGCTTAACCCCTTCTTAAATGTAACATTTGCCATTTGTTTTTATTTTTTGAAGCAACTAAATTAAATTTTAATTGCTTTATTTTATTTAAAATTATTTTAACATCTTGTTTTAAAAATCCACTGAGAATAATGTCTGATTTAGCACGCATTGCTTTTGCATACTTTTGTATATCAGCTAATATAATATTTCGATTTATATTTGCTAAAACTACATCATACATTTTTTCTCCTATACTTTCTGCAGTTCCTTCTATAAATTGAATATTTGAAATATTATTTAGCTTTGAATTTTCAATTGCGTTTTCATAAGCCCATTTATCTATATCTATTCCTACAATTTTTTTAGCACCTAATTTTGAAGCAAGAATTGATAATACTCCTGTTCCAGAACCAATATCTAATACATGCTTACCTTCTAAATTTAATTCAAAAATTTGATTCATAACTAAAAAGGTTGTTTCATGGTGACCCGTCCCAAAAGACATCTTTGGAGTAATAATAATTTCATGTTCTATATTTGGAAATCTTGCATGAAAGTGTGCACGAATTACACAGTCTTTATTAATATGTACAGGAGAATAATTATTTTCCCAATCCGCATTCCAGTTTTCTTTCTTGATTACTTTAATGGATAAATCAATTTTAGTAAAAGATGAGATGTCATCGACAATTTCTGTCAATTTTTCTTTATTAAATAAGTCAGATCTTATATACGCTTTTAACCCACCTTCATCTGTTGAGAAAGACTCATATTTAATTTCATTAAGTCTTGCAATAAAAATTTCTGCATATGGTTTAACTAACTTTAATCTAATTTCAATTTCAATATATTCCATTAAAATGAATTAATTATTGAAACGAAATTTTCAGCACTTAAAGAAGCACCACCGATTAAGCCACCATCGATATCTTTTTGTGAAAACAATTCTTTTGCATTTATATTATTACAGCTACCTCCATACAAAATTGAAGTATTACTTGCTACAGTTTCATTATACCTAATCTTAATTAAATCTCTAATAAATTCATGTACTTCTTGAGCTTGAAATGAACTTGCAGTATTACCTGAACCAATAGCCCAAATAGGTTCATAAGCTATTACTACATTTGAAAATTGTTTAGCATTTAGATGAAATATCCCTTCTGTAATCTGGTTTTTTAAAAAATCAAAATAAGAATTATTCTTTCTTTTTTCAATATTCTCTCCACAACAGAAAATCACATTTAATTTGTTGGAGATTGCCATATTAACTTTTGCTTGTAATTGAATATTAGTTTCATTAAAATTACTTCTTCTCTCAGAATGACCTATTATGACATACTTAACACCACAAGAAGATATCATTTCAACTGACACACCTCCAGTTAATGAATTTGATGCGCTAGAACTACAATCTTGTGCAGAAGTAGTTATATTTTTAAAAGATGAAGTCATTTTTGAAACTTTATACAAATGCAAAAAAGAAGGTGCAAGAACTACATTGATTTTATCATTAAATTTTGATTTAAGTATATTATTTACAAGCAATATTCCTTCATCTCTTAAAAGATTCATTTTCCAATTTCCAACTACAATTTTTTTTCTCATATTCAATTAAGTCTAATTCGTGGATCTAGCCAGACATAAATAAAATCGACTAGTATATTAATAATTATAAACACAATAGAAATCATTAGAACAGATCCCATCACAATGGGTAAATCCATTTTATTTAGTCCATCAACAATCTCTTTTCCTATTCCATTCCAAGCAAATATATATTCAACAAAAACTGCGCCTGCTAACATAGAAGCAAACCATCCAGAAACAGCAGTTACAACAGGATTTAGAGAATTAGTAAGTGCATGTTTAAAGATCACTGTCATCTTTCCTAAACCTTTAGCCTTAGCAGTTCTAACATAATCCAATGATAAAACCTCTAGAAGTGAGTTCCTACAAAGCTGAATAATAACTGAGAGTGGACGAATACCTAAAGTAAACGCTGGTAAAATTAAATTCTTTATTTGGATGTAAGAACCTCGACCAAAGTCATCAACTTCATAAAGACTTCCTGTCATATTTAATCCAGTGTAGTCATGTAGTAAAAAACCAAAAAACCAAGCAACTAAAATAGATGCAAAAAAGGAAGGTAAAGACATGCCCAAAACTGAGTTAAATAATATAAATTGATCCAAGAATGAATCTTTATATAAGGCAGAGATAACACCTAAAAATAAACCCAAAATGAGTGCAATAGAAATTGAAGTGATTGCAAGAATAAATGTATTCTTAAACGTTTCAACTAAAATACTGAAAACTGAAACATTAGTTCTAACAAAAGATTCTCTTAAATAAGGAATTTTAAAAACAATCTTGTAATCACTCAAATTAAAAAGAAGATAAAATTGATACTTTCCACTTGATAAAGAAGTAAAAGAATTATCATTATTGTGGTGTAATGAAAATGGTGATACATCATTCAAGTATAAAAAATATTGTAAATATAGTGGTTTGTCAAAACCATACTTTTGTTTAATTAATTCTAATTGATTAGAATCTTCATGCTTATCTAACATCATTCTAGCGGGGTCTCCAGGCAAAACATTAAATAAAAAAAATATTAATGTAATTGTTCCCAAAAGGACAAAAAAACTATATATTATTTTTTTAGAAATATAAAGGATCACAATTATTTTGAAGTAGATAATATTCTATGCAGGTCATCAGCTTCAAAAGAACGATCGCCAGTTCCCTCATATAGCCTTAGCTGTCTAAATCCATCGTAAAAAATAATAACTGGATTATCATAATCTGGAAAAGTAATCTCCATATAACTATCAACCTCATCAGTGTCATAATTAGCAAAAGGAATCACTTGGTAAGGATATTCATTTCCAACAAACTCAAAGAAATTCGGTATATTATAATCTTCAGCATCAGAAAAAATAATATGTAATCTTGGAAAATCATCAATTAAAACTGATAATGAATCTAATTCTCTAGCAGCCTCTTGACAATGTTCACATCCTGCATCAAAAAAACATAATATCTTCTTGTCATCGAGATTACGAAATTTCTCATCATCTACATAAGAAATAAAACTGTTCTCATTTGATTGATTTGTATTCGTAATTGGAAGCAAAGCAAACATTAATGTCGTGATTAATAAAAAGAGAATTATAAGCCTAGAAAAATCAACTTTAATATGGTCTGATTTATAATAAATATAAGCTAGAATTAATAGAGTAATAATATTCTTAATTAATGCCTCCACTGGGGTCATAGGAATTAGCTCCCCAAAACAACCACAATTTTCTGCAGGTCCAAAGATTTGAGTTGATAAGTGAATACTAAAAATACTAATCATTAGAAAAGATATTGGCAATATTACTTTCTTAAGATAGTTATTAAACAATATTGTAATAGCTAGAAAAAATTCCGCACCAATAATAAACCTTGATAGAAAAGCCGAAGCTTCAACTGAAAAACCCATTGGAATTAATTGACCTTGTTCAAATACTTTTGTAATACCATACAATGGTGTCGGATATAATTTAGCAAATGCAGAAAGAAAGAACAAAGCAGAAATTAATATTCTTAAAGAGTAAACTAATTTTTCATTATTATTTTTCATGTTTTATTTTATTTTAATTAATGCAAAGACTGCGTAATTTAACATATCAAGATAGTTAGCATCAACTCCCTCAGAAATTATAGTTGAACCATGATTATCCTCTATTTGCTTCACTCTTAAAAGTTTTTGTAAAATTAAATCTGTTAATGAACTTACACGCATATCTCTCCATGCCTCTCCATAATCATGATTCTTAGCAATCATTAAGTCTTTTGCAATCTTTATATGCTTTTCAAAATTAGAAATTGCTTTATCATAGTCCATTTCTTCAGCTTGCTCGCTAACTCCAATATCTAATTGAATTAAACCAATAACAGCATAGTTAACTATTCCAATAAATTCGTTTTTAGCTCCCTCTTCTATTTTCTGAAACCCCTTCTGTTCTATTGATCTAATCCTTTGCGCTTTTATAAAAATCTGATCTGTTAATGAGCTAATTCTTAAAATTCTCCAAGCGCTTCCATAATCTTTCATTTTCTTTGCAAAAATGTCCTTACAATTTTTTATTATTGAATCGTATTCTACAATTGTATTTTTCATATAATTTTTAAGATATAATAGACCCGAAATATACATCAATTATGAAGCAGCAACAAATAAACAAAAAAGATAATTCAAGTGTTTTTTCAACAAATACTACACTAGTAATAGGAATTCTAAATATCACAAATGATTCATTTTATGATGGAGGTAAATTTGTTAACAATACTCAAATAATCACTCAATGCAAAAAAATGCTAGATGAAGGAGCTACAGTTATTGAAATTGGCGCACAATCATCTAAACCAGGTGCAACTCAAATATCTTCTAAAGATGAATTAAAGAAACTTCTTCCAACAATAAAATTGTTAAAAAACACCTTTAAAGAAATCATTCTTTCGATTGATACATTTTGGTCAAATACTGCAAAAGAATGTATCTTAGAAGGAGCTGATATGATAAATGATATATCCGCAGGAAATATTGATAAAGATATTTTCAAGGTAATTGCAAAGTACAATGTTCCATATATCATTATGCATATGAAAGGTACTCCAAAGAACATGCAAGATAAACCTGAATACAATAATATTGTAGATGAGATAATTGAATATTTTATCGAAAAAATAACAACTCTAAATAGTATAGGAATTAAAAAAATAATAATAGATCCAGGATTTGGGTTCGGAAAAACTTTAAATCATAATTTTAAGATATTAAATAATTTAGATAAACTTAAACACCTAAAGCACCCTATACTAGTGGGCGTATCAAGAAAATCTATGATTTACAATCTACTTAAGACAACACCACATAAAGCATTAAATGGAACAAGTGTATTACACACCATTGCTCTTAGCAAAGGAGCTAATATTCTAAGAGTACACGATGTTAAAGAAGCTATTGAATGTATTAAAATTAGTACATTCGCAAAAAACAATTTTTAATGGAATTTTTAAAGATAGGTCTTATTGAAATTATAGACATTGTACTTGTTGCTTTACTTATCTATCAACTATATAAATTAGTAAAAGGAACAGTAGCTATTAATATCTTTATTGGATTAGCAACTATTTATTTATTTTGGAAATTGGTAACTGCATTAAATTTTCAATTACTAAGCGAAATACTTGGGCAATTTATAGGAGTTGGAGTAATTATTTTAGCAATTGTTTTTCAGCAGGAGTTAAGAAAATTTCTAATGATTATTGGAAAGGGAAAACTTATTAAAAATACTGGATTCTTAAAATTTAACTTTGTTACTGCACATGATAATCTATTGAATGTTTCAGTAATTTCGAAAGCATGTGGCAATATGTCAAAAACAAAAACTGGTGCAATAATGATAGTTACGCTTGTAGATGATTTAGCTGTTTTTGCAGAAAGCGGTGTTGAAATGAACGCGTTAATTTCTGTTCCAATGATTGAAAGCATATTTTACAAAAATAGTCCATTACACGATGGAGCTGTTATTATTCAAAATAATAACATTATTAGCGCGAGAAGTGTTCTTCCAGTTAGTAATAGCAATGAACTTCCTGCTCATCTTGGAATGAGACATAGAGCTGCGGTTGGTATAACGGAAGAATCTGATGCTGTAGCTATTATAGTGTCTGAAGAAAATGGTCATATTTCATATGCTAAAGATGGTGAACTTTTTAGCAAAAGAACTGAACAACAATTAGAACAATTTCTAAATAGAATATTTAATCAGATAAAATAAAATTACATTTGTTTTGGCACACTGCATCCAAGAAGTGCCATACCCGTTTTAATTATCTCTCCGACCTTTATTGATAATGCTAGTCTGAAATTAATTTTATCTTCACTAGATGCAGTAAGTATAGGTGTACTCTGATAGTAATTATTGTAATTTTTTACTAAATCATATATAAAATTAGCTAAAATAGCTGGACTATATTGCTCTGAGGCATCTTGAATAATTGATGGAAATTCTAATAATTTCTTAATAAGATCCTGTTCCTTATCTAATATAATTATACTCTCAGGTAATACAACTTTTTTAACTCTTCTTCTAATTAGTGATTGAATTCTAGCATAAGTATACTGTATAAAAGGACCTGTATTACCATTAAAATCTACTGATTCAACCGGATTAAACAACATTCTTTTTCTAGGATCTACTTTCAACATAAAATACTTAAGAGCTCCAAGACCAACAGTTTCATACAACTGATTTGCATCATCATCTGAAAGCCCTTCAAGTTTTCCTAAATCATTTGCTATGGTTTTAGCTGTATTAACCATCTCATCAATAAAATCATCTGCATCTATTACTGTTCCTTCACGAGACTTCATTTTTCCAGATGGCAGATCAACCATACCATATGATAAATGATAACAATTCTTAGCCCACTTATAACCTAACTTATCTAAAATTAAAAATAATACCTTAAAATGATAATCCTGTTCATTTGCCACAGTATAGGCCATGTGAGAAAAATCGAAATCATTGTGGCGCTGTATTGCAGTTCCAATATCCTGAGTCATATACACTGCAGTTCCATCTGAACGTAGCACAATTTTTTCATCAAGTCCATCTTCAGATAAATCAATCCAAACAGAACCATCTTCTTTTTTAAAAAAAACTTCTTTTTCTAAACCAAATTCAACTATCTCTTTTCCCAATAAATAAGTGTTACTTTCATAGTAGTTCTTATCAAAATCTATTCCTAATCTTTTATAAGTATCTGCAAAACCCTCATACACCCAAGAATTCATTGTTTTCCATAAACTTCTAACTTGAGTATCCTTAGCCTCCCACTTAATGAGCATATCTTGGGCCTTAAGAAAAATAGGAGCTTGTTTCTCAGCTAAATCTTTTTCTATTCCAGACTCAATTAATTCAGCTACTTGTTTTTTATAATTCTTATCAAATTCAACATAATATTTACCAACAAGGTGATCTCCTTTGATTCCCGATGATAATGGCGTTTCATTATTACCAAATTCCTGCCAGGCTACCATTGATTTACAAATATGGATACCTCTATCATTAATTACTTGTACTTTCTTAACATTTTTACCACTTGCCTTTATAATTTGAGCAACTGAATAACCAAGAAAATTATTACGTAAATGACCTAAATGAATTGGTTTGTTAGTATTTGGAGAAGAGTATTCTATTAAGTAAGTTGGTGAATTATCATCTACATCAACAATACCATATTTTTTTAAATAAAATATTTGCGAGAAATGATTAAACCAGAATTGATTTTTAATTTCAATATTTAAAAATCCTTTAACAACATTAAAATCTTTAATAAAACTTACATTCTTCTTTAAATAAAACCCTATTTCGTTTGCAGTTTCAGTAGGGTTCTTTCTTGACACGCTTAAAAATGGAAAAACAACAAGTGTAATGTCACCAGCAAATTCTTTTCGTGTACTCTGAAGTTGTATATCTTGCTTTTTAGCTGAATATAAATCACTTAAAGCACTGCTAATCTCTTTAAAAATTAGATTATTAATCATAATTAGTTTTTTGGAAGAAAAACCTCTGCCATCATACATCTTGCACTACCACCTCCACAGGCTTCAATTGTATCAAGAGCGCTATAAATAATTTTACAGTGTTTTTCAATTTTATTAATCTGTTTTATATCTAAGCAATTGTAAGCAGATTCTGACATAATCAAATAGATTTGATTGTCTCCCAATACTTGCAACATATTTCCAGCAAATCTATTCTTTTGCTCCTCGCTTATTTCTATTATCTCTTTTCCAGAGTTAAGAATACTTTCTACAACTAATTTTCTTTCTTTATTATTATCGATAGAATCCAAACAAATTACAACAAATCTATCCGCAACACACATCATAACATTAGTATGATAAATAGGCATTCTCTTATCTTTAACATCTTGGTTTGCGGTAAAACAGATTGGTTTATAATCAAATTGTTTGCAGAACTCAAATAACGATATCCGTTCTGTACGAACAGAGATAGCAGCATAACAAATCTTATTAGCTCTATCTAAAATCATACTTCCTGTACCTTCAAGAAACTTGTTTTCTTTTTCAAAATAAGATAGATCTATAATATCGTTAACTAAAAAAAAATATTTATGTTTTAAAGTATTAAAGATATCTTTTCTTCTCTCTACTCTTCGGTTTTCAGCGCACATTGGAAATAAGCAAATTTTACCACTGGCATGAAAAGAAACCCAATTATTAGGGAAAATAGAATCTGGTGTGTCAGGAAAGTCAGTGTCTTTTACCACAATTACATTTACACCCACGTCTTCAAGTTTTATTACTAAATCTTTAAACTCTTTCAATGCTTTTTTTTGCACCATTTCAGGAGTTAAATTATCTAAAACTTTTTGATAGTAATTATTTACTGCAGTTTGCTCATTATACCTAAAGTTAATAGGCTCAATCATTAATATATTTTTAGTAATCTGCATTTTATCTCCTTACTAATGGCATAGTTGAACATCTTAATAGACCAGACATTTTGCCTATTTCAGAATAGGAAATCTCTTCAACTGTAAATCCATGTTGTTTAAGTTTATAATTCAAACTTGTAAAATTCCTATCAGAAACAATAACTTTCTCTGAAATTGAAAATACATTAGCATTCATATTATACATTTCTTCAGTATTAATTTCAATTAAATTTTCTGCACCAAAATAATTAGCTAAGTATTCTATATCTTCAGCTCTTTTAAAGCCAGCCTTGTGAATGATAGCCTTATCTTTACCGATAGGTTGAAAGCAACAATCTAGATGTAAAGCATTATTTCTTGGGTTAACGTCAGACTTATTCAATTCAAACCCTTTAACTTCTTTTGTAGGAAAATTTTGAGATAAAAAATTAATTGCCAATCTATTAGTTCTTGAAACAATATACTTATCAAAATCTTCTTTCTCAGAATAGCCAACAAAGATATGATCATTACAGACAAGAACATCTCCTCCTTCAACTCTGACTTTAGAAGGGGTTTTTATTACATTACAGGTATTTACCTGATCAAGTATATAAGAAATTGCTGTTAGCTCTTCAACTCTATCTTTAATAATATTAGGTAAAATTAATTTATTCTCAATAACAAAGGCAATATCTCTTGTAAAAATCTGATTAATTCCATAAATATTTTTGGGCCTTAAAATATTCACATTATATTTTTCAAGCACTTCAAAAAACTCATTAATCTGATCTACACAAGACTTAGAATTTGGAAATGTACCTGCTTGTACATGCTCTATTGACTTAGGGTCATAACAATCTTCAACAAGTGGAATACCGCCAAAATTTTCAGCAATTCCTAAAACAACTGTAACAAGTTCAGAGGTCTCATTCTTTATATTAACGTCTATCATAACTAGCGCAAATTTAACCTTTTCTTCTTAAGAAAAACATATTTAAAGTATTAACAATTATTAACATTTTAATGGTTAAATTTAAGTTATATTGGGTATAAATAAATTAATTTCATTTGTACCTTTGAAATATATGATAAACAAAAAAAATAAAGCTAAATCACTAGCTAAAATAATTTCTCAGCTCAACAATTCTAATAATCGGAAAATTCTTGGAACTATAGTCTCACTATTTTCTGTATTATTAATCATATCATTTGTATCATACCTTTTTGAATGGAAAGCAGATGACAGCGTATTATCTAAAGAAGGTTATACAATTTTTAATAATGAAACTAACAATCAAATTGGAGGGTTAGGTGCTCAACTATCTCATAGGTTTATCAAGCTTTGGTTTGGAATTTCAGCTCTACTGATTCCTAATTTAACACTAATTTTAGGCTTGTCAATCTTAGGTTTTAAGAAGTTTAAGTTAAATAAGGTCGTAACTAATACACTTTTAGCTTTAATCATCTTGCCTATAACTATACATCATTTCTTTGATGCTATGATATTAGCTGGCGGGTTAGGTATTTTTATTGACGAGATACTTATACAAGCTATTGGTAATATTGGCACAAGCATTGTACTAATAACAATTATCTCATTAAATATAATTATTTCATTCAAAATAAATAGCAAGCATTTTCTAATACTAAATAAACTTAAGCTTAAAGGTTTTACGTTAAGAAAAAATATAAAGGTGGAAACGAAAGATACTGAACAAATTTCTGATGAAAACACTAATATAATTGAAGAAGTTAAAGAAGAAAATATTTCTGAAACTAACACTGAAAATCAAATTGAAATAAAAGAAAAAGAAGATGAATTAATAGACGATATAGGTTTAGAAGTGATTAGCAACAAAAATGAAGGTTCTTTAAGTAAAAGCGAAATAGAAAAGAAACTCAAAGAACTTGGTGATTTTGATCCTACTTTAGAGCTATCAAAATTCAAGATGCCTACTATGAATCTTCTAAATGATCATGGAGAAAACAAGATTGAAATTGATAAGAGTGAATTAGAAAAAAACAAAAATAAAATTGTTGAAACATTAGGGCATTACAATATAGGTATTACATCAATTTCAGCTACAGTAGGTCCAACCATTACATTGTATGAAATTGTACCAGAAGCTGGTGTTAGAATTTCTAAAATAAAAAATCTAGAGGACGATATATCACTTAGTTTAGCAGCAGAGGGAATAAGAATAATCGCCCCAATTCCTGGAAAAGGGACAATTGGTATTGAGGTTCCAAATGCAAATAAGAATACAGTTTCCATGCTTGAAGTATTGCAATCTGAAAAATTTCAGAATTCAAAAATGGAACTACCTATAGCATTTGGAAAAACAATTTCAAATGAAACTTTTATTGTAGATCTTGCCAAGATGCCTCACTTATTAATGGCTGGAGCAACAGGACAGGGAAAATCAGTTGGTTTAAATGCAATGTTGGTGTCATTGCTTTACAAAAAACACCCATCTCAGATAAAATTCGTTTTAGTTGACCCCAAGAAAGTTGAGTTAACATTATTTAATAAAATTGAACGACATTATTTAGCAAAACTTCCTGATTCAGAAGATGCAATAATAACAGATACTAAAAAAGTAGTAAATACCGTAAACTCACTTTGTATCGAAATGGATGAAAGATATGAATTGTGTAAAAACGCTAACTGTAGAAACATTAAAGAATATAATGCTAAATTTATTTCAAGAAAATTAAATCCGAATGATGGACATAGATTTTTACCATATATTGTACTTGTAATTGATGAATTTGCAGATTTAATAATGACTGCAGGGAAAGAAATTGAAACACCTATTGCAAGACTTGCTCAATTAGCACGTGCTATTGGGATTCATTTAATTGTTGCAACTCAAAGGCCCTCAGTTAATGTAATTACAGGAATAATAAAAGCAAATTTTCCTGCACGAGTTGCTTTTAGAGTTACATCTACTATTGACTCAAGAACAATAATGGATACGAAAGGTGCAGAGCAACTAATTGGAATGGGAGACATGCTTATTTCAACTGGAAATGACTTAACGAGACTTCAATGTGCATTTATTGATACACCAGAAGTAGAAAAAATATGTGAATATATTGGTTCACAAAGAGCTTATCCTCAAGCTCATATTCTTCCTGAATTTGAAGGAGAAGCAGATGCAGTTGGAAGCAAAGCTGACTTGAATGAATTAGATTCAATGTTTAATGAAGCTGCTGCAGTATTAGTTAAACATCAGTCAGGGTCAACATCATTAATTCAAAGAAAACTAAGACTTGGATATAATAGAGCTGGAAGCATAATTGATCAATTAGAAGCTGCAGGTATTGTGGGGCCATTTGAAGGTAGTAAAGCAAGAAAAGTTTTAGTCAAAGATGAAATTGCTTTACAAGAAATATTAAAAAATTTAAATAATGAATAAACTATTAGTCGTCTTAATTTTATTTACTACTAATATTTATGCTCAAGATGAAATAGCTAAATCATTGCTAGAAAAATTAAGCGCTAACGCTAAAAATTATGATAATATATATATCGAATTTGATTTAATGATTGAAAACAAAAATCAAAATATTAGTGAAAAACAGGAAGGCATAATAGAAATTGCAAAAGAAAAATTTAGATTACAATTAGAAGATCAATTTATTGTAAATAATGGAGAAAGCCAATGGATTTATCTAGTCGATATGAATGAAGTTCAAATCATCAATAATAGTGATTTAAATGAATTAATGAATCCAATTAATATTTTTACAATATATGAACACGACTATAAATATAATTATGTCGGAGCAACATCAGAAAATGGATTGCGAATACATAACATTAATTTATTTCCAAAAACAAGTAAAGAGTTTATAAAAATTAATATTGAAATTGATGCATCAAAAAATCAATTACGAAAAATAAAAATTTATGATAAAAATGGTGGGACATTAGCTTATGAACTTAAAAAAATAAGTGTAAATACTAAATTAGAACCCTTCATTTTTGATACAAAAAATTATGCGGATATTGAAATAATTGATTTAAGGTAATTATCTAAACAAAGTAACTTCTCCACTTTTAATACGTAACTTTCCTAGTTCATCAACAATATTTATAGTCCAATTATAAATACCATCCTGCACTCCATCACCATTCCAATTTACATTTACATCAAAAGTTTTAAATACTATATCTCCCCACCTATTAAAAATTTCAAACTCATAAGCTTTGTAATGATCCATACGTAATCCTTTCGGTCCAAAACTATCGTTTATTCCATCATTATTTGGCGAAAAAGAAGTGGGCATATATAATATAAAATCGTAGTATGTTATTATTTGTTTCGTTATAGAATCAATACATCTATTACTATCCTCAACTAATAACATTATCGTTGATATTCCAGGATTATTTAACGAATAACTTGAGTTAATATCATATGAAAAAATAGAATCATTAACAAACCATTTAACCATGTAAGGGTTTATTGAGGTAGTAAAAAAAGTTACTACAGGTTCCAAATTTGATACGGTAATTGGAGAGTAGGTAAAGTCTGCAATAGGATTTTCATTAATATTAATAACTTTAGTTATCGAGTCTTGACAATTATTATTAGTTGATACATTTAAAGAAATTGTATGTAATCCAGCTTCTGAAAAAGTAAAATTAATAGTATCTCCAAAAAGAAAATTAGTACTGTCTACACTCCAAAGAGTTGAAATAAAATCTCCATCGGATGTAGTTGAATTATTAAAAAAATTAATTGGATTTTTTACACAAAATCTATCATAACTAAAATCAGGTAAAATAATATTATTTGAACTAACAAAAATTGAATTACTGTTATTTGTACAACCATACTCATCAGTAACAGTAACAAAGTAGCTTGCAGTAGAATCAACATTTAACTGTTGTGAATTAGTACTAAGATAATTATTCCAAATCATATTTTCATATATAGAATCAACTTCTAATGACACACTACCTCCATCACAGAATGTGGTTGGTCCATTTGCAAATATAACTGGAGTTGGCAAGTCATGGATTTTGACAAAAACACTATCATAACCAATACAACCATAAATATTAATTTCTTCTACAAATAGCTGAAAAACACCAAAACTGTTAAGGTCAATTTTGATATCATTTGTTCCATTGCCAGATGTAATTATAGCAATATTATTATCTCCTTTAATCTGCCAATTATATG
>ERZ1048686.296-NODE-296-length-51867-cov-37.926060_pt1 | contig 51867 bp, 46 predicted proteins | sample MGYA00383099_ERZ1048686 | MGnify/ENA primary metagenome ERZ1048686 (study PRJEB29581, sample SAMEA5548369) | metagenome | biome: marine; feature: coastal; material: water | depth 25 m | study: Short-term variability in the microbial, nano- and picoplankton... | reverse complement strand
TTACCCCAGTTGAACCACGCGTAGATTGCTGCGGGTACTACCATGCCTCCTAGTGCACCCGCTCCTGGTAGTACGACCTGTGAAAAAGAAGATAACTCGCCTTCAAGCACCTCTCGCTTGATCTCAAGCCCGATAAGAAAAAAGAAGATGGCCATCAGACCGTCATTGATCCACAACACGAGTGGCTTGTTTATCGCGAGCGTTCCTACCTGAATAGCAACTGTTGTATCCAGCAAGCCGCCATAGATTGATGCAAGGGGAGAGTTGGCCATTAGAATTGCCAGTATTGCGGCGCCTAAAAGTAATATTCCACCGGCAGATTCGAGCCGCATGAAATCTCGAACAGCAAGCAGTAGCGCGGCCTCTTGTGCTTCTGGGTCATTTTGATTTGTCTTAGTATTCATTGAGCAATCTTAACAAATTTCGATCTAACAGAAAAAAATAATCACGTAACAGGCACGCTCTATTGTTATCATCAGGGATGTAAATCGTTACTATTATCAGCGAAGAAGAAGTTGAGGTTTCAGTGACTCATCACCATGATTTGTCTGCACAAGAGCTAAAAAGCTATCAAGCATCGGGTTACTTGATTCGCAAGGATGTGTTCAGTCTTTCAGAGATCACCCAGCTGCGCGCCGCGGCAGAACGTGCAGTTAACCATGCGATTGAAATGTGTATCGCTGGAAAAACTTACATCCTAGATGGTAAACGTTTTGTTGATATCAATCACGTTACGGTGCAGTTCGAACCTGGACCTGATAATCAGCAGGTGCGAGTTATCGAACCCGTGAATGAATTGGATGCTGAACTCGATCAGTTAGTCGAAGACCCAAGGCTTACCAACCCCATGCGATCATTAGTGGGTGCCAAAGACCTGGCGCTTTGGACCGCCAAACTTAATTTGAAAAGACCCCGTGAAGGTTCCGGTTTTGGCTGGCATCAGGATTCGCCATACTGGATCCATGATTGCGACCATGTTGATCAATTACCTAATGTAATGATTGCCTTCGATGATGCAGACAGACATAACGGCTGTTTCAAGGTAATTAAGGGTAGTCACAAACAGGGATGTTTGCCGGGCAAAGATGATGGATCACAACTCGGTGGCTTCTATACTGATACGCGTTGCTTTGATGAGGCTGACGAGGTTGCGATGGAGGTATCCGCTGGGTCCGTCATTTTTTTTGATCCCCACACAGTACACGGCTCTGCAGCTAACGAGTCTATTCAGCCGCGAAGAGCGATAATCATCACCTACCAACCCGCAGGTTTTCCGCAATTGAAATCAGGACAAATTAGAAATGTATGATTCTGTCATAGGGGAACGATCGTGAAAAATACAACAGGGTTTTGGCCAGTAGCACCGGATCTTCGCCGCTCAGATATCGCTTTTCATTTCCGAGGGCATGACTATCTTGGCCACATGGTGGCACCAGCAGAAACAGAAGGGCCGAAACCGATGGTAATGGTTACCCACAACTATCAGGGGTTGAAGTTCTTCGATGTGGATGTTGCAGAATATATTGCAAGGCTGGGTTATGTGGGCTTTGCGATCGATCTTTACGGCGATAGGTTGCCAGCCAACGAACGGCTATGGCCCGAGGATGAAACCCACGTTCCAGCATTCCAGCAGAAATGTTTTGAAGCGATGGTGGCGCTAGATCATGACCATGAACTTTTCCGCGCGCTGTTGAAAGCATGGCTTGACCAGGGAATGAACCATAACTTCGTTGACGCATCGATATCGCCGGCGGCGATCGGCTACTGCTTTGGTGGCGTCGCTGTGCTGGAAGCCGTTCGCGGAGGGCTAGACCTTGGTGGCGTCGTCTCTTTGCATGGGCTTTTACAAACCGGTGAAGACCCTAATCCAGCCAGATTTAATGCGGAACGACCGCCACTGAAGTCCTGTGAGAACAACTACAATACCCAAACGGTTGTCGTGGTGGAAAACGGTGCCGATGATGAACTGGTCCCGGATGATAGCAAGCAGCGGTTTTTTAACGAGATGAATGAAGCCGGCACCGATTGGATATTTCACCACTATGCTGCAACCCCCCACGGATTTGCGTTACCCCCAACCCTAGGGCCACCGGGACGACTTCATGAATCAACAGACCGCCGGTCGACAATGAACATGTTGAGTCTGTTCAGGGAAATATTTCCAGGTGTGCGTCAAAATCCGGTTAGCCACAACGCGTCGGGTACCTCGATTCCACTTTGATGCGTTTGTATACGTAATTTAGTTCAGAACCCAAGACTAACAAAAGCGCGAAGCTTTACTGATTGCCGATCGATTTTTCAGTGCAATTTAATACACAGGTCAAGGTGAACGTTTTATAACAAGGCATCCAGAATAAGATTCGAGGATTCAATGATGCGCTGGTCACGCGGCCGCAAATCTGGCTCGAACGCCACCCCTGTCAAATGTTGCAGACCCTGAATATAGCGAACCGCAATCTCATTGGCTTGTGCCTCAGTAAATTGTTGCCCCTTTTCCTTCACCATGCCTCGGGCGAACTCTTTTGAGAACGACACGGGTTTACCATCTTTGGTTTTGAGTGCCCCGTCTTCGTCCATTGCCCAGAACCTGGACGAGTCCATGGTATAGAGCTCATCTGCGGATACAATCTGTCCTTCTGCATTAATGCCGTGTTCAGTTTTAGTGTCGACTAGCACCATACCCCGCCGCGATAGGTACTGGGTCACGATACCGAATGCCATAAGAGACGCATTGCGAATCTGTGCGTACTGTTCTTCCGTACAAACGCCGTCTTGTATCAGGTAGTCGACAGCCGTGGTCTTATCTACCTCCTCTTTTGTGCTCGGTGTATCCATCAGATAGGGTAGCCTGCCATTTGGTTCCAGTGCTGTGACGTCGAGCTGGTGCCCTGCGTAATCCATCTTGCTTTGACTATTTTCTTTAGCCGCTAGCCAGTGTTGGTAAAGCGAGGTAGAGGTTGAACTTTCTGCCATATAAAGACGCAATACATTCTCGATTTTTAGCAGGTTAAGATTCTCGGCAGGTATCACGGTTGAGGCAGGTGAAAGCCCATCAACTTCGAATTGCGAGGATCCGAGAATCGGTTTTACCAATCGGTGCATGTGATCATGATTGAAGGCAAGCACCTGATCTTTGAATGGAATTGCACCTCGATTGACATCATGGGTGGAGATTCGGTTGTTTCGAAACATCAAACGAACGGCTTTCCCGGATGCTGTTTTCAATGAGTCTCCGAACACGGAATCGGACACCTTGCCTTCAAGGACGGTACAACCGGCAAGGCGGGGAAGCTCCCCGTCATTGATCAATTGTCTGATAGGACGACCTTGATTTACATCGGCGCCATGGCTCGCGACGAGTTTGCGGATTTGTTCTTCGTTTAACATGAGTGACCTATGCTTTTGACAATCTATGCTTGGTTTTGAAAGTGGAAAGGATACTCTTCTTGAGAATTTTTTTGAAGGAGGTGGTTAGGAACTATCACTAATGATCTCTGAGCGAAGCTCAACCGTATTCCCGTCGGGATCCTGGATGTAGACAGATAGCCCATATCCCTGGGCGCCGTATCTCTCCGCAAACTCACTGACTTTGATGCCGTGGGCCTTAAGGTGTGACCGTATCTGCTGTTCACTTGTCTGCATAAGTTGAAGGCAGAAGTGATCGAGATTGTTTTCTGAGTTTGTTGGAGGTCCACCGCCCATTGCCCCCAGTTTGCTATCAACGCTGACTAAATCGATAAGGGCATTTCCTGCCCGCAGTTGAATAAGCCCAATATCCGGAGGTGTTTCTCTCTCTATGGTGCAACCCAGTACGCCGCAATAGAACAGACACATTTGCTCAACCTGGCTGGTTCTTAATACCAGATGATCCAGTCCTTTAATGTTCAGCATATTGTTCTCCGATCGGCATGTGCGAGATGAGGATCAAGCGTGAACGGGGAGGTCCATCAGTTTCAGAGCCCCCGCTGTTGAAAAGTTCCAGACTCCATTGGCCGCTGACCCATTGAAGAAGATATCGGTTTGTCGCACCTCGATCGGGCATGTTGTCATCTGTCAGATACACAAAACCTTTCATTCGGATGATCTCGGGTCCAACGGTTGAGAGCCAGTGCTCAAAAATTTTACGATTCAAGAAGCCTGTCTTTTCAACTGTTCGGGTGAAAAATCTTGGCATTCCGTCACTTTTCCTGGCGTCATCACAATCAGATTCATTGTTTGAATTGAAGTGAGCCAACCATGATTGCACGTCGGCAATCGCTGCTGCCGAAAGCAGATCGGTCTTACTAAGACGGGTACCATATTCGATATCTTGAACATTGGTGGAATCCGGTGTCGATGGATGGGTAAGTTGCAACTGGCGTTTGATGTGTTGACCGATGTACTTATCTTGCGCCAGCGACTTGATACGTGTGACATCAATGATTGTCAGAAATTCTCGCAGCGCAAATCCAGGTCGGGCTTCGATTTTTGTTTTTATTCGCTCGGGATCTGCAACACCACTTGCTTCAAATAGAACCCAATCGAGTTCATGAGCGAGTTGTTGTACCTGTTCCATCGCCGCGTCCATATCGTCTGCGAGTGAACAGCAAACGCAGCCGTTTGTCAGACTGATTGTTCTCTCGGTACTCGCTGCAATAAGTTCAGCATCGATGTTGAGCTCGCCAAAATCGTTGACCATGACGGCATACCGCACACCATGAGCGTCGGATAATCTTTCATTGATATAGGTGGTTTTCCCGCTACCCAGATAGCCGGTTACTAGGGTCACGGGTAGGTCTGACAAAAAAGCGCGGGATTCAAACATCTGTTACGTTCCGCTAATGGGAAACACTTCACCTTCAAATACCGTCGCCATTATCTCAAGATCTTTGAGTCCGGCCCCACCTACATCATAGGGGCTTTGATCGAGTACAACGAAATCGGCCTTTTTACCCGCTCGAATACTCCCGGTTTCATCATCAAGGCCGAGAATCCTCGCAGCGTCTATGGTGATTGCCCTCAATGCCTTATCGAGTGAGACTCTTTCGTTGGGACAAACAATATTTCCTTCACAGTTCTCACGTGTAAATGCCACCCAGGCGCTGTTGAGTGGCAGTGCCGGTGCCATCGGAAAGTCAGAATGAAGCGAGAGCAATACATCTTCCCTTTCACATTGGCCGATTCTGGCCATCTCCGATGCGCGTTCAAAGCCGACGCCATGATGCCCGTAGCTGTCACTGAGTTCGTGCAGGTAGTAAACATTAGCGGAAACATTTGCACCCAGTCTCTTGATCCGATGAATTTGCTCAGGGGTACTAAAACCGAAGTGCTCAATTGTATAGTTGTGATTAAACCTGGGTTGCTCGGATTGCAATTTCTCCAGGGTATCAATCGCGAGCTCAAGTCCTAAATCGCCAGTGCAGTGAACATGAATCTCAAACCCGGCTTGCCAATACAGTCGAGCGATGACCTCATATTCTTCGGGTACGGTTAGCCACTCGCCGATATGCCCGTCAACATATCCTGGTTCTTTCAGCATCGCCAGTTGAGAGAAAAAGGCTCCATCTGTGAATAGTTTGATTTTATTGCTGAAGCGAAACTTGTTGGTGTTTCTCTCAGGCAGTGTTTGGGCAAACTCGACGCCCTGCTTGTGGCCGCCGTTAATGTGAGACATCACGCGAGCATGGGGAACGCCGAGCACTCGAAAAGGTGAGTCGGGTTGGTCGATGATGTTCTCAACAGCCTCCCACTCGAGATTAAAATCAAACAACCCTACCGCCATGTCCCCAACGGTAGTCTGACCACCGTAGTGAACGACCTTCTTGAGGCGCTCGAGGCCTTTACCGAGCCACGCTTGAGACATAATGATTTTGTTGAGGCGACCGATAGCAAAACTCAGTCCGTTTTCGTAGAAGTGACCTTTTTCATAGTCGATTTGTGGCCTACCCTTAACCTGTTCTTCTTCTATACCAAGGTGTTCCATCATCGCAGTATTGAGGTAAAGTTCGTGGAATGATCGCTGCCAGACGACTGCGGGACGCTGCCCGAAAATCTCGTCCATAACGATGCGATTAACTTCGCCATGCCAGTTGCGGTGATAACCCCATGTGAAAAAGGGTTCACCTTTGGGGGTTTGTTCGTGGCCTGTTTTTAGTTTGCTAAGATACGCTTCTCTTGTGGTTGTTGCAGGTACGATCTCCCAGGGAAACTTCCACTCCAGTGCGGTGATAAACTGCATTGGCAATAAGACCGCCGCCATAATCGGATGAAGATGCGGGTCGATCAAACCGGGCATCAGCACTTGTTCGGTATAGTCTTCGACGATTTCATATTCGTCATGTTCAAGCCAGGGTTTTAGACTATCGAGGCTCCCGACCTCAAGAATAATACCGTCACGAACAGCCACAGCCGTTGCCTCTGGTTGGGCTTCTGTCATCGTAATGATTTTTTTGGCAATAAATATAGTGATCATTGTTCGACTCCTTTGCCTACACAAGTCTCGACAAGAGATTTAATAATAACTCAGGTGCGAGCGCTTTACTTAGCCTTAAATGGCGGTGCTAAAGCGTTCAGGTTAGCGGGTGGAGTTGTTCCTTGTTTAATGGGATTTTGACATGAATAATAAGTGTCGAAACAAAAAGTTCGTGGGAGAGCAGTGTGAAGAAAGCAGAAGATGTTGGCATGTCGACCGAGCGTCTCAAGAGAATAACTTCCTGGTTGGAAGCGCAGGTGAGCTCAAATCGATTGGCCGGTTGCAGCGCGCTGGTTGCTCGCCACGGCGAGATTGTTTATCAGCAGAGTACCGGGCAGTCTGACGTCGAAGCTGGAAAGTCATTTGCCAATGACACAATCGTTCGAGCATATTCTATGACCAAGCCGGTCACCACCGCTGCAGCAATGATGCTTTATGAAGAAGGCGCCTTTCAGTTGGATGACCCCATCGCACGATACCTGCCGGAGTTTCTCAACACACCGGTATGGGCTGGCGGTAATGCCCCGCTTGAAGATACATCGCCTCAGGAAACGCCGATTACCGTCCGACAAATAATGACCCATACCTCAGGACTGACCTATGGTTTTATGCAAACCAATGTTGTCGACGCCGCCTATCGTAAGGAGGGACTTGAGGGGCTAGGCGATATTCAAAACTTGGAAGCATGGGTAAAAAGAGCTGCTGCAATCCCGCTTGTATGCCAGCCTGGTTCTCAATGGAATTACAGCATTTCAACGGATGTACTAGGTCGTTTGGTAGAAGTCTGGTCTGATTTGTCTCTTGAGCAGTTTTTTCACGAGAGGATTTTTTCGCCGTTGAAAATGGTGGATACAGGTTTCCATGTTCGTGAGGAAAACAGGCCAAGGTTTTCAGCACTTTATTCACCGCTCAGCGGGGACGGTATGAGCAGCGTCGCGAAGCCCGGTGATCCCTTCGCGGACAAAAAAACGGGTATCAAGTTGCAGGAGAGCTCAGACAAAAGCAGGTACTTCGAACCGGCAGAGATCTTTTCTGGCGGAGGTGGGCTGGTGTCAACATTGGCAGATTACGGTAGGTTTTGTCAGATGCTGTTAAATGGTGGCGTGCTTGACGAGCATCGAGTACTCGGCAGGAAAACAGTGGCGTATATGCGAACTAATCAGCTGCCCAATAATAGTGATATGGCAGACATGGGCCAACCCGTGTGGAGTGAGACCAGCTATGACGGCATTGGTTTTGGGCTCGGTTTTGCCGTGGTGCTTGATCCTGTAAAAGCGCATATCATCACATCAGTCGGTGAGCATCACTGGGGTGGCGCTGCCAGCACTTTCTTTTGGATTGATCCCGAAGAAGATTTATATGTGATATTTCTTACTCAATTGATTCCTTCGTCGACTTATCCCATTCGTCGTGAACTGCGCACCCGGGTATATCAGGCTATCACCGGCAAATAAGTCATGTTTCTGCCGAAGAAGCGGATCGCTTAAGTGTCAGCAAATGAAAAAGATAGCCGCCAAATGCGCCGGCGATGCCTTGAGCTAATAGCCCAATCATCGTCCGTGTTGGCGCAACGCCGGATAGCCCTAGGACCATTTTCAATATGACATGCATAGCAATTAACGCGACAAAACCCGCTGAAACATAACCAATGAGGCGAAGGTTGGGGGTCAGACGGATAATACGAGCGGCCACAGGGAAAGCGATGATGGAGCTAATCGCCACTAGTGGTAGGTAAATCGACATCATGTGAGTGAGGTCGTGCATTAAGGTTTCAAGTCGGTCGCTAAATCCGACGTTCAGACCCATTGCCGCGACAGCTGCGAGGTTTCCCTGACCAATAAACATGACGCCTACGAGGTAGGTGCCCATCACTGAAGCAAGAAAAGCGGTTAGTTTGCGTGTCATTTCTGTGACCTGAATGTGTTTGAGTTGCGTATATGTTACGAATTCACGTGACTGATAGATTAAATGATATTTCGAAATAGACTCATCTCCCTGATTATTATCCTGCTTGCAGGCTTCTCCTCGCTTTCGGCAAGGGCAGAATACCAACTCGAAACCGTTGCTGAAGGTCTTAATCTTCCTTGGTCGATTGCCTTTCTGCCTGACGGGGGTTATCTGGTTGCCACCCGCCCCGGCGAACTGCTGCGCATATCAGAACAAGGCGATGTAAGTGCGCCGCTAACAGGAACACCTGAGACATTCGTTGAGAGTCAGGGCGGTTACTTCGACATTATGTTAGACAGCCAATTCGCGACCAACAATTTGGTGTATCTGTCATTTGCGTGGGGTTCGATTGAGGAAAATGCGACGCGTATTGTTAAAGCAACGCTGGGAGATGCCGGGCTCGAAAATGTTGAAGTCCTTTTTACCGTGTCTCCAACCAAAGCGGGCGGCGCCCACTATGGTGGCAAGATGGTTCAGCTGGCCGACGGTTCCATTGTTTTGTCGACGGGTGATGGGTTTGAGTATCGCGAGGCCGCGCAGGACAAGTTTAGCCAGCTGGGTAAAATTCTGAGACTCAACACGGATGGCTCAGCACATACCGATAATCCTTTTGCCGACGGCAAATCGGGTAATCCGTTCGTCTGGTCCTACGGTCACCGCAATGTCCAAGGTCTGGTCGTAGATAGGGCGAGTAACAAAATTTACAACCACGAGCACGGCCCTCAGGGCGGAGACGAAATTAACTACGTCGAAGCAGGCAACAATTACGGTTGGCCTGCGATCACCTACGGGATTAACTATTCCGGGGCATTTGTTTCACCCTTCAAAGAAGCGCCGGGCATGGAGCAGCCGCTAAAATACTGGACGCCGAGTATTGCGCCCTCTGGCTTTGCAATCTACCAAGGTGATGCATTTCCAGCGTGGCAAGGTGACTTTTTTGTTGGCGCATTGGTAAACAAGGAAGTCAGACGATTGGAGATGGTTGACGGCAAAATCGTGAGTGAAGAAGCCTTGTTTTCGGAACTTAACGCTCGCATAAGAGACGTCAGGGTGAGTCCGAAAGGCTTGATCTATTTGCTTACGGATAGCGACAGCGGAAAAATTGTGCGCGTCCGACCCAAAACATAGACCGTTTGGGTCGTAGGCCTGCAGGTTCTATGGCGCCGGATTCAACCTAATGTAGTCACGGGTATTCTCTTCAACGACGTCTTTCGCAAAATAAAGGGGGAAATAATCGCCCTTGTTCCAGTTCTCAAATAAATTACGGTAGTAAGGGCTCGAAGGGTCGCCTGATTGACCCGGCGTATTAGTGCCAACGGCAGTACTCCAGTCTGCTGTATCCGCAACGATCCTAAAACTTGCCCCGGAGGTTTGGCTTCCGTTACCGTGATTGGCATTTAGGGTATTCGGCCCACCGCCACGTGGCAGTGGGCCAATATTGAGCGCTGCCTTGGCATCAGCGTCCAGTAATGTGTTCAGAGGGTGAGTAATGCTGCTGAAATGTATATCGCCGTAAACCCAATTGTCTTCTCCAAATTCACTGTTAAGACCTTCTATTGCCGCGCCAAGATGCTTTGAGATCATCTTATCTCGGCCTTCCTTAGGGTTTTCACCAAATACAAATTCAGGCGCCGTGATCATCCAGGCCATGAGTTTTGGTCTGCTGATGAGTTGGCTGGCCGAGGCAGGGCGATTGGGCAGCAATTGTTTGTTCAGCGTTAAAAGCATGCCTTGTTCCCAGCGATCGTAAAGCGCAGCAGCAGCGCTATCTCGATCAAGTCGATGATCCCAATTTAAAAGTAGATTTATTGCATGTCTAATTTTTGCAGTTGAGGGGATATTGGTGATGACCGGTACCATGGCTTCAGCTGTCATAGATTTGTTGTCATATTGAAGCGCCATAGAATCTTCAATGGTATGTTTTTGAGTGCTCGACAAGACTTCGACCAATCGAGCTGCGCGCGCGGGGTCAGAATAGAAGTCTGCAAAAATATTGGGGTAGTCCTTTGGTACGTTGTTGTGATTTGCCGTGCCATAGTAGCCACTCGGCGGATTAGTCACGTGGGGCATCACGTTGATCGGTGCAAACCCCTGCCACTCAAAATCACCATTACCAGGCACGGGTAGTCTGCCATCCCAACCAAGACGAATCGGCGTCAGTCCTACCGACTGCCAACCGATGTCTCCGTGTTTGTCCGCCCAAACCATATTCTCGCCGGGTAAACCAGAGTATTCACAGGCGGCTCTAAACTCGCGCCAGGTTGTTGCCTGATCCATTCTCAAGCTGGCAAGGTATGGCGCCGCCCCTTGCTCAAGCCACGCTGCGCGCATGGCATAGGCTTTCCCGTTGGTAGAGTCCTCGTGGACCACTGGACCATGCACTGTATATTTTAGGACAACGGTTTCGGGTGCTTGCCCTTTGACATTGATAACGTCATTTTCGACTCTTATGTCCTTCCATTGACCTTGGTAGAGATATTGATTGGGGTTTTCTGGGTTTATTTCGTAAACGTAAAGATCTTCCTGGTCGATCCTGAAAATGGTTAGCCCCCAAGCGCCGTGATCGTTGTGTCCAATGGAGACGCCTGGAAGAACGGGTTCGCCTGCGCCAATCACGTTCCAGCCAGGTGCATTCAGGTGGACGATATAACGCAGAGATGGGTTCTGAATCGAGCGATGGGGATCGTTAGCCATCAAGGGTTTGCCGCTTTGCGTCTTGCTGCCAGATATTACCCAGTTGTTGCTACCCAGCGATGTACTAATTGGGTCCATCAAATAGTCGGCGATTTCGCTGGTGAAGATCGCGTCATTGAGCCTCGATGGATCAGACTGGCTGCCCGCTAAATCCTGCCGAGAGAAAGCAGGCATGCGCCGCGAGGCGAGGTAGTCCGTCATGACCGCATCGGTGACCTGGGACAGGTCCACGCCCTGGCGGTCGCCCAAATAAGGAGATCGCTCGAAGGGTAAAATCTTCGCCGTTAGCTCTGGACCAATATCGGTAATTGTCTTCGCCAACATAAGTTCAGTTGAGATGCCGCCAGTCAGTGCATTATGTCTGGATACAACAATTTCTGGTGTCCAAAGTCTGGGCTTGATACCGAGTAATGAAAACTCAAATGGGAGCCTTCCAGGCTCTCGGCGGGTAAGCTCGATGTAAGCATTTACGCCGGCGACAAACGCCGTAATAATTTCTATACCGTCATCGTGATAGTGCGCCATCTCTTGCTTGATATCACCTTGAAAGCGCAGGAGGCGAGCACCCTTGTCATGGGCTAATGCTTTTGGACCCTGAATTTCGGCTAGCGTGCCGGTAGCACGTCGGCGCCAAATCTCAAATTGAAACAGTCGGTCCCGTGCAGCATTGAATCCCTGCGTGAAGAAAAGGTCATGTTGGTTGTTGGCGTAGATGTGAGAAACACCCCATTGGTCTTTCCGAATTTCGACCGGCTCGATAAGACCGGCAAGTGATAGTGTTTCGGGAGGCGTTTGTGCTGATCGCGCGAGGTTCGTGAACAGAAGGAGTGTTAAGGCGCTGATAAAAAAAGTAACGCTCACAAGTTTAGATGAAGGACAAACCCCTTTTCGCATAACTTTGTATTCTCCCTGATGCTGCTGATATGTGCGAGAAAGCACCATAACGTGCAAATCGGAATTTGGCTATTGCGGCAATGTTTGCTTGAATTTATTTGCGTCAGAAAGATCTAAGGCAACGGCCTCCGCGACTTTGATGCCATCAATACCAGCGGACAGAATTCCGCCCGCATAGCCTGCACCTTCTCCCGCGGGGTAAAGTCCTCGTGTACTCATGTTTTGTAAGCTTCTGTCACGTTTGATCGATATGGGTGAGGAGGTGCGTGTTTCAATCCCTGTCAATACCGCATCATTCATGGAATAGCCTTTAATTTGTCGGTCGAAGGCGGGTATGGCCTCGCGAATAGCATCAACTGCAAATTTCGGTAGTGCCTTGGAAAGGTCGCTCAGGGTCACGCCAGGTTTGTAGGAAGGTGTCACACTTTTGAGCGTTGAGGAGGCTTTGCCTTTGAGAAAATCTCCCACCAGCTGCGCTGGCGCATTATAGTTCTCGCCGCCGAGTTCATAAGCCAGTGTTTCTAGTGATTGTTGTAGATCGATGCCCGCAAGCGGATGACCGGGATAGTCTTTTTCAGGTTCAATGCCAACGACAATCGCTGCATTAGCGTTCCTCTCATTTCGTGAGTACTGAGACATGCCATTCGTCACAACTCTGCCGGGTTCTGAGGTTGCTGCAACTACCGTTCCGCCGGGGCACATGCAGAAGCTGTAGACACTGCGGCCATTTTTGCAGTGATGAACAAGCTTGTAGTCAGCAGCGCCGAGCATTGGATTACCTGCTTCTTCTCCAAATCTAACCTGATCAATCATGGACTGTGGATGTTCAATACGGAAACCGATCGAGAACGGTTTGGGCTCAATGTAGACGCCTTCATCTAACAACATTTTGAAGGTTTGCCGTGCGCTGTGACCGATTGCCAAAATCACGTGGCGACTATTGATAACATCGCCACTATCAAGCGTGACGCCGGTAACCTGGCCGGTGTAGGTGATGCCATGCTGATCAGTGTCATCGATTTTTTCACGATTCAGCCGATCAACTTTTTGACTAAACCGAATCTCGCCACCCAGTCTGATAATTTCAGCTCGCATGGTCTCAACCATCTTGACCAGCTTAAAGGTGCCAATATGGGGTTTGCTAACATACATAATCTCTTCTGGCGCGCCTGCCTTCACAAATTCGGTGAGCACCTTACGCCCCAAAAATCGCTGATCTTTAACCTGACTGTAAAGTTTGCCGTCAGAAAAGGTGCCTGCGCCCCCTTCGCCAAATTGTACGTTTGATTCCGGGTTCAGTTTTCTTTTGCGCCAGAGCCCCCAAGTGTCTTTGGTGCGCTGTCTGACATCTTTGCCCCGTTCCAGCACAATGGGTTTCAATCCCATTTGTGCCAAGGACAAAGCGGCGAGAATGCCGCAAGGTCCGAAGCCGATGACTACGGGGCGCTGCTGTTCTGTGGAAGGAAAGTTTGTATCTACCTTGACCGGCAGTTTGTAGTTGGTATCGGGGCTGAGTCTGACACCGCGTTTTGACGGTGAGCTTTCCAGAGCAGCGAGTACTTGTTGTTCCGCAGCACCAGTGAGTGTGACATCCAGTTGATAGATCAACAGGATGTTGGATTTCTTCCGGGCGTCATAGCTACGTTTGAAAATACGCGTTTCCAACAGCGCTTCAGGTGCTATTTCCAGTCGCGTCAGAACCGCCGTCGTGAAATCAGCATCGCTGTGGTGCAGTGGAAGTTTGAGTTCATTGATTCTTAGCATAGTGCAGAATAGTAATCAGGAGCGTGCGCTTCGCTATTCTATCACGATACCGGGTAGGCGACGCGCTTCCACTTGTATGCGAGGTTGATAAAAGCCCTAGTGGATCGTACCCGTAGCAATGCTTGTGCAAAATGTTAGGCAACACTGCCGGCGCTGACACCCGAAGACCAGGCCCATTGGAAATTGAAACCACCGAGGTGCCCACTCACATCGACAACTTCGCCAATAAAATATAAACCTTTATGCTTGTTGGTCTCCATCGTTTTGGCATTGAGCTCATGGGTGCAAACACCGCCGAGGGTGACCTCGGCAGTGCGATAACCCTCGGTCCCTGAAGGTTTGAGTTGCCATCGGTTCACGCGAGCGCCGATATCACGCAGTGCTGCGTCACTAAATTCAGCAAGCGGGCGCTCCGCCATATCTGGCCACCAGATTGACTGTAGCTCTAGCACCAGCGCGCGTGGTAACACTTGGCCCATGGCCGTTCGTAAAAGACTACTTCCACTTGTCGATTTAGCGTCGACCAGCAGGCGCGTTGCGTCAATACCCGGAAGCAAATCGATATCGATGCTTGTCCCGGGTTGCCAGTAGTTAGAAATCTGTAGCACAACTGGGCCACTGATCCCTCTATGTGTAAATAATAAATCTTCAGTGAAGATAATGTTCTTAATTGAGATCTGAACTTCTAGACTGATACCCGAAAGCTGTTCACATACGGTTTTCATTGAATCTGAGAATGTTAACGGTACCAGACCCGCTCGCAGCGGAGAGGTCTCCAGCGCAAACTGTTTGGCAATATCGTAGCCAAAGCCGCTACCACCGAGTGTAGGAACAGATAAAGCCCCGGTGGCAACCACTAATGACTGACACGCAACCTGCCTGTTTTCGATTTGTAGTTTGTACCGGTAAGCGTCAGATAGCGGCGTCTCCTCCTCCGCACCCGCTGGCATGTCACGTGAGATTGCAGTGACTTGTGTATTGCACCGAATTTCAACGCCAGCTCGAGTGCATAAATCAAGTAGCATGTTCAGGATATCCTTCGCGGAATCGCGGCAGAAGAGCTGACCATGCTTGCGTTCGGCATAGGGGATTCTGTGCGACTCGATGAGAGAGATAAAGTCCCATTGGGTATATCGACTTAGCGCTGACTTGCAGAAATGCGGATTGTCGGAGATGTAGTTTTCAGGTTCGACAAACAGGTTGGTGAAGTTACAACGCCCACCACCTGACATCAGAATCTTTTTGCCAGGTTTGTTCGCCTTTTCAAGCACCAGTGCCCGTTTTCCCCTGTTCGCTGCGGTAAGTGCGCACATCAAACCCGCTGCGCCGGCGCCTAGGATGATTACATCGTAATGTCGTTGATTTTGCAGGGTCATTTGACGGAGGTGAAAATAGCCATGAATGGTTTAGCGGCGCATCTTAACAATTCAGCTTGCAATGGGGCTACAGAAGAGTTCACTCTTAATTACTCAGTTTCAATATCACAAAAATAAGGAGTTCACCTATGTATCAGCAAATTACCTATGAGGTTGATGGACCTTCCGCTGTGATTACGCTCAATCGTCCTGAAGCGCTAAACGCCCTGACTAATAATATGATGGAAGAGTTAAAACATGCCCTCGGCGCCGCAGAAAAAGATTCATCCGTTGTGGGCATTGTCTTGACCGGTGCCGGACGCGGTTTCTGCTCGGGTATGGATATGAACGCACTTGACTCCCAGGCTTCCGGCGGCGACCTCAATGACGGCGTTGAACTGCGAAAATTGGATGCTGATCCGGGGAACAAGGCAATGGGATCTGATTTCGAGATGGCTTTTACTTACATACTATCTATTCGAAAACCGATTATTGCCGCGGTCAATGGTGCGGCAGCAGGACTTGGTATGTCGATTTCCCTCTTGTGCGATCTGCGTTTTGCTGCCGAGAAGGCTAAATTTGTCACTGCGTTTTCTCACCGAGGTTTGGTGGCAGAGCATGGCCAAAGTTGGATACTGCCAAGATTGATTGGACCTTCAAAGGCATTGGACTTGTTCTGGTCTTCCAGAAAAGTTGAAGCCGAGGAAGCGTTGGCGTTAGGGTTGGTCAACAGGGTTTTCCCTGGAGACGAATTAATTCAGCAGGCAAAGGCCTACATACAAAACTTGTCGGACCACAGCGCGCCTAGTTCGATGATGGTGATGAAGCAGCAGGTTTATCGTCACTTAAACATGAGTCTTGGGGCGTCAATGCGGGAAACCACAACGTTGATGGATGCAAGCCTCGAGCATGAAGACTTCAATGAGGGTGTAAAATCCTATCTGGAAAAACGGCCACCAAATTTCAGCAAAATTGAGTGTTAGAATTCATTCAGTGGGTTGGTGCTTCTGAGTAAAGCTTACTCTATTATTTAGAGCGATATTAATTTGAAGCTTAGTACTGATTACGATATTTGAGAGAACAAAGAAAGGGGTAACAAGATGGCAGATTTGGAACTTGACCCAAATCCCGAAGGGTACGACACAGAGGCAGTAGACAAGTGGGTAAGCGAGAACACTCAAAGTCTGGTGCCACCGTTCAAGTGGTATCGCTTAGAAGGCGGACACTCAAACCTCACTTATCGAATAGATGATGCGAATGGAAAGCAAGCGGTCATCCGACGGCCGCCTCAGGGTGTGTTGCTGCCCAAGGCGCACGATATGAGTCGCGAATGGGCATTAATTTCTGCCCTTGGGCCAACCAGCGTGCCTGTACCCGAAGCGATTGGTTTTTGTGAAGATCCTGACGTTATTGGTGCATGGTTTTATATCATGGGGATGATCAACGGCAGTCCGTTGTACAAAGGTGAAGATACGCAGGCGATTGTGCCCGAGAATATGCGAACGATAACAGCCAACTCTTTCATCGACGTGCTCGCGGATCTGCATTCTCTTGATCCGGACGAAATTGGTCTGGGAGAACTTGGCAAAAAAGAAAACTATGTTGGTCGTCAGCTAAAAACTTGGTATCGATCTTGGACGTCGTCGGTTGAACCGGCCCAATTCGATGATCCAAGAGCACATGAGCTTAAAGATTTTTTCTTAGAAAATATGCCTGATCAGGGAATGGCCCGGGTTGTCCATGGCGATTATGGGCTACACAATGTGCTCATTGGTGCCGATAGCAAAATTGCGGCCGTGGTCGACTGGGAGATTTCCACGCTGGGTGATCCGCTAGCAGATCTGGCTTACGCGCTTAATCCTTGGCCTGACCCCAGTGATGCAATCCCGCCAGATCCTGAATCTGCAACGGCTCAACCAGGGTTTCCTGGAAGGCTTGCCATGGCGGCACGCTACGGTGAGCGCACAGGGAGAGATCTGTCGCAGCTTGATTACTATATTGGTTTCAACCGATGGAAAACCGCTGCCATCGTTCACGGCGTTTATGGTCGTTATATGGCTGGTCAGAAGAGCACAGAAGGTGTTGACCTGGAAACTTTGCGCTCTCGAATATCTCTCTCCCTCGACCTGTCTGAGCAAGCGGTGAGCAGGCTAACGGGGTAAACAGTAGAACGGGCAAACAACGCGCATCAGGCCGCGGTGCGGTCCTGTGCCTCGCCGGGTGCTGGCGGGTGTTTTTTCTTCAAACTGGCTTCTTGTTGGCTGTTGCCAAAAATCAGCGTGCCATCTTCGAGGGGAGCTTTTCGAATAAGTTTCTTATCCAGCGCATAGTTTTGTGTATTACGCCATGGGTCCCTGTCACTCTGCTTTGGAAATAGGTGCAGCATCCTTTGCATGTACCCTGCTGAAAAATCGTCAACCCAAGGTTTTGCGGGCATGTTGTGATCTTCCTGACGAATAATTGGTGTCGCTTGCCTAACGCCTAACTCGTCCATGCGGTTGAGAAGTCTGCAGACAAACTCTGAATTGATATCAGCGCGAAGCGTCCAAGATGCATTGATGTAGCCGAAAGTCTGCACCAAATTGGGCACGTCTGAGTACATCATGCCTTTATAAGAAAACTTCGAAGGAAAGTCGACGGGCTTGCCATCAACGGAGAGCGTCGCGCCGCCGAGTACCTTCATGTTCAGGCCGGTCGCAGTGACGATGATATCAGCTGGCAGTACCTCTCCGCTTTCGAGCTTAATGCCATGACTGGTAATGCTATCAATTTTTTCAGTCACCACGATTGCCTTGCCTGAATTGATTGCTTTAAACAAATCCGAGTCTGGCACAAGGCAGAGGCGTTGATCCCAGGGGTTGTATGACGGCGTAAAATGTTTGTCGACGTCGTAGTCGGGCTTAAGTTCTTTACGAACCATATCAAGAATTATTTTCTTAACTTTGGCCGGTTGTGTTCTGGTTCGGTTATACATGATGCGGCCCAGCTCAACGTTCTTGAATCGAGTGAGGCCATAGGCGAGTTTCTCTGGCAGATACTTTCTGAAGGTGTTCGCCATTTTGTCTTCCGCGGGGCGGGAAACAACGTAGGTGGGTGAGCGTTGTAGCATGGTGATTGATTCAACCTTATCGGCCATGGCCGGTACGATTGTCATCGCGGTTGCGCCGCTACCGATCACAACAACTTTCTTACCTGAGTAATCCAGGTCTTCAGGCCAGAACTGCGGGTGCACAACTGTTCCGCTGAAATCTTCAATGCCCTCAAATTCCGGCGTGTAAGCCTCATCATAGTTGTAGTAGCCGCTGCACATGTAGAGGAAGTTGCAGCGATATTGGACTGTTTCGTTGGTTGCTTTGTTAAAGCTGGTCACTGTCCATGTGGCATGCTCAGTTGACCAAGCCGCGTCTTGCACCAGATGATTAAAGCGAATGTTGTCGCGAATTTCATTTTCATCAGCAGTTTCATTGACGTATTTGCGAATCGAGGGACCGTCCGCAATTGCTTTCGCCTCAAGCCAAGGTTTGAAACTATATCCCAGAGTATGCATGTCGCTGTCGGATCGAATGCCTGGATACCGAAATAGATCCCAGGTACCGCCGATTGCATCTCGACCTTCAAGAATCGCATAGCTTTTCCCGGGGCAACGTTCCTGTAGATGGAATGCCGCGCCTATTCCAGATAGCCCAGCCCCTACGATTACAACATCAAAATGTTCCACGATCTCAGTCCTTCAAGTTTTCTCGAGCCGAAGTTTACACAATTTTCGCACATCCATTAAATAACCATCACTAGACATCCACGAGTATTACGTAGTCCGTTGCAACCGGGTGGCGAAAAGTCTTCGTTTAGTGGATGTCCAAAAGTCATGCGAGTATCAAATATTGTTGATTTACGAGGTAAAAATGCGCAATCTTGGTGGCAAATGACTTAAATGAAGCGGAGAAAAGCATGTCGAAGACAAAAGTAGCTGGCGTGGGGATGATTCCTTTTACCAAGCCAGGTCAAAGCGATGATTATCCTGTCATGGGCGAAACCGCCGCACGATTGGCGATTGAAGACGCGGGCATCGACTATGCTGATATTGGTCAGGTGTATGTTGGCTATGTCTACGGTGACTCTACAGCAGGGCAGGCGGCTGTCTACGGGCTTGGTATGTCCGGCGTACCAATCATTAACGTTAACAATAATTGTGCAACGGGTTCATCAGCATTGTTTTTGGCACGCCAGGCGGTTGAATCAGGGATGGTGGAATGTGCCCTTGCACTTGGTTTCGAGCAAATGGTGCCCGGCGCATTAGGTGCTGTGTTTAATGATCGGCCCAGCCCGATGAAAAGAATGTTCAAAGAGCGAAAATCGCTTCAGGGTGTTGATCGAAAAGCACCCGATGCAGCGCAGTATTTCGGCGGCGCGGGCAAAGAATATGCAGATGAATACGGGACGCGTGACGAGACTTTTGCCAAAATCTCGGAAAAGGCCCGCAAACACGCAGTGAATAATCCCTATGCTGTTTTTAAAGAACTGCTGACGGTCGAAGAAATCATGGCATCGCCTCACATCTATGGTCCGTTGACTCGCTATCAGTGCTGCCCTCCGACCTGCGGTGCTGCAGCCGCGGTGATTTGTAGTGAGGGTTTCGCTAAGAAACACGGCCTGAACAATGCGATCTCAATTAAGGGTCAGGCAATGACAACGGACTTTGCAAGCACCCTTGAAGACCATTCGTTGCGCAAGCTGGTTGGCTACGATATGGCGAAAGCAGCGGCGGACCGAGTCTATGAAGAAGCCGGTGTAGGACCAGACGAGGTCCAAGTCGTTGAATTGCACGATTGCTTTACCGCTAATGAGCTTCTGACCTATGAGGCTCTGGGACTGACCGGCGAAGGCACTGCCGAGAAGTTCATCTGGGACGGGGACAACACCTACGGTGGCCGTATTGTAACTAACCCCTCCGGTGGTTTGCTTTCTAAAGGTCACCCGCTAGGTGCGACGGGTCTAGCCCAGTGCACAGAATTGGTATGGCAGCTGCGTGGTGATGCAGGCGCAAGACAGGTTGATGGCGTTACCCATGCGCTGCAGCACAATTTAGGTCTTGGTGGCGCCTGTGTCGTGACAATGTACTCAAACGACTAGGCTGTGCCGTTCAAGGCCGTCGTTTGTTTTCAGAAACAGATTTAACAAGCGTCGCGCTAAGCGATGGGGTGGCGCCGGGATTAGCGGCTTGCATTCGTTTACCCTGCATCACAGCGCTCTCGATGAGTGTCAGGGTGGCGTTGCGATGAATAACGCCGCCATGCCCGATCTTAATATGCCGGATGTGTGAACCGTGACCAAGTAATAGCGAATCTGGGTCCTCTAGAGAGGCCCCTTGGTTAAACCCGAGGTTGACATGATTGGGATAGGCCGCGATGTGTATAAATCCCTGCTTCATGTTCTCCGTGAAGGAGTAGACACAGGACAGGGCGTTGTATGCATCGTAGATTAACTCGTTCGCATGCGGTGCTTTGGCAAGCACGGTTTGACGAGTTTTGAGGTATAGATCTGCTATTTCAGGGGCATAAGCACTGAGAAATTGATGTAGACTTTTTGAAACTGCTCTCGTCATTGATACACCTTCCAATGAAAAAACACCGCTAAACCATCAAACTTTGATTTAGCGGTGATGATATTGAAAAAGTTACCCCATTCGATGTAGTGCGCAAATCTTGTTTCCAGAAGGATCACGAAGGTAGGCAAGGTATGTGTTGCCTCTCGCGCCGGGAGGATCTTCACAGGTGGTGCCGCCATTCGCCAAACCCGCTGCATGCCATTTGTCAGCGGTTTCAGGGTTAGCAGCAAGAAAGCCAACGGTGCTGCCATTGCCTGGACCCGCTGGCTCTCCATCGATAGGTTTGCTGATTGAAAAAATCCCTGTGTCGGTGATGTAGAAACAACGACCCTTGGGGTCGATGGTGCCAGGCGAGTGCCCCATCGTGCCAAGAACGGCATCATAGAATTTTTTTGCCTCATCGATGTCGTTTCCGCCCACCATAATATGACTGAACATGTTTACTCTCCTGATATAAAAATATTTTGATTCAGTTGACTGTCGGACTATACCGGTTCGCAACTAATAGTGTTTTCTGTGCAGACCAACACAGCTGCATCGATGCAAAGAAAGCAAAGCCTATCACACCTTTGGCTAAGTCATTCGCTACCACCTCTCACGATGGTCTATGCTGTTTTTCGACTTTCCGAATACTTCTCAATCTCTGCTCGGACGATCGGAGCCAGTATGTAAAGGCCGATTAAATTAGGTATGGCAACAATAAACACTAAAGCATCTGACAGATCGATTAAGGCATTGAGCTGAATAGCTGAGCCAATGACGATAAAGATGCAAAAAATAAATTTGAAAATAAGTTGAGTGATATTGGCTTCACCAAATAAATAGGTAAACGCTTTGAGTCCGTAGTAGCTCCAAGAAAGCATGGTTGAAAATGCAAATAGTATCGCGGCTACGGAAAGTGGTATAGGTGACCATGATATCGTCGATTGAAAGGCACGGGTTGTCATTTCGATGCCGCTGATGCCAGTATTTGCGAGTAATGGATCATAGACAGTTGTGATGATAACGAGCGCGGTGAGTGTGCATACTACGACTGTGTCGATGAAGGGTTCAAGGAGAGCAACATAGCCTTCTGTTGCAGGGAAGTTTGTTTTGACGGCACTATGCGCGATAGAAGCAGAGCCTAGCCCGGCTTCGTTTGAAAACACGGCGCGCCTGAAACCAATGACGATGACCCCGATGATGCCTCCAGTGACGCCGTCAGGACTGAAGGCCCCCTGCCAGATTGCACCGAACGCCCAGAGTAGTTTATCTGCGTTGAATACAATGATGACGATCGCCGCAACTGAATAGAGCACGGCCATAAAGGGGACCAGTTTTTCTGTGACCCTGGCGATGCTCTTGATCCCGCCGAATATCACTATCGCAACGACGATCGCCATAGCGAGGCCGAGTAGCCAGGCCTTGCCCATGAAAGGGCTTTGTTCGGCCCCGGTGACGGTAATGAAAATCGCCGCTGCCTGATTAGACTGAAACATGTTACCAATACCCAAGCAGCCAATGACCATCGCCATCGCATAGAAAAGTCCAAGTGCTTTGCCAACGCCCGGTAACTTGAGATCTTTCAAACCCTGTTCGAGATAGTACATAGGGCCACCGGATACTGATCCATCCGGGTTGGTCTTGCGATATCGAACCGCCAGCGTGCATTCAGCGAATTTGGTAGACATACCGAGTAGCCCGGCAACAATAAGCCAGAAAGTTGCGCCCGGACCGCCCAGTGAGATAGCGATTGCCACCCCGGCGATGTTACCTACACCGACGGTGCCTGACACCGCGGTTGCCAGCGCCTGAAATTGAGTGACTTCACCTGGTGCATTAGGATTTTGGTATCGTCCGGTCGCCAATGCCAACCCATGGCGAAAGCCGCGAACATTGATAAACCCAAGATACCCGGTGAAGAACAGCCCCCCTGCGACCAGCCAGACAACAATCAGTGGCAGATTGGCATCTCCTACCGGTACCGCGTAAAAAATAAAGCCCGAAACAGCATCGGTAATCGGCCTGACCATTGAGTCTATGAGCACGTCGATAGGGACGTCACGTGTCGGATTCGAGGATTGAATCGTTAGGGAGTCCATTGGATTTTCCTTCCGGCGCGCCGCTGGATGCAGAGTAGTAAATGGCATTTATCCATAACGCTGAAAATTTCGCCAGTTAATCCTCTCGTTTGACCCTGTGTACCGGTGACAACTACAATCAGGTCCCTCTTATACTGCTGAAACTACTGGAGAGGCTTAATGGCATACAGCAATCCGCAACATCTTATCTCGACCGAAGCACTATCTGAGGCAGTGTCTCAAAACGGGGCAAATTTGAGAATCTTTGATGTCACAGTGACGCTGGTGCCCAATCCACCGGGTTATAAGGCCGTTTCTGGCATCGAAGACTATGGTAACGGTCATATCCCCGGCACCGCTTTTATGGATCTGGGCAAAGATCTCTCTGATACAACCAGCGGTCTCGGATTCACATTGCCTTCTGCCGAATATCTGCAAGCGGCTTATCGTGCAGCTGGAATCGACGATGATAGTCAGGTTGTGTTTTATAGTTCCGGTCATATGATGTGGGCGACCCGCGCATGGTGGATGTTATACTCTTGCGGCCATAAGCAGGTCGCTGTGCTGGATGGCGGTCTTGAGAAATGGAAAGCTGAAAACCGTGACCTTTCGATGGATGCGGGAAGCTACACCGCCGGTCAGATGAGCGTTAATCTTGACGCAGAGCGGTGGGTCAACAAAGAGCAGACGGCTGCTGCGATTGAAGATGGAGGTATCTGTACAATTAATGCGCTGGCACCTGGCGTATATTCCGGTGAAGCGGATATGCATTATGGTAGGAGGGGGCACATCGAGAACAGCAAGAACCTCTATTACGATACGATGATGAAAGAAGGCTGTTTTAAGCCAGCTGAAGATTTAAGGCAGAATTTTGAGGAAAGTGGCGTGTGGGGTACGCCTAGGGTCATCGCCTATTGCGGCGGTGGTATATCCGCGACAATTGATGCGATGGCGCTAACGTTGATCGGGCATGACAACGTAGCGATATATGATGGTTCCATGAGTGAATGGGTAAAAGATGAAAGCCTGCCATTGATCACTGGCTCATAGAGTGAAGCAGTGTTTCTCACGCAAAAAATTTTGATCTGAAGATAAACAAACGATTTTAAATAAGTTGATTAACTAAAGGAGTAAAACCATGGCAGAAGCCTGGATTATAGATGCATGTAGAACACCAAGGGGTATTGGCAAAAAAGGTAAGGGTGCCCTGGCGGATGAACACCCACAACATCTCGGTGCTGCAGTATTAAAAGCGCTGCACGACAGAGTTGGTTTTGATACCGCTGAAGTAGATGACATTATTTTTGGCACTAGCTCCCAACGGGGACAGCAGAGTGGCGACCTCGCCAGAATGTCGGCACTTGATGCAGGTTATGACATAAAAGCCAGTGGTGTCACACTGGACAGATTTTGTGGTTCTGGCATTACGTCGGTCAATATCGCCGCTGCAAACATTATGTCGGGTATGGAAGATTTGTGTATCGGTGGTGGTGCGGAAATGATGTCTACATTCGGTCAGGGCAGTGGTAATAGCTCTCCTTTCCTCGATAATGACAATTTCAGACTAAGAGACGTTCATCCTCAGCCTCATCAGGGTGTGTGTGCTGATGCGATTGCTACCATTGAAGGTATTAGCCGAACAGCACTTGATGAGTTAGCTCTGGTTTCCCAACAGCGAGCCGATAATGCCATTAAGAACGGCTACTTTGATCGGTCGTTGGTACCCGTGCATAAGCTCGACGGCAGCATTGCGTTGGACCACGAGGAGTTTCCCCGTCCACAAACGACCCTTGAAACATTATCTGGTCTGGAGCCCTCATTTGCGCGTATGGCTGATATTCCGCTGGACGAATCTGGCACAACTTTCCGCAAGTTAGTGAATCAGAGGTTCCCGGATCTTGATGTACAGCATTTCCATCACGCGGGTAATTCTTCAGGCGTTGTAGATGGTGCAGGGGCTGTCTTGATGGCATCCGCGGACTATGCAAAAGCAAATGGGTTGAAGCCGCGGGCCAGAATTGTCGCTATGTGCAATATGGGTGATTGCCCAACACTGATGTTGAATGCGCCTGTTCCGGCCGCGAAAAAAGTGCTCGCCAAGGCCGGCATGACACTTGATGACATTGATCTGTTTGAGATTAACGAAGCGTTTTCGGTTGTTGCTGAGAAGTTCATTCGTGACCTGAATCTCGATCGGGACAAGGTTAATGTAAACGGAGGTGCGATGGCGCTGGGTCACCCGATTGGTGCAACTGGCTCCATGCTGATTGGTACAGTGATTGACGAGCTCGAGCGTCGAGGGCAGCAGTTTGGTCTTGTGACCATGTGTGCTGCCGGTGGTATGGCGCCTGCCATCATCGTTGAGCGTATCTAGTCTTAAGAAAATAGATGCGATAACAGCCCGGGTTGCTTATGATTCCATTGGCAATCCGGGTTTGTTGTTTCTATCCTGTCGCAAACGGGTCCGGCGTTAATTTGCAGACAGGTGTGAGCCCGGGTCTATGAGTTACTTCCGAATATTCCAGTTTCCAACGTTACTGTTAGCCGGCGCTTCCGCGTTTAGTATGTCGACGTTGTTTAGCGCCATGAAACCAGTGTTACTCACTCGATATGTGGAGCAGGCAGGCTTTAGTGAGTCTCTCGCTGGTCTCGTTGTGGCAATGCCTTTTGTCGGTATTGCGCTCTCTTCCCTATTATTGAACAAACTGCTGGGTCTGATGCCGCTGCGGCTGCTGGTGATTGTTTTTGGTGGGCTGTTAACAACCACGGAGCTCGTAAGTGCCTATGTCTTTGACCTCAAGGCATTGGTGCTGACGCTGCAGTTTTTTGCTGGCATCTCAGTTGGCGTGTTAACGGGTAGCGTTTCGAGAATCATCGCCACACAAACTCTTGCGGACGAGATGTTTGGATTTGTTGATATGGCTGCCGTTTTTCTGATGTCATTTATGATTGCTGGTGTGGGAGCGGCGATTGGCGCGCTTGGACTTGAAGGCGGCTATTTGTTCGCAGCTGCCCTCTCGCTTGGCTATACGCTGCTGATGTTAGCTTACAAAACAAACGATGGTCAGCAGGACGGTACAGTCAAATTCAGCAAGCCTCTGTTAATTTCGTTAAGGCCTGTCGCTGTAATTATCATGGGTATGCTGTTTGTCACCTGCAGTGGTTTTGGATTTGCCTTCCTCTTTACCATCGGCATAGATCTGGGCATGAGCTACGCCTCCGCTGGTTCCTTCATTGGTACGCTTGTGCTCGTGTCCTCGCTTGCTTGCCAGCTTGGAGGTTGGAGTAGTGGCAAGTTTGGTCCTTATCGCCCGCTGGCGGGTGCCTATATTGTTTGTGCGGTAGGTTGGTACATTGCTATTCATGCGAGCAGCCAGTTGATATTTATGATTGCGCTTGTACCGGCGATATTTTCCCTGCAGTTTAACTTTCCGATTCTGCTGGCACTTGCCGGCTCCCTTGATGCGGAAGGCAGGTGGGCTGCAATTGCGACACCGCTGCTGATGAGTGGGTTTGCCTGGGCTGCGATCTCAGCAGGAGCAATTGTGAGCGTCTGGGGTATCCCTGCGCTTGCAACGGCGACTGGACTTGGGCTGCTGATTTGCCTGTTGTTGCTGATCCCTTCAAGGGAAGTAACGGTATGAGACGAAAGGTAGGCGCCCTTGATTTGGATAGGTGGCTCCTTCCAGTATTGATTTTAAATCTGTTCGTTTGGGTCGTTGCACGCTTCATTTCTGATACCAACCTTGATCCCTATGGGGATATGTTGGAAAACTTTGCGTGGGGACAGGAATTCAGCTGGGGTACCCATAAACACCCTCCGCTCATTGGTTGGGTGACGGGACTTTGGTTTTCGATATTGCCGCGCAATGACACCGCTTACCATTTGTTATCTTATTTAAACGTATTGCTTGGCTTGGTCGGGGTCTATCGGGTTGCAATTGTTCTTGGGTTTGCGCGGGTGGCTGTGCCTACTGTGCTCTTGTTGGCGATGGCGTTACCCTATAGCACGCTTGCAGTTAAATTTAATGCGAACGCCATACTTTTATCTCTTTGGCCTTGGGTCGTTTTTGGTTGGCTTAAAAGTCAGCAAGAAACCGATACAAATGTAAACACGTGGACCATCCTGTTTGGTGTACTAGGCGGTTTGGCGCTGCTCGGTAAATACTATAGCGGTGTACTGATGGTTGGTTTGCTGTTGGCGAGTTTTAGCTCAAAGGACGGGAGACATTGGTTAAAAAGTTATAAACCTTGGCTTTCTGGCATCGTCTTTACCCTGATATTGACACCCCACATACTCTGGTTGTTTGACAATAGTTTCATTTCCTTCGCCTATATTGCTGCACAATCAGAAAATCGAGCGCCCTATCGGGCGCTGTTGAAGTTCGCCTTTGTGCCATGGTTGTATTGGTTGATTCCACTGCTGATATGCGCATGGATAGGCACTCGTCAAGAGCAATCGGTGATTGCTCGAATTCGCCGTTTCTTTAAAAACCTTGTTCTTGCCTGGTACTGTCAAGGTTGGAACGACACGTTGTTTTGGATGGTCATGCTTCCTTGGATGTTGACGCTACTGTTTGGCATCCTCGGGATTGTTGCGCTTTCTCTGCCATGGGCGATACCGCTCGGGTTTGGTTTCCCGCTGCTATGGATAAGAAACCTTTGGCAAGCCGAAGGGGACGAAATGGCAAACTATTCAGGCAGCATCCTCCGGATTTTTTGCGTTTGGTTAGTTTTGATTCTAATTGTGAGTCCCATCTTTGCCGTGTTCGAGGCTAAGAGAGAGAGTGCTAATTATTACCGGCCGCGGGCCGAGGCAGCAGAAGCGATCATTCAAAAGTGGCAGGAAACGCTGCCAGACAACGAACTCCATTGGGTGGGCGGCCAGTGGGCAGAAAATGGGTTAGTTGCTTTCTATGGGAACCCTGAGATTAAGATACTTCCCGGATTGCCTGATAGTGAAGCGGCCGCGGCGGTATCTTCATTGGACTGGCGTAGAAAGCCAGGACTTATTTTGTGTCCTCGCAGGAAAGCGGCGACACCGCCGCCTTTCTCCTGTCCTGGTGATACAACGAGGTGGTTAGAAGAGAATAGTCTGCCAGTTCGAACGATAGAGGTGCGTGTTCAAAAAAATGGATTCAGATTTCCTGTTGAATGGGAATTTGAGTACCTGGGTTATATCTATTTACCGAAAGAAGGTAGGACAGTCGATGACAGTTAACTATGGAGTGATTGGTACAGGGATGATGGGTTGCGAGCATATTCGTAATATCGTCCAGATAGAGACAGCGTCGGTAGTCGCTATCGCAGATCCGAGTGAGCGGTCGCTTGGCTGGGGTCAGAAAGCTTGCCAAGGCAGATTTACGCCTGACGAATACACCGACTATCGGGATCTCCTAGCAAGAGATGACATTGATGCGGTGGTTGTTGCATCGCCCAATTTTACTCACATTGATGTGATGCGAGATGTGTTTGGTACGAGCAAACATGTGCTTCTGGAAAAGCCAATGTGCACAACCATGGCTGACTCGATCGAGTTGCGAACAATGGCAGAGAAACACACAGGTATGGTTTGGATCGGACTTGAATATCGATATATGTCGCCCATCATGAGTTTCCTTAATGAGCTTGAGGACAATGTGGTTGGAGACATCAAGATGTTTTTTATTCGAGAACACCGATTCCCGTTCCTTAAGAAGGTAGATAACTGGAACCGGTTTAACCGCAACAGCGGAGGCACGCTGGTTGAAAAATGCTGTCACTTCTTCGACATGATGAATCTTGTCGTCAAGTCAAAGCCAGTCAGAATATTTGCCTCCGGGGCCCAAGACGTGAACCATCTCGACGAACGTTATGACGGAGAAGTGCCGGACATTCTGGATAACGCCTTCGTTATCGTGGACTACGAAAATGGAGCCAGAGCTTGTCTTGATCTATGCATGTTCGCCGAGGGCGGTCGAAATGAACAAGAGCTAGTAGCAACGGGTTCTGGCGGCAAACTTGAGGTGACGATTCCCGAGGGTGTCATGACAAAAGCGGGAAGGGACTATGGTAAATTTACTACGCAAAAAATTGCAATGGATCCGCGGGTTAACGAAGTGGGGCTGCATCACGGCGCCAGCTACTTGGAACATCTGGATTTTATCCATTGTATAGAAGAGAACCTTGACCCCAGAGTGACAGTTGAGGATGGATTGTTGTCGGTGGCGATGGGTATCGCGGCTCAGGAGTCGATTGCCAGAGGCGCGCCGGTGCAGCTTGAAGAGCTTCTATAGCGAATGTAACACTGCTATTGTGCGCACTGGTTAAAAATAGTGGTTCAAATGTCTCTATTCTCACGATCTTTATCCCAGTGTTTATTGTCGCTGGCGGTTTTTGTCTCGACGCCTGAAATGCTCGTCGCTGCAGAGGAAGTTGCACTACCGCGCACCATGGCCTGGAGTGCTTATAACCTGGGCACTACCGGTTACAATCAAGCAGTGGCTATCGGCAAGGTACTCAAGGACAAACACGGCGTTAATCTCAGGGTTATCCCTGGCAAAAATGATATCTCCCGGTTACTGCCATTGAAGAAGGGTAGAGTCCAGTTCACAGCAACCGGTGTGGCAACCTACTTCGCTCAGGAAGGTATGTTCCAGTTTGCGCATCGAAATTGGGGACCGTTGCCTATTAGAATTACGATGTTGTCGAACGGATTATCCAATCAGTCTCTGGCGGTTGCCGCGGACACAGGCGTTAAGGAGTTTTCCCAATTACGAGGCAAGCGCATAGCGTGGGTTCGAGGTGCGCCTGCACTGAATGTGTCTACAGAGGCGATGCTTGCCTGTGGCGGACTTACCTGGCAAGACGTTGTTCGGGTCGAATACCCGGGATACGCTGCGATGTGGAATGGCGTCGTTGCAAATCAGATTGATGCGGCCTATGCCACAACCGTCTCGGGTCCAACCCGCAAACTCGAAGCTAGCCCCCGTGGCATATTTTGGCCACCTTTACCTCACGAAGATAAAGCTTGCTGGCGTCGCCTTAAAAAAGTGGCTCCTTATTTCGTGCCGCATATCGCGGTCAGAGGCGCGGCAATTTCCGAAGAGAGCCCCCACGAGGGAGGCACTTATCCGTACCCTATTCTAATTTCTCTGGCTGATCAAAAAGACGATCTTGTTTATTCTCTAGCGAAGGCAATTCACCTTGGTTATGACGACTACAAAGATGCAGATCCTGGGGCAATCGGTTGGGCTATGCATTTGCAGCAGTTTGACTGGGTTGTACCCTTTCATTCCGCCGCTATTCAATACTACAAGGAGGTAGGGGTTTGGAAGCCAGCGCATAGTGTTCATAATGACCGATTGGTTCAGCGCCAAAAAGTACTGGGTGATGCCTGGCAAACACTTCAAAGCCTTGACGTTGAGAGCGACGAAAAATTTGCAACACTTTGGTTACAGTTACGCGAGAAGAAACTGACCGACGCAGGTTTCGATCCCGTTTGGTAGAAAAAATTTTTGGATAATTGTCGGTTGATGGTGAAAAGTCCATGACAAAACTGCGAGCCACAGATGGGCCGTTAGGTATTCTTCTTGCTTTAACTGCGGTGATTGTTTCATTGCTTGCAATGGACAGCCTTCGAGTACTTGGTGCCCCATTGTTGTCCGGCATTGTCTCGCTTGAAACACAGTACTTTTATCTTGTGCTGATGTTTCTGATGCCGCTTGGGTTTCTGCTGTATCGATCAAATCAGAAGACCGATCTGTTGCCGCTTGATGTCTTGCTTGCACTGGTAAATTTCTTGGCTTGTGGTTGGTTGTACTGGCATTCAGAACAAATTCTCGATGAAGGTTGGGAGTTTGGTGGACCAGAAGAGGCTGTCTGGGTTTCCTACGTGCTGTGGGCTTGTGCGCTGGAAACTGTGCGCCGTGTTGCTGGTTGGTCGCTTTTTATATTGGTGTCTCTTTTCTCCCTCTACCCTCTTGCGGCAGAGCAGATGCCCGATGCTATTTCCGGCATGTCGGTTTCTCTGCAGGATACGGCGATATACCATGCAATGAGCAGTGAAAGCGTACTAGGGTTGCCATTTCGCGCTTTTGCAAATCTGGTCATTGGTTTTCTTGTATTCGGTGTTGCTTTGAAATGCACCGGAGGAGGGCAGTTCTTCATTGATCTAGCATTTTCGCTTTTGGGGCGGGTGCGTGGTGGACCAGCGAAGGTGGCGATTCTTTCCAGCGGTCTAATGGGATCAATGAGCGGTAGCGTGGTCACGAATGTGTTGACGACCGGGCAGTTGACTATTCCGGCAATGAAACGATCAGGTTTTAATGCATCCGCAGCCGGGGGCATCGAAGCATGCGCTTCAACCGGCGGCGTGCTGTTACCCCCGGTGATGGGTTCGACAGCATTCGTCATGGCGACTTTCCTTGGCATGCCTTACTACGATGTGGCGCTGGCGGCGGCGATTCCTGCAGTGCTGTATTTTGTTGCACTTTTCCTGCAATTGGATGCATTTGCCGCACGTGAAAATCTTCAGGGCGCTGATGAAGACGAGATTCCAGATCTGCTCGATACCATTAAAAATGGTTGGTATTATCTTGGCGCTTTTGCCGTACTGGTAGTATTACTGCTTGTTATGCAAAGAGAGGCGTTGGCGCCCTGGCTGTCTACCCTTGTACTTCTAATACTAAACCAATTTTCCAAACGACATAGGTGGGGTGCAAGAGACGTTTTTGACTTTCTAGTTGCCAGTGGCTCACTGTTTGTCGAGTTGTTAATTGTACTCAGCGGGGTGGGTCTCATTGTTGGCGCTTTGTCGCTAACGGGGTTGTCCGGCACGCTGGTGAATGAGCTGCTTTTCCTTGCAGGTGGCTCTACCCTTGTGTTGCTGTTGATGGGTGCACTGACAAGTTTTGTTCTGGGCATTGGTATGACCGTAACCGCTGCTTATATCTTCCTCGCTATCGTGCTTGCGCCAGCATTGATTCAAGGTGGCCTGGAACCGCTGAGTGTTCATCTATTTATTCTTTATTGCGGCATGCTGTCGTTTATTACACCGCCGGTTGCACTTGGCGCATTTGCGGCAGCGTCAATCGCGGGTTCGAATCCCATGTCCACGGGTTTTAAGGCTATGCAGTTCGGTGTGGCCACATACTGTATTCCTTTCTTTTTTGTACTTCAGCCGGCGCTTATTTTGAATGCTGAGCCTATTGTAATAGTCCAAGCGGTTTTTGAGACCTTCGTGGGAGTTTGGCTTATTGCTTCAGGCGTGCAGGGTTACTTGCCGTTTATGGGTGTCATCCGGGGTTTCGTGCCGAGAGTTTTGATTGCCACTGGTGGATTGTTGATCGCGGCCCCGGGTCTTGGAAACATCGGCATTGATATTGCCAATTCAGAATTTGCGCTGGTGGGTATAGTGCTTTGTGGTCTGGCACTGATGGTTTCAACATGGCTAGTGAAAGCGACATCGGTTGCGGTGGATCCTCGACTCTGATTATTTGTGGCGCGCCTGTATCCCCTTCGAATACATCATAAAAAGTTTTCCATCATCACCCCACGCGGATTTTAAATCAGTCATTTCAGGGTTCGATGAATGCAGCAGGGCTTGAATAGATGTATCCAGTTTCGCAAGGTTGTTGAGCGTGCCTTTGTGTGTTTGGAGAATTAAATTCGCTCTCTTGGCTAGGCTTGAAGAATCAGAAAGGTTTTTACTTGAATGGTTCTGAGTTGATAACGCAGATAAGAACGCAAGATAGATATAGTAGGATTCACGATCTGCAAAGCCGGAAATCAGACTCAGGTCTTGCAGCTCTTTGAATTCAGCGCCATCAAACTCTGCCTGTCCTTGACTCAGTTTTGGCAGAAAACGAGATGCCGGTTTATGTGTAATGTTCACGCCAGTTGTGCATGCTGAGACTCTAACGTATCGAGCCTCTGCTCCGGATCCAACCTTAACGATCAGTTCACCGACGAGTTTGCTCGCAGCTATCCAGGTTTTAAAGCCATGAAGGCGACCGTTGTTGATTGTGACAGCGGGTTTTCGGTTGGTCTCGCTTCGATCTTCCGAGGCAGCGTATGCTAGCCAGTGATTACTCGCAATCTCTTTAAAGGTGGCTCTGATGGCTGCCTGATATCCTGCAATGAAGATCAAGGCTGGATCCGGGTTGGTGGATAAACGTCCCGCTGAAATTGCCAAATTTGCTGGCTCATTTATATCTGGCTGATCTTTAAAAGTTGTTTGCCAGGTGGTGAAGTATTCTTCTTCTGTCATGGGTCAGTTTCACTGGTATTTAGCTAATACTAACAGAATTGATCGTGACGCTTCGGTTGTCTTACAACTACGTCGATGCAACTCAACTTCTCCAATCCTCGTATCGACGATAATTCCAGTTTCAACGCAAATCTTTGGCCTAAAATCCGCGCCTCAGGTTGAAACGGTGTTTCACGAAATTTATTACGCAGGGAGAACATGTAAATGTTAAAAGCAATGATGTTAGCGGTCTGCATAGCCTTTTCTGGAGTTGCAGTTGCAACAGTCAATTACGCGGAAAATACGGTAGGCTCGAATCGGGCAGTTCCGAATAGAATTGTGGAAAAGGCAATGGATGTTAGTCAGGCAACGTCAATCCTGAAGGCACCTTACGCGGCTTTTTATAAGATTTCGGGCAAAGCAGGGAAAGATAACTTTGACTTCAAGCGAGTGTCACCAAAGAAGTCGTTTCCTGATGCTCGCTGGGCCAAGCTGGCAACAAGCATCGCAAACCAGGTAAGAATTCCAGCGCCGTCCACAGGTTCAAGAGTCAAGCCAAGTGCCAACGCTTATGTTGCCTTCTATCCAGGCGGTATTGAAGGACTCGAACCGAAACGAGTCGTTCAACTTGAGACTTCGGTCGAGGGAGAGCCAAACACACTGGCTGTTCTTGTCATCGATCAAAAAACTTCAAGTGGATCTACCCGTTTTACGGGTTTTCAGCCGGTGCCCGAGGTTTATTTCTTTGAGCTCGCGTTGTAGTTCGGTGAGGATAGGAAGATTTGGGCCAGTATCGGGTGCCTTTGATCATTGCCTGCGCCGTTCAACGACATCTTCACTAACGCTTTTCCACCCACGGTTGTGCATGTTTTTATTTCGCTGTTTTAAACAGTAATCCTATGGCGCTTCACTGCTAACAAAGTTCATGGAAACAGAGTTAACGCAGTGTCGCGTGTTCTTAAGGGTCAGGCCTTCACCCTGAAAAACATGGCCTAGGTGTCCATCACAGTTAGCACAAAGTATTTCGACCCGCATACCATCCGCATCAGTGGAGCGTCTTACTGCGCCAGCTATCTCATCATCGAAGCTGGGCCAGCCGCAATGCGACTGAAACTTATCTTGTGACCGGTACAGCGGGGCTTCACATTGCTTGCAAACGTAGATGCCGCCCTCAAAAAAATTGTCGTATTTCCCTGAAAAAGGCGCTTCTGTACCCTTGTTGATAATGATGTAAGTTTCTTCAGGGGAAAGCGCGTTGTATTCATTTGTCATAGGGTAACCTTTGATATTCTAAACGGTTGAAAAATGTATGATTTCACGGAATCTAATGATGACATAGCCCGATGATCTGCGTAACCGGTGATCGAAATAAAACGAGTTTTGATTGTACACATCTGTTTTTTTAGAGGAACTCGACAATCCTTATTTGTGTACATGGCAAGTGTTTGTTCCGTGACGATGACTTATGTATGGTGCAGGAAAACAAAGTTTAAATGAGAGGTTTGAAATGAAAATCGGTATTAATGGTACTGGGCTTGTCCAGCGAGCCTCAATAGACGCGATTGAGAAACATGCCCAGCAAGCGGCGGACCACGGCTTTACCAGCTATTGGTTGGCGGAACATCCGACCGGTGGACTCGATGCGATGACTGTATTGACGGTCGTCGGTTCCAAAGTTAAGGACATTGAGCTTGGCACAGCCATTATTCCTACTTTCCCGCGTCATCCCATGGTCTTGGCGGGACAGGTACACACGTTGCAGGCGGCGATTGGATCCCGATTTACCTTAGGTATCGGTTTGTCCCATGAGGTGATGATGGCTGATTTGGGTATCCCCTTTGATCGCCCCATCCGGCATCTGAAAGAGTACTTGTCGGTGCTTGTGCCGTTGATCAATGAAGGCAAAGTTTCCTTTAAGGGAGAAATGATTTCCTGTGACGCGACGACTTTCTTCAAGCCTGAGCAATCATGTCCTATCGTTGTTGCAGCACTGGGACCGCAGGCGCTTGCAGTGACTGGCAGATTAGCTGATGGCACCTCCCTTGCCTGGGTGGGTCCAAAAACGATCAGGGAGCACATAAAACCGAGACTGAGTGAGGCGGCCGCGGCTGCGGGTAAACCTGCACCCCGAATTATTGCGACCTTACCTGTTTGTGTGACGGACGACGAGGCAGGCATTCGCGCAAGAATCTCGAAAAATCTCAAAATGTATGGTCAGCTGCCTTCATACAAGGCAATGTTCGATCGCGAAGGGGTTGAGGAGCCAGGAGATCTTGCGCTTGTCGGTACTGAAATTCAGGTGCAGGAAATGATCGAAGGTCTGAAGGAGGCAGGTGTGACTGACTTTGCCGCATCAGAATTTGTGACCAATAGCGAAGAGGCAGATGCAACCAGAACATTGCTTCGTTCTTTTTGTTAAAGGAGCCCAGCGCCTATCGGGTTGCTGATCGGGTTGCTGATCGGGTCCCCGGTGCCGGTGGGTTTTCCGGGGGACCAGCGAAACACTGAGCGATGGACATCCACAGTATCGCTGGTTCGCCAACGACTCTGAGATTCACATCGGCAATATTTCTACCCTGAGTCACCACGTGGCAGAAGTCCACCGCATCACCCTTAACGAAGTTGTCAGTGGAGGGGTCATTGAATGCCCAAATCTCGCCGGAAGGTGCAACAAGTTCGACATAAGGTGCCGGACCTGGTGGCTCCATCTTTCTGTTTGCAAATGTCCAGCCGTAGGTTCGTGCCCCGATGACAGCGATGTTTTTTAATCGTTCGGTGTTGTTTCGTTGTATCTTTTTTAGATCATAAACATCCTGACCGTGGGCCCAAGTTTCCATTTGTCTTGCTGTCGTGAACATCATCACGCCCATATCGGGACCAAACCATGCGAGACGACGTTTGGGGTCACTGTTACCTAGCAGTTCACACATTTCCTGAAAGTAGGACCACCAGTCCTGTAGCAACTCTGAACCTGTTCGACTTGGGTTCATCATCGAGCCGAGTAGCTTGCGATCTTTGACTGAAGCTTGAAACTCCTCTCTACTTTTCAGAGAAAGCACTGCCATTTTGTCTGACCCGTGCAGGTGCTGAACCACCTGATTGATCGTCCAGTCTTTGAAAGGTGTCGGTGTCTGCCAGTCTACATCCGATAGGGTGTCCAGTAGTGCCTTGAATTCGGTACCTTCTTCCAATAAATCTTTTGCCTGTCTCAGCATGCTGGATCTCCTTCGTTCATTTTCAATAGTACAATAGGCACCTTCCTATCGGTTGTTGCCTGATAGGTCGCGTATCGGGGTTGCTTCTTGATGAGATGTTGCCACCATCTTAGGTGCTCCTCTCCTTTAAGATCCTGCGCGATCATGCGAAAAGTTTCACCACCAATCTGAACATCGACCTCTGCTTCATGCAATAGGTTATGGTACCAAGCGGGATTTGTGCTGGCCCCCGCATTTGACGCTATCAACAGATAGCCCCTGGGGTGCGTAAAGTAAGGCATAGGCGTTTCGTGGCGTTTTCCGGACTTATGTCCGAGCGTAGTAATGAGCAGTATATCTAGCCCGTCTACTCGTTTTCCTATCTGTCCACGACTGGCTTTGAAAATAAATTGATGAACTCTCGAGATAACGCGCAGAGCAAGGGGACCCGGTACATAGGAAATGTAACTTGTTTTTATTTCTTCCTCCATAGTCTAATTAATCGTTATCACTCCGTGCTCGATAAGGCTCGTTGCGCCGCATATGATCGCTTCTTCGATCGGTCGAGGTTGCCATCCTAGGTGAAACGCAGGTGCACAATCGTATTCCACAATCTTATCCAGGTCGGGCACAATTGTTGCCAAAACCGGGTTGAACCTTGCTAATGCACGAAAAATAAAAGATGGGAGTTCATGGCGCGGCAGTTTCCTGCCGAGCGAGGGAATTTCTCTACCCAACAGGGTCGCTATCTCTAGAAGTGACATGTGGCCATGACTGCAAAGCAGTCTGCTACCAGAATTCGCGCGCTCAAACGCTAGACGATGAAGGATGGCGACATCTCGTACATCGACGATGCCCATCGATAGTTTTGGCAATAGTGGGTAGCGGCCGCTCATTAAAAGTGCCAATGCTTCCAGAGAAGAACCGTAGTCTGGCTCTAGTGTCGGGCCCAGAACCATGGTCGGGTTAATGGCGATGAGTTCGATGTCTTTATCGACCGCGAAGTCCCAGGCGGCTCTTTCCGCTAGGGTTTTACTCAGTCCATAGGCGTTGATGTTTGGAAACAAGGGATCCGACCAGTCTGCTTCAGTCTGAATAATTTTGCCCGCGTGAGGGTTTGCCGAAACTGCGGCAATCGAACTCGTGAGTACGACGCGTTTGATCTTAGCATCGGCGGCGGCCTTGAGTACGTTAAGCACGCCCTCTCTTGCCGGTATGATGAGTTCATCTGGGTTCTTAGGTTGTTCAATTGGCACCGGCGAGGCGAGATGAAACACGCCATCACAACCTTCAACAACATTGCCCCAACAATCAGGATCCGTGAGACTTGCTTCAACAAGTTCGAGATTTTCGAGGTATTTAGTATTTGCGCTGAATAGTTTTTTAAGATCCGTAGCCCGGTTTAGATCACGTATTGTACCTCTGACCTCGTAGCCGTTACTCAAGAGATCAATCACAGTGTGCGCGCCGATAAATCCTGAGGCGCCTGTAACCAAGATCTTTTTCGTCATTTTGAGCATCACTGATTTTAATGGGTAGATTGTACGTGATTAAACAGACACTTTGTGTTTGTTTATCTGCTATTCTCGCCAAAAACAAACAATCCAATTCATGGAAGAAATCAGGACATTGAAGATGCAGCAAAACGCTTTGGGATCGGTAAATAACGTCAGCCGTTTATGTTTGGGAGGTGGAGGCATCGGTCAGGTCTGGGGGAAAACCTCTAGAGACGAAGCGATAAAAACCGTGCAGGCCTCTTACGAAGCTGGCATTAATTTTTTTGATATGGCGCCAATGTACGGCAATGGAGAAGCCGAATCAGTGATGGGGTTTGCTTTCGAGGATGGATATCCTGCGGACATCAAGCTGACAACGAAATGTCTAGTTGGTGGAGTTGAAGGTAAAACGATCGAGCAGAAACTTCGATCTTCGCTCGATGAAAGCTGTCAACGCATGAAGCGGGAGTACGTGGATGTATTCATTTTGCACGGTTACGTGATCCCTGATGGTTGGGATGAAAGCCTAAGACCGAACGCGCAGCCCCATATAGCGGTCGAATGGTCGAATTATGAACAATATGTGGTGAGTACATTTGAGGCACTGAAAGCGGAGGGTCGAATTGGTGCATGGGGCGTAACAGCGGCGAGTGTCCAGGAAGCCAATCGGCAAGTTCTCAAGGCAGATCGCAAGCCCGATGTAGTCCAGTGTATTGCAAACCTGCTTGACTCTCCGGGTGGTATGGCGATTTGTCGTGAGAAACCTGACCCGAGAGAAATTATTTCACTCGCGGCGAAAGAGAATGTCGGTGTGATGGGAATTCGAGCAGTTGCGGCGGGGGCTTTGACGGAAAATATTGACCGTGATGTGAAGCCCGGGTCGAGGGAAGCGCTGGATTTCGAAAAGGCTGCTGATTTCCGAAGACTTGCTGCTAAATCAGGCGTATCCTCCGCCTTTCTCGCCCATCGGTACGCATTGTCCATGATCGATGTAGACACCGTTGTACTGGGCGTCAAGGACAGGGTTGAGCTAAAGGAATGCCTTGAGGCAGAGGCGGCCGGCCCGCTGGACCAGAGTATGATGAATGAAATAGCAGATTGCTGCTCTGGCGACTAGTGTCCGGGAAAAAGTATGTGGACTTTGTGATCGAGGAAATATGACAAATAACGATATTTTGCGTCAACTTCGCTTTGTGTTCGACTTCAAAGACCATGCGATGGTGAAGCTGTTTGCGATGGGTGGTCTTGAGGTGACAATTGATGCGGTTAGTTGCTGGCTGAAAAAGGAAGACCACGATAGCTTTGTTGCACTTGAAGACTCCGGCATGGCGAGTTTTCTAAATGGATTGATCGTCGAAAGAAGAGGTAAAAGAGAAGGCGCAGAACCAGAGATCGAGCAGCGGCTGAATAATAATATTATTTTAAAGAAGCTAAAGATTGCTCTCGATATGAAGGCTGAGGACGTGATCGCGACGCTCGAACAAGCAAATTTGCGAATTGGTAAGTCTGAGTTAAGCGCATTTTTCCGTAAGCCAAAACATAAACACTATCGTGCCTGTAAAGATCAGATTCTTCGAAATTTCATTCACGGGATTCAAATGCAGTATCGACCTGATGTTGGTGAGGATGCCGAACAGTCGAACAAGCACAATACGTCAGAAGAGAAAAGTTCACTTTGGAAGTGATTGAGGTTGTCATCAACCGGGAACCTGTCGAGCTCTACAAGGTACTGAAGTTTGAAGGACTTGTCGGTAGCGGTGGAGAAGCAAAGCTTGTCGTTGATAACGGTTTGGTTCGCTTAAACGGCGAGGTTGAAACTCGAAAAAGAAAAAAGGTCGTTTCCGGAGATGTCATTGAGTTTGCCCAGACCAGGATGAAGCTGGTCCTAGCCTAGTCTCCCTGGTGCAGGGCATAGGGTGTGATATCAAATCCAAACATGCCGTACCTTGCCTCGACAGCTTGTAGCGTTTCTTCGCACCAGTAGGGTGATCCAGGTTGCGGGAACCCCAAAACGGCTCGTTGATTCAAGCTTGCTCCGGCGATTAGTCGTTCAAGAAATTTGTTATCTCTGTATGCTTGCCAAGCCCAGCCGATGTGGAGCGTACTTATCCACTCTGAGGCTGCTTTCCTGAATGTGATGTTTTGGACAACCCTGCTTTCTCTGTTGGCTAAAGGGGTGCCCCGGTGCCATGTATCATGTCGATAAAAAAGCACATCGCCCTTTCGGTAATCGGTTCTTACTTCACGTTCATAGAGGGATTGACGCCAGTGCGCGAGTTCCGGTCGCTGTTCGGCAAAGTAATCCTCAGCAGCGTTTTTGTCATTGATATAACGCAGGTCGCCAATGCCGGGTGAATCGATAATTGGCCATCGATACGCGGGATCATCCTTACCTTGCCTGGGGACAACCGCAGTGCCACCCGCGTGACTCTCCGCATCACTTAGGTAGACAATCATCTCGACTGCTTCTGGGCGGTACCAGGGCGTTGGGTGAGCGATGGTGTGATTAGGGTAATCGACATGAATGCGCTGGTCTGCATTGTCCTGAATGTTTTTTCTAGTCTCTCTTCCGTATTTTGCCCACACGTCAGATTGCGTCAGTCGGGTATCACAAATAGCGACCCCCAACAAATCAGAGACCGCGCGCAATAATGATTCTTGCAAAGTAATCTGATTCAGCGCTTGAATCTGTGAAGGGAAGTTCATCGCGCCGGTGCTGCCGAAATCTGTAATCGCGGTGGCTTCATCAGAACCCGATTTCGGATAGTGTTTTCTCGCCGCGTCGGACATAGCATCAATGGCAAGTGGATCGATTAGCCCATTAACGAATACATAACCCTCTTCCTGCCAGCGGGATATCTGCGCAGGACCCAGTCTGTTTTTCAGGTCTAGGGCCTCTGACATGATTTGCCTGTTTTGAGTGAAATTGTCAGACATATTGTTCATCTCCTGAAAACGGTTGGGCATGAATTTCGCTCAGGTCATAATTCTTACCGATGGAAAGGGTTAACTCAAGAAGCAACTTTTGATGCGGTGCCTTATGCCACTATAATAACAACTTAGATTCTAGTTAACTGGTACAAAAAGATGAGTCCTGAAGCGGCCGAAGGCAAACCGATAGCGCTAATTTTATGGCGTAAGAAAGAAAACGGGGAAGACGATTTAGCCGTGTTCAAGGGCGTGTTGACTCAAGAGGATGGGATATATCACCTCGATCGTGAAGCGGGTTTTGACAGAGTAATTAAAGAGGCGTGGTTGCAACGTATTGACGCTGTCCCTGCTGAGCTCAAAGAGGTGCTGCTCGACTGTGACTTTCAGCTCTCTCTAAATCTCAGTGAGCTCGACGAAGTGGGTGGTCTTGAGAGTTTCGGTTTCAGTTGGCCAGTTTCTGCAGCGTAGACTGATGCGATTGATCCCCTAAAGCCGATAGCGCAAGCGCGATGACAGTCATTTAAGGGGAGTCATCATCTGACTACCATAGGCAATGGTGCACTCCGTTGTGTTTGTTCTCAAATAGCCTATTTCTTCATACCAAAACAAATATCTGCGACTTCATCGTAGGTGGCGACGAAATGCATTTTGAGTCCCTTCTTAAGGTAGTCAGGCATCTCAATATAATCCCGCTCGTTGTCCGAGGGGATGATCAGTTCTTTCACGCCTGCTCTTTTAGCGGCGATAACTTTTTCTCTGATGCCTCCGACAGGGAGCACTCTGCCAGTGAGGGTGAGTTCTCCGGTCATGGCAATATCTCTGTTTAGTTTCCTGTTTTTTGCGAGAGAAAGCAGAGCGGTTGCCATTGTGACGCCGGCACTTGGGCCGTCTTTCGGCGTGGCGCCTTCAGGTACATGTAGATGTACAAATGCGTCCTTAAAAAAATCTGTTTCGCCACCGAGTATGTCTAGGTGCGATGAGACATAGCTATAGGCGATCTGTGCAGACTCTTGCATCACGTCACCTAATTGCCCCGTCAATTTAAGTCCCTGCTGCTGATCATGTACCAGAGACGCCTCAACCGCCAGCGTAGTGCCACCCATTGCCGTCCACGCAAGCCCATTGATAACACCCAATCCTCGTTGCGGCTTTTGTTTTTTGAATATAGGAGCACCAAGGTAGTGTTCAACTTCTTTGATGCCAACGCTGATACTTTTTTTGCCTTGCTCAAGTAACTCAACGATAGCTTTCCTAACGATTCTTCCGAGTTGCTTCTCAAATGCCCGAACGCCAGACTCTCTTGCATAACCATCAACGACTGCGCGCAGTGCACCATCTGTGATTTTCAGTTTGGATGCACGTAATCCGGCTTTTTGTAATTGACGCTTCCAGAGGTGGTGTTTAGCTATTTGAACTTTTTCCTCGGTCAGATAACCCGCCAGTCTGATTGTCTCCATGCGGTCAAGCAACGGTCCAGGAATAGTGTCGAGTTGATTAGCGGTGCATACGAACAGTACCTTGGAAAGGTCGACCCGAAGATCTAGGTAGTGATCAAGGAATTCATTGTTTTGTTCCGGGTCGAGAACTTCCAGCAACGCCGAGGCAGGGTCACCTTGATAGGAGGCGCCAATTTTATCGACCTCGTCCAGCATGATCACCGGGTTGCTGACATCAACTTCTTTTAGTGCTTGGATCAGTTTGCCTGGCATGGCTCCGATATAGGTTCTTCTGTGCCCTTTGATCTCTGCCTCGTCTCTCATGCCTCCAAGGCTGAAGCGATAAAATTTTCTGCCAAGGGCATTGGCGATTGACTTACCGATTGAGGTTTTGCCAACCCCAGGTGGACCCACTAACAGGAGTATTGAGCCTGATATCTCTCCCTTGTAAGCGCCGACGGCGAGAAATTCAACAATACGCTCCTTGACATCGTCCAGACCATCGTGATCCCTGTTCAGCGATTTACGAGCGAGTAGGAGGTCAAGCTTGTCCTCGCTTGTCACGCCCCAAGGTACAGAGGTAACCCAGTCCAGATAGTTTCTGGTAACGCCATATTCTGCTGATGATGGGTCAAGGACCTGCAGCTTTTCCATCTCCTCATTGATGCGCTCAATAACGTGGTCGGGAACATTTCGCTTGAGTAGTCGCTCGCTGAACTTCTCCGAGTCGGCCTGGCGATCGTCCTTTGAGATCCCCAGCTCTTTCTGAATCACTTTGAGCTGTTGATGCAGAAAAAACTCTTTCTGTTGATCGCTGACCTGCTGTTGTACCTGTTCATTGATCTGCGCCTGTAGTTTTGCTGCGTTAAGTTCGGTTTGCAGCAGAATAAGCACTTTTTCCATTCTTGGAATGAGCGGTAACGTTTCGAGTATTTCCTGCATCTCGACAGGTTTGGCTGAAGTGATCGCAGCGGCAAAATCCGCTAGAGGTCCTGGCTCGCTTGTATCGAAGTAGTTCAGATACTGTTTCAACTCTTCGTTGTAAAGAGGGCTTAGCTTCATCAATTCCTTGATGATATTGATCATCGCCGTGGCATAGGCTCGCACCTGGTTGGCGTCTTCATTAACAGGAGATTCTAGGTATTCGACCCTTACGACAAAAGGTGGTTGCTTACGAATCCACTCTACGATGCGGAAGCGCTTCATGCCCTGGGCAACAAACTGTAGTTTGTCTTTGACTTCATTCAGATGATGAATGCGTGCAACACATCCAATTTCAGCAATATCCCCTGCTTCTGGTATTTCTCTGCCATCAGGGAGGGTGGCATAGCTCAAAGCAATAATTTTATGGGCGGATTCAGCCGTTTTTTTTATGCCGGGTCCCCAGGGTTGCTGATCGACCACGACGGGTTGAACCAGAACGGGAAAATACGGCCTTGATGCTAGTGGAATCAGCTGAAGTGTGTCAGGTAATAACTCATCCGGTCTTGCGACCGCGGTTGAGGGATTACTATCATGGGGAATGAATTCGCTACTCATGTTGGTATCTATTGCTTGAATGATGATGACTTGTAGCAAGTAGATTGGGTCGAAACTGACCTTTTCAAGCGTTTGTTTGCGGTGAAGCTTCTGATTCGGCATATTGTCGATCAAGCTTTTCCCGAATCTCCGCATAAGCTGATCGGGTTATTTTATATCGGGTAATCAAATAGATTGGGATGAAATGTAGTAGGGGTAATGCGATCCCTACAGTGAATCCGAGAGAAGTGATGGTCTGAGACGGTATCTCTGAGGGCAAAACATTGGTTGGAAACTTAATAAGCGTAAGAACTAATCCGCCCATCATGATGCCAACGCCGGAAATTGCCTTGCCCGAAAATGATAAAGCAGCATTGAACATGGCTTCCTGTCGGTAACCAGTCCTGAGTTCATGGTCGTCGAGAGTATCGGCGATCAACGAAGCGGCAATAATACCTTGCACGACAGCAATACCCGCACTTAGCACGCCAGTGCTCACCAAAATAATTAAAAGCCGCGGGTCACCATTGTCGGGAAGCACATCCAGAAAGCGCAGACTGACTAGGAATACACCGTCCAGAACACTCGCTACCGCGGCAATAATCAGGATGTCTCTTTTGTCCCAATTCCGCTGCAGATAGGCGACCATTGGAAAAGCCAAGACAGCGCCGATAGCAGATATAGCAAACCAGCGGAGGTCCTCGGTCTCGAACCCCCAGAAAAAAGTCGTCATGTAAATGCCAAGATTTGTCGTCGTGCCTGAAATTGCAGAAGAAACCAGAACGATGATAAAGAGCAGCGCAAATTGTTGGTTCTTTAGTGCTCGCCACAACTCGGTCGCTGTCGTCGAAAAACTGAATCGGGTTCGGGGACCGGTATGTTGCCGCAGATAAGGGATTTCTCTTTTTGTAAGCAACGTGGTGACCAGCGCGCCACCGGTGAGTAGCAAACCGGCACACATCGCGAGTACAGGATAACCTTCGGGATTGAGCTGTCCCACTGGAAAAGCCTCGGTTCCCGGCATGACAAATGTGAAGATGAATAGCGGGAAGCATACGGCGATAAGCCAGCCGATGGCGTAGCGATAGGCCATGACAGAGGTTCTGTCCTCGTAGTCGTCGGTTAATTCAGCCGCAATCGCCGCCCAGGGGATAAAATAGAGCGTCATGAAACCTCTGGTTGCCAGAGTAAATCCAAGTAACCAGGCAAAAAGTGTGATTTCTTGCAATCCTGTGGGAGGTGAAAATAGAAGAGAGATGCTTAATCCCAGAGGAACAGATGCAATCAGCATTAGCGGGTGGCGACGCCCCCACCTTGTTCTCAGGTTGTCTGACAGGGTTGCGACCAAAGGATCTGTAACCGCGTCAAACACGATCGCGACTGCGAGTGCCGTGGACACGAGAAAAGCGTCCATTCCAAGGATCTGACTGTAGTAGAGTAGTGCAAAGGTATTAAAAACCCAGTTTTTTACGGTGTCAGGAATAGCGCCGACACCCTGGCTAAGTTTTGTCCGAAAGCCCAGTTTTATTGTTCTTTTTTTCCGGTGGTAAATGGGTCTTGGTGTCGTCATCTTGTCTCTGAAATTATTGTCTTTAAATAAAAACGCTCCCAACGACTATAATCTATCAATCAGAGAGATGTAATAGCTTGTCAGTAGTCTCCAGTGTTCTTTAGAATGGCGGTGTCCGCTTAGCGGGCATTTTGACTGGCTCATTAGTGAACCGGATTGATAGCAGAAGCAGGAAACAGATAATGGATCATTCGAATTACGCCATTGATGAAATGATATCGGCAAAATCAATTGCCGCACGGGTTGAGGCATTGGCAAAAGAGATTACAGCGAATTATAACGATGCTGATAAATTAGTAGTTGTTGGTTTGCTGAGGGGGTCCTTTGTATTCATTGCAGATCTTGTTCGTGAGCTGAAGATGCCGGTGGAAGTCGACTTCTTGGAAGTATCGTCGTACGGTGACGCGATGACAAGCTCAAGGGAAGTGAGGATTCTCAAGGACTTGAGAGGTGAGATAAACGGGCTGGATGTCCTGCTTGTTGAAGATATTGTTGATACCGGCCACACGATGCATCATGTGCAAGCACTGTTAAAATCTCGTGAGCCAAGGTCACTCGAGGTTTGTGCGTTGCTTGATAAGCCATCAAGACGAGAAGTCGAGGTCGATGTGCGTTGGATAGGATTCGAAATCCCCGACGAATTTGTGGTGGGGTACGGCATTGACTACGCCCAACGTAATCGCAATCTGCCTTTTATCGGTAAAGTCAGGCTATCTGATCCTTCGTGAATCAGCAGGAACAAATAGTGCAAGTTAACCGAGGTAGTAGTCCATCAAAGTGAGGTCTTGCTCGCCGGCTTCGATACGTGCGATGGTCTGCAGATGCACTTCATCGGGCCCGTCATAAATTCTGAATGCCCTAGCTTTACCGAATGCTCTCGCTGCAGGCGTGTCGTTTGTCACACCTTTCGCGCCATAAAGCTGCACCGCCCGATCAGCAATTGACTGATAGATTCTCGCAACGGCAACTTTTATCATTGATATTTGTTTTCGTGCGGCTTTATTACCGATTGTGTCTAGTTGGTGTGCAGCCCTTTGAACAAGCAAACGTGCTTGATCCAGTTCGATTCGCGACAGACTGATCGCCTCCTGTGTTGAACTGTATTCGTCAACGCGTTTACCGAAGGTCGTTCGTTCCTGTGAGCGTTTGACCATCAAGCTAATCAGGACTTCACATTCACCAATTGCGCGCATGCAATGATGAAGTCTCGCTGGTCCAAGCCGTGCTTGACCAATCGCAAACCCAGCGCCTAGCTCCCCGAGTAGATTTTCTGCAGGAATCCTGACGTTCTTCATTTCGAATTCAGGGTGACGATTAGTCGGTGACAGATGATCAAAGACCGGTAAATTCCTCATGATGTTGATACCCTCGGCATGTCTTGGCACGAGGAAAAGAGACTGGCGTTTTGATTTTGGGGCGTCATTATCCGTCACACCAACGACCACAATCAGTTCACATTTCTCATGGGTTGCGTTTGAGGCGAACCATTTTCTGCCATTGATGACATATTCGTCTCCGTCACGAACAATGCTTGTCGCTAGATTTGTCGGATCCGATGAAGCGACCAGCGGTTCCGTCATGGCAAAAGCAGATCCGATCTCACCATTGAGTAAAGGAACCAGCCATTTCTCTTTTTGTTGCTCCGTGGCAAACAATTGCAGGAGCTCCATGTTAGGTACGTCCGGTGCGTGACAGTTGAATACCCTTGAAGCCCACTCCAATTTGCCTAGCACCTCTGCAACACCCGTGAACTCGAGGTTCGAAAGTCGTGTGCCGGGCTCGTTGTCATCAAGCCTTGGAAGCGCCATATTCCAGAGGCCCAGGGCTTTGGCTTCCTGTTGGAGGGTGCGCTGGATTGCGGGGACAGCTTCACCGGCAGCGGCTTGTTCTAGCCATAGCTTATGATTTGGTAAAATTCGGTCGTTAAAAAATGACTCGACCTGATCTCTTATTTCTATGGCGCGGAAGGGCAGTTCAAACATCGAGGCAAGCCTGTGCTCAAGGAAGTCAATATCATACCCTTGTCATTGTCACAGGTCAGCGGTAATTGTTTCGATAACGCTTATCGCTTGATCATGGCTGTATGAACACGACAGACAAGATTAGTTTTGCGATTCCGGGACGACCGTCAGCGCGAGAATTGCGCGATTTTTATGGCGACCGTTGAGTTTGGCGATAAAATTGAGCAAGCGCATTTGCCAACGGTACTTAGCATCAAATAAGCGGTAAATGTCTTGAATTTTTGCGGAATCCGTTACGATAGCTGCCGTCCCTGATTCCCAGATATCGTGCTTCAGTTTGCCCCGCATGTCGCAGGGTGCTATCGACATTTTACCGTTGTTTCTAATCCGCTTTACTTTGCCGGCTTTTGATTCAGAGAAGACATAATACTCACCATTATCGCCGGCAAGCCATACCGGTGTTCTGACTTCTCGACCATCTTTTCGGTAGGTTGCAAGATTGACATAGGTTTCAACAGCAGGATTAAACTTCATATTTTTAATTACTCTGATTTCGTCAGTTTAAGTATAAACGTGTCGGTATCGCCATGTAGACCAGGTGTGAACGCGCCTTAGGTTTTGTCATCCTTGGGATTTCTAAAGATATTGTTGGTCGGGTGCCCAGCTCAGTCAAGTCTCTGACTATACCCCGCTAGTGTCCTAAACGGAAAATCTGTGTTTAATTGATGCGAACGACTCTTTTGCAACGTCGGGCAGAATGACAACACCAAATGACCGTGAATTCGAGGTGTGACGATTGTGATGTAGATTTGCTACAGTTGGATAGAAATAACGGCAAAACAAGAAACCAGAGGGATAAAGAGATGACAATCACGAAAATTGAAACAGGTACAGAACATCTACTGGCTGAAAATAATGATGGCGTGGCTGTACTCACGCTGAATCGCCCAGAAGCAAGAAACGCGATGTCAGGGGAAATGAATGCGGCGCTGCAAAAAGTGCTGGCTGATGCGGAGCTTGATCATGAGATTAAGTGCATTGTACTCACGGGTGCAGGTAAGGGTTTTTGTGCAGGAGGTGATGTCAAAGGCATGGCAAGTTCCGGCGATGGCACTGTGGGTCCGCGGACAATAGATCAAGCGATTCACGCTCAGCGTGTTAATCAGCGAGCGACGGCTGGCAAATTGTTCAAAATGCCCAAACCGACGATAGCCGCGCTGCCGGGTGCGGCTGCGGGCGCGGGTCTATCCTTTGCGCTGGCGTGTGATATGCGAGTAATGGCATCTAACGCGATCATGACGACTGCATTTGCTCGGGTAGGTTTTTCTGGTGACTACGGTGGTACCTATTTCATGGCGCAACTGGTGGGTACAGCCAAGGCGAAAGAGTTGTACTATTTGTCAGACCGCGTTAGCGCAGATGAAGCGCTAAGACTTGGACTAACGAATTGGGTCTGCGAGCCAGATGAGCTGCAGGCTAAAGCGCTTGAAATTGGTCATCGCATATCCTCTGGCCCTACTGTTGCCTATCGTTACATGAAAGAGAATCTCAACCGGGCGCTTGCCGGTGATGTCGATGATTGTATGGATCTTGAGGCGACTCACCATGTGCACTGTGGTCAGACTCAAGATCACAAAGAAGCCAGCAAAGCCTTTGTTGAAAAGCGTGAGCCCGTGTTTATCGGTAAATAGCAGAGCATAAGTCTTTGCAGGGGAGCGTTGACTCAACCAGGGAAAGCTTGAGTCATTAACGCCTGTTAGCAGCAGCGAGGTTCGGGTGAATTAACCCAGGGCCGTTGCGCTGTTGCCAGGATCCTGCTGCTGGCCCCTAACAAGTTTACCGGGTAATGCGCCGGTTGCTTCACCTGATTGATAGATAACAGTGCCCGAAACCATCGTTGAAACGATACCATTTGCGTGCTGTAGCAGTCGTTTACCCCCGGCGGGTAGATCGTGGACGATATGGGGTGTCTTCAAGCTGAGCGCCTCATAGTCAATGAGGTTGATATCAGCTTTGTAACCAGGCGCTATCAAGCCTCTGTCTTTGAGCGAATACAGTTCCGCGGGTTGGCGGGTCAGCAAATGAATCGCCTTTTCGAGTTCAAAACTCTTTCGTTCCTTAACCCACTTGGTGATCACATAAATATTTGCGCTGGCATCGCAGATAGAGCCAACGTGTGCACCGCCATCTCCCAGAGCCGATACAGTATTTGGGTGCGTTAGCAATTCAGGTATGTGATCGGAGAAGTTGGCTGCAGGAATATATATGAGGTTGTTGCCATTATTCCCAAGGAAATAGTCGTATAACCACTCGACCGGTTCAACGCCCTCAGCCTGTGCGCGTGCCGCAACAGATGTATCTGGCGTGGGCAGATATTCAATGGGTTCCTCTAACGGATACATTTTGTCGAAGCGACGACTGAACAACTTAACGAATATGTGCGGTTGATCAATATCTTCCCCAAGAATTTGCGATTTGATCTCTGGGGTTTTCAGTTTAGCTATCTTCTCATTCCAAGGTAGATCCTCAAGTGACCTAAAAGTTGGTCTGGGTGAGAATGGACTCATTGAAGCAGGGTGCCCCATCAGCATACCAACGGGTCGTGAAAGCACCTGACCGCGGATATCGAGCCCCTCCGACTGTGCATGTTCGATATGGTCTAATTGCTGGCGCCATAAATCAGGCTGGTTATCCAGATGGAGCAGGGTAAAGGTACCTTTTGCCCCGGTTGATTCGCTGGTGCTTCGGAGAATACTGAACTCCTCATCCAAATCTTCCCAATCGGATATCAGCTGAAATACGTGTCCTTTTTCGCCTGATAGCGCCATACCTAACTGCTTCAATTCATGTGTTGCAGCTTTGTAGGTAGGTACGGGGCTGCCGGTGCTGGTTCGATGTACGAGTGTGCGGGAAGTAGAAAAGCCGACGCCACCGGCGTTGACACTCTCCTCAATGACAGCCTGCATTTTAGAGATATCTTCATCGGTGGCTGTTTCGCGATTCACCGCACGCTCACCCATCACAAACACCCGAACCGGGCCATGGGGCACTAGCGCAGCGACATCGATATCTCTGGGTTTTGCATCAAGTGTATCCAGATACTCAGGAAAGCTCTCCCAGGTCCAGGGTAGTCCCTCAGCCATCGCAGTTTCGGGAATTTCCTCTACACCTTCCATCAACTGGATCAAGACGTCGCGATCTTCCGGTTTGCAGGGTGCAAACCCAACGCCACAATTGCCCATGACCACTGTGGTAGTGCCAAGATTAGAAGAAGGGTTCAGGTGCGAGTCCCAGGTAGCCTGGCCGTCATAGTGGGTATGCACATCAACGAAACCGGGTGTAACGATAAGTCCAGCAGCATCTATTTCGTTTGAAGCGGTATCTGGTAGGTTTTCGCCAACGGCCTGAATCAAGCCATCTTTTACTGCAACATCGAGGATGCCGGATTTTCCGCCGCTGCCATCGACAACGTGCCCGTTTCGAATGATGAGATCATATTCAGCCATACCGCTTCTTCCTGTAATTTCTTATCGACCATGTTTTTATCATAAACCACCAACTCGCGCTAATCGTCATTTTCCGCTGCAAGGGAACCAGCTTGCGGAGACTTTCCTTTCCGACGGTTGAGCGTCAGGTCGGATCGCTAGGAGGCACCGACAGATAGCAAGTTCTGCACCGGTTGGTAAAGCGCCTCAAGATAGGCCTTGTCTTCAGCCGCCAGTTCAATTTTGGTCGCTTCAACAAGATCGGATAGTTGCGCTTCCTTCGAAACGCCAACAACAGGAGAGGTGACACCTTCTACAGTAAACAGCCATGCCACGGCGATTTGGGCCGGTTTTTTGCCGTATTTCTCCGCCACTTCGACAACCCTATCGGCAATTTTGAAGATGTTGTCGCCTCGATAGAGTGATTCAGTTCGCTTTCTATCCTGTCCGGAAGATCTGGCGGTCAACCCTTTATCAAAGCTGCCCTGGTAAGCACCTGCCAGTATTCCCCTGGCAAGAGGCGACCAAGGTGTCACCGCGACGCCACTATTCACGCAATAAGGAATCATCTCACGTTCTTCTTCTCGGTAGATAAGGTTTAGGTGATTCTGCATCGAAATGAACTTGGTCCAGCCGTTTCGCTCCGCAGTCATTTGTAACTCGGCAAACTGCCAGGCAAACATAGAGGATGCGCCGAGGTAGAGCGCCTTGCCAGCCTTCACGACATCATTTAGCGCTTCCATCGTTTCCTCTATGGGTGTTTGTGCCTGACCGGGAATGCCGTGGGGATGGCGATGAATGATGAGCTGGTCAATGTAATCGTGACCTAATCGTTTCAAGGAACGGTCCACGCCTTCTAGGATGTGTTTTCGAGAAAGTCCTCCCTGATTTGCTGCACGACCCATCGGCATGGATACCTTGGTTGTCAGCACGTATTCGTCTCGTGACAAGAGCTCCTTCAATACTTGGCCCACAACCAGTTCTGAGGCACCAATACCGTAGATGTCGGCGCAGTCGAAGTAGTTAACGCCTTGTTCAATCGCTGCTTTGAATATGGGGCGTGCTTTATCCGTACCGAGGGTCCAGTCGCCCTGGTGGCCACGGCCCGGCTCACCAAAATTCATTGTGCCCAGGCAGAGTTTTGAAACCCTTAAGCCCGTGTTTTCTCCAAGTCGAACGGAATCCAGCATCTTATTTCTCTTTCCTCATCCATCGACTGGTCGATGCGACATCTTCGATGGGTTCTTCAGCTTTCTTCCAGCCTCCGAAGCCAGGCTC